>Ga0209472_1000266_pt1 | contig 31894 bp, 35 predicted proteins | sample GraSoiAngelo_130_FD_185887 | JGI IMG/M metagenome (GOLD analysis project Ga0209472, IMG submission 185887) | Grasslands soil microbial communities from the Angelo Coastal Reserve, California, USA - 14_0929_02_20cm (SPAdes) (version 2) | ecosystem: Environmental > Terrestrial > Soil > Grasslands ... | reverse complement strand
CTGGCTCGCGCAGCTCGCCAACTACGCCCTGATCACGATCCTCACCGTGCTCACGGCCGCTCTGCTGCTTCGGGCCGTGGAGTCGTTCGCGGCCCAGACCGCCGGCCGCGGCATCGCCATCACGACCGTCGACGCGCTCAACATGGTGTTGATCGCGGTGCTGGTGTTCCTGCTCATGCGCCAGGTGATGCCCATCGCCGCCGCGCTCGCCGGGGGCATGGCGCTCAGCAGCTTCGGGACCGTGACCCGCCTGGTGAACTTCGGGCTGCACCAGGGCACGCGAGCGACCGTGGGCGCGGCTACGCTCACCACGGCCGTGGTCTCGAACCTCGTGGCACGCCCGCGGCGCTCGGTAAAGATCGAGACCACGGTCGCCCGGACGTTTTAGACGAAGCGGCCAGTCAGACGAGAGGCCAGCCATGACCAGACGAACGTCAACCCTGAGCACGAGAGTCACGAGAGTCACGAGAGTCGCACTTCCGTGTCTGCTCGTCGCTCTCGCTCTCGGCGGCTGCGCGTCGCACGCCGCGCGTTGCGACGGCGCTTTGCAGCCGATCAACGCTCCCGCACCGGCCGAGCATCGCGCCGCGGGCGGATCCGCCGGGCATGACGGGGGTGCGCCATGACGGCCGGGCCTCTCACGGTCTACTACCGCGAGGCTGCCTCGTGGGATGCGGATCGCATCGCGCGCGCGACGCGCGATGCGCGCCGCGCATGGCAGATGGCGGCCGCCGGCTGGATCTGCGCGGTGGCGGGCGGTGTGAGTCTCGTGCTGCTGATGCCGCTGAAGCGCGTCGAGCCCTTCGTGGTGCGCGTCGACAACAGTACCGGGATCGTGGATGTCGTGCCGGTATACGACGGCAAGGCCGCCGTCTCGCAGACCGTGACCCGTTACTTCCTCACCCATTACGTCACGATCTGCGAGCGGTTCAACTTTGCCACGGCCGAGAGCGACTACGAAGAGTGCGGGGCCTTCCATGGCGCGCAGCGCAACACGGCGTGGTATGCCCTATGGAATCCCAACAACCCGGCCTCGCCGCTCAACGTGCACAAGGACGGCAGCACGGTCAGGGTGCAGGTGGAGTCGCTGAGTTTCTTTCAGCGCGGCAGCGGCGTGAACGATCTCGCCCAGGTGCGGTATTTGAAGGCCGAGCGTCAGCCAGGCGCCGCCGACGAGCGCTTCACGCACTGGATCGCCACCATTCAATACGCCTACACGGCGCCGCCGAGGGATCCGCGCGTGCGCCGCTGGAACCCGCTCGGCTTCAGGATCGTCGAGCTCACTTCCGAGCCCGAGGTGCTCGGGCAGCCGGCGTCAGGCAAGAGCGGGTGAAAGCGTTGTGCCTCATGAGTCGCCTCGCGAGTGATGGCATCGCGGCCGGCGGACGGATTCTTGCGCTCGCCGCCTGCACGCTGTTGCTCATGCCGCGTGCCCTCGGTTGCGGCGGGGCGGCGCACCCGGACCCGCGGCTGCGTGTCCGGGCGTATTCCGCCGATGAGATCTACCGCCTCAAGGCCTATGTCGGCTACCAGATCGATCTGGAGTTCGAGCCGGGCGAGCGCTTCGTGGGGCTCGGTGCCGGGGACTTGCGGAGCCTCGGCTTCGCCGCGCAGGACAATCACCTGTTCCTCAAGCCCAAGGCCGCCTCGGTCGAGACCAACCTGACGGTGCTCACCACGCGCCGCACCTACCAGTTCGACTACAGCGCGAGCGCGCAGCGGCCGGATCCCGCGCTCGGCGATGTGATCTATGCGCTGCGCTTCACCTACCCGCCGAGCGCGGCCGATCGGGCGGCAGGTGCCGTCGAGCGGCGCCTGGCGAGCGCCTCGGCGGGGCGCCCGCGCAACCTGGCTTACGCCTATCGCGGCAGCCCGCAGCTCAAGCCGGTATCCGCCTCCGACGACGGCGTGCAGACGCGCTTGGCGTTCGATGCGCGCGGCGAGCTGCCGGCGATCTTCGTGCGCAACGACGATGGCAGCGAGTCGCTCGTCAACTTCACCGTCGATCGGGGCGAGCTCGTCGTGCATCGCGTGGCGCGTCAATTCACGGTCCGCCGGGGCGGACTCAAGGGGTGCATCGTGAACCAGGACTTCAGCGGCGGCGGCGAGCGGCTCGGGTCGGGCACCGTCGCACCCGAGGTCGAGCGTGCCGTGAAGGGAGTGCAGCCGTGACCGCTCCGGCGCGCGATGAGAACGGTTCGCGGACCGTGCGCGGTGAGCGCTCGACGGCGCTCGGCTCCGGGGCGCGCAGTGCGCAGTCGCGCCTCTCGAGCCTCCTCGCGGCGGGTCTCATGGTCGCGCTCGGTCTCTCGGCTCTCACCTGGTATTACGCCCACGCCTTCAGTCGCCAGGCCCGCACGCTCGAGGCGGCCCAGTCGGGCGCCGCAACCCGCGCTCAGGGCGAGATGGCGCTGCCCGCTCTCGGCCCGATCGAGCCGCCGTCTGCGCCGGGCACACCATCAGCGCCAGGCGCCGCATCGATGTCCGGCGCGGCATCGGTACCGGGTGGAGCGGCGCCGATTTCGGATCCCGCGGCTGCCGCGACGCCGCCCGCGGCGCCCGACCTGCCGCTCGAGCCGCACGGGCAGGGGGTGGGTACGAGCTCGCCGAGCGGCACAGCGACGGCGCCTGCCGGAGCGCACCGCGCGAGTGCGCTCGAGCGGCGGCTCTCGGGAATGGTGTTCGCGCGCGAGCGATCGGATGCGATGACGCCGGGTGTGGCCGATCATGCGGGCACGGAGACGCAGCAGGCGGCTGCGGCGGAGGAGGCGCGCCGCACCCTCCAGGGAGGCGAGAGCGCCCTCACGACGCTGCTGCGCTCCAGTGCGACGCCCGCGGCACCGGCGAGTCTTCTGCCGACGACGCGTTTCCTCCTGCCGCGGGGCGCATTCATCGACTGCACGCTCGAGACCGCGATCGATTCGACGCTCCCCGGCATGACGACCTGCATCGTCGCCGCCGACACCTTCGGAGCAGACGGCAAGGTCGTGCTGCTCGAGCGCGGCACCAAGCTCGTGGGGGAGACCCGCGGGCAGGTGCAGCAGGGACAGGCACGGGTGTTCGTGCTGTGGACCGAGGCGCGCACGCCCTCGGGGGTCGTCGTGCCGCTCGACTCGCCCGGCACTGACGAGCTCGGGCGCGCGGGGCTTCGTGGCGAGGTGCAGCGGCACTTCTTCCAGCGCTTTGGCGCCGCGATGCTGGTGTCGCTCATCGACGGCGCGGTGCAGGCGGGCGTGCAGGCGTCTGCGCACTCAGCGGGCCCCGTGATCTACACGCCCTCGGGCTCCCAGGAGGTGCTCACCGAGGTGCTCAAGGACACGCTCCGCATACCGCCCACCGTCGTCAAGCGCAACGGCGAGCGCATCGAGGTGCTGGTGGCGCGCGACATCGATTTCAGGCCGGTGTATGAGCTGCACGCCCGCGACACCGGCCGCTGAAGGTTTCTCCCGTGCGCCGATCGGGGCGCCGGCGGCGACGGCGCCAGCAGGCGGCGAGCTCTCCGCGCTTGATCTCACGCTGCGCTCGCTGCGTCCCCTGCTCGCGGACCCCGAGGTGACCGAGCTGTGTATCAATCGGCCACGGGAGATTTTCATCGAGACGCACGCGGGCTGGCGCCGCGAGGAGGTGCCGTTCGCCGACTTCGACTGGTGCCGGCGGCTCGCCAAGCTCATCGCCAATGTGACCCGCCAGCGCGTCGATGAGTCCGCACCGCTCCTGTCCGCCTCGCTCCCCTCCGGCGAGCGTGTGCAGATCGTTCTGCCGCCGGCGACCACGCTCGAATGCGTCGCCATCACCATCCGCCGCCCCGCCGACACCGTGTGGACGGTCGATGAGCTCGAGCGCAGGGGCGTATTCGGCCTCACGCGCTCCGCGGGAGCGGAGCGCGATGAGGCCGAGGAGGAGCTGCGGCGTCTGCACGCCGCGCAGGCCTACACCGCGTTCCTGCGCCTCGCGGTGCGCGCGCGCAAGAACATCGTGGTCTCGGGCGCGACCGGATCCGGCAAGACCACCTGGACCAAGGCGCTGATTCGGGAGATTCCGCGCGATGAGCGCCTCATCACCATCGAGGACGCGCGCGAGCTCGTGCTCGATGACCATCCAAACCACGTGCGCTTGTTCTACAGCAAGGACGACCAGGGCCTCGCGCGCGTGACACCGAAGCAGCTGCTCGAATGCTGCCTGCGGATGCGGCCCGATCGCATCCTGCTCGCCGAGCTGCGCTCCGAGGAGGCGTTCGATTACCTGCGTAACGTCAACTCGGGTCATCCGGGATCCATCACCAGCGTGCACGCGACCAGCGCCGAGCTGGCGTTCGAGCAGCTGGTGCTGCTCGTCAAGCAGAGCCGCGGCGGACGGAGCCTCGCGCGCCGCGACATCAAGAGCCTCTTGTACCTGCTCATCGACGTGATCATCCAGTGCGGCCTCGAATGCCATCAGCGTGTCATCCGAGAGGTGTGGTTCGATCCCTCGCGCAAGCGCCGCGCGGCAAGAGGTCCGATTGGCAGAGGTCCGACGAGAGAGGGTGTCTCGTGTCCGCAGCCGGCCTAGAGCAGCTCCCCGTGTTGCTGCACGGCGCGAGGGGGTTGCTCGCCGCCTACGCGGCCGTCGAGGTGCCGCTCCTCGCCGGGCTCATCCGCTCGCGCTCGCCGCTGCGCGGCATCGTGCTCTCTCCGGTGCTGGCCGTGCCCCTGACGCTCGCTGCATGGGTCGGGATCGCCGCCTTGGGCCCCTTCCTGCGTGGCTTCGGAATCGCCGAGGAGAGCCTGCTGCGGTACTCGATCGGCGCTTCCGTTTGCGCGGCGGTCGGCTACTTCACCGGCCGGGCGGTGGTGCGGCCCGAGCCGCCCGCCCTCACGCATCAACGCGGCGCAATCGTCATCGATGCGCGACGGCCCGTGAGGACCTCGCGCCGCCGCCTCGGCCTCTCCCGCACGTTCTCCCGCGGGCGCCGCCTCGCGCGCGAGGCTCTGACGCTCGCAGGGTTCCCGGTCACATCCGAGGACGAGGTCAAGCATTTCAAGCTGATAGGCGCCACCGGCACCGGCAAGAGCACCGCCATCCGGGAGCTGCTCGGAGCGGCGCTCGCACGCGGCGACCGCGCCGTCATTGCGGATCCCGACGGGGGCTACCTGCGACACTTCTACGACCGCGAGCGCGGCGATGTCGTTCTCAACCCCTTCGAGCCGGGTTCCGCGCGCTGGGACCTGTTCGGCGAGATCAGTAACGACTACGACGTCGAGCAGCTCGCACGCTCTCTGATTCCCGACCACGAGGGGACGGATCGCAGCTGGCGGGCTTATGCCCGCACCTTCTTCAGCGCGGTGACCTCGCAGGCCCATGCCGCCGGCAGCCGCGACGTGCGCGAGCTCTATCGGCTGCTGGTGACGGCCGGCACCGCGGAGTTGAAGACGCTTGTCGCCGGCACGCCGGCCCAGCCCTTCCTCGAGGAGCACAACGGGCGCATGTTCGATTCGATCCGCTCGGTCACGAGCTCCGCGGTCAGCGCACTCGATTACGTTTCCCGCCAGAGCGGTCCGGCGCTGTCAGTGCGCGGCTGGGTGCAGGGCGCGGGAGCGGCAGGCTCGGGCGGTGCGGCGGCGCGGCCCCACGGCGTGCTCTTCATGCCCTACCGCGCCGGGCAGATCGCGGCGCTGCGCTCCACGATCTCGGCGTGGATGCGACTCGCCATCTTCGAGGCGATGAACCGCGAGGAGGGCGGGGAGCAGCGGCTGTGGTTCGTGATCGACGAGCTGGACGCCCTCGGGCAGATCGACGGGTTGAAGGATGCGCTCGCACGCCTCCGAAAATTCGGCGGGCGCTGCGTGCTCGGCTTTCAGTCGATTGCGCAGGTGTCCTCGACCTATGGGAGCGGCGAGGCGCAGACCATCGTCGAGAACTGCGGCAACACGCTCGTTCTGCGCTGCTCGGGGAGTGAGCATGGGGGCACGTCGCAGTTTGCCTCGCGCCTGATCGGTGAGCGCGAAGTCGTGCGCGTCACGCGCTCGCGCTCGCGGCGTGCGCTCGAGGTGCTGCCCGCGATCACGCACTCCGAGCACCTGGGGATCGAGGCCGCGGTCATGGGCTCCGAGATCGAGCAGCTGCCCGACCTCGCCGGCTATCTGAAGCTCGCATCGAGCCCCGCGTGGTTGCGCGTCGGCTTGCAGCCCGCCGCGGCGGCGCGCGGCGCGGTTGCCGATCAGCACTCGACGAGCCGTGCGGCCGGCCTGGTTCGGGCGAACGACCACGCGCACGAAGGCTTCGAGCCCGACCCCTGGTGAGGCGCGTTGCCGTGGAAGACCTCTCCATCAAAGTCAGCCTCCTGATGGAGGCGGCGGAAACCCAGCAGGCGCTCGCTGCGGCGGCGCTCGAGCAGCTGCGCGAGCACGCCGCCGGCCTCGATGGCATCGTTCGGGAGGAGATCCGCACCACGCTGATCGAGCAACTGGGCGCGCTCGACGAGGACAGCCGGCGCGCTGGAGAGAGTCTGCGAGCGCTCAAGCAGGCGGCGAGCCTGCGCCTCGCCGCCTGGAACGTCGGCGTCGCGGCGCTCTCGGCGGCGATCCCCCTCGGGATCGGCTGGCGGCTGCTGCCCTCGCACGCCGAGGTGGCGGCGCTGCGCGCCACTCGATCCGAGCTGAGCAGCAACGTAGCGCAGCTCATCCAGCAGGGCGGACGGGTCGAGCTGCGGCACTGCGGAGCCGCCCGAAGGCTCTGCGTACACGTCGACCGCGGCGCACCGACCTACGGCGAAGCCTCGGACTACCTGGTGGTCAAGGGTTACTGAGCCGGGCGAAACGATGGACTGGATGACGAGCCAGTGGAGGGATTCGGTGCCGCTCGCGGCCGCGTTGCTGCTTGCGGGCGCTCTCGCGCTGCGCCGCGGATCCTCCGACGTCCACAAGCGCGGCGCACGGGTCCTGACCGGTGGGCGGGCCCGTCGTGCCATCGCGCGCCGCCGGCGGACGATGACTGCCGCCCTGACACTCGCGGGGGTTCGCCTGGACGCCTGCGAGGAGACCCGCCACTTCAAGCTCATCGGCACGACCGGCGCCGGCAAGTCCACGGCGATTGCGGGGCTGCTGCGTGGCGTCCTCGCGCGCGGGGATCGCGCCGTCATCACCGATCCGGACGGCGGCTACCGCGCTCGCTTCCACGAGCCGCGCCGCGGCGATGTCATCCTCAACCCCTTCGACACGGACTCGGTGAAGTGGGATCCGTTCGCCGAGATTCGTGCCCCCTGGGATGTCGATCAGCTCGCGAGTGGCCTGATTCCGGCGACCGAGGACCCCTCGGGGCGCGAGTGGCGGGGCTACGCACGCACCTTTCTGAGTGCGATAGCCCGCCGCTGCCACGAGTCGGGAAGGCGCGACAGCGGTGAGCTGTGGCGGCTGCTGACGGTCGCTCCGAGCGTCGAGCTGCGCCCGCTGGTGGCCGGATCTCCCGCGCAGCCGTTTCTCGACCCCGAGAACGCGCGCATGTTCGGCTCGATCCGCTCCGTGGCGGGCTCCGCCGCCGCCGCCTTCAAGTACGTCGAGAGGCAGCGCGCGCGCAGCTTTTCGGTCCGCGACTGGGTGCGCGCCGGCCGCGGCGCGCTCTTCATTCCCTACGCCGCGCCGCAGATCGCGGCGCTGCGCTCGGTCATCGCGGCCTGGGTACGGCTCGCGATCTTCGAGGCGATGGCGAGTGCGGAAGGGGATCAGCGCCTCTGGTTCGTGGTGGACGAGCTCGATTCGCTCGGAGCGATCGACGGGCTCAAGGATGCGCTCGCGAGGTTGCGCAAGTTCGGCGGGCGTTGTGTGCTCGCCTTCCAGTCGCTCGCGCAGGTCTCGAACACCTATGGGTCGGGCGAAGCGCAGACGCTCGTCGAGAATTGCGGCAACACGCTGATCCTGCGCTGCTCGGGCAGTGAGCACGGCGGCACCTCGCAGTTCGCCTCGCGCCTCATCGGGGAGCGCGAGGTGATCCGCAGGCAGACCTCGCGCGGGCACGATCGGGACGGCTTCCTCACCGCGCGCGGCGCACGGCGCTCGACCAGCATCAGCGAGCAACACCTCATCGAGACGGCGGTGCTCCCCGCGGAGCTCGAGCAGCTGCCGAACCTCACCGGGTACCTGAAGACGGCGGCATCGCCCGTGTGGCTGCGAGTCAGCTTCGCCGGCGGAGCCTGACGGTGGCCATCTTCTTCATGCAGATCAGCTCCGTGACGCGCAGCGCCGGGCGGCGCGCGACCGCCGCCGCGGCCTACCGGGCGGGCGAGCGCATTCGCGACGAGCGCAGCGGGGAGATGATCAACTACGGCCGGCGCCGCGACGTGCTGCACACCGAGATCTTCCTGCCGCCGCAGTTCGACGGCACTCAAGTGTCCTGGGCGCGCGATCGCCAGCGGCTGTGGAATACCGCCGAGCACGCCGAGAAGCGGCACAATGCGCGCGTCGCGCGCGAGTACCAGCTGAGCCTGCCGGCGGAGCTCGATGCCAGCCGGCGCATCGCGCTCTCGCGCGCGTTCTCACGGGAGATTGCCGAGCGCTACAAGGTAGCCGTCGATCTCGCCGTTCACGAGCCGCGCGAGGGGGGCGACCCGCGCAACTACCACGCCCACCTGCTGACCACCACGCGCGAGGTGACGCCCGCGGGGCTCGGCGCCAAAGCCGGTCTCGACATCACCCCCGTCGAGCGGCGCCGCCGTGAGCTGCCCGATCATCGCCAGGAATACCTCGGCCTGCGCGAGCGCTGGGCGACGCTGGTTAACGAGGCGCTTCGCGAGGCGAACGTCGAGGCGCGGGTCGACCACCGCAGCCTCGCGGCGCAGGGCATCGACCGCGAGCCTCTGCCGCGGATTCCGCTGATGCAGCTGAAGATGGAGCAGCGCGGGCTCCGCAGCGCGCTCGCGGAGCGGCTGCGTGCCGAGTACCGGGAGCGGGTGCAAAGACGCCTCGATCGCTGCGCGGATCCCGCTCCCGCGCAGCGCGGAGCGGATCCCGGCGGCGCTCGCTCGCGCAGCGAAGTCCCTGCGCAAGGATCCCAGGCGCCGCCCCGTGCCCAAGACGTCGAAGAGATACGGCGTCAGGCCCGCGAGGCATGGTTGCGTATTCGGCCGAAGGAGGCGGACAGAGCATCGCTCGCGCGTGCCACGCGCGAGCTCGAGCCGCAGCAGCCGACTCAAGAGGCGAAGGACGATCTGGCCTTGTGATGTGCCTGAGGGATTTGCGAGCGTTTCGTTTGCGGCCTGCTTCGTATATTCGCCGCGGGGTGTGGAAGCGCTCTGCGAAGCCTCGCGCCGGCTGTGCTCGCGAGTGAAGGCGGTCGATCGGGAGTGGTTCCCCCGATACGCAGGCCTGGCGTACCGGACCAGCCTCCACGATCCGCAGCTTAAGGGGTTATTCGCCCTCGACGTCGCATTGGTGCCGGTGCCGGGTTGCACACCCTCGAGCGATGCTCCGTGGGCGGCGGGTCAGCTTGCGCGGGCGCTTAGCCTGGTCGGGCCGGCGGGCAGAGTATGGCCCGGACTCGAGCGTCGGTTTGCAGTACGCAAGTCGGCGACCGCGCTCTCGGGCGAACGACCGACGGTGCGCGAGCATTTCGAGTCCTTCGCCGTGGCGCGCTTTGCTGCACCATCACCGAGGATTGTGCTGGTCGACGATGTGATCACGAAGGGCCGCACGCTTCTCGCCGCAGCGATGCGGCTACACGAGGCGTTTCCCCACGCCGACGTTCGGGCCTTCGCGCTCGTGCGAACGGTGGGATTCAGGCGCGGGCTCGAGCGGTTGATCGAGCCCTGCTCGGGGGTCATTCGATGGGTGGCGGGCGATGCGTGGCGTGAGCCGTAGAGCTAAGTTCGCCGGCGCCAGAGCGTCGGGACTGTCGGCGTCGGGCCGCAAGTCATTGACACCTCTGAGTCGTGCTAGCACACTGCTAGCATGAGCGCTCGTGGTGCAACCTTGACGATCAGAGACGTGCCGGCACGGGTGGTAAAGAGCTTGAAGCGCCTCGCGAGCCGACAGAACAAGTCCATGGAACAGCAGGTGCGGGACATCCTCGAGCAGCACGTCGCCGAACGCGACTCGGTCCTCAAGCAGATCGAGGCCTCTTGGGCGCGGCAGTCGCGCCGCCCGGAATCGAACGAGATCGACGCCTGGATCACCGGTGGCCGCGAGTGAGGGCGGTTGTCTATACCAACGTCGTTGCATACTATCTTCTCGGTACGCCCGGGTTTGCGTCGGAGGCGAAAGACTTCTGGCGCCGCGTGGTCGATCCCCTCGCGCCGGCTCTGTGGGAGGCGGAGTTCGCGAACGTCGTCTGGATGGCCGCCCGGTCGGGCGTCGTCGCGCCGGAAGATGCGCCCTCGAAGCTCGACTATGCAGCGCAGCTCGGGATCCATTCGATTGCGAATCGAACGCTGTGGCGCGGGGCGCTCCGGCGCGCATTGGAGTCCGGGGTCGCCGCCTACGACACCTTGTTCGTTGAGCTCGCGGATCGTGAGTCGCTGCCGCTCGCGACGTTCGACGAGCGGCTGCTCGCGAGTTTTCCGTTGATCGCGAAGCGCCCGAAGACGCTCGGGGCGTGACCCCTTCCCCGCAGCGGCACATCGATTTCAAAACGTGTACGCCACTCCGGCGAGCGCCTCGCCCTGCAGGAAGGTCGATCCGTGAGCGTGGATCTGGCATAGGAGGCCGGTCTGATCCGAGCGGCAGAAGAGCGCGGTGTCAGCGCTGATGAGCGTGACCAGGCCGCGAGCTTCGAGGCGCAGTGAGAGTTGGCGACCGACGGGCACGCGAAGCCCGAGTCCCAGTGAAGCCGAGAAGCGCGTGTCTTCGAGCCCCGGCGCGGGCGGGCTGAACCGGGTGATCCCGAGACCACCCAGAAGATATGGCTTGACGCGAGACGAGTCATCGAGCACGAGGGTCCCGCCGACGTGGAGGTACTCCACGGTGACACCCAGCGGCGCGAACGTGGAGTCTCCGCGGAGCGTCGTGGACTCGCGGCCGTAGAACAGCTCGTACTGGCTCAGATCGTCCGCTTGCGCATCCAGCGCGAGGGCGAGTGACCCGTGATCGCCTGCATCCACACGCGGGCCGGTGTTGTTGAGCGTGAAGCTCCCACCGAGCGAGAACCCCCCGAACGCCGCCACCTCGAAGCCCGGCCGGTCCGGGGGCGGAGGCGTCGGCTGGGGATCGGCGGCGTGCGCGGTCGCGAACCCCGGCGTCGCTGCCGCAAGCAGCACCGGCACCACTCTGTCTGTCAGGCCTGCGCGCACGGGCTGCGTGATCTCACCTTATCGCAGAGTCAGCGTGTAGCTCAGCAACGCGCCCCGTTCGATCGGTACGAGCCGGAGCTGGGCTTGCTCGTCGAGCGCATTCGCGCGCTTCATGACGAAATGCGCGCTCGCGGCGCCGAGCGCGGCCCCGGCGACGGTGTCGGAGAGCCAGTGCGCGTTGTGCTTGAGGCGCTCGAAACTGGTGACGCCGCCCAAGCCGTAACCGAGGAGGCGTCGTACCCAGCGGTAATCGTCGTTGCCCGATTCGGCGAGCACCGTGCCGACCGCGAAGGCCGCGGTCGCATGCCACGAAGGAAAGGAATCCCCGCCGCCCTTGCGCCACGCATTGGGGTCGCTCGTCTGATCGGGTCGCTCGCGGCCGACGGCGTACTTGAGTGCGTAGACTGGAACCGTGCTCAAGGCGGCCGACTCGATCATGGCCCAGGCTTCCCGCCGTCCGGCGCTGTCGGAGATGAGGTTGGCATACGCCCAGGTCGCCGCGAGCACCGCGGCGGTCGGAAGGGCATCCTGGAGGTCCTTGGAGCGGGTCGTCTGGGAGCTACCCAGGGTCCTGATGAAATGGGTGCGCACCTGGGTGTCGTAGTGATGAGACGCGCCGATCGCGATGAGCGCGCCGCCAAACCAGGCCCAGTCCCCGCGATCCCAACGGAGCGGCGCCGTGAAGTAGAGCTTGATGTCGGAGCCGAGGCCGCGCCCGGTGGTCTCGGGCGGCGCGGTCGGCTCGGGGCTCTGGCACCACGCCGCACCGGCGCCTCCGAGGGCCCCTGCGGCGAGGAGCAGCATGAGGAGCGGGCGCCGGCTCAAGATCGTGCGGTCCGCGATTGCGCCACCGAGGCGAGCAGCTCATCGACTCGAAGGACCGGGTAGAGGTTCAGACGCGAGTCCCACGATGCGTGGCGGCGCAGGAAGAATTCCCGGCGAGCTGCGGGACTCGCGGCGAACGCCGGGTCTTCCTTGAGCCTTCGCGAGAACTCTTCCCCGAGCTGCGGCTGCTTCGCGAGCAGGTCGCGGGCGATCTGCTCGGCGACGTACGGCTCGAGGTACTCTTTCTGCTCGAAGCAGGCGTTGAAGAATCCCCAGGCGGCGAAGGAATCCGGCGCCTGGGGCTCGAGCAGGTGCATCACGAGGCGGGCCGCCGGCTGCGCGATCGGCACAAACAGCGCGCCGGCGGCGATGTCGTGGGTCTCGCGTGCCCAGCCGCCCGCGAGCTTCGCGCGCATGCGGCCCTCGAAGGGCGCCGCGGTGAACTCGACGCCGCCCGCGTGGAAAGCCTCGACGCGCACGGCCTCGCTCCGCTCGCGCACCGGCTCGCAGGCGATCCCATGCAGCGCCAGCCGCGCCCCGATGTCCTGCGCCCACGCGCAGGGCACGACATAACCGCCGAGCGGCGCCCGAACGCTGAGGGAGGGCGTCACACGGTCGCGCAGCGGCACGCGCCACACCTGCGGGGTCTTCGGGTCGTAGACCGTCACCGGCTCGCCGGAGATTGCCGAGGGCGCGCGCGTGTAGGCGTAGCCCTTGAAGTCGATGAGCTCCGTGCCGCCTGCTTGCCCCACGTCCGTTCTGTTGGCCGCGGGCTCGCGCCAGTGCGAGTCGTAGTCGAGCACCACCTCCGCGCCCGCGAGACGCGCGGCGGCGCGGTCCGCCCTGAGCGCCTGTTCGCGCCAGGCTTCGCCGTGCGCGGCGAGGAGCTCGGCGAGAGCCACGATGGTGTTGCGCGTCACCCGCACGCGGGTCGCGTAGTCCTTCCACGAGTGCGTCTCGACGAGCACCGTGAAGCGGTTGCGCTGGGGAAAGTAGCCGGTCGAGAAGCGCGGCGAATAGACGGTGAGCTGAAAGCCCGAGCTCGGGTCGTCGGGCTTCGCCAGATCCGGGTAGAAGGGCAGGGGCATCGAGCCGGAGCGCGCGACCTTCGCGATGAGCGCATCGCGCAGCTCCCGCCCTGCCGCGCACAGCTGCGCGTCGCCCTGATTGACAGGCTCGACCTGCAGCGAGATGTCCGGCTGAAAGTCCGCGCCGTCGGTGACGTGCAGGTCCGCACACACCAGCGGGTCCCAGGTGCGCAGCAGGCCGAGGAGCGAGCGCATCTCGGGAGCGTCCGCCTTGGTGTAGTCGCGGTTGAGATTGAGATTCTGCGCGGTGGTGCGCCAGCCCATCTCCTCCGGGCCGTTCTGGTTCGGGCGGTTCCAGCGGCCGAAGCGCTCGTGTCCGTCGACGTTGAAGGCCGGCACGAAGAGAATCGCGATCCGCTCGAGCACGCCGGGAGAGGCGGTCGCGCCGAGCAGCTCGCGCAGCGCGATGAAGCCCGCGTCCTTGCCGTCGCTCTCGCCCGGATGGATGCCGCCCTGGAGCATGAGAAGCGGCACCTGGCGCGGATCGGCGCGGCAGGCGATGAGCGCGCGCATCGGTCGCCCTTCCGCCGAGCGACCGAACTCGAGGGTGTGCACCACCTTCGGCCAGGCTTGAGTGAACGCCGCGCACAGCCGCGTTACCTCGTCCGTGCGGCCGGTCCTCGCGAAGCCCGACTGCTCGGCGAGGGTGGTCAGCGTGGGGTCCTGCATGAGCGGCAATCTTACGGGACGAGCCGCGGCGGCGCGCGACTTTGGTCTGACGAGGCGGGCGGCTCAATGCGCCGGCTCGGCACCCGGCGCCTTGCGGCTGCGGCCGAGCAGGCGCTCGTCCCCGAGGTGCGCCGCGCAGGCGGGAAATGCTGCGGTGGGACCGCGCCACCGCAGCTCGTCGACATCCTCGAAGAGCTCGGCATCGGTCCGCAAGGTGGCGAGCGTCTTGAAGAGCAGCGCGAGCTCGCGGCGCTCCCCGAGCACCGTCGCAGGGAACTCCTCGATGGCGCCGTAGCGGGCGATCAGCCGCGCCGCGGTGATGCGCCCGATTCCGGGGAGCCCCGGGTAGCCGTCGGCCGCGTCGCCGACGAGCGCGAGCAGGTCCGGAATGAAGATCGGGTCCACGCCGAATTTCTCGCGCACGCCCTCGGCGTCGCGGATCTTCCCGGTCTTGCGATCGACCTGCACCACGCGGTCGCCGCGCACACATTGCGCGAGATCCTTGTCCGGCGTCCAGATGCATACCTTTTGTGTGCGCGCATCCGCCGCGGCGATCCGTGCGGCGGAGGCGAGGGCATCGTCGGCCTCGAGCTCGATCATCGGCCAGACCACGACGCCCATGGTGGCGAGCGCTTCCTCCAGTGGGCGAAACTGAGCGAGGAGGGCACGCTCGATGCCGCCGCCGGTCTTGTAGCCGGACCACAGCGCATTGCGGAAGGACTCGATGACGTGGTCGGTCGCCACCGCAAGGTGCGTCGCGCCGCCCTCGATCATCTGTAGTGCGGTATTGAGGACTCCGACGACGGCGCCGAAGGGCCGATCCTCGTCTTTGCCGAAGCGGCGCAGACCGTAGAAATGGCGGAACAGCTCGTACGTGCCGTCAATCAGATGAACGATCACGGCCGCGCCCGCTCAGATGCCGAATGAGATCGACCTCCTCCTGCCGGTAAGGCCGGCCGTCGGCCTGGAACACGTCGTGAAACCAGACCGCGAGCCGGTGCTCGCCGGTGTAGGGCTTATCCCAGGAATCCCAAGGGTAGATCGTCTGCGTCTTGCCGGCGACCAGGCCCCAGTTGATCGCACCGACGTGGTACTTCTCGAGGATCGGGAGGCTCCCCTCGAAGGTGCTGCCGGCGCTGCGCGCCATGTACTCGGTACAGAGAATGGGGCGATGGTAGGAAAGGAGCGACTCGATTCTCCGCGTGAGCTCCTGCGGTGCGCCGTAGCTGTGGAAGGACAGGACGTCCGATTCCTCGATCTGGATCTGCGCGGTGCGCGGCCATTTGTCCCAGGTCGACCAGCCGCCGCTCGCGTACATGCCGCTGGTGAGGGGTTGGCTCGGGTTGGCGGCCCGGGCCCATCCGAAAGCCTGCGGCAGGAGCTTGCGCACGAGCTCATCCTTGTGCGGGGCCTCCTGCGCGGGCCAGTGACTGTCCTCGGGGGGCTCGACGCTCGGCTCGTTCCAGAGGTCCCAGGCGAGGATGCGCTTGTCCTTCGCGAAGGCGCCGACGACGCCCTTCGCGTAGGCCTCGAGCTTCGGGTACTTCGCCGGGTTCGCGAGCTCGGCACCGCCGGGGCTCTGCACCCAGCCCGAGTTGTGAACACCCGGAACCGGGTCATGCTGCTTCCCGAGGTGCGGGCTCGGATCCCAGACCGAATCAAACAGTACGAACATCGGCCTGATGTGATGCCTCGCCGCGATAGTGAGGAAGGCGTCGATGCGCTGCCTGAACCCTGCGGCGTCCTGCTGCCAGAGAAGATCGTGTAGGAAAACCCGCATCGTGTTCATCCCGATCGACTCCGCCCAGCCGAGCTCGCGGTCGATGCGCTCGGGATCGAAGGTATCGGCCTGCCACATCTCGAGCTCGTTGATGGCGTTGGCGGGGATGTAGTTCGCGCCGACCAGCCAGGGCTGCCGCCCATACCAGTCCCGCGCGGCCTGCTCCGACCAGCGTGTGCGGGCCGCGGCCGGGAGGGCGAGGGAAGCACAGGCGAGCGCTGCGAGACAGGCGAGGAGGGGCGGCCTGTTCCTTGGTGTGCTCATGTCAGGCGGCTCGAGGGCAGGTGGACGCTCCCTTGGGCGTTTGGAGTCAGAGCGTACTCCTTCCCGGCGGTGGACGGCATGCCGGCGCAAAACCGCAGCGTCGCCACGAGCGCCGGCACCCCGCGGCGCGTAACGCTAAGCGCGGGCGCTCTCGGCGGCAGGCCTCGGGCGGACCTTAGGCACCTCGGGGCTGGCAGGGGCTGCGCCACGTGGCTTGCGGGAGACAGGGTATTAATGTATTAATATGCTATTACATTAGATCAGGCTGGATGAAAACTCATCGCACCGTGACCCCGCGCCAGGAGGTGCTCGCCGAGCGCAACCTCTGCGTCGCGCTCGCCTCGCTCCAGACTCCGGAGGAGGTACGGGCGTTCCTGCGAGACCTGTGCACCCCGGCCGAGATTCAGGCCATGGCGGACCGCTGGACGGTGGTAGACCCCCTGAAGCGCGCCGTGCCGTACCGGGAGATCCACCGCCTCACCGGGGTGAGCGTCACGACCATCGGCCGGGTGGCGCGCTTTCTCACCGGCGGCAACGGGGGCTACGCCACGGCTGCCCGCCGTCTCGAAGCTGCACGGCGCGCCGCGCACGCCACGGCTCACGGATAAGCGCGCATGGATGCCGCGCGTCTCAAGCTCGCCGTGCAGAAGGCGGGGCGCCTCACCGACCCCTCGCTCGATCTGCTCGTGCGCTGCGGTCTCAAGCTCTCTCGCGGCAAGGATCAGCTCGTGGGGTACGGGGAGAACATGCCGCTCGATGTGCTCTTCGTGCGCGATGACGACATCCCGGACCTGGTGCAGGAGGATGTCTGCGACCTGGGTCTCCTCGGCCTCAACGTGCTCGAGGAGAAGCGCCTCGAGTTCGCCGCGCGCGGGGGCGCTGCCCGGTTCATGCCGGTGCGTCGGCTCGATTTCGGCCGCTGCCGGCTGTCACTCGCAATTCCGACCGAGGCGCCCTGGCAGGGTGTCGACTCGCTTCGGGGCAAGCGCATCGCGACCACATATCCGTTCCTGCTCGAGCGCTTCCTGCGCGAGCGCGAGGTCACGGCGCATATCGTCACGCTCGCCGGCGCCGTCGAGATCGCCCCGAGGCTCAAGCGCGCGGATCTGATCTGCGATCTGGTCGCGAGCGGCGCGACGCTCGAAGCGAATCACCTGCGCGAGGTGGAAACGGTCCTCGAGTGCCATGCCGTGCTCGTCCGTACGCCCCTCACCCTGCCGCCCGAGAAAGAGGACTGGGTGCAGCGGCTGCTGATGCGCATCGACGGAGTGCAGCAGGTGCGGGAGAGCAAATACATCATGCTGCACGCGCCCCGCAGTGCGCTGCCCGAGATCGCGCGGCTCCTGCCGGGGTCGGAGTCCCCCACCATCATCCCGCTCGAGGGCTCGCCCGACCGTGTGGCGGTGCATGCGGTGTGTCGCGAGAACGTCTTCTGGGAGACGCTCGAGCGGCTGAAACAGGCGGGGGCCAGTGCGCTCCTCGTGTTGCCGGTCGAGAAGATGCTCGCATGATACGCGTCCTCGACTGGCAAAAGCTCGATGCCGCCGAGCGGCGGGCCGCGCTCGAGCGTCCGCAGTCCACCTTCGCCCCTGCCACGGTCGCCGTGGTGCGGGAGGTCCTCGATGCCGTGCGACGCGACGGGGATGCGGCGCTGCGCGCGCTGACCCGGCGCTTCGATGGGGTGGAGCTCGAGTCGCTCGCCGTGTCGGAGGCCGAATTCGCCGCGGCGCGCGGCGCGCTCACCGATCAGGAGATCGCGGCGCTCGCGCGCGCCGTCGGCAACGTACGCGCATTTCATCTGGCGCAACGGCCGACCGCGGTGGCCGTCGAGACCGAGCCCGGAGTGCGCTGTGAGCAGCTCATCCGCCCGATCGATGCGGTGGGGCTCTACGTGCCCGCGGGCAGCGCGCCGCTCCCCTCGACCGTCATCATGCTCGCGGTGCCCTCCGAGATTGCGGGTTGCCCGAGGCGTGTGCTCTGCACGCCGCCTTCGACCGCGGGCACTGCACATCCGGCCGTGCTCGTCGCGGCGGAGCTCTCCGGCATCGATACCGTGTTCAAGGTGGGGGGCGCCCAAGCCATCGCCGCGCTCGCTTACGGGACGGAAAGCCTCCCCAAGGTGGAGAAGATCTTCGGTCCGGGGAATGTCTGGGTGACGACCGCGAAACAGCTGGTCGCGCAGGACCCCGGGGGCGCGGCGTGCGATCTGCCCGCGGGTCCCTCCGAGGTCATGGTCATCGCAGACGAGTCGGCGCGCGCGGATTTCGTGGCCGCGGACCTCCTCGCGCAGGCCGAGCACGATCCGCTCGCGCAGGCGATCCTCATCACGCCGAGCGCCGCGCTCGCGGTGCGGGTGCAGGCCGCGATCACGACTTTCCTCCCGCAGCTCGAGCGCCGCGCGGTGCTGGCCCAATCGCTCATCTCGTGCCGATGCATTCTCGTGCCCGACCCGGAGACCGCCGTCGCGGTCGCCAATGCCTACGCGCCCGAGCACCTCCTCCTGCAGGTCCGCGAGCCGCGACGCTGGCTCGCCGGGATCCGTAACGCCGGCGCCGTGTTCCTCGGTGCGTGGTCGCCCGAGCCGCTCGGCGACTACTGCACGGGCGCCAACCACGTGCTGCCGACCTACGGCTATGCCCGCTCCTCGAGCGGGCTCTCCGTGCGCGACTTTCTGAAGGTCATCACGGTGCAGGAGCTGACGCGCGCGGGGCTTCGCTCACTCGGGCCGACGGCCGTCACGCTCGCCGGCCTCGAGGGCCTCGATGGCCACGCGCTTGCGGTCACGCGGCGCCTCGAGTCCCTCGCCGCCGGGGCTGTCGGAGAGCCGTCGGCGACGCTCACCGAGGCGACCTCATGAGCTGGGTCACATCGCGGGCGCGGCCGGACATCGTGGCGCTCGAGCCCTACCGGCACGCCGCGTGGGAGCCGGGGCTCGCGCGCCTGCACGCCAACGAGCTCCCCTGGCGCACACCCGGCGATGACTCGCAGGACGGACTCAACCGCTATCCCGAGCCGCAACCGCGCGCTCTCATCGAGCGCCTCGCTGCGCTCTACCGTAGTCCGACCGAGACACTCCTCGCCACGCGCGGCAGTGACGAAGCCATCGATCTCCTCACGCGCGCCTTTTGCCGCGCGGGTGAGGACGCCGTCGTCGTCTGCCCGCCGACCTTCGGGATGTACGCGGCGGCGGCCCGCATCCAGGGCGCGAGGGTCGTCGGCGTGCCGCTCCTTTCCGAACGAGGGTTTGCACTCGATGCGCACGCAGTGCTTCGCGCCTGCGGGAGCGACGTCAAGCTGGTGTTCCTCTGCTCGCCGAACAACCCCACGGGGAATCTCCTCGACGCCACGGCGATCCTCGAGCTCGCGGACGCGCTCGGAGGATCCGCGCTCGTGGTGGTGGATCAGGCATACATCGAATTCGCCGCCGGAGCGGCCGCCGAAGCCCTCGTGCCCCGGGCGCCGAATCTCGCGATCCTGCGTACCCTGTCGAAGGCGCACGGCCTCGCCGGGGCGCGCCTCGGCACGCTGATTGCAGAACCCGACATCATCGCGCTTGTGCGCAAGGTGATCGCGCCCTACGCGATCACCCAGCAGACCGTGGAGCTCGTCCTCCGGGTCCTTGGGTCGCCGCACCTCGCGCAGATGCGCCGCCGGGTCGGGGAGATCCTCGCCGAGCGCGAGCGACTGCGTGCGGCCATCGCGCGCTCGCCTCAGACGATCCGGGTACTGCCGAGCGAGGCGAACTTCTTTCTCGTGCGCCGCAGGGATCCCGCGCTCGCGCTGGGTCGGGCGCGGGAGGCGGGACTGCTGGTGCGCGACGTGCGGGGTTTGCCGGGACTCGCCGATGCGCTGCGCGTCACGGTCGGAACACCCGAGCAGAACGAGCGGCTGCTCGAGGCCTGGCAATGAGCGTTCCGACACTATTCATCGACCGGGACGGCACGCTCATCGAGGAGCCGGTGGACGAGCAGGTCGACAGCCTCGCCAAGGTGCGCTTCATGCCCGGGGTCTTCGGCGCGCTCGCGCAGCTGCGCGAGCGGGGCTACCGCCTCGTCATGATCTCCAATCAGGACGGTCTCGGCGCTGCGGGCTTTCCGCGCGAAGCCTTCGACACGCCGCAGCGCTTCATCCTCGACGCCTTCCGCTCGCAGGGCGTCGAGTTCGATGAGGTGCTCATCTGTCCTCACCTCGAGGGTGAGGGCTGTGGGTGTCGCAAGCCGAAGACCGGACTCGTGGAGGCATTCCTCCGACAGAAGCCGATCGATCGGGACTCGAGCGCCGTCATCGGCGATCGTGCCACCGACCTCGAGCTGGCCGCCCGGCTCAAGTTGCGCGGCTTCGCTATCCGCCGCGAGGGAGGCGCCGAGGAGACCTGGCCGGCCGTCGTGCGGCAGCTCACGGCCCGCCGAGCCGAAGTCCTGCGGCACACCGACGAGACTCACATCGAAGTGCGTGTGGCTCTGGACCGCGCCGAGCCCGTCAAGGTCGCGACCGGGATCGGCTTTTTCGATCACATGCTCGAAGCTCTCGCCCGGCACGGCGGGTTCGCGCTCGAGCTGACTGCCAAGGGCGATCTCGAGGTCGACGAGCACCACACCGTCGAGGACTCGGCGCTGGCCCTCGGCGAGGCGCTTCGTCGCGCGCTCGGGGACAAGACGGGCATCGCGCGCTATGGCTTTCTCCTGCCGATGGACGAGTCGCTGGCGCAGATCGCGATCGATCTGTCGGGGCGTCCTTTCGCGGTGTTCGAAGGCACCTTCGCGCGCGATCGGGTAGGCGCTCTTCCGACCGAGCTGGTGCCGCACTTCTTTCGCTCCCTGAGCGAGGGCCTGCGAGCCGCGCTCCACGTCACGGTCGCGGGCGAGAACACGCACCACATGGTCGAGGCCTGCTTCAAGGGCGTGGGGCGAGCGCTGCGCCAGGCCATCAGGCGCGACGGCACGGGCCTGCCCAGCACCAAGGGGGTCCTTTGAGGAGCCACTCGCGCAACGACGTCGTCATCGTCGACTCGGGCGGCGCGAACATCGCCTCGCTCCGCGGTGCCATCGAGCGTTTGGGCGCCCGCACCCGGCTCTCCGCCGACGGCTCCGTGATCGCCAGCGCCGACCGCGTGGTCCTGCCCGGCGTGGGAGCAGCGCCCCACGCGATGGAGCGTCTGCGAACCGCCGGCCTCACCAACGTGCTGCGCACGCTCACTCAGCCGGTTCTCGGAGTGTGCCTGGGGATGCAGCTCCTTTTTGCCCGCTCCGAGGAGGGCTCCACCCCGTGTCTCGGGATTCTGCCGTCTGCGGTGCAGCGCCTGCAGAGCCTGCCGGGTCGTCCCGTTCCGCACATGGGATGGAACCAGCTGCGACGGCTCAAGGCCGATCCGCTGCTCGAAGGCATCGAGGACGGCGCGCACGCCTATTTCGTGCACAGCTACGCCGCGGCAGTCACCGAGCACACGCTCGCGACCGCGGAGTATGGCCTTGCGCTCTGCGCGGCCGTGCGCCGCGGAAATTTCTGGGGCACGCAGTTCCATCCCGAGCGCTCGGCCGCCACCGGTGTGCGGGTCCTGCGGAACTTCCTGGGGCAGAGCGGATGAGGCGATGCTGCTGATTCCCGCCATCGATCTGCATGCCGGCCGCTGCGTACGGCTCTATCAGGGGGACTTCGGCGCCGAGGTCCGCTATCCCGCCGATCCGCGCGAGCTCCTCGCGCGCTATCGGGAGCTGGGGGCCCGGTGGCTGCACGTCGTGGATCTCGACGGCGCGCGCGACGGGATCGGCGGCAATCGCGAGCTGATCGCGGAGCTCTCCGCCGCCACCACCGCTGGCTCATCCGGGGCGGGAGCCGCGGCGCTTCGTCTCCAGGTGGGAGGCGGCGTGCGCACCGCCGCCGAGGTCGAGGATCTCCTCGATGCCGGCGTCGGCCGCGTCGTCGTCGGCAGCGCAGCGCTCGAGCGCGCGGGCGACGTCGCGGCCTGGCTCGAGCGCTTTGGCCCCGAGCGCGTCGTGCTCGCTTTCGACGTGCGCATCGACTCGGCCGCCGACCCGCGGGTGCGCACGCGCGGCTGGACCGCGGACGCCGACATCTGCCTCTGGGACGCCGTCGAGCGGTACGCGTCGACGGGTCTGCGGCACGTGTTGTGCACCGACATTGCGCGCGATGGAACCTTCCTCGGTCCGAACTTCGAGCTCTACCGCGCCGCTCGCGCGCGCTTTCCGCACCTGCTGTGGCAGGCCTCGGGCGGAGTGAGCAGCGCGGCCGATCTGGCGGACCTCGAGCGAACGGGAGTCGCCGCCGCGGTGTGCGGCAAGGCGCTCCTGGAGGAGCGGATCAAATCAGAGGAGCTGCGACCATTCTGGCCCGACGCATCATCCCCTGCCTCGACGTGAGAGACGGCGCGGTGGTGAAGGGTGTGCGCTTCGCCGACCATCAGGTCGTCGGCGCCATCCTGGAGCTCGCCACGCGCTACCGTGACGAGGGCGCGGACGAGCTCGTCTTCTACGACATCGCCGCCAGCCCCGGTCGGCGCTCGGTGGATCGTGCCTGGATCCACCGCGTGACGGCGCTCCTCGATATCCCGTTCTGCGTCGCCGGCGGCATCCGCTCGGTGGCCGACGCGGAGGCGATTCTCGAAGCGGGCGCCGACAAGATCTCGATCAACTCCCCGGCGCTCGAGAACCCGGACCTCATCGACGAGCTCGCCAGGCGCTTCGGCTCGCAGTGCGTGGTCGTCGGCGTCGACAGCCAGCGCGCCCCCGGAGCGCCCCCCCAAGCCGCCGACGTGCACGCCTTCATGGTGTACCAGTACACCGGCGATGCGCGCCGCATGCGCGCGAGCGGCCGCTCGACTCTCGACTGGGTGCGCGAAGCGCAGGCGCGCGGCGCGGGGGAAATCGTGCTCAACTGCATGGCGGCCGACGGCGTTCGGGAGGGTTACGATCTCGTGCACCTCGCGCAGGTGCGTTCCGTCACCGCAGTGCCCCTGGTCGCTTCCGGCGGCGCCGGATCCGTCGAGCACTTCCGTGCAGTCTTTGAATCGGGCGTCGACGCGGCGCTCGCCGCGAGCGTCTTTCACTCGGGTCTGATCCGCATCGCGGATCTCAAACGGCGGCTGAAGGCCGCCGGTATCGCCGTTCGGGTGACCTGAGGGGACAGACAGTGACTCGGGCAGCCAAGGCTACGGATCTCGACGGGCTCGATTTCGCCAAAGGCGGAGGACTCCTGCCCGCGATCGTGCAACACGCGGACACCGGCGCCGTCCTGATGCTCGGCTACATGAACCGCGAGGCCCTGCAAGCGACGCTCGCGCGGCGTCGGGTGGTCTTCTTCAGCCGCGGCCGGCAGCAGCTCTGGGAGAAGGGCGAGACATCGGGTCACTCGCTCGACCTCGAGGGCGTAGCGCCCGATTGCGATGCTGATACGCTGCTCGTGACCGCGCGACCCCGCGGGCCGGTCTGTCACCGGGGCGCCGCCAGCTGCTTCGGCGCAGTGCCGCGGGCCGCTCCCGGCCGGATCGACTTCCTGGCCACGCTCGAAGAGGTCATCGCAGAGCGCGGTGCGGCGCGTCCCGCCGGCAGCTACACGGCCGCGCTTCTCGCGAGCGGTTGCAAGCGTGTCGCACAGAAGGTGGGCGAGGAGGGGCTCGAGGTGGCGCTCGCGGCGGCAGGGGGAAGCGACGCCGAGGTAATCGAGGAGGTGTCGGATCTCCTCTATCACGTTCTGGTTTTGCTCGCGGCCCGCGGCCTCAGGCTCGAACAGGTGATCGCGGAATTGCGCGCACGTCACGACGCGTCGGCGCGTTCCTGACGCGCTGCCTCCTGACATCACACGACATCACGCGATGTCATCTTCGCCCCTGCGGGTGTGCTGCGCCGCTCAGCGCACGCCGCCGCCGGCAAGCAGTTGCTCTCCGGTCAACCAGTGGGAGTCATCCGAGGCCAGGAACACCGCGATCGAAGCGATGTCGTCCGGCTGACCGATGCGACCCAGCGGGGTTTGTGCGACCGTGCCGGCTTCAAAATCGGAGCCGATGAAACCGGCCGCGTGAGTGCCTTCGGTTTCGACCATGCCCGGGTTCAGCGCGTTGACGCGAATCTTGCGCGCGCCGAGCTCACGTGACAGCACCCCGGTGATCGCATCCACCGCTCCCTTGGTGCCGGTGTATACCGCGCTGCCGGGAGGCGTGATGCGAGTGACGACGGACCCGATGTTGATGATGCTGGAGCCTTCGCCAAGGTGCTTGACGGCCGCCTGGGTAGTCAGCAGCAGGCCGAGCACGTTGATGTTGAAGTGCTTGTGGAAGTCCTCTTCGGTAATGTTTTCGATCGGCGCGAAGCCGTAGACACCCGAGTTATTGACGAGGATATCCAGTCGACCGAATTGCTCGACCGTGGCGTCGACGATGGCCTGAGCGTCGCGTGTCTTGGAGACATCGCCGCGAACGGCGACAGCCGTGCCCCCGGCCGCGACGATGTCCGCGACGGTTGCATCCGCGCCCGCCTTGCTCGACGCGTAGTTCACGACGACTGACGCGCCTTCGGCGGCCAGCGACTTCGCAATGGCTGCGCCGATGCCCTTGGATGCGCCTGTAACCAGTGCGACCTTGCCTTTGAGCTTGCTCATGACGTTTCCTGACGGTGATTGGTGGAGAGGGGTGCCGTAATTCAGTAGTTCGTAACATACGAACTATGGAACTAATTGTCAAGGCCGACTATGATTCAAGGCATGAGGCCCTTGGTTCATCCATCGATCGAGGACATCACCGTGGAGGGCATCCTGCATGCCTTGTCGGACCCGGTGCGCGTCGCGATCTATGCAGAGCTGGCAGCCTCGGCAGGGGCCACCATCTGCTCGAACTTCCTCCAGGTCAGCGATCGCAGCATCCCTAAATCCACGCTTTCACAACATTTCAGGGCGCTCAGGGAAGCGGGATTGGTCCGGAGCGAACGGCACGGGGTGGAGATGCGTAACGTCAGCCGCTGCAAGGAGATCGAGCGGCGCTTCCCAGGATTAATCGCCGCGATTCTGAACGCGCATAGCGTCCAGGCCACGGGCCGAGCCGGTGACGCGAGGCGGAAGCCGGCTCCCCGGAAGACGAAAGCTGCTTAGTGACTGGTGGGCCGTACTCGGATCGAACCAGTGGCCCCTGCCGTGTGAAACGGGGCTTAAGAATGTCCCAGGGCGTCGCCGGCGGTTGCGAGACGCGCTTTCCGCCGCTTGCGGCGTCGCGGTCACCGCGCGCGCGCCGATTGCCAACAGTCTTCTTATCGCCCGCGCACCGGCACGCTCGCGCTGTAGATATCGAGCTGGTGGAGAGTGCCGTCAGGATTGTTTCCGGTGCTATTTGAATTGTCGGACCACGCCGGATGTGCGATTCCGCCATAGAACGACAGCCCCGAGTAGTCGCCGTAGTCAATGTGATTCTGCGCATCATGGGAGTTCGACGTTCCGGCGCTGATGTGAATGTTCTTGGTAAACGTCTGCCCTCCGTCGGTACTAAACGCGCCCCAGAGCTGCGCATCGGTATTGGGGATGCCGTCGGTGTCACCCGCCCCCCCGGTGCCAAGATCGTCGCGGGCGTCATACCAGATGACCGCGATATTCCCGGTCGTGGGGTCGAGAGAAATCTTCGGCAGGAATTGACTATTCTTGGTGCTGTCGTCGTTCACCCGTGCGCCCGCGCTCCAAGTCGCGCCGTCATCGTCCGAATAGCGGACGTAAATGTCGGTGTTGTCGCTTTCGTTCTTCTGCTCCAGCGTGTACACCAGGTACACCCGGCCATTGTGCGGGCCACCGGTGCGGTCCCATGCCAGGCCCGGCTCGGCGTCAACTGAGCGGTCCGGCTGGGCGGGTATGAAGTCGAAACCTCCAACGTGAGTGTCGACGACGAAGATGCTGTGATCGCCGAATCCACCTGGACCGAGACCGTCGGGATCGACATTCACATAGATCTTGCCGCCACCCTGGCCGCTTTCTGTCAGGGTGCAGACCTGCATCACCTGGCCGTTGGGGCCGATGGCAACGTCGCCGTAAGTGCAATTGTTCGTGCCGGCGACGACTTCGGGCGTAATGAAGCTGCCCACCTCGCCCAAGCCGGTCACCGGCGCACCAGTGGCTACGATGGGACCGCCTCCGTTAAACACGACCCAAACCTCACCCTTTCCTGCCACGATCGTGGGCTGGTCCACGAAGCGGAACAAACCGCGGCGCTCGTTGCTGGTTTGCGTCTGTGAACTCGCGGGTTTTGCGATATTGGCAATGATGTTGAAACTTAACCCGCCATCGGTGCTGAGCGCGACCGGCACAGTGTTGCCCACGTTGAAAAGGTAAGTGAGGAAAAGGTTGCCGAATTCGTCGAAGGACAAGCTCGGATCGCAACATGCGGCTCCCAGGTTGTCGTTGTTTCCGATGATTCTCGTGGCCCAGCTGGAGCCGCCGTCGAGGCTAACGGCCGCAAACATACCCGCCGCCGGGACGACGACGTTGGTAACGATCACGATATTGTTCGGGTTGGTTGGATTGACGGCAATTGTCTCCTCGGACTCGTTGTTGGAGAGTTGGCTGACGTCGATGTTTGCAGGGGTCGTTGGCGGGCCAGCAAGTAGCGGTAAGACCATGAGACTCGCGGCAAGCCCAAGTAAAACCGAAGCGGCAAAGGCTGGTTTTTTCGATTTCATTGAAACCCTCGACTGATTTTGGGAGTGGCAACCGAAGTTGTTCGCGGCGAGCGTGAATGGCCATACGGGCCGATCCGCGCATGATCAACAAACGCCAGCACCAACACGCTGAGGAACAGAACCCGCACAACCAGGGCACGGGCGAGGAATAAATGCTAGGCAAAAATGCTATGGCCGAGGTGCTGTGAGTGTCAAGTCAGCTCGCGAGGTGGCCCGGTTCAGGGAAGTTTCCGAAATCGCTGAGCAGGGTCGACGGTGTCGGCAAGCACGCCTTTGTGGCGGGCGGCAATTACGCAGCGTCGTAGGTTCGTTCCCGAAAGCACTCCCTGACGCCGTGCCGGGGGAGATTGCGACAGCTCGGTAGCGCGACCTCCCGCCGCTAGTGCAGTTTCTTTGGGATACCGCACGGCCCAGGCTTCGCCACCGCTACGACCTCCGTGGCCTTTTCTCCGCGCACTGCGAGCAGCGCAGGCGCGGCGCGCCGGGGCCGCTCGGCGTGTTCCCCCGGAAGATCCGATCAGTCCGCCTTAGACGCTTCCCGGTCGCGTGGATGGGCGACTTGGGAGAGAACCAGAGCGCACCGCATCACCGCATCCATGATTTCGTCGTAGAGAGGAAGAATCTGGCGAGCCGCCTCTGCGACCTCTTCGTCACCATCGAGTTGCTTCCGGTGAGGAAGTGGATTGGGGACGGCAGGGGGTCCTCTTTCTCCCCTATCGGGCCAGCGAGGTCGCATCGCTTCGCCATCTCATCAGCACCTGGATGCGGCTCGCGATCTTCGAAGCCATGGACAGCGGACAAATTGATCAAAGGCTCTGGTTCGTGGTCGACGAGCTCGATGCGCTCGGGGCCATCGATGGCTTGAAGGACGCGCTTGCGCGGCTTCGCAAATTCGGCGGCCGCTGCGTCCTGGGCTTCCAGAGCATCGCTCAGGTGCGGGGCACCTACGGCGACGCAGAGGCCCAGACGCTGGTGGAGAACTGTGGCAACACACTGATCCTGCGCTGCTCGGCGAGCGAGCGCGGCGGCACGTCCGAGTTCGCCTCCCGTCTCATCGGCAAGCGCGAGATCATCCGGCAGCAGAAGACGCCCAACACCGGTCTGTTTGGCGGGGGCAGTGCGGCTAAGAACTCGATCACCGAACAGCACGTGACGGAGGAAGCGGTCATGGGCTCTGAGATCGAGCAGCTCCCCGACTTCGCCGGTTATCTGAAGCTCGCTTCGCGGCCCGAATGGATGCGTGTGGTGTTATCGTCATAACCCAAGTGCTGGCCGCCGAGATTTCCACGGTCTTCCTCTGTCAATCGTTCTTATACGTATGGCGAAGTGGGTGAGCGAAGAACTATAAGGCACGCCTGATGCTCATCTTAACGAGACGACTGGACGAGACGCTCAGGATCGGTGACGACGTCACCCTTACAATCCTGGGCGTTCGCGGCAAGCAGGTCCGGATCGGCGTAAACGCTCCCCGGAGCGTGCCGGTGCACCGCCAGGAGACTTGCGAGCCGATGCGGCGCGAGCTGGCGGCGCAGGCTCCCTTCCCACGTAACGAGATGGCCGAGGAGGGCGCCGATCAGCGACAGGGCAGTCAACTCCATAATCAGAATCCTTCGGATCGATTGAACAACACGTAGAGTCTGGATACGCGGGCACGGGACTCATTCTGAGGCGCCGCTCACGCACCGGCCAAGCGTCGCCGCCTGGATCCAGCCAGCCACGCCTGCGGGCTTCCTCGACCGCGAGCGCACGCTTGCGCACGCCGAGCTCTAGGTCCCTGGCCTCTCCACCCCCCCTTGCTAAGGGGAGGGGCCGGGGAGAGGTCCCCCCTCCCATCCGCCGCGGCAGCGCTCGCTCGCGACGTGCGTGTGTGGCGCCCGCTCGCTCGCGCTGCGCGCTATCGAGCCAGCCGCGGAGCGACTCCGGAATCAGGCCCCGCGGCGTCAACCTTGGTGTTCCAGTACTCGACGTACTTTTCGTACGCCGTGGCAGAGGTGAGAAAGGGAACGTGCTCGGGGCAGCGCAGCCGGTGACAGGTGAGGGTGGGTATGCCCTCCCGCCGCGCTTTGGCAATGCGGTGGTGGCCATCGATCACGTTGTAGCGTCCGGGGGCGATCTCCGCTAGGAGGATCGGCCGCGATGAGTCCGCGGAGCCGATGGCGGCTTCATCCAGATCCGCATCGCCATAGTTGGGAATGTCGGTGAGCTCGAGCAGCTCGAGGGGAAATCGCTCCGGATGCGTGTGGATAAAGGCCAGAAGCCTCGAGATGTTGAACTCGAAAATGCCGTTCGGAAACAGCTCATCGCCCGCCTCGGGAGGGCAGGGCTCGAACTTCGCATCGAGCTTGAGCTTGGATGACACGCTATTTATGACGGTAGAAAAGATTTCACGATGACATCGTAGGAATGCCGAGTAACGCGAAGGGCCCCTGGTCCGGGAGGGTTCGTCAAGAAACATCCACTACGCGCAGCTTCAGCTTCCTTGCCGCAGCGAGCTGCCGGAGGTCTGCGGAGGCGAAAAGTTCCGCTCCGTAGGCCGCGGCACTGGCGACAGGGATGGCATCCATGGCTCGCAGGGGATTGGATTCCAGAAGCCGGATGACACCGCGCATCACTGCGGTCGTCAATTCGCACAGGTCGGCGCCGGCGAGGTCGCCGAGAAGTGTTTGTTTGAGTACCTGGTATTTTGCTCTGCTGAGGCGCCGCTCCTGCACCAGTCGGTTGAGAGTGGAGATCATCTCCGGTAGGCAGATCACGCTCACCGCCAGCTGCTCCGCCTCGCGGCAGAGCCTCAGCACTCCGTCCGAGCCTTGTTCCGCGATATAGCGCTTGGCTAATGCGGAAGTGTCGAGGAACAGCTTCACGCCGAGTTGGCCCGATCCTTCAGCACCTCGCGACTCAAGGCGAGTCCCTTGATATCGAGCGGGGCCGAGTCGCGCTGCCACGACCGCGCTCCCGCCTTAATCGGCACAATCCGCGCGATCGCTTTGCCGCTGCGAAAGACCCGCACTGTATGCCCTTTCTCAACCGCATCGAAGAAGGCTTTGGCCTTATTGCGCAGTTCGGTAAACGTGGTGTCCACGAAGTGTCGCTCAAGCAATTTATGTACAGCGAACTGTACACGAATGCCCGGCAAATGTACAGAGCGATGTACATCAGGCAGTGTGCTATTTGCGCAGAATCGAGACTTCGATAGATCACCACCAACGCCGTTCAGGTGGAGGTCGCGAATCTGCCGAACGTGCAATTTTGAAATACCGCCTCCACGTCAACGCGGTATGTGGCGACCATTCCGTGCGTTGCGTGGCCTGGAAAGGCGACACCCGAAAAATCGCGAAGTCCGATGCCCGGCGCAAGTGCCTCGTTGAACTGAATCGAGAATTCGTTTGGATCAAGCTTGTTGTCATTATCGAGAGGCAGATGAAACAGGCAGTAAAATCGTCCATCGTGCTCCAATAATTCATCGTCATGTACCGCGAACTGGCACTCCCTAGCGGTATTCCACTGACAAGGCATGGGTCTTCCTAGTCGCGGGTCCCGCTGACATACATCCCGTTAAGGCCGCTTCGCACACATCGGCCAACACATCGGCCAACGACTAGCTAAATATAGCTAATTATGTCGTAAAGACAAGAACTTATATGACACGGGCATCGGCCAAGTAGATATCGGCCAGATAATCGGCCAGACTGCGCCTGGAAAGGCTATTTTGTAGCACTGCACATGATCAATAAATCGGCCAATCCGCCTGATCTCGAAACGATCGCGCGAATCGAACCCACACTGCTCGATGAGGTGCCGGGCGAGCTCAATGACGTCGTGGCGGAGCTTGCTGCGGCGTCCTCCAGGCTCGGCAGCAGCCTGCACGCCACGACGGCCGCCTCCCTTGCCGACCTCGTGCGCATCATGAACACCTATTACAGCAATCTGATCGAAGGCCATAACACGCGCCCGCGCGACATCGTGCGCGCGCTCGCGGGTAACTTTGCGCGCGACGAAACACGGCGGAACCTCCAGCGGGAAGCCGCGGCGCACGTGCGGGTCCAACAGGAGATCGATCGAAAGGGCGCGGCGGGAGAGCTCGGCGAACCCGCGGCATCGGATTTCTTACGCGGACTGCACCGCGAGTTCTATCGCGATGCGCCCGAGGCGATGTTACGCGTCAACTCCAACCACCAGTCGTTCCTCATGAGGCCCGGGGAATGGCGCTCGCGCCCCGAAGAGGACAACGCTGTGGGACGGCACGTCCCTCCCTCCAGCGCCCGCGTGGGAGACTTCATGGCCCGCTTCGCAGAGCGCTATACGCTCGGCAAAATGCGTCAAGGTACTCGCATCCTGGCCATTCCTGCCGGTCACCATCGCTTCAACTACATCCACCCGTTCCCCGATGGAAACGGGCGCGTGAGTCGGCTCATGAGCCATGCAATGGGCTATTCGGCCGGCATCGAAGCCCACGGTCTCTGGTCCATTTCGCGCGGGCTCGCCAGGGGCTTGAAAAGCCGCACCGAGTACAAGGCGATGATGGATCGGGCGGATGCGCCCCGGGAGGGGCATCTCGATGGACGGGGCAACCTCTCACGCCGAGCCTTAATCGAGTTCACCCAGTGGTTCCTGGAAGTCGCTCTGGATCAGGTGAAGTTCATGGCGGGCCTCTTCGAGATCCCAACACTCGCGAGGCGCCTGAAGTCCCTCATCGAGCGCTCCGAGAGCCTGAAACCCGAAAGTGCGGCGCTGCTTGAGGCGGCGCTGATGCGCGGGGAGATTGAACGCGGCGCGGCCCCTGGAGTTACGGGACTGCCGGAGCGAACTGCCCGACGCGTACTCAATGACACGGTCGAGGCGGGGCTCCTCGCCTCCGCGACCCCGAAAGGTCCGGTTTCGCTGCGCTTTCCGGAGGCCGCTCTGGAAACCCTGTTTCCCCGCCTGTTTCCGCAGACGTGACCGTGGAGCACGACCTGCAGTGGCTGCGGGTTGCGGTCTCGCGCTAGCGCATTCTAGACAGCGCATTCACTGTTAGTACTCCGGATTTACCGCATCGCTCGCAGCCTGCCTCAACTCTCGCCGCGCTGCACACACATCCCGTGAAGTCTCGACGCGCTTTCACGCGCGTCCATCCACGAACGAATCGAAGACAGCTCGATATTTTTCCGTATTTTTTCCGTACTGACAGAGGGAGAGTTTTATAAGTGCTTGATTCTTGGTGGGCGGTGCTGGGATCGAACCAGTCGGACCCGGATGGTGCTATTGACCCTTCAGCGACATCCGAGCCACTCCAAAGCGCCCGGCCACAGTTAAAAGAGCGAACATCCAGAGCTTCTTGCGATCGAAGCATCAGTCGGACTATGACAACACT
>Ga0209472_1000262_pt1 | contig 32081 bp, 34 predicted proteins | sample GraSoiAngelo_130_FD_185887 | JGI IMG/M metagenome (GOLD analysis project Ga0209472, IMG submission 185887) | Grasslands soil microbial communities from the Angelo Coastal Reserve, California, USA - 14_0929_02_20cm (SPAdes) (version 2) | ecosystem: Environmental > Terrestrial > Soil > Grasslands ... | reverse complement strand
CCTGTTCCTGCCTTTGTTGGTCGTAGGAAACGCCTATGGAGAAACCAAGTACCGGTGGGACATCGTCAATCTCACCCTTGTTGGCACGACGCCCAATATCAACGCCGGCGGAATGGCATCGGCGCGGGCGCAAGACGACTCCATGATCACGATTACGGGTTCCGGAACCTTCACAGTAGGGGATGACGATGTGAGCGGAGGGGGTACCTGGAAGACCATCGCCCCCGACGGCACCACGGTGACTGGAATGGGCAACTACCTGGTGACGGGGCTCATTCGCTTCGAACTGGCGCCGGGCCACCAGACGAGTACCTTGCACGACAATATCGGTGACGGCACGTTGGCCGACAATCGAGCCGGGTTGGCGTATCTGCGCATCGCCTACGACGATGGCAGCAAGGGAATCCTTGCCGTCAGCTGTCATCTGAGCGGCAATCCGCCGCCCCAGGGGCCCGATGCGGCGCCTGCGTCCATATTCGAGGGCATCACCGCATCCAAGGGTTTTGCGGGCTACTGGAATCGCGTTGCACCGGTGGGGTCCCCGGGTACTGCAAACGCGAATCGCACGCTCTTCCACATTCTCTCAGGGGATTAGCCTCCGGCTTCGGGGGACGGACCTGGCCGGCAACGACAAGGATGCACGGGCAGGGCTGATATGGCGGACGATCCGGAGTGGTGGGTTAGATGCCCACCACGCCCTTGTGTCTGAGCAGGCTTCGTTCCTCGCAGCACGGGATAGGTTTCGCTGCACCTGAAGGGAGAACATCATGAACCGCGCAGGACCGATTCTTGCGATTACCGTGCTGGCCTTGACTGCCAGCGCACTGGCGTGGGGGGAGGACGGAGGAGGAATCGTGAAGGGAGGCGCCACGACGACCGTGGCCGGTGGCACCGGCGCGCCTTCATACGTGCCGGTCATCACCAAGCTCACCTTCCACTGGCGGGACGGCCAAGGCCGCTTCGAGTGCCTGGCGCTTGCGCCCAGCGCACTGCCCGGCAGTCCGGGGAGTGGGAACTTCGATACCAACGTCATGTACGTGACCGGAACCATCACCGCGGTCCACATCAACGGATCCGTCGCGATCTTGACGGGCTCGGCCACTGTCACGGGCCTGGGTGCCGGCTCGAACGTACCCTTCACGGCGACCGCCGAGCGGGGAGGCCCGGGCACGACGTTCGTGCTCACGATTTCCGGGCTCACGTTTCACGAGACCATCCTGGAAGGTGAAATCTCTTTCTGAGCGTGGTCTCGCGCCGACGCAGACCATCAGAACGTCCCGACGACCGAGAAGGGTCGTCTCCCGGTTGCGTCGGGCGCGCCGAGGAAAGGGAGAGAGCTCACGATCTCGGGCGGCGCGCCCCGGCGCGGGGCAACCAGCCCCTCGAGCTCGTAGCCCGGCTGCGGCGTCAGGCGGAGCGTCCCCTCGACCGCGAGCGGGCCGTCGAGGTCGCGCAGCTTTCCCGTCGGCTCGCCCTTGGCCTCCGGGAAAGTCAACACATAGCTGCCGAGCGGCGTCGCCAGGCCGGCGCGATCCTCCAGGTCGTGCGCCTCGATACGCCCCTTGAGCTGCGTGATGACCCCATGCTCAATCCGGACCAGCTCGAGATCGAGCGTCGCGCGGCCGTGCAGTGTGGCCGGGAGTCCCGGGATCAACGCCGGATCGAGCGCCAGGTCGGCCTTGACGTGACGGAGCGTCGCCCGCTGACCCAAACCGAGCTCGACGTCCGCGCTTACCGTGTTCGCGGCGCGCGTGGCGGCGACGTGCCCCGCAAGCCTGCCGTAGAGCAGCCGCATGGGATACAGCTCCCAGCTGAAATCGCCCACCGGCGTGCCCTGCACGCGAAGTCCGCTGCAGACTCCGCTCCAGAGCGTGCCCTCGACGCTCGCGCAGGCTCCGCGCGCGCTCCCCCCCGCGGGGATCACCCAGGCCGCCGGCATGCGGGCGAGGAGGATGGCCGCGAAAGCGACCACAGCAAAGAGCGCGATCCAGGCTCCCCGCTTCACTTCTTCAGAACGAGCGCCGCATTCACCAGGCCGGTCGCGTCGGCTCTCTCGATGGTGGCAGATTCGACGCTGGCACCGTTCTGCTGGGCGAGGCGGCCGAGCCAGGCGACGAGACTATCGAACGGCGCCCTTTGCAGGCGCACCGAGAGGGCCCCGGGGCCCGCCGGCTCACTCGTGAGGGAGCCGGCCAGCCCCGCCTCGCGCGCCGAGCGGTCGACGATCACGAGCAGCGACTCGCCCGTGGCCGCGGGCTGTGCCGGGGAGGAGGCGAGCTCCGGCGCCACGCCCTGCATCCAGCTGAGGTCGGCGCGCTTGCTGGCCAGGCGGTCGTGAGCGTGCGCGACGCTGCGATCGAGAGGAATGAGCACGCCGAAGACGAGGATCAGCGCGGCGAGCGCGAGAGCCCCGAGGACCAGGCGCCGCTCGCGCGCCGAGAGCGCGGCCAGGGATTCGAGCGAGAGAGCCTCGCGCGAGAGCGTCATGAGCGCGCCCCCGGCGCATCCCCGGCGCGCACCTGCATGCGTCCCTCGTAGGCCGAGCCGGTCATGCCGCCGCTCGTGAGATCGGCCTGCCAGCCGTTGCGGCGCAGCGCCTGGCCAAGCCGATCGAGGCTGGCCGCATCCGGTGCGGAGAGCCTGAGGTCGAGCGCCCCGTCGTGATACTGGAGCGCCAGCACGGCGAGGCCCGGCACGGTATCGCGCGCCTGCGCCAGCGCCTGCAGCGCGGGCAGCAGCCCTCCGCCGGCGCCGCGCGCGGCCGCGAGGCGCTGCTCCATGCGGCGGCGCGCATCGAGCGTGCTCGGCTCCCCGGGCATGGCGGCGTGAAAAGCGTCGCGGATCGAGACGTCGACCTGGCGCTCGCGGCTCTTGAGCCATTGCAACTCGCCCACCTTGCCGGCGACGTGCAGACCGAGGAGCGAGACGAGCAGGATCGCCGCGACGCGCCAGGCGCGCAGCCCCGCCGCGCCCGCCGCGGCCGGGGCGTAGGCGCCCTGCAGGAGATTGATCGGCGTCGCAACCGGAAGCTGCTGCGCGAAAACGGGGAGGGGCCCCTCGGTGAGGAGCTGGATCCTGATGCCTTCGAAGCGCGGGCGCGCGGCCTCCACCTGCGCGGAATGCCGCTCCCACTCGGCCGCTCCGGCATAGAGAATCAGTCCGCGTCCGCCGCCGGGTGAGTCGGCGCCCCGCGACTGCGCGATCTCGAGCGCCTCGGCGAGCGCATCCGCGGGCAGCGTCACCGGCGCGGCTCCCGGCGCTCGCACGAACACCGCGTCCTCCTCGAGGAGCACCACCGCGTGGGCGGGATTTCCGGGCAGCAGGTCGCTCTCGGCGTGGATCGCCTCGGGCTCGATGCCGCTCGAGCGCAGCGTCGCGAGCCACTGATCGAGAAGCGCCCGCGCCACCACGGCCACCGGCGCGCGGCTGGAGTCGCTCGCGCGCTTACCGATGGCGAAGTGCAGATCCTCGATATTGTCCGCCAGCTGCTCCTCGAGCGCGTAGGGCACGAGCTGCTGGAGCTTCAGACCCGCCTTGACCGGAACCTCCGGCTCGGCGAGCAGCACGTCCGTTCCGGGGACGATCACCCACACCCGCCTTCCCGCGGCGCGCGTTACCGCCGCCGTCAGCGTGCCGCTCTGGGGCGGCCCCACGGGCGTACCGCGCGCGTCCACCACCAGCCAGGACGCCGGCTCGTCCGGGACGCGCGGCAGGCGCAGCAACAGCCAGTCAGCCATCGGCGGATACTGTCATGGTTGAGGGCGGGGTGCGCAATCGGTGTTGGCGAATCAATCCGGCGTGAAGCTGCGCAGGATCGGACGCACTTTGGCATCGCCTCCCCTCTCCTGATAGAGAAGACTGTACAAAGTGAATTCCGTACCGCCAATGGTGATGATGCTCGTGAGGCGAAAGTAGCTCGAGGCCTGGGCGATCTTCGTGTCGACCTTGGTTTTCAGCTGCGGGTCGGCGAACGCCGCGTCGTAATCCGCCTGGGTGGGGAAGCACCCCGGAGCGGCGGCGCGATTCTTCGCGAGCGAGTCAGAGTCGGGATCCGAGCCGAAGTCGGGATGTCCGAGGTAGGCATCGAGCACTTTGCCCGGGGCGGTGCAGATGTTGACCTTCACGCTCCCGTCAGCGGGGAGCGCCGCGACGTAGGGCGCGAGCGCGAGATAACGGTCGCGGCCAAAGCCCGGCAGCGCGAGGAGCTCGCTCGTGCTCGTGATGTAACGGTTGGCCGTCCGGTAAGCCGGCGTCAGGCCCATGTAGACGGTGTCCTCGGCGCCGTCGGGAATCGACGGCGCGCCATTCCAGTCGATCCAGTCGATGACGTAGCCCACCCACTTGGTCTCGAGCCCGACGCTCTGGAGCAGGTTGCTGAAGGCGGCGACCTGCACCGGATCGGGATTGCCCTCCCGGTCGGCGAGGCTGTTGAGGTTGAAGCGGCCCTGGAGGTCCTCGAGGGAGGCCTCGAGCATCACGCCCGGCACGACCTCGATCGGCCCGACGGGCTTGGCCCAGCCCTGAGCGGCGTAGGTGTACTTCTTGTCGTTCTGGTAGACCGTGCGCAGCCCGTAGGCGGCCAGCGCCTCGGCGCCCTGCGCGACGAGGAGCGCCTCGTCGAAGGCATAGGTTGCCGTGCCGCGCCGCGCGCTCATCGCGTTCTCGTATGCGATCGCGGCGGCGATGACGGTACAGAGCGCGACCAGCAGGATCGCGACCAGGAGCGCGATGCCGCGCTGCGCGCCGCGCCGATGCCGCGGTCGCTGGCGCCGCGCACGCGCCGTGTGCCTCCTCATCCGGGGATCTCGATGACCCGCACGATCTTGCCCCAGTCCTCGGTGTCGAGGGTGATCTCGACCGCGAGCGGTCGCTGGCGCAGCACCTGCTCCTGCCGCAGCGCGGTCGCTGGCCACAGCGTCTGCCACTGGTGCGCCTGGTCCAGGTAGCGAACGGTCAGCGCCTTGACGTGCGTCATGAGATCACGCCGGTAGGTGGTGCTGGCGAGCGTCGGGTCGAGCACGTTCCAGTACTCGCGCCGGAGCGTACCGTTCTCCAGCAGGTAGGCGACCCGCTGCAGCGCCGGACGTTGCAACCCGGCGGGATTCGCCCAGCCGCCGCGCGTCAGTGCGACGATGGGCGGCGGCCCCTCGGGAGCCGCTCCCTGCAACGCTGGCTGCGCCGGATCGTCGCCGATGGCCTGGCGCACCGGTCGCGGAGCGAGCTGCACGAAGTCCTGTTCCAACACGCGCACGGTCGTCTGAAGCGCGAGCAGCCGCGCCTGCTGCGCCTTGAGCGACTCGCGGCTCTGCGACGCCTGGGTGATGGTCTTGTAGCCGAGCGCGAACATGACGACAGTGATGAACACGGCCACGAGGACCTCGATCAGCGTGAAGCCGGCCTCACCGGGGCTGCGCCGCACGCTGCGACTCGATCGGGCGTGAGCGCTCACGTGGTTCCCCGCCGATTCGTGGGAGCCTGCGGCGGCGGCGGGGCTGGCAGGTTTCCCGGAGGCGCTCCGGGCGGATTGTTTCCCGGGGTGTTTCCACCGGCGGCCGCAGGACCGGCCGGGAACTGGCTGCCCCAGTCGGGCTGGAATCCGTTAGGCGTACCGACCGCATCGCCCCAGATGCCACTCACCGTGGTGAGCCAGCTCCTGTCGTCCGCACCCACCTCAAGGTCCGCGGGGCGCACGCTGACGTCGATGCGCTCGACTCCGGGCACCTCGGTCGTGACCACCTCCTGGTGCCAATGCCAGCTGCGGCCGGCGAAATCGGTGTCGCCGTCGCTGTTGCCCGTCTGGGGCTGCTGGCCGGAGAGGCGCAGGTTCGCGATCCTGTTGAGCGCCACCCACTGGGCGAAGGTCTTGTCGCGCAGATACGAGGTGGTGCCCGCCGAGGAGGTGAGCGCCCCCATGACCGCAGCCACGCCGATCGCGACGATCGCAAGCGCCACGACCACTTCGATGAGCGTGAAGCCGTGGCCGGCGCGCGCGCGCTCGGCGCGTGCATCGGTCAGGTTGGCCACGGCGCGCGCGCTCCTCACGGCTTCGACTCCACCATGGGCTGCTCGATGACCTGGCCCTGGTCGTCCTGGGTGACGGTGACGCTGCGCAGGCCCCCCTCACGCTCCAGCGTCGCGGCGAAGCTCGTGAGGTCGCCATTCGAGAAGATCATCACTTGCGGAGTCTTGTCCCTGGCGTCCTTGGGACGGGTCAGCACGACGGGACGCGCTTCCACCGTGAGCTTCACGCCGAGTCCGTCGGGGAGGCGGCGCGCCACCAGCGCCTCGTCGTCGGGCACGCCGCGCCAGATGGCGCGGCGCACGTCGTAGGTCAGGAACTCGTAGCCGTCGTCCTGGAACAGCACGCCGTACTCGCGGGTCTGCAGCTCCGCCTGCTCGCGGGCGTAGGTGAAGAGGGCGAACAGCCTGTCGCTTTCCTTCTCGAGCTCGCGATCGCGCCCGGTGAGGGTGAATGACAGCACCATCAGCGCCGCCACCACGCCGATGATGACGACGACGACCATGATCTCGATCAGCGTGAAGCCCGCGCTGTCCGCGCCGGCCCGCGCGCAATCCCGCCTCATCGTGGGGCGGAAGCTAGTCGGTGAGATTCCAGTTGCCGATGTCGGCGTTGATGCCCTCGCCGCCCGGCTGGCCGTCGGCGCCGAGCGTGTACAGGTCATACGTCTTGCCGTGCGTGCCGGGGTAGACATATTGATATTCGTTCCCCCAAGGATCCTTGCTCACGCGGTCGAGGTAGCCGCCGGGCTTCCAGTGCTTGATGCTCGGATCGGTCGGCTGCTGCACGAGCGCCCTGATGCCCTGCTCCGTGGTCGGATACTTGGAGTTGTCGAGGTAGAAGAGCGACAGCGCCGCTTCGAGCGCCTGGATGTCCCCCTTCGCCTTGGTGACGCGCGCCTCGTCCACCTTTCCGAGCACCGTCGGGACGATGAAAGCGGCGAGGAGGCCGATGATGACCATGACCACCATGATTTCGATGAGGGTGAAGCCGCGCGAGCGCGTGCGGCTCGTCGGTCTGCTACCCTCGTGAGTGATGTAGCTCATGCGCGGGATGTCCGGGCGGCGAAGCCGCCGATGCGACCTGAAAGAGCTCTTCATCATAACAAATAGTGGATCCGAGCCCGTGATGCGTGTGCGTGGGCTGCTCCGGTCTCTCAACTACGACGGGCGCCTCGGGCTGATCCTCGCCGGCAGCTGCGTGCTGCTGCTGCTCGCGAGCCTCACCGGCGAGCCCGGCAGATTGCTGCTGCGCTATGACCGCGCGGCGCTCGCCGCGGGGCAGTGGTGGCGGCTCGTGACTGCGCACGTGGTGCACCTCGATGTGCGGCATGCCCTGCTGAACGACCTCGGGCTCGCTCTCGTGTGGGCGCTCTTTGCCCGCGACTACTCTCTGCGTCAGTGGACGGCCGTCGTGCTGGGGGCGGTCGTGGCCATCGACGCGGGACTGTGGCTCTGCGATTCGACCCTCGAGTGGTACGTGGGTTCCTCCGGGGCGCTGCATGGGGTGATGGCGGCCGGCGCCCTGGCCCATCTGCGCCGCGGCGAGCGCGATGGAGCGCTCCTATCGGTCGCCCTCGTGGCCAAGCTCGGTTACGAGCATTGGGCGGGTGCGCTGCCGTTCTCCGCGAGCCTTCCGGTGGTGGTGAGCGCTCACCTCTACGGGGTCATCGGGGGCTCGGCGGTGGCCGTGTTCGTGAGGCCCCGCGCCCGGAGCGCCGTCGGCCCCTCGCTATAATCGATCCCGACTCGACTCCACCGCCTTTGAGGAGCGCGCATGTCGTTTGCCTTCGTGTTCCCCGGTCAGGGCTCGCAGTCGGTCGGGATGCTCCAGGCGCTCGCGGCCGCGGACAGCTCGGTTCGCACGACCTGCGATGAGGCCTCGCAGGTGCTCGGGTATGACCTCTGGAAGCTCGTGAGCGAAGGCCCCGAGGAGACGCTGAACGCGACCGAGCAGACCCAGCCGGCGATGCTCGCGGCGGGAGTTGCGACCTGGCGGGTGTGGCGCGCGCGGGGCGGTGCGCTGCCCGCGCTCGTCGCCGGTCACAGCCTGGGCGAGTTCACGGCGCTCGTGTGCGCGGAAGCGCTGCCGTTTCCCGCGGCGCTCGATCTCGTGCGCTTCCGGGGCCAGGCGATGCAGGCCGCGGTGCCGGCCGGCACCGGTGCGATGGCGGCGATTCTCGGTCTCGAGGACGAGGCGGTCGAGGCCGCCTGCCGCGAGGCCGCGCGGGGGGCCGTCGTCGAAGCGGCCAACTTCAACTCGCCGGGCCAGGTGGTGATCGCCGGCGAGAAAGTCGCCGTCGAGCGCGCGATCGAAGCGGCCCGGACACGCGGCGCCAAGCGCGCGGTAAGGCTCCCGGTGAGTGTGCCTTCGCACAGCAGTCTCATGCGCGGTGCTGCCGCGCGGCTCCGAGAGAAGCTCGCCGCGATCGATCTTCGCGCTCCCCACATCGGCTACGTGAGCGCGGTGGATGCCCGCCCCCACGAGCGGCCCGAGGAGATCCGGGAGCTCCTCGTGCTGCAGCTCTCGAGCCCGGTGCGCTGGACGGACACGCTGCGCGCGCTCGCGGCAAGAGACCTCGCGCAGATCATCGAATGCGGCCCGGGAAAGGTGCTCACCGGCCTCAACCGCCGCATCGAGCGGCGCCCGAACTTGAGCTTTCTGGCGCTCGACGATCCCGCCTCGATCGAAGCGGCGCTGAGCGCAACCCGGGGGGATTCCCATGCTTGAGAAAGAAGTCGCACTCGTCACGGGCGCCTCGCGCGGCATAGGGCACGCGATCGCGCTGGCCCTCGGGGCCGCCGGCGCCCGCGTGATCGGCACCTCCACCGGCGCCGAAGGCGCGGCGAAGCTCGGCAAGGACCTCGCGTCGCACGGATGCAACGGCCGCGGCGCCGTGCTCGACGCCGGCAGCGCCGCATCCGTCGACGCCCTGATGGCGGAGCTCGAGAGCGCGGGCGAGCTGCCGACGATACTCGTCAACAACGCCGCCATCACCCGCGACCAGCTGCTGCTGCGCATGAAGCCGGAGGACTGGGACGCGGTCATCACCACGAACCTCACGGGCGTCTTCCGGGTGTCCAAGGCCTGCGTGCGGCGCATGATGAAGGAGCGCCACGGCCGGATCGTCAACCTCACTTCCGTGGTGGGCGTAACGGGCAACGCGGGACAGGCGAACTACGCCGCCGCGAAAGCGGGACTTCTGGGATTCACCCGCTCGCTCGCGAAGGAGCTCGCCTCGCGCGGCATCACGGTGAACGCGGTGGCTCCGGGCCTGATCGACACCGACATGACGCGCGCGCTCGGCGAGGAGCAGCGCCGTGCGCTTCTCGAGCAGGTCCCGATAGGCCGCCTCGGGACACCCGCAGAGGTGGCGGGCGCGGTGTTGTTCCTCGTCTCCCCCCAGGCGGCCTACATCACCGGCGAGACGCTGCACGTCAATGGCGGCATGTACATGGGCTGAGCGCGCGGTGCGCACGCGCGAGCGACGCCGTTGGGCGCACGCCACAGGGCGAGCCGAGCCGCGATCCGAACCGCATCACAGGGTCGCCAGTTTCGCCAGTAAAAACAATCACTCGCAGCCCAGGTACGCGATTGGCAGCCCCTGGGGGGGTCCCGTACAATACCGCGCCCGCTGGCGGCCTCGCGGCGCGAACGGCGGGTGAGCCCCTTTTCAGAAGACTACAAAAGGACCAACCGCCAATGAGCACTGTTGAGCAGCAGGTCAAAGCCATCGTTGCCGAACAGCTGGGCGTGAAGCAGGAACAGGTCACGAGCGATGCCTCGTTCGTCGACGACCTGGGAGCGGATTCTCTCGACACGGTCGAGCTGGTGATGGCCCTCGAGGAGGAATTCGAGATCGAAATCCCGGACGAGGATGCCGAGAAGATCACCACCGTCCACCAAGCCATCGACTACATCAACGAGCGCCGCAGCAAGTCCTGATTCGATAAGGCGCCATACAGGTATCGTATGAGCAAGCGCCGTATCGTCGTAACGGGTCTTGGCGTGGTGTCCCCGGTCGGGAGCACCGTGAAGGCGGCCTGGGACGCCATCCTCCGCGGGGAGAGCGGCATCGGACCGGTGACGCGCTTCGACGTGTCCGCATTCCCGGTGCGCATCGGCGGGTCGGTGCGCGACTTCGACGTCAGCCAGTACATCTCGCCGAAGGAAGCCCGCCGCATGGACGACTTCATGCAGTACGGCGTGGCCGCCGGGGTGCAGGCGGTCAACGACTCTGGTCTGGACTTTTCCAAGACCGATCCCACGCGCTGCGGCGCGGTCTGCGGCGCGGGCATCGGCGGCCTCGGCACCATCGAGGCGGAATACAGCGAGTACCTGAAGGCGATGAGCCCGCGCAAGATCTCGCCGTTCTTCGTGCCCGCCACCATCATCAACATGATCGGCGGTCATCTCTCGATCCGTTTTGGCTTGAAGGGCCCGAATCTCGGCGTGGTCACCGCCTGCACCACCTCGACGCACGCCATCGGGCTCGGCATGCGCGCCATTCAATACGGCGACGCCGACGTCATCGTCGCGGGCGGCGGGGAAATGGCCACCACGCGCTGCGGTCTCGGCAGCTTCGGCCAGGCGAAGGCGCTCTCCACGCGCAACGACGCCCCCAAGGAGGCGAGCCGTCCGTGGGACCTCGACCGCGACGGGTTCGTGCTGAGCGACGGGGGCGGTGCGATGGTGCTCGAGGAGCTCGGGCATGCGCGCTCCCGCGGCGCCCGCATCTACGCCGAGGTGATCGGCTTTGGCATGAGCGGCGATGCCTATCACATTACCGCGCCCCCCGAGGACGGGGAGGGCGCCCGCATTTCCATGGTGAACGCGCTGAAAGACGCCGCGCTCAATCCGACCGACGTGCAGTACATCAACGCTCATGCGACCTCGACCCCGCTCGGCGACAAGGCCGAGACGGTCGCCTTGAAGCGCGCCTTCGGCGATCACGCGAAGCGCCTCGCCGTGAGCTCGACCAAGTCGATGACCGGGCATCTCCTCGGGGCAGCCGGGGTCGTCGAGGCGCTCTTCTCGGTGCTCGCGATCCGCGACGGCGTCGCGCCGCCCACCATCAATTACCACACGCCCGACCCGGAGTGCGACCTGGACTTCGTGCCCAACACCGCCCGTCGCATGAAGATCGACGTGAGCCTGTCGAACTCCTTCGGCTTCGGCGGCACGAACGGATCGCTCATCTTCCGGCGCTTCAGCGCCTGAAGGCGCAAGCGCCGAAGGTAAGTCCACCACGCGCGCTCTTCTCGTCCGCGAGCTCGATGTCCCGCCGGCGGTGCTGCGCCGCCTCGCGGCCCGCCTCCCCGAGCGCTATCCGCTGCTGCTCGACAGCGTCGCCGCGGGACCCTTGAGCCGTGCGAGCCTGCTGCTCGCGGAGCCGGGCGCGGCGCTGTGGCTCGACGCCGAAGGAAGGCTCGAGGCGCGCGGGCTGACTCCATCCGCGGGCGGCTTCTTCGCCGCGCTCGAGGACTGGTGGTTGCGCGAGCGGAGCGCCGCGCGACCGCCGGGTGGGCGGGAAGCCCGCACCGACTCGCTGCCCTTTTCGGGCGGGTGGGCGCTCTTTCTCGGCTACGAGCTGGCGCAGGAGATCGAGCCGCACCTCCGGCTCCCGCGCTCGCCGTTCCCGTGGCAGGCCTTTGCGCTGCGCACGCCGTGCGCGCTGGTGCACGAGCTCGCGCGCGGGCGGGTGTTCGCGGTGGCGGAGCCCGAGGCCGAGGACGCCCTGGGGCGCATCGCCGCCGACGCGCGCGAGGCGGCGAGCGCTTCGGACGGCGCCGATCTGCTGCGCATCGTGCGGGTCGAGGAAGAAGACGCGAGCGCGTATCTCGCGCGCGTGCGACGCGCCAAGGAGTATGTGCGCGCCGGCGACATCTACCAGGCGAACCTCTCGCGTCCCTGGACGGTGGCTCTCGACGATGACGGGGCGCCAGGCGCGGCGGCGGCGCTCTATCGGCGGCTCTGCGCCGCGAATCCCGCGCCCTTCGCCGCGCTCGCCCAGTGGCGAGGCGAGGCGATCCTGAGCTCCTCGCCCGAACGGCTGGTGCGCGTCGCGGGGCGGCGCATCGAGACCCGGCCGATCGCCGGCACCCGCCCGCGCAGCCGCCAGCCCGGCGGCGACTCGCGCGAGATGACCGAGCTCGCCGCACATCCCAAGGAGCGCGCCGAGCACGTGATGCTGATCGATCTCGAGCGCAACGATCTCGGGAGGGTGTGCGCGCCGGGCACGGTGCGCGTCGACGAGTTCATGAGCATCGAGTCCTACACCCACGTGCACCACATCGTGTCCAACGTGAGCGGCGAGCTCGACGACGGGGTCACGCCCATCGGCGCGGTGCGCGCCGTGTTCCCGGGCGGAACCATCACGGGTTGTCCGAAGTTCCGCTGCATGCAGATCATCGCGGAGCTCGAGGCGGCCGGACGCGGGGCGTACACCGGCTCGCTCGGTTATCTGACGCGCGACGGGCGGCTCGATCTCAACATTCTCATCCGCTCGATGACGCTCTCCGCGCGGCAGCTCAGCTTCCGCGCCGGCGCCGGCATCGTGGCCGACTCCGATCCCGAGCGCGAGCTCGAGGAGACGCGCGCCAAGGCGCGGGGGCTGCTCGCGGCCCTGGGGGGCTTCCCGTGAACCCGGAGCTCGTGTGGGTCAACGGCCGCCCCTCGGGCGAGGTGTCGGCGCTCGATCGCGGGCTGCATTTCGGCGACGGCCTGTTCGAGACGATCGGCTGCGTGCACGGCGCGCCTCGGTTTCTCGAGCTGCACCTCGAGCGGCTCGCCGCAGGCTCCGAGCGGCTCGGCCTCGAGGCCCCCCGCGGCGGGACACTCGAGGCCGAGGTGCGGGCGCTGGCCGCGGAGTCGCCGCGCTCCATCATCAAGATGCTGGTGACGCGCGGTGCGGCCGTGGCCAGGGGTTATGCGCCGAGCGCCGCCGAGCGGCCGACGCGGATCACGCTGCGCTATGCGTGGCCCGAGGAGGATCCGGCGCTCTGGCACGAAGGAGTGCGGGTGCGCGTGGCGGACCAGCGACTCGGCGAGAACCCCGCGCTCGCGGGGCTCAAGCACTGCAATCGCCTCGAGCAGGTGCTGGCGCGGGCGGAGTGGACCGATCCCGGCATCGCCGAAGCGCTCATGTACAGCAGCTCCGCCGCCCTCATATCAGGCACCATGAGCAACGTGTTCCTGGTACGCGACGAGAGGCTCTTGACCCCGCGCCTCGACCGCTGTGGCGTGGCGGGCGTCATGCGCCGGGTCGTGCTCGCGGAAGCGGCGAAGGCGGGAATCGCCGCCGAGGAGCGTACGCTGGGCTCCGGGGATCTCGCCGCCGCCCGGGAGGTCTTCCTGACGAACGCCCTGATGGGCGTGCGCCCGGTGCGTGAGCTCGGCGGCCGGGCGCTGGCCGTGGGACCCCTGACACGGGCCCTGCAGGAGCGGCTCGCGCCGCTCCTGCGCGGCGGGGCCAGGGGGTCTCGGGAGCGAGGCGATGGCTAGGAGAGGGCGATGGGGAGGGCTCGCACGGCGCGCCTTGTTGGGCGCCGCGGTGGTGCTGCTCCTCGCCGCGCTCGGGGCCAGCGGCGGGTATTTCTGGCTGCAGCGCGAGTACTCGACGTCGGGCCCCGCCACCGCAGGCTCGCTCATCCAGGTGGAGCCCGGTGCGAGTCTGCGCGGGGTGCTGGCACGGCTCGAGGCCACGGGGACGGTCCGCCAGGCCCGCGCGGTGGAGCTATATCTACGCCTGCGCGGGTTGCGGCCGCGGGTGCAGGCCGGTAACTACGAGATTCCGCCGCATGCGAGCCCCGAAGAGATCATCGCGCTCTTCGAGCAGGGCAAGGTGGTTCTCGAGCAGCTCACCGTCGTCGAAGGCGCGACGTTCAACGATTTCCTCGAGGCGCTCAGTCAGCATCCGCGCGTGCTGCATACGCTGCGCGGCAAGAGCCCGGCCGCCATCATGGGCGCCCTCGGGCACCCCGGGGTGAGTCCCGAGGGCGAGTTCTTCCCCGATACCTATCGATTTGCCGCCAACACCCCTGACATTGCGATCCTCACGCTCGCCTACGACGGCATGCAGCGCGTGCTCGCCGACGCCTGGTCGCAGCGCCGCCCAGGGCTGCCGTACGACACGCCTTACCAGGCGCTGACCCTCGCCTCCATGGTCGAGAAGGAGGCGGCGCTCAAGAGCGAGCGGGCGCAAATCGCCGGCGTGTTCGTCAACCGCCTGCGCAAACGCATGCGGCTGCAGTCCGACCCGACGGTGGTCTACGGCCTCGGCGAGAGATACGACGGCTCGATCCACACGCGCGACCTGCTCCGCGACACGCCCTACAACACCTACACGCGCGCGGGACTCCCGCCCACACCGGTCGCCTTGCCCGGACGCGAGTCGGTGCTCGCGGCCGTGCGCCCGGAGGAGACCCAGGCGCTGTACTTCGTGGCGACCGGGCTCGGCGACGGCGCTCATCACTTCTCGCGCACTCTGGAAGAGCATAATTCCGCCGTGAAAGCCTATCTCGCGCGGCTGCGCACCCAGGAGCGCGCCGCCGACCCGAAGCCGGTCTCGCGGCGCCCATGAGCCCGGCCTTGTTTCTCACGCTCGAGGGCATCGAGGGCGCCGGGAAGTCCACGGTCGCGCAGCTCGCCGGCTCCTGGCTCACTCGCCACGGGGTCGCCGTGCGCCTGACGCGCGAGCCCGGCGGCACTCCGCTCGCCGAGCACGTGCGGCGGATCGCGCTCGAGCGCGGCACCGAGACCGTGTCGCCGGTGACCGAGACGCTCCTCATGTTCGCGGCCCGCGCGCTGCACGTCGAGAACCTGATCCGCCCGGCGCTCGCGCGCGGGGAGTGGGTGGTATGCGATCGCTTCACCGACGCCACGCGGGCCTACCAGGGGGGAGGGCGCGGGGTGGACGCGGGCCTGATCGATGCGCTCGCGCGCAGCGTCCACGGCGGTCTCGAGCCCGACTGCACGCTGCTGCTCGACCTGCCGGTCGAGGCCGGGCTCGCCCGCGCCCGCGCCCGGCGGGGCGCCCCAGGCGCCCCCGATCGCTTCGAAGCCGAGAGCGTCGCCTTCTTCGAGAGAGTCCGCGCGGCGTATCGGGCGCTTGCCGCGCGCGAGCCGCAGCGCATCCGCGTCATCGATGCGGCGGCTCCGCTCGCCGAGGTGGAGCGGCGGGTGACCGAGATTCTCGCGGAGCTTCGCGCACCGGGGGAGCAACGGTGAGCGCCGCGAACGACGGTGCAGCCCCGGCCGCCTCCGCGGCGCCGGGAATGAGCGCGGCGCCGGAGTGGTCCGCCGCGGAACGGGCGACGCTTCGGGCTGCGTTCAGGGCGGGGCGGCTGCCGCACGCACTCCTGATCCACGAGGCGCCCGGAGCGGGCGGGGAATGGTTGGCCACCTGGGCGGCGCAACTCGTGCTGTGCCGGGAGAGCGCGCGCGCCCCCTGCGGCGCCTGCACCGGGTGCCGCCGGGTCTGGGCGCTGCAGCACCCGGACGTGACCTGGCTGCGCGCTACGGAGGAATCGCGCCAGATCCGCATCGAGCAGGTCCGTGATCTGGCAGCCGAGCTGGCGCTCACCGCTCACGGGGGCGGCTACAAGGTCGGCATCGTCTCGCCCGCCGACGCGCTCAACCGCTTTGCCGCCAATGCGCTCTTGAAGACGCTCGAAGAGCCGTCGCCCGGCACGCTTCTCGTGCTCACGGCCACGCAGCCCTCGCGCCTGCCTCCGACGCTGATCAGTCGTTGCCAGCGGCTGCGAGTACGCGCACCGACCCGCGCCGAAGGCATCGCCTGGCTGACGGCGCTGCGGGGGACGGGCGAGTGGGGCGAGGCGCTCGAGGTGCTGGGAGACGCTCCGTTACTGCTCGCACGAGCGGAGCCTCGCGAGATTGCTCAAACGGGCCTCGACGCGCGCCGCACGCTCGACGCGCTGGCCGAGGGGGACGCGGACCCGGTCGCGGAGGCCGAGCGCTGGGCGCGGGGCGAGGCGCTGCCGCTGCGCCTCAGGTGCTTTGAGAATTGGCTCACAGATCAGATCCGCCGCCGTACACCGGGTGCGGCCCCGATCACGGAAGTGCGGGCTGGCCCCTACTTGCCAGCGGGCGGCGTGGTCTTGAATATACGCGAGCTCTTCGGGCTGCTGGACGAAGTGCGGGAGTTGCGCGCCACACTCGATGTGCCGCTGAACCGCGGTCTGGCGCTGGAAGCTCTTTTCAGGCGGCTGACCCGCCAGGGTGCGCCGTCATGAGGTCGGAGAACGTGAGAGCGGGTAACAAGCCGGGTCTGCTGACCCTCACCATCAAGGACAAGAGTGCCCTGTATCTTGCCTACATGCCGTTCGTGAAGAACGGCGGCCTCTTCATCCCCACCAACAGCAATTACCGCCTGGGGGACGAGGTGTTCATGCTGCTCAACCTCATGGGCGAGGACGAGAAGCTGCCCGTCGCGGGACGCGTCATCTGGGTCACGCCGAAGGGCGCCCAGGGCAACCAGGGCAAGCGCACCGCGGGCATCGGCGTGCAGTTCAGCGAGCAGGACCGCGGCCAGACTCAGAAGAAAATCGAGACCTATCTCGCGGGCGCGTTGTCCGGCGACAAGGCCACTCACACCATGTAGCGGCGGACCGGGACCTGTCTCTGCAGCCCCGATCGGTCCCGCTTAAACGCAAGCCCGAGCTTTGAGCGCCCGCCGTCCAGCGCTTCCCGGGCCCTCGGCGATGTCCAGCAGACATCTCACCAAGGCGCGGAAGAAGTTCTTCTCTTGTTCGTTTTCAGGTTTCACGGCCTGCTCCATCCGGGCGCATATGTCGATCTGCTGCGTCCGAGACAGCGATCGGAATTCCGCCAGGAACTGCATCAGCAGAGCTTGCTCGTCGGCTGATAAGGCCACCGCCATTTGCCCCTCCCGCGCTCGGCCAGAGGCTCGCAGTATCCCAGACAGGCACAGCGCGCTATATGGTGGTTGCCACCAGATCCGAGAGGATCATTCGGGGACCGCGGTCGCGGGCGCCGCGTCCGGCGGCGCTACTCAGGCGGCAGCCCGGTGAAGGCGTCGTGACGGCGCGCGTGCTCGAGGCTCTTCTGCAGGTCCTCCCGCAGCTTGATCTCGCCCCGTACCTCAGAAGCTAGGCTTCACAGACATCGCCGAACGCCTCGCTCCGAGCCTCTTGCAACAGCGCCTCACCGAGTCTCAGCACCTTCGCGCGCTGCTCCTCGGTCAGCTGCTCGTACTCGCGAAGAAACTGGCATACGGCGTCGCGAAGCTCGGGCGCAAGGTCGCGCAGGAGCTGCGCGAATTCAGACCGCCTCTCGACGGTTTCCGGAGAGTCGTCACCCATCTGCGTATTCCCCCATCACGGGCAAGGGGCGCTTACGGCTTCGGATAGTTCGCTTGTGCCGGAGCGCCCGCGCCCCCAAGGATAGCCTCTCGGCTCGCTCAGGGCAGTGGGTCAAATGGCCTACGCAGTCGACCGGCTTTAACGGCAAGGCGAGGGGGACTCAGGGCTTCGGCGCGGGGCCGCCGCGCGTCAGCGGCAGCCCACCGTCGCTGTTCATGCCCCCGGTCAGCACGTAAGCATCGAAGCCGCGCTCGACCAGGATGTAGGCGGCGGCGGAGCTGCGCCGGCCGGTATCGCAGTAGGCGACGTAGGGCGTGTTGCGGTCGAGCGTCGAGAGCTTGAGGCGGATCAGATAGAGCGGCACGTTGACGGCGCCCTCGATGCTGAGCGTCTGGTGCTCGCTCGGCAGGCGCACGTCGAGCCAGCGGCCGCCGCGCGCGATGATGGCCAGGGCCTGCTCGATCGACACCCACTGCAGCAGCGGCTCGTTCATCAGCTCGCGGAAGTCCTGCTTGTTGAGGCGCATCAGGACGCCGTCGGTCATCATGGTGATGGTGGCGTTGCGCTTGGCCTCGGCGATCAGGGCTTCTTCCCCGAAGCTGTCGCCGACGCCGAGCTCGGCGAGCTTGATGCCGTCGCGGCTCAGCGGCGTCTCGCGCGTCACGGCGCACTTGCCGTTGACGATGATGTAGAAATAGTCGCCTTCATCGCCCTGCTTGATCACGACCTCGCCCGCCTTGCAGGGCCGGCGCTGCAGGCGCTGGAAGATCGCCTGGATGTTGGCCGGCGGAATGCGATGAAAGGCGCTGGTCTGCAGGATGGTGGTCATCCAGTCGTCCGATCCCACGGCCTGCAGCGTCGCCTGCAGCTCCTCGACCTCGTAGGTGCCGGTCTGGTCCCACGTGATCATGACATCGAGCAGGTCGCTCTCGATCGAGAGGAAGGTGATGTCGTCCACCGCCCGCACCGAGACGCGTCGCGGCAGCTTCGGATAGAGCGGATTGCGGGTCTCGGGCGTGCCGGCGCGCAGCACCCCGACGTTGCGCTCGTTCTCGTTCACCTCGACGGCGCCGCTGACCAGCCAGACGGTGCGCTTGTCGGTGTCGCCCTGGTTGAACAGCACGCGTCCGGCCGAGAGCGTGCGCACACTGACTTTCTTGGCGAGCGCAGCCAGATTCTCGCGCTTCATCGCATCGAGCGGCGCGAAATTTCTGAGCAATTGAGCCGACGCTACTTGATCTTCGGCCATTTCCACCCGGTGCCTGGAATTACCCCCGGCGGGGGCCCCGAGGCGCGAAATTATGGTAGCACACGCCTTTTCGCGCGCCGCCGGTGGCTCTCGGGCTGTGACGCCCATCCACGCCGGCCGCGCTCAGTCTGTGACGGCCCTCTCGATTGCGGTCCAGCCCGGATCGGGCTGGAAGCGCTCCCCGTAGCGCGCGCTGAGCTCCTTGAGCCGCGCCACCACCGCCGCCACGCCCCGCGAGCGCGCGTAGCGGAGCGGCCCGCCGCGAAACGGCGCAAAGCCGGTGCCGAACACCACCGCGGCGTCGACCAGGTCGGCGTCCTCGACGATGCGCTCGCGCAGGCACGCCGCGCACTCGTTCACCAGAATCAGGATCAGGCGGTCGATCAGATCCGGCGGGGCGGCCGCAGCGGCCCCGGCGGGCTTCACGGCCTTGCCATCGCGCCAGACATAGAAGCCTCCCCCGCTCTTGCGACCGAGCTTCTTCGCGGCGAGGAGCTCCCGGAGCCGCCGCACTTCGATCGCTTTGCGACCCAGGCCGCGCGCGATGATCTCGCCGACGTGCGCGGCGACGTCGAGTCCGACGACGTCGATGAGCTCGATCGGCCCCATCGGCATGCCGAAGGCGGCGGCCGCCGCATCGATCACGGGAAGGGGCACGCCTTCCTGCGCCGCGAGCATGGCCTCGTGCATGTAGGGCGTGAGCACGCGATTCACCATGAAGCCCGGCGCGCTGCGGCAGGGGAGCGGTAGCTTGTCGATGCGGCGCGCAAAACCGGTCGCGGCCTGCACGGCCGCGGGGTCGGTGCGCTCGGCGTGCACGATCTCGACGAGCGGCATCTGCGGCACGGGGTTGAAGAAGTGGAGCCCGACGAGGCGCTCGGGACGGGCGAGCTTCGCCGCCAGAGGCTCCAGCATCAGGCTCGAAGTGTTGGTCGCCAGCAGCGCGCCCGGCTTCATGCGCGGCTCGATTCGCGCATACAGCTCCTGCTTGGCCTCGAGACTCTCGAAGATCGCCTCGATTACGACGTCGGCCCGCGCCACGGCGTCGCCGGCGACGTCGGCGGCGAGGCGCCCGCGCGCGGCGGAGATCTGCGCCGGATCGCGCAGGCGCTTGCCGAAGAGCTCCCGCGCGCGAGTGAGCGCCGGCTCGACGAGCTCCATTGCCCGATCCTGCAAGGTCACCGTGAAGCCGCGCAGCGCCGACCACGCGGCGATGTCCCCGCCCATGACTCCGGCGCCCACCACGTGCACATGACGGATGTCGGCCCCGCTCCGGCCGCCCGCGCTCTTCAGCCGGTCCTGCAGCAGAAACACGCGCACGAGGTTGCGGGAGCTCTCGGTGGTGAAAAGCTGAGCGATCGAGCGTGCCTCGGCCTCCAGGGCCGCATCTCCGTGCGCTCCGTAGCGCGCCCACAGCTCGATGATTGCGTACGGGGCGGGGTAGTGCTCAGGCCGTGCGCGCCGCACAACCTGACCGGTCAGCGAGCGCCGGACCAGCGGCCGCAGCGGGGCGCTGCCGAGGAGCCGCTCGGCGAGCGGTGCCCGCCGCGGCGGCGGCGCGGGAGCCGCGAGCAGCAGCTCGCGGGCGGCGCTGCGGAGCTCCGCCTCCGGCACCAAACGATCGACGAGCCCCAAACGCCGCGCCTTCTCGGCGCGCACGGGCTTGCCCGTCAGCATCATCTCCATCGCGGGCCGGACGCCGAGCGTGCGTACGCTCCGCACGGTGCCGCCGAAGCCCGGGTGGATGCCGAGCTGCACCTCCGGGAGTCCCAGCGAGAGTCGGTCGTCCGCCACGCCCACGCGATAGCGGCACGCGAGCGCCAGCTCGAGCCCGCCGCCGAGGGCAAAGCCGTGAATGGCCGCGACGCTCGGGCAGGGGAGCCTCGAGAGGCGATTGAGGACCTCCTGACCGCGATGGATGAGCTCATAGCCGCTCGCGGCGTCCGTGATGCCGGTGAATTCCCTGATGTCGGCGCCGGCGATGAAGCCACTCTTCTTCGCCGAGATCACCACCACCCCGCGCGGCCGATCCCGCTCGAGCGCCGCGAGGAGCCCGTCGAGCTCGGCGAGCACGCCGCTCGAGAGCACGTTGGCCGAGGTTCCCGCCTTGTCGATCGTGAGCCAGGCGAGACCCTCGGCATCGCGCGCCAGCGTCCAGGATCCGCTCGCAATATCGTTCATGTGCGCTTCTCCCATCGGGAGGCAGGAGTCCCGCGCAGCTCAGGCGGCCGAGACGGCGCGCGCGGCGGTGCCGCTGCGGACCTCGAAATCGCACACCAGCGGGCGATGGTCCGAGAGGCGCACGTCCGGCACGCGAAAGTCCGTGACCTCGATGCCCTCGCTCACCAGGATGAAGTCGAGCTCGATGCGCGGCGTGCGTGCCGGAAAGGACGGCAGGCCCGCGGTATTGGCGCTGCGCAGTCCCGCGGCGCGCATGAAGAGGTAGATCTCGTGCGTGCCCCAGAAGGTATTGAAGTCGCCCGCGACGATCACGGGCTTCGCCGACTGCAGGATCAGATCGTGGAGCGAGCGCAGCTGGTACTGGCGCTGGCGGAATTTGAGCGACAGGTGCACGAGGAACACGCACACATCCGAGAGCTCGAGCTCGATGATGAGGCGCTTGATCCCGGTATCGAAGTAGTGGAAGCGCTCGCCGTGCACGTTCGGCGCCGAGAGGAACGCATTGCCCTGCTTGCGGACGATCGGTATTAGTTGATTTATCGAGCCGGCGCCGTACTTGCACTGGAAGGTGGAGTAGTGGCCGAGCTCACCGGCGATGTGCTCTGCCTGGTTCACCATTCCGGTGCGGATCGAGCCGGTGTCCACCTCGACGAGTCCGACCACGTCAGGGCTCTCGGAACGGATGAATTCGGCGATGCCGCGCAGCACCTTGCGGTTGCTGCGCAGGTAGCCCGCGCCGGGCACCGGCAGGTGGAAGGCGGGTCCCGTGCCGGTGGCGTAGCGGATGTTGTACACGAGCAAGCGCACGGTGGGGGAACTTGACCTCGCGGAGCTCTCGCTGCAGGGCGTCATTCTAGCCTCGGGTCTCGGGGAAATTGCGCAAGTTTCCCTGCGGGGGCGCTTGTGCGAGACTGCCACTCGTGTCGCAGGCCAATCCAGTCCTCATCTTCGTGACCCACTGCTGGGAGAACAGCGACGACTACCTGCGGGTATTCGAATATCTGGAGAGTCAGCGGAACTTCTTCTATCGCAACTACAGCACCCCCGAGCAGCGCCCGCAGGGCGACAGGGAGGCGCTGCGCGAGAGTCTGCGCAAGCAGATCGCCCCATCGGAAGCGGTCATCGGGTTGTCGAGCCTGTTCGATGCGCATCAGGAGCTCCTGACCTTCCAGCTGCGCTTCGCGCAGGCGAGTCACAAGCCGGTGATCCTCATGAAGCCCTTCGGCGCGCGCAAGGACGTGCCCAAGGCGTTACGGGACCTCGCGAACGAAGTGGTGGACTGGGACGAGCGGGCGCTGGTGGATGCAATCCGCCGCCAGGCGCGTCATGAGGAGACGACGCGCTGGGATACGATCGAGTTCAAACTGGACTAGAGACTTCCGCAGGGCGCTTGACCCCACACCGGACCCCACACCGCGCGTACGGCTACGCCTCCGCCGCGTACAGCGAGATCACGTCCGGCACGCCCTTGCGCGGCTTGGCGCGTGCTCCGTTGGCGCCGTTCGGAATCGCACCGCTCGGGATCGCGCCGTTGGACCTTGCGCCGTCCGACACCGCCTCCGGCATGGCGAGCACCCTCTCGACCAGCGTCGCGCGCGCCAGGGCGGCAAATAGCCGCACCACCGCGCAGGCCACTTCGTCGGCATCGTGATTCGACATCTTGCGCACCGTCGCGCGCACCGCGTCCTCGCCGGGCAGCGGCCGCTCGCGCGTCAGCGTTTCGTGGCAGGCGTGGAACTCCGCACGCAGCGCAGCAGGCAGCTCCTCCGGGTTCACGAGCGCGAGATGGTTTCGATAGGCGTCGGCGAGACGATCCTTGATGGGGCCCGAACGCGCCAGTGACAGCGCGGCTGCCTCAATCTGTTCCCAAGCAGTGCTCATCACTACCTCGGTGCGAGACGTCTCCTCTGCGTCGTGGTGCCTCGGCACGGGGCCTGCGCGCGGGCGGCGTCGGTTAGTTCTTCTTATGACGGTGGCTGTCGGAATCCAAGCTCGCTCAAGCGGCTACACGCGAAATATAGCTTAGACTCTAGCAAAAACAAGCATTAAGTAATATGGTGCGGCGCGTTTGGCGCGTTTTTGAGAAATGCATCACTATTGTCTCATAAGGCATTGATGGCCAAAGATTAGCCGTCAGCCGTCGGGCGGTAGCTGCGCCCGGGCCTGCCAGCTGGCGATCTCCCGGCACCCGGATCGCTGCCCGCCATCGCAGTCGCTAGACGATCCTACAGCCGGCACTCACCGCCAACACTCGGTGGTGGAAGGCGCGGAGTTCCGCAGACCCTGGTCGTCGATCGTCAGGGTGAGGCACGAGGTATCTTGCGTCTGCGTGCTGGTGGCGGCGGCGGTCGCCGAAAAGGAGGTCGCGATGCTGCCGGTCGAGCCCGGAGTGACCGTAATGTTATAGAAGCCGTTCCGAGTGGGGGAGGCGACGCCGAGCCCGGTCGGCGGCTGAGCGGTCGCATTTATCGTGTACGCGTTGTTCTGCAGGAAGTATTTCTCCTCGCCGACCTGGATGCGTAACAGCGCTGAGGTCGCATCCGTGCGGTTCGCACGCAGCACATACCGCCGATAGCTCCCGACGGCCAGCGACGCCAGGATAGCGACGATGGCGACAACCACCATCAGCTCGATCAGCGTCATGCCGCGCATGCGATGCTGCCGCAGGCCCGCCGCAACTTGAGCTCTAGTTGGCATCCTGTTCACTCCATACGGTCTTCAGGCGGCTATTGAAATTCTTGCAGACGCCCAGAACCTCGGCGCCCGACAGGCAGACCACCGGCCGCTGGTCGGTCGGGGTGGTCGGCGGAGGCGGACTGCCGTTGACGGCGGTCTGCGGCGCAGGAAACAGGAAGGTCACTCCAGGTGCGATGCCTCCCTGCGCCAGCGTGGTCCATCGGTCGGCGATGGTGGCATTGCTCTGATTGGCCAGATTGTCAACCGGGCTGCCGTCGAAGACGCTGACCGCATAGAGGCGGTTGTTTCCGGCTCCCGGCGTGCACGGGTTGGATGAAGCGCTCGCATTCGGGGTGTAGGTCGTAAAGAGGATCTGATCGTTGAACGTGCTCGAGGCCGCGAGCACCTTCTCACCCACCCAGCTGTTGCCCGGCTGATTGAGCGTCAGCTTCCAGCCGACCGCGCCTGCCGGAATCGCCGGCGCCACGCCGTTGGTGAGTATGGTGATATCGATGAGATCGGAATCGTGAGGGACCGTGAGCGCGTTATAATCGGCCTGTGCCAGCTTGTCGAACGGGTGGTAATCCCGGATCGCATAGAAGCGGTCCTGGATGGTGTTATCCGGCGTTGGGTGCGGCAGAGCACCATTCAGCGGATGTCCCCGGTAACCCGAGCCGATCGCAATGTTGAAGAAGGGCGAGAGGCCTCTCTTCGTGACCGCCGCGACATCGGGTGGGTTATAGAAGCGGCGTGTCGCGGCTGCGGTGTGCGGGCTGTCGTCACGAGTCCCGAGTGAGGCGATCACGCCACCGGCGACGAGGTTGTTGGCGATGCTGCCATTAGAAATGTCGAAACGCCACAGCTGGCCGGCCATGTCGCCGACGTACATCCGGTCGGCATAGCCGTCGCCATCGATATCCAGAACGGCGACGTCGCTCGGGATCGCATGATCCATGCGGGACAGCGCCAGATTCGGCTGATTCGACGAGGGGGTCACGCCGGTGGGCCCGGCGGACCAGAGTACTGTTCCGTACAGCGCGTCGACCATGTAGATCCAGTTGCCGGAGCTGTCGGAGGTCTGGTACGAGGTGCCTTCCTCGGCGCTGTCATAGCCGCCACCGAAGACCAGCATGAATTTCTGTGAGTTCTGCGTCGCTCCGCTGACATTCACGCGGGTGATCGCCGGGGTCGACCAGGTCTGGCCGATCCCCGTGAGCCCGGCCGTGGCGGGGCCGATTGCCCACAGGAACTTCGGGGTAGTTTTGTAGGTCACATCCATCGCGTAGTACATGCTCCCGCCGCGTCCGTTGCCGAAGTACGCGATAACGCGATCGCCGGCGGCGGGATCGACGATGCCATCCCCATTGACGTCGTATTTGAGGATACGGATGCTGCCGTCGAGCTCGTAGTGCTTCGGCGAGGTCGGGCTGTTCGAATACATACTGTTCAAGTCTGCGAGCAGCTCCTGCGGGATGAAGGCCCACAACTCGTGCCCGTTGGTGACGTCGAAGGCGTGCAGATAGCCGTCGTTGGTGGCGGCGAAGATCGCGGCGTCGTTGATGTTCGGGCTCGACGGGGTGCCGCCGTAGATGACGACCGCGGGCTGCGAGTGCAGCGGATCGCCCATGGCGTAGCGTTGCTCGACCTTGATTCCGTCGGCGTCGTCGTCCTTCAGGTCCTCGCCGCGAGCGTAGTTGATGGTGTTGTCGTGCGCTGTCGCGGTGCTGACGCCCAGTATCGCGTTGGTGATGAGGGGGTTCGTGGTCGTCACCGCAGTGGAGTTGCTCGAGGTGAGATCGACGGGGTTAGCCGGCGGCGGATTGGTTCCGATATAGGTGTAGAGTTTGCGCGCGCCGGCGTTGGCGGGATTCCAATCCGGTATCTGGCTCGCGGCGCCGCCTAAGGTCACCGTGGATCCGTCGGGGGACGCCGACCAGAAGCTCTGGGCGCTGTTCATGAAGAAGCCGGTGGTGGGATCCACGGCCGCGACGCTGTTCTGATCCATGATGACGCCGTTCTGCACGGAATACTTCTTGACGTTGCCAGGCCAGTGATAGGTGAGACTGGGCTGGAAGACCGAGACGTACAGATCGCTCAGCGTCTGCGTGCGGTTGAAAGCGTTCACCGATACCGTCGGCGCGGTGAACGTCGTGCTGGTCTTCAGGATGTTGCTGATGATATTCGTGAGCGCGGTCTGCAGCCCGTTCAGATCGCCGGTCTGGTAGAACTGCCCGCCGCCCGCCGTGGCGACTTTGGCCAGCCAGCTGCTCGCCACAGCGAGCCCCGGGTCGTCCCCAAAGCCGATCGTGTAGAGCTGCACGTTCTGCTGCCCCGGCATGCTCGGGAACAGGTCGGTGTTGAACATGTACTTCGCGAGCGCGGACATGCATTTGCCGGCCTTTCCTGAGGGCCCTGGATAATCCCAGCCGCCTGGAATGGCGACTCCGTTGGCATCCAGGCCATTGTAGGGCGACTTGGTGGGGTCATCGCACGCGCCGCCCACTGTCGCCTCGTTCGGCAGCGCGGTGATCAGCGAATCGGCCTGATTGTCCGCGGTGGGCAGTCCGTCGGTCAGATAGACGATGAAGTTCTTCTGACATTGATACTGAATGGGCGTCTGGTACTGATTGGAGCTGGCCAATCCGTTGACCCGTGACCCGGGGACGCTCAGGGACGGCGCGGACGTGTTTCCGAAGAGGACGTTTCCGCCTGAGTAGTACAGATACGCCTCGTACAGCGTCTCCGACAACGGCGTCAATCCGGCCGGCGTGTAGCTGTTCACCGTGGTCACGAGGTTCGTCCTGTTGCTGCCGGCCGCGACCGGTAAGATGGGGTAGGCGACCATGCCGCCGGCCGCGTACCCGTCGTACGCGTTACCCGGGTCCGCGGGGCCCGCCGGGGTGCTCAGATTATTGCTGTAGCGCATCAGGCCGATATTGACGTTCGACAGCGAGTTGATGAGATTGCTCGCGGCCGTCTGCACCACCGACATGCGCGTGCCGCTCACGACGGGCGGATTCGAGGCGAGGTAATTCAGATAGTTGGCGCTGTAGAGCGTGTACCCCCCAGCCGGGGCGCCATTCTGCGCCCAGTAGGAATTCGCCGCGTTCGCGGTGTTGGTCCACTCGTTGGCGGCCGTATTCGTCGTGCCGTTGTAAGTGGTCGGAAAAGGCGCCTTGCTCGAATAGTCGCCCTGACAGGCGACTTCGTAGCGGTTGGCGCCGCTGACTATGCTGTTGGTCCAGGAGTATTTGGGGTTCTTGAATTTCCACTGCACGAACTGGTCGGTGTAGAAGCCTGGGTCGATGAGTGAGTTGACTGCCGACTGACACTTCTGGTAGCTGGTGCTGAAGGAGCTCATGCCAGTGCAGCCGGTCGGAGCGCTGCCGCCGCTCGCCTGAAAGTACACCAGCGTCGAGCTGCAAGCGCCCGCGTAGGTCGTCACCGGGTTGTAGGCCGCCTGCGTGACGACAGTCGAAGCCATGCTGCCCGAGGTGTCCAGGATGAGCAGGATGTTGGGCTGGGAGCCGGCGCTGGAGCTTCCGGTGAAAATCTCGCTGTCATCGGCGAGCGCGCTGCGGCCGCAAACGATCACGAACAGCGAAGCTGCGATGAGGCTCTGCCAGCGGGGCTTGAGTATCAGGCTCATGGGGAGTCCTTGGGATATATCCGATGTGCTTCGGCGCGCCGCGCGGCTTGCCGGTGAGGGACCTAATTCGCCGCCACGACGATGCGCGTGACCGCCGATTCGTCCGGCTTCACGAAGATCGTGAGGTAGCGCCTGCCGCTCGCGCTGACGAAAGTATTCAGCTGAGCGAGCGTGACGCTCTGCGCTCCGATGCAGTAGGTCGTTTGCGACGTCACCCGGTACGAACGAGCGGTGCATGTTGGGCAATTCAGCACGACCGTACCCGTGTTGCTCGCGGGCAAGGTGGTGGTGTCGGTGGTCGCCTCGATGCCGAGCTCGAGCGAGATGACCTTGGTCGCCGCGGGCGCAACTGCGCCCAGCGCGCAACCGGTCAGCGCGGCGAACACGATCAGTAGCTTGCGCATATTCATATTCATGGCCTCACAATGCGGTAACACACGGGTCGCGAGCGTCAATTAAATGCAGTCGGACCGCCAGCCAGAGCGGAGGTCTGGGCACTCGCCGGCGCCAGCACGGCGATGCCCTGGGCGTGCTGGGATTGCGCGCCGCGCACCGAGTTCGCGAGGAACTTCCCGGTGCTCGTGATGGTGAAATCGTAGCTCGAGAAAGCGTTCCAGCTGTTGCCCCAGACCGCCGGCTGTGCAGCTCCGCCGAGGTCCGACTGCAGGCGGGTGTCGTAGGTGTCGGTCGTCGAGCTGGGCACGGCGACATTGTTGTGAACCTCGTCGGCCGCTTCCGGGATGAAACCACCGGTCACGATGGTCTGCTCGATTCCGGTCTCGGCGGCCTGGAATGCGGTTTGCCGGTGCTGCTCGTTGCCAGCCATGACGAATTCGACGGCGGCTGCGTTCATGCCGGCGACGGCCAGCAGTGTGATCACCAGCAACAGCAGCAAGGCGACGACGAGCGCCGCGCCACGCTGCCTGCGATAACCGCCAGTCCTGAAATGCGCTTTCGTCACCACGGGCATCCTCTGGCTCAATTTGCCAACGCGTTGCGGATCTGAATGGTTTTCGAGACCAGCAGGCGCCGGTAATGCTTCACGCCGGTAAAGCTGTTATCGGCGCTGAGCGAAGGCCGGTAAGCCTTCGTGATGTCGGCGACGTTGGTCAGATCGCCCGTCGTGCCGTTGCTCGTCAGGCGGTCTCCGTACTCGTAGATACGATCGTCGACGAAGCCCGACTCCGGGCTGTCGGAGCGCACCAGCAGCCAGATCCGCACCGCGACGATCTGGGCAGGAGCCGTGGGGCTGGTCAACAGGTTCGTCAGCGCCGCGCCCGCATCGAGATATTCGGTCGCGGCTCCGCTCGCGGCGCCGGTGCCCCCGGTCAGATCGACCCCGTACTGCACCTGCAGGTCCTCGACACCGGGCTCGATCTCGTTATCCTGAAAGCATGGCAGTGGTGATGCTGGTGCCGTACAAGCAGCGGGGCCGTTCAGCGCCTTGCTCCGCAGCGAAGGCACCCCGGCCTGGCTCGAGCTCTGATCGACGTAATACAGGTTGACGATAAGATTGTAGATCCTGGTGTCCACGCCCTGACAGAAGGTGCCGGTGATGTCCGTGACGAGGACGCCCGAGGTGCGGGTCGAGCAGATGCGCAGCGGCCCCGAGGCAGACGCCGGCGGGACCGTGATCGTAGATGCCCGGCGCACGGTTATCGTATCCGCGTTGGCCATGGCTGCGCTGTTCGCTGCACACGTCGCGGCGTAGGAATCGTTCGTGCCCTGCACGGGGAAGCCGAGCAGCAACGGGAAATTGACGCCGCAGGTGGAGGCGGCGGGGGCGCCGAGCGCCAGTTGAGCGTCCGTCGGCAGAGCTTTGCCGCCGATGCCGTCGGAGACGTTCGTGAGCCCCCAGTAGCCCGACATGCGAATGTCGGGCTCGAGGACACTAATGGCGTAACGGGCGTTCTCCTGCAGACGAGCGGTCGTTTCGTTCACTGCGTACGCGGCGTGGCTGTCGACGTACACCTGAGTCGCACCGGCGATCAGCACCAGTCCGATCGTCATCGCAACGAGGAGCTCGACGAGCGTGAGACCGGCGACGGCCCGGCGGCGAGAACTTGGAGAGCGGTGATGGCTGCGCAGCTGGCTCATGATGGCATCAACTCGAGGGCACCTGGACCGTCGTCTGGTACTGCTGTGTCCCGGTCTTTTCAGTCCAGCTGACCAATATGGTGTACGTCTGAGGGGTTCCGGCAGTGACCAGGACCGTGCCGGTTGCCGTGCCGCCGGCGATGGCCTGCGAGAGTCGCCGCTGCCAGTGGTACAGGTCGTCGGCGGCCATCTGCGCGGGAGTGCAGCTGGCGGCGCCCGCTCCCGTGCAGTGGTTGTCCGCGGCTGCGCCGCCGTATGCATTGTTGGGAGCATCGCCCGCGCGCCGGTTCGCCCGGATGCGGTCGGCGAGATCGGCCGCCAGGTTCACGGCCTGCATGCGGGAGATCGCGCTGCTGCCGGAATGCAGGGAGATGCCGAACAGGATCGCCACTCCCAACATGCCCACGGCCAGCACGACGAGGGCCACGAGCATCTCGATCATCGTGAAGCCCCGAGGCCGGGCAGGGCGCTGCGGCATGCGTCGCGGTTGCGTGCTGGGGTTCACCGCAGCCTCCTATGGGCAGGCGCCGGCGGCGGCCGCGGCGGCATTGACGTCAGTGCTGGTCGCGCTCACGCGAATGCGTCCGCTGGCGGTGATCAGCACGGCCCGCTCGACGGAATTCGTGCCGACAATCTGATTGCCTCGGATATCGCACAGCAGGATGTTGCGCGTCGGGTTCTTGACTCCGGCGGGGCTTGCGAATCCGGTCGCAAGGTACATCTCGATGCCGTCGTTGTCCTTCTTGACGGTCACCGAGCTGTCGAGAAGCACGTGCCGCTCGAAGATCGGCTCGCCGGCATCAAATTGCCAGTTGAGGTTGGTGTCCTGGAAGACGATCCATCCGTTGAGGGCGCCGTAGCTGCAACTGGGAGCCGCCGCCGTGGGGAGGGCCGAGGCGCACACGACCACATTCGTCTGGTGCTTGATCGCCTCCGTGCGCGCCAGGTTGAAGGAGCGCAGCAGATCGTTCGAGGCCGAGCTCAGGCGATTGTTCTGGACGAAGCTGCGCATGTTCGGCACGGCCATCATCGCCAGGACGCCAGCGACCGCCACCGTGACCAAGAGCTCCGTGAGCGTAAAGCCCCGTTGCGTTCTCACGCTCGCTGAGCCGTCGCTCGATCGGTCCGTTACCAACATGTTTTCCTCAGGCATCATGCTGGTGCAATCTACTGGACTCGCCAGCTGCAACCCTGAGGATCAGTTCACGCTCGAAGGTGCGGTCCGACGAGCGGCGTCAACCGGGTTCCGGACGGTCGCCGGAAGGGACTGTAAGCAGGCGCACCCCGCTTTATGTCGTCCCGGCAGTGTGACGCGAGTAGCGGCCTTCGACTAATTGGCCCAGCAGTAGGCCGTGTTGTCGGCGCCGGCCGAGGTGATCGCGTGTTGCTGTCCGACCGAGTCCACCGCGAACGCGCCGCACTGCGTGTCGTTCTCCTGGCTTTGACCTGCAACCGGGGTGGCGACGACCGTGTAAGAGGGCGCTGCGGGGGGATTGAGCATATTCAGGTTGGCGACGCAGTTGCCGTCCGCCGGCGTGCAGACTTTGAGCTGGTAATAACCGCTGCCGATCGGAACCCCGAAGGCGGTATAGCCGAGCTGGCCGGGCGTGTTCGAGTAAGCCGCGCCATTGGTGCTGAAGAAGCGCTCCTCGCGACCCGCGAGGTCGAGGACGGCGGTCCTCGCCTCGGTGCGCCGGGACTGGCGCACGTAGGTGATGTACGAGGGGACCGCGATGGCGAAGAGAATCGTGGCGATCGCGACCACCACCATCAGCTCGACCAGCGTGAAGCCCTCCGGTCGGCTCGGGCGTTGAGCGCTGCGCGATTGCATGGAGCCTCTCCCGGGCGTTGCGGCGATGACTAGCGGCGCTCGATCCAGCTCAAGCGGCGCCCGGTATTATTCGCTGGCAGGTTGAGGGGCTGCGCGCCGGAAGCGATGTTGTTGGAGGCCGTGTCGACCTGGTTGGTCTCGTACACGAGAAAGCGGGTACCCGCACCGTTGGTGGTGACGAAGGACATGCCGGTCGCATTGGTCTGGATCGCGATCGCCACCGCATCGGTGTACTTCGGATTGGTGCTGAACGCCGGATTGAGCGCCGCGCTCGGGGGCAGGAATACCTGATTGAACGCGCCGCCAGTCATCGCGTTGATGACGTAGGTGAAGCCGATGTCGCTCGGAAGCGCGCACGAGGTCGCATTGGCGGAGGCCGGGACGATCGAGTTCACCGTCAGCGCCTGCAGCACGAGCTCCGGACTGTAGATGATCTGCTCCTGGGTGCCCGGCAGATTGAGATACCAGCCGAACCGCCCGTTGGTCGCGCAGGAAATCTGGCCGGCCCAGCAGATGGTGGCGTTCGCCGCGATCTCACGGTCCCCGGTCGCAGCGTTCACCGTCACGATCTGCTGCTGCAGGCTGGACGGAGTCAGATAGTAGTTCGCGGTCGACAGGCCCGTGGCGGAAGCATTCATGCTCGCGTATTGCACGCTCGCGTATGAATTCCACGCGCCCATGTTCCAGTCCCAGACGCCATAGAGGCTCTGCGTGCCGGAGGCGTAGGTCGCGGGAGAGGCATTGGTGACCGGCAGCCTCTGCCCGGTGCCGAAGAGCAGCATCACCTGCTGCTGCATTCCGGGGCTCGGCGCACCCGAGGCTACGACGATCGCGGTCGTGATCGGCTGGCCGGCGGCGGTCTTGAACAATGGCCCCGGCGAGACCGCCCAGTTCGACTCGTTGTTGCTCGTCAGGTCGAAGCGCCAGAGGTTTCCCTGCAGGTCGCCCGCGTAAACGTAGTCGGTGGTGATCAGCGTCCAGGTCGGCCGCGGACGGGAAGGCGATGCCGTTGGGGCTCGCCGCGCTACCCGATTGGG
>Ga0209472_1000258_pt1 | contig 32241 bp, 28 predicted proteins | sample GraSoiAngelo_130_FD_185887 | JGI IMG/M metagenome (GOLD analysis project Ga0209472, IMG submission 185887) | Grasslands soil microbial communities from the Angelo Coastal Reserve, California, USA - 14_0929_02_20cm (SPAdes) (version 2) | ecosystem: Environmental > Terrestrial > Soil > Grasslands ... | reverse complement strand
GCACTTCCCGATCGATCCCACGGGCTCCGTTGCGACAATCCTGTTTGGAGATAACAATAGGAACTGGGTGGTGGGGAGATATGCGGACGCCTCAGGCGTGACTCATGGACTCTTCTTTGTCCCGCCAAACAATTTTTTCACTTTCGATTTTCCCGGGTCAACCTTTACATCGCTTAACGGAATCAGTTCGCAGGGGAATATCACTGGTCGTTACGTCGATGCTTCCGGCATTGCCCACGGATTCATAGCTCGCGTCAGAGGCACACCGCCGACAAAAACGGCGGGGCCGCAAATGAAGGCGTTCGATTCCCGGTCGCTGGTCACTCCACTCAACCAGTCGCCCTCGGCTTGGGGAGGTGCAATGCCGGCGCGATGAGTTGAGCGTCAATCCGACATTTGCAGCGCGTTACACAGAATTGGTTTCAAAGGACGCGATCAATGGGGAAATAGTGGGCGCGTGGTTCGCCATGATCGCGGTGCGCGAAATGGGTCATGACAAACTCTTGATCAACCCGCTGAAAAGAGCTTTCGTAAGGCAGCGCCCGTAGCTCAGTCGGAGAGAGCAACGGATTTCTAATCCGTGGGTCGGGTGTTCGAGTCACCCCGGGCGCGCTTCTACCAGACAAAAGGGATCAGGCGGTAACGGACTTTTTCCCTGTAGGCGTCGTAGCCTTTTAATTCCCGCTTCAAAAATCGCTCCTCGAATACGCTCCGCACTGCCAGCACGACGATGGGAACTATGGCCAGCAAAGCCGCCGTATATGATCCCAGGCACAACGCCGGCCCCAAAACCATCGGGACAAACCCGACATACATGGGATGCCGCACGACTGCATAAACACCAGTGTCGATGACTCGCTGGTCTCTTTCTTCCTGAAGCCTAACGACTGGCACGGCAAAGGGATTGACTTTCATCGCACAAGAGTCATGATCCACCAGCCAGCGACGTAAAGCGCAAGCCCGAGAAATGAAACGAGCCCGCCGGGCTTTGGAACCAGATGGAACCTGAACACATCTAGCGGAATAAAAAGGATCTGCCCGACGAATGAAACGACGAGCAAGATTACCAGAACCCTGTCCCAAAGCGGCTGCCCTTTTTGAATGATTCCTCTGGCACGCTCGGAGAACAAGCCAGAGTTATCGGGCAAAATGGTGAGGATGGCCACTACCATCACAGCGACGGTAACCGCGAGAAACACCCATGCCCGCCCCCAGCGCAATGTGCCGGCCGGCACAAACAGCAGGAGAGCGTAAAACGCGACGTTGAAGACAACGCCGGCAATGACTTTTGGAATAGACATCGCGTGTTTAGGAAGTGACCAGTGATTGGTACTCAGAATATGGCGGCCAACACCAGTATCACCGATCACTGTTCACTTCGTCACGTAGCGACGCTCATGGTCTAGCAACCATTTCTTGCGCCACAACCCGCCGCCGTATCCGCACAACGTTCCGTCGGCGCGGATCACGCGGTGACACGGAATGATAATGCAGATCATGTTTGTGCCGTTCGCACGGCCGACAGCCCTGCGCGCGTTTTCATCTCCCAGGCGTTTCGCCATCCAGGAATACGAGCGTGTTTCGCCTGCGGGAATCGACTGCAAAATTTTCCAGGCCCGCAGTTGAAACTGCGAACCAACTGGCGCCAGTGGAATATTGAACTTGAGGTTTTTGCCGGAGAAATAATCGGCCAATTGCGAACGGACTGCTTCCAGATGCCGATGTTTTCCCGGCACTACATTTGTTCGTAGCCGTTTTCGCAACACGGACAACTCACGTTCGGTTGCCCGGCGATCGAAAAACTCAAGCAGTCGCAAACCTTCGTCATCAGCAGCCGCGATCATCGCTCCGAGCGGCGTATCGATTCGCTCCGCAAAAACGGGTGCGCTCGCCTTCGCATTCGTTGGAGGATCGCCAAAAATTTTCGTAAACGCTTCCCGAAAACCGCTCTCAGATTCAAAACCGCTGCCATTGCGCGCTTCATCTACGCGGCCGCCCTGCCGCACCTGGCTCAAGGCGAGACCCATCCGGCGCGCGCGATGATAAGCTTGAAACGTCATTCCGTAGTGGCGTTTGAATTGACGTCGCGCGGTCGAGGGATCGATCGCCAAACCCGTCAATTCCTTGTCGGTGAGCCGTCCGTCCGGGGCGCGTTCGACTTCGATTCGGAGGCGCTCGATCAATTTAGGCGCACGTTGATTCGGATCCATTGGATGGCATCGCAAGCAGGGACGATAACCGCTCTCTAGTGCTTCACTCGATGTCGCGAAGAAATCGACATTCTCACGCGCCGGCTTTTTCGCCGAGCAGGTCGGACGGCAGAAAATTCCCGTGGTGCGTACCCCAACAAAAAATATGCCTTCAAAACTCGAATCGCGATTCACCAATGCGCGAAACATCGTTTCGGTCGGAGGAAGAAGTTCCATTGTTTTCATGTTAACAAATTAAGGGCTCGTGTGCAGTGACGCATCGACGAAATTCGAGCAGCGAATTTGCACTAATCCTCAAGCGCGCTGAATGCGAAAAGTGAAACAGCCTCGACTCACGCTGCGCGCATCCACGAAGGCTATCTTCGAAATTTGGAACAACTTCTCAATTACTTCTTCCGGTTCGCGTCCGTTCACAACCTCGGCATCGATCATGTTGTAATTTGCATCATAAGCGCGGAGGACGCGGCCAATGCGAAAATCTGCCGGATATTCCGAAGTGGTGCTGTACCGTTTGCACGGCTCAGCATGAACGAAGATCGGGCCAGTCTCAGAGTACGGATGACCCGCGGGAATCGAAGTGTAGGAAAACAGAATGACACGCTCGCCAGGTTGTGCCCAACGCAGACAATGCCGGCACGGATAACCAATCGGAGAATCCACTTTGATGACGGCGTGGTCTGCGGCGCCAGACTCTGCTACGTGCCGAGCTTCCTCTGCGACCTCGGTGGGAAGCGGAACAATACGAAATGTGGACGTTTTCATAACGCAAACTGAGCGCGCTCATGCAAATTGCGCATCGACGAAATTCAGGCGTCGAATTCTCAGGGCGCCTGGATCTGCGGCGACGAACTGGAAAGAATTGGTACTCGGCGCAGATCGATATATTTCGCGAGCCAATCGTAGCGGTCTTGCAGTGCCTGGGGATCATTCAGATCGTGCCCTGCGTCGTAGTACAGCACCTTTTTCGGATCAGTTGCAGTCGCAGCATAGTGCTCCATGGAAGTCTTATCGAAAAGCTGTTCGAAGTTGGTGAATTGAAACAGAAGAGGAATGGGCGCCGCGTGACCGACGAAATGAAGGGCATCGATCTCGCCGGCGATCTGTGCATATCGCTCAAACTGACCGGGAGGCCGGCTCTTTCTGAGTTCGATTATACCGGGATCGTTACCTCGCAGAAAGATGTCACCAATCTCTGCGACACCCGCCATTAGCACTGACGTTTTCATGCGCTTATCTACGGCAGATAAAATTGAGCCCCATTGCGCCCCGTAACTGTGCCCGACGTAGGCTAGGCGTTTAGGATCGACGTCAGGGCGAGCAAGCAGCAAATCGATCCCGCGACGAAGCTCTAGAACTGCCTGGATTTCGATCTCACGGTCCAGTTCCGGTTTGTCGTAGTGATTAGGTGTTTTATGCCACGGTTGCGGGCGATCCCATGGATAATCGGGGAGGAGTGATACCGCGCCCGCTCTCGCGTAGAGCTTGGCTTCAGGAATAAATTCTGTGCGTGTGCCGTTTCCCCAATGGCCGAAAAGAATGGCTGGGAACGGTCCCTTACTCTTTGGAACGACCAAATAAGCGGCGATCGGCCCGCCCTTCGGACTAGCGTAGGTTATATCGTGAAGAGTTCCTCCATTGAACTCTTCAATTATTTTGTCGTGGAGATCGAGCGGCGCCTTTGCGTCATAATCGAAAAGGTCCAATGCGCGCTGATAGTCGGATGTGGCCGTGGCAGTGTTCTGGACAGCAGACACAAACGATTCGGCCACAATTTTTGCCACCTCAGCGATGGCCGCCTCTCGGTCTTTCGCAGGAGTGGTCGATCCTATGAAATAAATGGCCAGCAGGATCGGTGCGCGATCTGGCGGACGCAGGATGGCAATATCATTCGTCGCTCCGTTTGACCCGCGCCCGGTCTTGTCGCCAAGAACCCAGTTTTTCGGAATGCCGGCGCGAATCATTGGCCCTCCGGTTTCATTGCGCTGTAACCAGTCCTCAAGCTGGCGGCGCGATGCTTCTGATAAAGCGTCACCGAGCAACAGCCTTTGCATGTCCGAACAAATCGCCGCAGGCGTTGTTGTATCGCGCTCGTCACCGGGAATAGCGCTGTTCAATTCCGGCTCAATCCGATCGAGACGTGTCACTCGATCGCCGAGGGTGCGCACAAAATTCGTCAGGCCGGCAGGGCCGCCAATGGCATTCAAGAGCAGATTGCCGGCCGTATTGTCACTCTGTTCGATCGCGGCCGCGCACAGCGCGCCCAATGTCATACCACCGTCTTTGAGATGTTCTTTTGTCACCGGCGCATATTCCAGAATCTCCTTTGCCCCATAAGGCACGAACCGCTCCAGTTTCTCCTTTTTCTCATCGACGCGCTTCAGCACGGCCGCAGCCGCGAGAAATTTGAACGTGCTGCACATCGGGAATCGCTCGTCCGCGCGATGTTCAACATGTTTGCTGTTGCCGGTGTCCAGCGCGGCCACACCGATCCGGCCGCCGATTCGCGCCTCTATCGCTGCAATCCGGGTTGCCGCGTCATTTTCCACGGCTACTGCATTTGCCGCGACGAAGGTTAACAAGAGAAAACTTCTTACCATCGATGATAAGCAGGATGGCCTTCTTTCACTGCGACAAAAACTCCCCGACACATTGCGCAAACTTTTCCGCCTGCGGTGAGGGTTCCTTCAATGGTCGCGCGGTCGTCAGTCAGATCGACAACTTTAGCGGAAAGAAACAGTGAATCATCCGTCGGTGTTGGCCAGAGTAATTTGATTGCATATTCCGCGGTGACTGTGCACGGGGGTTGATCCTCATTCGCACGCTTCATCAGATGATAGGCCGCCGTCCAATTGCAATGACAATCGAGCAGCGTGCCGATGACGCCGCCATTCAGAACGCCCTCAAATGCTTCGTATTTTCTCTCCGGCTTCCATTCTGCAACGACTTCGCCATTTTTTGCGAAACTGCGGATATGCAAACCTTCGCGATTCGCTGGGCCACAGCCCCAGCAAGCGTTGTTTGGTGCGTATTTTTCCTGGAGTGATTTATCAGTCATGGTGCCAATGCGGAACGCCTGGCGGTCGCGCCCTACCATGAAATCCTACGCGCCGCGGGCACTTGGGCCCGGATAGGGGCGCAATTCATGCCCAACGTAGAGTGAGCGCGGCCTGATCAGACGATTATGATCATGTTGCTCAGTCACATGCGCGCACCAGCCGGCCACGCGCGACGCAGCGAATAGAGGCGTGTTTAACTCCGGTGGGAACCCGAGCATCCAAAACACCGGAGCCGCATAAAGATCCACATTGGCGCAAAGATGTTTTTCGCGATCCATGACTTCTTCGAGTTTCTCGCAAATTGGAACCCAGTTTTCTTTTCCTGTACGCTTGCCCAAGTCCCGCGCGATCTCTCGCATCACCGGCACGCGTGAGTCGCCCTCTTTGTAAACGCGATGGCCGAATCCCATGATCTTCTCTTTCGTCCCCAGTTTTTTCATCAGCCAGCTTTCCGCACCATCCGGAGTCCCGATTTCCTCAAGCATCTTCATCGATTCCTCATTCGCGCCGCCGTGCAGCGGACCTTTGAGGGTCGCGACTGCCGAGGTCACTGCGGCGTACATTCCCGCGAGTGTTGAAGCGGTCACGCGCGCGGCAAAAGTGGACGCGTTAAACTCGTGATCGGCGTAAAGATTGAAAATCGTGTCCAGCATTCGGATTTGCCAATCCTGCGGAACTTTGCCCTCTAACTTATAAAAGAAATTGCCGGCTTGAGTGAGATCAGTCTTCTCCGGCAACGCTTGTTCTCCGTGGGAAATCCGCCAGCCGTCGGTAATTAAGGTGGAAACGCGCGCGATCAGGCGGATCGACTTACGAATATTGGCGTCGTGCGAGTTGTCGCTCAGGTCTTTATCAAAGGCGCTCAGCATCGACACGCCGGTGCGCAACATGTCCATTGGGTGGGTCTTGCTCGGCAGAAGCCGCAGCATTTCGATCACGGCACCCGGCAGTGCGCGTTCCGCGGCAATTTGTTGCGTAAACTCTACCAATTGTTTCCCGTTGGGCAACTCGCCGTTGAGCAGGAGGTAAGCGACTTCTTCGAAACTCGCCTTCTGCGCCATATCATGAATGTCGTAGCCGCGGTACATCAGCCCCGCAGCGGGGTCGACCCAGCAAATGGCCGTCTCGCCCGCGATCACGCCCGCTAATCCCGGGCTGTATTCTGGTTTCTTTTCAGTAGGCATTGGTTTCTCTTTACTTGCGAATCGCAATCGTTCAACTCATCGGACTTAACCAGTTAAGATTCAACACCCACCCTCCCAGCTTTCCGCTGCCGGATCGTAACCGAGCAACTGGTAAAGCTGGTCTCGTGTTTGCATTTTCTCTATCCAACCAGATTGCGTCCCTTCCCTTTTCAGATCGCGCAGAAATTCCTCGCTCGCTTTCATTGACACCCGAAACGCGCTCTGTGGAAAAATCACCATTTTGTATCCAAAACCAGCAAGCTCTTCGAAACTGAGCAGCGGACTTTTGCCGAACTCCGTCATGTTCGCGAGAAGTGGTGCTTTCACCTCGCGGCCGAACGCCTTGAATTCATCCGCGCTTTGCAACGCTTCAGGGAAAATCGCATCCGCGCCCGTCTTGAGATAATGACGGGAGCGTTCCACAGCACGATCGAAACCTTCAACCGCACGAGCATCTGTTCGGGCGATGATCATGAAGTCTTCGTCGCGGCGCGCACTAACCGCTGCTTTGATTCTTCCAGCCATCTCATCAACTTCGAGCACTGATTTCCCTGCGAGATGTCCACAGCGTTTGGGAAATTCCTGATCTTCGATGTGACATCCGGCCAGGCCTGCCTTCTCCAATTCACAGATGGTGCGTGCGACATTCTCCGCGCCACCAAAACCGGTGTCTGCATCGACAATTGCCGGAATTGCTACCGAATTCCCAACATACCCGGCAAGCCTCACGACCTCCGTCATCGACAGCAATCCAATGTCCGGCACGCCAGCAGTCGAGTTCGCCATTCCCGCACCGCTGATGTAGACGGCGTCAAAGCCCGCGCGTTCCACCAAGCGCGCTGTCGCAGCGTTGGGCACGCCGGGCAGCATCACGCAACCTTCCGCGATTAACTCGTGTAATCGTGCAGCTTTCCCTTTCTTTGTCATGTCGAGCGAAAGTCTTGCCTTGAGCGGAGTCGAATGGGTTGAGATATCTCTTGTTTACTTCTGCGGAATCACCAGCGCCTTCATCAGCTCGTCAACATTTGCCGCTTCGTCCAGCTTCCACGCAACATCGATAATCTTTCCTGCGCGTTCATTGCCAAGCATCGGTTCAACCAAGACTCTAAACTTCTCTTCCACCTCCGAATCTTTGAGCCGGTTTTTCGCGTGCCCGAGCGGATAATCGACTCTTCTCGTCAATCGTCGACCATCCGCAAGATCTACATGTACGATGTTCGCGACCGCGCCGGGATACATCGAGCTCAACTCCGAATTACGTTCCACCTTCACGTTCTCCAAAAATTTCCACACGCTTGGATGACTAAAGCGCTCGCGGTCGAATTGTTTGTCGGTTACTTCGCCGTCGATCAGCGCGATCGCCGTAATGTAAGGCAAGCTGTGGTCTGCCGTTTCGCGCGTTGCCGGCTTCCATTTCTCCGGCTCACTGCCGATGATATCGACCGAGGCGTCGTGGCTTTCGATCGTCATCGATTTTACCTTTGCCGGATCGCCAATTTCCTTTCGCAATGAGAGCGCTGCTTCGATCGCGCTTTGGCTGTGATATTCCGCCGGCCAAAACTTGATGCTCGTATTCAAAATCATTTCCGGCGCGCCCTTGAATTTTTCTCCGACGTTGCCGAGCGAAACACCGAGTTGTTTCTCGAACGCCATTTGTCCCTCGAAAATGGGGGCGGGCCCGGTCATTCCAACTCGGGCAAGCAACGCCGAATAAACGCCGCGCCGTGCCGCGTCAGCGAATGCAACGCCTTTCCAATGCGAGAGTTCGCCTGCACGGGACTGACGCATCGCCGCACACGCGACTCCAGCAATATTCACTGCGTGTCGCGTTTTTTTGGGATCAAGTTTCATTAAGCGCGCGCACGCAAGCGCCGTGGAGAACGCGCCGTACGTCACATGGTCCCAGCCACGCGCCCGAATACTCGCGGCATCGCATAATCGACATTGCACTTCGTACGCAAGCGCGATCGCGGCGATCAATTCGCGGCCATTTGCGTCCACGCTTTCCGCCGCAGACAGCGCCGCAGAAATATTGTCGCTCGGATGGGCAGGCTCTTTCGACAAATACGTATCGTTGTAATCGAAATAGCGAATGCAACAGCCGTTCGCGAAAGCGGTCCAGTCCGGCGGCGCCTTGTGATTCGTGCCGATGATTGTCGATCCGTGTTTCGCCGAGAAATCGGAAGCGACGTTTCGCGCAATGATGCACGGCTCTTCGTTCCACGCACCAAGTGCGCAACCCAGCGAGTCAAGGATGCGTCGTTTTACTTCGTGTACGACTTCTTTGGAAAGATCTTCAAATCGGAACGAAGAGGCATAACTGGCGAGTTGATGAGCAAGCGTTGTTTTCATGGAAAATCTGCAATTTCAATCTGCCGACGAATTCGCAAGGGGCAACATGCGATGTTGAAGGGCAGGCGCTCCGGCTGCCAATCTGGCGCCCGATGCGGTTGCCCTACAATGGAAAACACGCACACTTCTTCCGTGAGCGAATTTCAGTTTGGCGGAGATTTTGTCTGGCATCCGGCGCCGGAGCTTGTCGCACAATCAAATCTTCAGCGCTTTATTCAGAAACATGAGCTCGGTTCGTACGATGAGCTGATGCAACGATCGACAACCGACATTGAGTGGTTCTGGGACGCGGTGCTAGGCGATCTCGATATCCAGTTTTACAAACCGTATTCACGCGTGGTCGATCTAAGCGATGGCAAACCGTGGGCGCGTTGGTGCGTCGGCGGCGAAATGAACATCGTCCACAACATGCTCGACAAGTACGCCGGCACTGAGATCGACAATCGCGTTGCCATCAAGTCCGAGACCGAAGACGGCACTATTCAAACCCTCACCTACAAAACGTTACGCGTGCAAACCAACGAGATGGCCGCCGTGTTACGCGGCCTCGGTCTCGGAAAAGGGGACGCCATGGGCGTGTTTATGCCAATGGTTCCTGAGATCGTGGTTGCAATGCTCGCGATCATTAAAATCGGCGCAATTTTTCTCCCGCTTTTTTCTGGCTTCGGCGCAGCCGCGATTATTTCTCGGCTCAATGACGCCGAGGCAAAAGCGCTTTTCACGGCGGATGGAACTTATCGGCGCGGAAAATTTTGTGCGATGAGACCGATCGCGTATGAAGCAGCGTCGCAAGTCCCCAGCCTTAGACACCTGATTGTTTTGCCGTCAGAAACTCCGGCGCCGAAACTCGACGGCTTAAAGCCGTCGAATTCTAAAGCGGCGCGGCCGCATTACGAAGCACATTCGTGGCGCGAGGTGACGAGTCTCTCAAGTCTCAGCTCTCAACAACCAACGGAACGCACATCGGCGGAAGATCCGATGATGATCATCTATACCTCGGGCACAACCGGTCGGCCTAAAGGCGCGGTGCACACGCATTGCGGGTTTCCAATTAAATCCGCACAGGACATGTGGCATGGGCTCGATCTGCACCCGGACGAAACGCTTTTCTGGATGACCGACATGGGCTGGATGATGGGGCCATGGGAAGTTTTCGGCACGTTACTGCTCGGCGCGACAATGATGCTTTACGATGGCGCACCCGATTTTCCAGAACCAGATCGCGTCTGGTCACTGGTGGATCGGCATCAAGTGACTGCCCTGGGCGTTTCGCCGACGCTGATTCGCGCGTTGCGGCCTCATGGCGATGAGATTGTGCATCGACACGATCTCTCATCGCTCCGCAAATTCGCTTCCACTGGTGAGCCATGGAATCCCGATCCATGGATGTGGCTCTTCCAAAATGTAGGGCGCGGAAAACTTCCGATAATTAACTACTCCGGTGGCACTGAAATCTCCGGTGGAATCGTGATGGGCAATGTCCTAACACCGATGAAGCCGTGCGCATTCTCCGGGCCGCTCCCGGGAATGGCCGCAGATGTTGTCGATGAACATGGAAGGTCCGTGCGTCGACAAGTTGGCGAACTGGTAATTCGCGAACCTTGGATCGGGATGACGCGCGGCTTTTGGAGAGACCGCGAGCGGTACATCGAGATCTATTGGTCGCGTTTTCCAGATGTTTGGGTCCACGGCGATTGGGCGGCGGTCGATAATGATGGACTGTGGTACATTCTGGGGCGTTCTGACGACACAATTAAAGTTGGCGGCAAACGCGTCGGGCCAGCGGAAGTGGAATCGATCCTGGTTGCGCATCCACAAGTGAGCGAAGCCGCCGCGGTGGGCGTCCCCGATTCCATCAAAGGCGAAGCGCTGATTTGTTTTTGCGTTTTGAAGAAGGGAGCGGACGGCAATGTCACTCTTGCGACCGAATTGAAAGAGAATGTGGCACGCGATCTCGGTAAGGCACTCGCTCCGCGCAACGTGGTTTTTGTGGCAGACATACCAAAAACCCGGAACGCAAAAGTGATGCGCCGCATCGTGCGCGCTGCGTATCTGGGTGAAAAACTCGGCGACACATCCGCTTTGGAAAACCCAGCATCGCTGGATGAAATCAAACGGATCCGGCAACAGGCATAGCCCTCTATTAAGCACTGGCGGGGTCATCCCGAGGTCGGCGAAGCGCGCCGAGGGAGCCCACGCACACGCAGTTGAACACATCTGGGACCAGAGCGTGATCCCTTAATCCTGTGGGACGTCCCTCGCCGTCTTCGCAGATTCCGGATGACCCCGGCTTCACTGGTGGACACTTGCGAACGCTATGCAGGCGCGAAGCTTTAATTTTTCGTAATGCGGATTTTCCAGTGATGACCACAGCCGTCACACTGAAGTGCGCTGACGGAAACTGATCCCCTTAATCGCCGCGCAGAATCTTAATTCGTTGATTGAGCCAATCTGCTTCTTCGATAAAACCGTCGGTGCGAGCGACGCGTTCGAGTGAGCGATAGCGTTCAAGCACATCGAACTCGATGCTCCATTGCAGCTTGCGCAAACAGACCGGACACAAATGGAGCGGGCGACGATCGCTTTCGGCAAGGTGATTCGAGCCGTTCATCAGACAGTTGAAAAACGTGCAGTGAGCGAGTCCGAACATGTGCCCAGTCTCATGCGCGAGCACCTTGCAGCTGCGGCGTAGGAGGAGAGTTTGATAATTCTTTCCGCGAGCTTCTCCATAAAACGCAGGATCATAACGCGCAAAGCTGTAAACACCGACGCGCTCGCGCAGCGAGGCCTGGCCGAATACGAAATTCCACGACGCCTCAGGGTAAAGATCTTCCATCGTGATCGCCAGCGTGCAGAACGCATCCGCAGGCATCCGTGCTTTGAGGAAATCGAGAATGTCGCTTGTGAGAATTTGTAAATTGCCGGTATTCGGATTGTCTCGGGTCGTAAACTTGGACGCGTTGAGCGATACTGCCGGCAGCGCTTTGACTTCCACGGAGAAAAACGCCGCCGCAAACTCGCGTAGCTTGCCGATCGACGGGCTGCGGCCAGCGGTGAAGTCACCCAGCGGTTGAAGGTAGATGACGCGCCTCGACTTAGTCGGCCGGTTAGGACCAGACGCTTTGAATTCGTTGAAGGTCTGCCCGGATTCGGGATGCACCGCAAGCCAGTCATGCGGACCGGGGTTTGGTATCGGCTCAAATTCGGGCGCATCGGCCGAGTAGGCGCGCCCAAGGACAGGTGACAATCCCGCCAGATCCCCGACCGCCGCGCGTCTGACCTCCGAACTTGGCTGCTGAAAAGCCATGCTAAGAAATGCGGCGCAAAAAATTGCAGCTGTTTTCCACACAAGCCAGCGAAGTCAGCAGGTCGTATGGAAAAGTCCGCCTACTGGCTCGGTTTCCGCGAGTTTGTTGTAAAGCGCCACTGCTTCTTTGGTTGGCAGGACGTGAGTGGCGATTTGCCGCTCCTTCAAAAAATCCAACGTCTCGCGCGGGACATGAAGGCATTCGGCCATTCCGCGCGAAAGCACGACCACTGTAGCGCCATGATCCAGCAATTCCCCCACGTCGGTGACTTGGATTCCAGGATTGTGACCAGTCCCAGTCTCGCGCCAATTCCAATCACGTGAGCCCCCGGGGAAAAGCTTTGCGTCTTTGTAAGGGTCTGCTTTTCCCTCGACTTCCAGTCGACCCCAGGAAACATATTTGATCCGCGGTGAAAGATCTGTGCTTTCCACAATATAAGATTCGCCGGCGACGAACTTCGCAGTTGGCTAATCCCGCAGATACCACGGCGTCGTAATCACCACAGTGCGCCGGTCGCCTTGCAGAAACAGCAGCGCCCGCAATCCTGCGCCGCGGATGTTGTGGAGGAGCCGTTCGTACCAGTGCGGCTCGACCAGCTCGGGAATTACAACCGCGACGAGGCGGTCTTTGTTCTCCTGTTCTTTTTTTTGCACGAATTTTAGAATCGGTTCGTAAATTTGCCGGTATGGTGAATGGATAATCTCCAAGCGCGGAACGGTCGCGTTGGCTGCACGGGCCGGTTTCTCCACCTTTTCGGCCCAGGTTTCCTGCAAGCTCTCGCTGTCGCTCTCCTTGCCGCAGGCGACATGCAACGCGGTGATGTCGTCCGACATTTCCAAACCAAAGCGCAGGGCGCGCTCGGTCACGCGATTCCAGCTATCAATGGGAATGATCACCACCGGTGGTCGCAGTTTGCCCGTTTGCAATTTCGCCGGGTGTTCGACTTCGCGCGCGATGAATTCGTAGTGACGTTTGATTTTCCAAAACAGCCATACCGATCCCGGGCCAACAACCAGAATGATCCAGGCGCCCTCCACAAATTTTGCGGCCACGATGATGACCAAGGCAACGCTGGTCGCGGTCGCCCCGATTGCGTTGATCACAAGTTTTGTGCGCGCAGCTCTGCCCTTTTTGCGCTGCCAATGACCGACCATTCCAATTTGTGAAAATGCGAAGGCGCTGAACGCGCCGATGGCGAACAGCGGAATCAGCTTGTCGGTGACGCCCCGGAAGGCGATCAACAGGATGCCGGACAGAATCGCCAGAATAATGATGCCGCTGGAAAAAACCAACCGTCGTCCGCGTTCTCCAAAGAACGACGGCAGAAATCCATCCTCGGCTAACTGCCGGCACACGCGCGGAAAACCGGCAAAGCTGGTCTGCGCGGAAAAAACTAGCACGCTAAAAATGCTGGCGATGGCGATGGAGTAGAATACGCCGTATCCTGCGATGGCGCCGATCAGTTGCGAGAAGATTGTTTGATAGCCTGGCTGTTGTTCGTTCATCGCGCGGATATGATAAGCTGGGCAGAGATAACCTATCGCGAGCAGAAACGCGCCGAGGATCGCGACGATGATGGTTAGCGTCCATTGCGCGTTCGGCACGGTGGGTTTGCGAAAGAGCGGGATGGCGTTACTGACTGCCTCAATACCTGTCATCGCGGTGCAACCGCTGGCGAAGGCACGCAACAGCATCCAGGCACTCACCGCTTGGGTCGCAGCCGAAACTGGCAGAGGCGATGCGGCCGGCCGGGGATGCCCTCCGCTCAGCACGGCCTGAACCACGCCGACGATCATTGCGCTCCCGACGCACAGAACAAACGCGAGCACTGGGAACACGAACGTTATTCCTGTTTCACGAACGCCGCGCAAATTGATCACGGTCAGCACGACGAGCACCAGTAGACAAAACACCAATCTTTGTTTCTGTAGCATTGGAATCGCTGACACGACAGCGCCAACCCCGGCGGAGATTCCAACAGCAACATTGAGCATGTAATCGAGCAGCAGTGCCGTGCCCGCCACGACGCCAGCGCGCGTGCCGAGATTGTCCTTTGCGACAATGTAGGCGCCGCCACCACTCGGATACGCAGCCGCCGTCTGTCGATACGAGAAGTAAAGCGTCGCGAGCAATGCCAGGATTGCGAGCATGATCATCGGCATGTAGCGCAATCCGGCCACGCCCAGCGGCATTAGAATCGTCAGCGCTGCCTCCGGGCCGTACGCCGTTGAGGCCAACGCATCCAGGCCGAGCACCGGCACTCCGGTTGCCACCGTCAGCTCTTCTTTCTTGCGTTCCGACGATTTGAGCGGCCGCCCCAGAATCTTATCAAGCAGCGACGACATCATATTACAATCGCCAACAAAGAAGGGTTCGGGACGCGCACATGTCCGCGCTTGCGGTGCCGAGCAAGAAAGCTGCTACTCTTCACCACGGTTCCAGTGGTTCTCTGCCAGCATACCTCCCATGCTTCGTATTTCAGGTCGAAGTTTGGCCGCCTTTGCGCAGCCAGTTATTCGTTCGCGCGCCACGCATATAACGGCGTGCGGATCACTTCATTTTCTGTCCGGTCATCAAGCCATAAACAATGAGAGCCGCCCCGATCAACGGCAAGGGGGAGAAGGCCAATCGAATCTTTGCACCACGAAAGAAGTCCGTCAGCTTGACGCCGATCTGCGCTCCAACAGCTGCTCCGGTCTGCATTACCAGCGCGATCATGATGTCCACGTTTCCCTTGATGGCATGCGATAGCGTCCCATAGCTGGCTGAGACGGCGACTTCGAAAAGATCTGTTCCCACGGCCACCTTCGTGGGCACGCCGAGCACGTACACCAGCAATGGCATGCGCAGATACCCGGCGCCGCCGCCAAGAAATCCGGCCAGGAATCCGGCGACTACCGCAACGATGAGGATGATCCAGAACGAAATGTTTCTTACCCCCGATTCGGCAAGGTTTATCATTGGCCATAGCTTGAAGCGCTGGACCTTTTCATGGAAACGGCGAACTGCCGGCGGGGCGGTTTTGCCTTTGAGTCTGAGTTCTGCGATCTGGCTTCGGGTTATTGTCTGCCAGCTTTCCCAAGCCATGAAAGCGGAGATCAATATTAGAACGCCAATCATAACGACGCCGACAACGATGTTCACTATTTTGAATTGTTTCAGATATTGAATCACTTGTGCGCCAGCTTCAGTGCCGATGATCGTTCCGCCCGCCATGATGACCGCTAACTTTATATCGACGTTGCCGCGCACCAGATGCTCGCGCGACGCCACAAGGGATTTACCCACGATGTGGGCGAGGTCGGTGCCGACAACAAAATTCATCGGGAGACCTGTGATAAACAGCCCGGGGCCAGCTAGAAAACTGCCGCCGACTCCGAAGCTCGCCGTGCCGATTGGCTGGCTTGGGGCTGGGGCCATCCTAAAAAGAGGAGAAAGGGTCCACGGCATCGCTACCGCGGCAACCATTTGGAGCACGGCCGCAATGGGTGCCGCGGTTGCCTGCCACAATTATGAGCTCGGAGCGATTTTGAGCGCCGTTACTTTCGTCACGCTGCGCTGGTTCCCGCCCCCGCGGTCGGCCGGAGTAGAAACAGCCGGTCGAAGCAAGCAGACCGGATGATCGATTAAAAACTTGAAGAGGGTGATCAGGCCGGGTGGCAGCTTTGCCAATTGCCATAGGGTCGCGAGGAAATCCCAGGATCGCACCGAATTCGCCGCCTGCTCAAACGCAGGCAGCACAGCGGTCTGCGCGATATATCGCAGCCCAACAACAGCATAGCGAATCTTGTTCTTCATGGCGTTCCGGCGTACCCTGTTTCGCGGACGTTCTGAGCATGTCCGTTAAAGAAGGCGCGAGCAGCCTCAGGATGCAATTGGCGCGCAACAGCGTCCCTCTCGGTGGCCGCACGCTGAACGGGAAATTGCTGAAAGCGATGGTGGCGCTGCTAATGAACAGCATTTTGTCGTCGCTGTGCCGGTGTTTTCATAAGCGCCGGGCGAAATGTTCCAGTCGAACGATGTTGAGTGTTTCCTATCTCACATTGATTTGAATTTACTTCGACGTTCCGATGCCACCGTGAGTTCTTCTTTCTCGCGCTCCGATGACTTGAGCGGACGACCCAAAGTTTTGTCGAGCAGAGCCACCTCGACAATAAATCGCAGGTGACTGTGAGAAAAAGACTAAACTTTCCCGATGGAACTGAAGTTCGTAGGCACGCGCGGCGAGATCGACGTGCGCACACGGCGCCATCGCATGCACACTTCGCTGCTGGTTTCGTATCGCCGTGCAAAAGTGATGATCGATTGCGGTCTTGATTGGCTGGGAAAATTTCAGCGCCTGCACCCCGCTGCGATCGTGCTCACTCACGCGCATCCCGACCACGCGTGGGGCTTAAGAAACGGCGCGCCATGTACCGTATATGCGCCGGAAAAAACGTGGCAGGAATTATTGCATTACCCCATCAAGGAACGTCGGCTGATTAAAGAGCGTACGCCGACGAAAATCTGCGGCATCACATTCGAGCCGTTCCCAGTCGAACATTCTATTCTCTCGCCAGCGGTGGGATACCGCGTGAGCGCAGGGCGCGCTCGAATTTTTTACGCACCCGACCTCATCTTTATTCACGAGCGCAGTAAAGCGCTTAAGAGCGTGCAAATCTACGTTGGCGATGGCGCCACGGTTACGCGCTCATTTATTCGCAAACGCGGCAGGGCCTTAATCGGTCACTCGCCCGTTCGGACGCAACTGACATGGTGCCAGAAAGAAGGCGTTCCGCGTGCAATCATCACGCATTGCGGGTCGGAAATTGTCACGGGCGACGAGGGGAAGCTGTCTGCGAAACTCCGGGCTATTGCCGCCGAACGTGGCGTCGACGTGCGTATCGCCTACGATGGAATGAAGCTGAAGCTGTGATACCGAGCACGGCGATATAAGTTTGAACAATGTCGTTGCGCCTTTTTCTCTGCGGCGACGTGATGACTGGACGCGGCATTGATCAGGCGCTGTCGCATCCGGTAAATCCAATCCTATACGAACCGTATGTGCGCGATGCGCGAGAGTATGTCGCTCTTGCCGAGAAAGCCAATGGACTGATACCCCGCCCACTGAGTACCGACTACATCTGGGGCGATGCGCTGCGCGAACTGGAACGCGCCAGGATTGATTTGCGAATCGCAAACCTTGAAACCGCGATTACCTCGGCTGAAGCGCCATGGCCTGAAAAGGGAATTCATTATCGTATGCACCCGCAGAACATCGGCTGCCTCGCGTCTGCAAAAATCAGCGCAGGTGCTTTGGCGAACAATCATGTGTTGGACTGGGGATACGACGGATTATCGGAAACGTTGAAAACCTTGGATGCGGCAGGCATCGCTCACGCGGGCGCAGGCAACGATGCCGAAGACGCTACGCAGCCCGCGGCCTGGGACACGGCGGGCAATGGCCGCCTCCTGTTATTCTCTTTTGGATCAAGAACCAGCGGTATCCCGGAAGATTGGAAGGCTACCAGCATTTCCCCGGGAGTAAATCTGCTCGATGATCTTTCAGAAGCGACCGCGGCGCGAGTCGCCGATCAAATACGCGCATACCAGCAACCGGGCGATTTGATTATCGCTTCCATTCACTGGGGCAGCAATTGGGGCTACGAAATTCCACGTGACCAAATAGCGTTTGCTCATCGCTTGATCGAAGAAGGCATTGCAATCGTGCACGGACACTCCTCGCACCACGTGAAAGCAATTGAAGTCTTTAAGGGCCGGCTCATTCTCTACGGCTGTGGGGATTTTCTGACGGACTACGAAGGAATCAGCGGTTACGAAATGTTCCGCGGCGATTTGGCGTTGATGTATTTGATCGAACTCGACTCACGCAGCGGCGAACTGATCGCCGCGCGTTTGGTCCCGATGCACATGCGGCGGTTCAAGCTGGAACGCGCACCGGGCACCGACGCCGAATGGCTTTGTAATCTACTGAACAAGCTCGGCGCGCAATTCAGCACCGGCGCGAGGTTGGACAAGGACAGTAGCCTAAGGCTCGAATGGGCGTCACCTTAGTGCTGCAACGAGCTCGCGCAGGAAGCGCTCCACTTCGGTCGGCTCCTTGAGCGAATAACTTGCTGCAGTGGGACGCGGTTCCTCGCTTACGAGAATGCCTACGCCGGACTTCTCAAGCGCGCGGAAGGCGTCTTCATCGGTGCGATCATCGCCGATGTAAATCGGCCGGATCTTCGCGAGCTGCAAGCCCAGACCTTCCAATAACCAGAGCACCGCCTTGCCTTTGTCCCAATCGATATCAGGCAACAGTTCGTAAACTTTTTTTCCGTCCATTTTGCGCAGCTCGCAGTGTCGCGCGGCCACTTCGCTGACAGCTCGCTCTACTTTGGGAACGTCGCTTTCATTCACGTTTCGGTAATGTGCGGCGATGGAGAAACGTTTCCGTTCCAGGCGCGCGCCGGGGATTCCAGTCAGCTGATCGCCAAGCTTCTTTTCTACCATGTCGAGTCTAGGCAGAAACTCCGTGGCCATTTCTTTGCGTAGTCCGCGGGGTCCGGCGATATCGAATCCATGGCTGCCAGCGTAAACGATTCGATCGATATCAACGCGCTTGCGAACGTCTTTGAGGTCCCGGCCGCTGAGGATTGCGACAGGCATTTTCGCCGCGAGAGTGCACAGAATTGCTCGAGTGGAATCTATAAGCACCGCTTGGTCGGGCTGACTGACGATCGGCGTAAGCGTGCCGTCATAATCGAGGAAGACGGCGAGCTCATCGCCGGCGCCAACTATCTCTGGAACGTGCGCCAGTGCAGAAGGAAGCATATTGGATTTACCAATTTGGTCGTTAGCAAACGTGTAAATTCAAGATCCGAGAATCGAAATTCTATCAACTACGACTATAAACTAACTATATGAATCGCCTGATCGTCGTTTCCAATCGATTGCCATTCGCGCTGGATTCGACGGGCGAGGACCTTTGGACGGTGACACCGGCTGCCGGAGGACTGGTTTCTGCTGTGGAGCCGGTGCTGCGCGAACGCGGTGGAACCTGGATCGGATGGCCCGGAACCGCGGGCGAAGTTCCAAAGACGCCACTTGCCGAAGCCACCCGCGGCGCAGGTTATAAAGTGGTGCCGGTTGCCCTTAGTGAGACCGATCGGGACGAATTTTATTACGGCTATTCCAACGAAGTGATCTGGCCGCTGTTTCACGATCTGCAAAACTTTTGCAATTTCGAGCCGGGATACTGGCAAACCTACAAGGCGGTCAACGATCGTTTCGCCGATACCATCGCTTGCTGTGCGCAACCTAACGACTTCGTTTGGGTACACGACTATCACCTAATGTACGTCGCCCAGGCATTGCGCGAGCGCGGTGTATCTCAAAAACTTTCCGGATTGACGTTTTTTCTGCACATCCCTTTCCCGCCGTATGACATTTTTGCGAAGCTTCCCCAACAGCAGCGGCTGCTACGCGCTCTCCTTCAATTCGATCTGCTTGGGTTCCAGACGCGGCGCGACGTTCGCAACTTTCTCGGGTGCGTTCGGCGCGTGATGTTGGACGCGCGCGTAGTTCCTCGTCGCGAACTGCAATTAGTCCGTTTCGAAAAGCGCCAGATTCGCCTCGGGCATTTCCCGATTGGGATCGACTTCGACTCGTTTGAAAGGGGTGCAATGTCCGACGCGGTCGCGCGCAGATCACAGCAGTTGCGCGCTAATTTCCCTGATTGCCAGCTGATCCTGGGCGTGGACCGGCTCGATTACAGCAAAGGAATTCCTGAACGATTGCGCGCGTACCGCGACGCCTTGGAACGCCATCCGGAACTGCGCGGGCGCGTCGTGCTCATTCAGGTTGTCGTGCCGAGTCGGGTGGAGATTCCCAGATATCACGAGTTCAAGCAACGGATCGACCGCCTGGTGGGCGATATCAACGGACGCTTCTCCACCAGCAATTGGTTGCCGGTGCAATACCATTTTCGCGGCCTCGATCGGAACGATCTTATCGCGCACTACCGCGGGTGCGACATCGCGTTTGTAACGCCGCTCAAGGACGGAATGAATCTGGTAGCCAAGGAATATTGTGCCTGCCGCATCGACGAAGACGGTGCGCTTATCCTCAGTCAATTCGCCGGCGCGGCGGAGCAGCTCAAAACCGGCGCATTGCTGGTTAATCCTTACGATGTCGAGGAAGTTGCCGACACAGTTTTGAAAGCATTTCGCATGACCGGTGCCGAGCGCACTGCGCGGATGAAGCGCATGAGACGGGTCGTGCGCGGGGAGAATGTTTTTCGGTGGGTCGATTCGTTTTTGAAAGTCGGAGCGAAACTCACTGCTCGATCGGTACGGATTTCCAGCCGCCGTAGGCTTCCGACTAAACGCTAACAACGTACCCCCGGTAATCCCTCACAACGGCAAAGCATGTCACACTTGCTTTGTGTGACCTTCCAGTCCGCCTGAGACGGACGAGGTCGTCACTTCGTTCGGGATGACACGTGAATACGAAGAAATTTACAGCGAAAAACGATCTCTTCGTGAGGCGCAGCGCGCATGGCCACCATCGATAACCTGAAAAAAATCTCCGACAGCATCTGGGAATTACCGGCGAATCACAAGCAAGGTATGCGCGTCCCGGCACGGATTGTTGGGACGGAAAAGCTGGTTCGCGAGATGGACGAGGCTGTTTACGAGCAAATCAGCAACGTCGCGACGTTGCCCGGGATTACGCGTCACGCGCTCTGCATGCCCGATGGGCACAGCGGTTACGGATTTCCCATCGGCGGTGTTGCGGCGATGGACGTGCACGAAGGCGGTGTCATTTCACCTGGCGGCATCGGGTTCGACATCAACTGCGGCATGCGCCTGCTTGTCACGAATCTTACTCTCGAAAATGTGCGGCCTCATCTGCATCAAATCGTTGACCGGCTCTATGAGCGCGTACCTGCAGGAGTAGGAAGTCATGGGTTTCTTAAATTGTCGCATGAGGATTTTCGCGACCTGGTCGAACAGGGCGCGCGCTGGTGCGTTGAGCGCGGTTATGGTTGGGAGGACGACCTTGAAGTCACTGAGGAGAACGGTTGCATCTCGGGCGCCGACGCTTCGAAGATTAGCGAACGCGCAGTTGATCGGGGTTACAACCAGGTCGGTACTCTCGGCAGCGGCAACCATTACCTTGAAGTGCAGGTGGCGCGGCCAGAAGACGTGCGCGACAAGGCGCTCGCCGAAAAATTTGGGATCACGGTCCCGAACCAGGTTGTAGTGATGTTTCACTGTGGCAGTCGTGGTTTCGGACACCAGGTCGCCACCGATTATCTCCAGATGTTTTTAAAAGTGATGGAACCGAAATACGGAATCAAAGTTTTGGACCGTGAGCTTGCGTGCGCGCCGCTTGATTCGCCTGAGGGCCGCGATTATTTCGCCGCGATGAAATGCGGGTTGAACATGTCATTTGCGAATCGACAGGTGATTCTCCATCAAATTCGCGAAGTTTTTTCCGAAGTATTTGGCCGCAGCGCCTACGACTTAGGCATGCAAATGGTTTACGACGTCGCGCACAACACCGCGAAGCTTGAGCGCCACGTTGTCGATGGAAAGGAGAAGAAGTTGCTGGTCCATCGAAAAGGGGCGACCCGCGCCTTCGGTCCCGGCCAGGACGAAGTGGCCGGGCGTTACCGCGACATTGGCCAACCGGTGATTATTGGCGGCTCGATGGAAACCGGCTCGTATCTGCTCGTGGGCACAACATCGGGTGCAGAAACATTTTTTAGCACCGCTCACGGTAGCGGGCGCACGATGAGCCGCACCAAGGCGCGCAAACAGTGGCATGGCAAACAACTCCAGCATGATTTGGAAGCCCGCGGAATTTATGTCCGCAGCACGTCATGGGCCGGACTCGCCGAGGAAGCAGGGGCCGCGTATAAGGACATTGATGAAGTAATCGCCGCGACGGAACTCGCGGGAATCAGCAAGCCGGTCGCGCGATTCACGCCAATTGGGAATGTGAAAGGATGAGAATGAATAGTGATCAGTGAACTCTTATCACCTTCGCCTATGACTCCTCGCACTCCAATTACATTAGTGACCGGCCCACTCGGCAGCGGTAAAACGACGTTGCTCCGTCATATTCTCGCCACGCGCCGCGCGAAAATCGCCATTGTGATGAATGAATTCGGAGAGATCGCGATCGATACAAAAGTGATCGAAGGCAAGAACGTGCGGATCGCGGAGCTCGGCGGTGGCTGCGTTTGCTGTTCGTTACTCGGCGAATTCGAGGCAGCAGTTACCGAGATCATCGAGAAAGTTGCGCCTGAAATCATCGTTGTTGAGACCACCGGCCTCGCCGAACCCGAGGCGCTCGTGTTTAACATTCAGGAAGCGCTGCCTCGATGCCGTCTGGACGGCGTGGTTTCAGTAATCGACGCGGACATGCTGGTTCGCTTTCCGGAACTGGGCCACACCACCCGCTTGCAGATCGAAGGCGCGGATATTTTGCTTTTGAACAAGATCGATCTTGTCGATGGCAGGCAAATCGAACCGATCGAAACCAAGCTGCGCGAAATCAATCCAAGCGCGGCAATTATTCGCACGGAACGCTGCCAGATCGATCCTGAACTATTGTTTGGCATCGGGCGCGAGAAAAAGATTGCGCCTCCGGAACCGGGATCACCGATGCCGGCTACAACGCACACGCATCAGCCAGAGTTCGAATCGTTCACGTTCAGCTCGGATAAGACTTTCTCGCGCGATTGCTTCGAAGGTTTTGCGGAGGCTCTACCCAAGAGCGTGCTTCGGGCGAAAGGTTTCGTCCGCTTTCCCGATAGCATGCAGCTTTTCAATTTCGTTGCCGGTCGCTGGGAGCTAGAGCCATTCGAGGCTGATCGCATCGAACTGGTCTTCATCGGGAAAGGGATCGTCCGGGAAAAATCGCCGATTGTTGATGCGCTCGAGAAGTGCACCGTGAACGAGGAGAAGGTGATCAGTGAATCGTGATCAGTGATCGGTGGCGCCAGCAAAAAGTTCAGTTCACTGTTCACCGATCACTGTTCACGTCTCCATTCGTCATTCTCCTCATGCCTTACCACTATCTGGAAGAAATCGGAACAGCCGATATTGCGTTTGAAGCAACGGGACGCGATCTCCCGGAATTGTTCACGGCCGCGGCGGAGGCGACGATGAACGTGATGATAGATAACCTCGACGCAATTGAGCCGCGCGAGACGCGGCAAATCGCACTCTCAGGCGACAAGATCGACATGTTGCTCTTCGATTTTTTGCAGGAGCTGATTTATTTCAAAGACGCCAAACGCCTTTTACTGCGACCTCGCGAGACGCAGATTGACCAGAAAGGCGAAGCATATTTTTTGAAAGCGACTCTCGCCGGCGAACAATTGGACGCCTCACGTCATCAGCAGCGAGCTGACGTGAAAGCGGTCACGCTTCACGGTTTTTCTGTCGAGAAAGAGGAGGGCGGCTGGAAAGCGAACGTGCTGTTGGATATTTGATCTCCAACTGCATCTTCCCACGCCCGGCAGAAATGACGAAGCCCAAATGACGAAGTAATGACGAAGCTCAAATGACGGCAAGGTAGCGAGAATCGAGATCTGATTTAGATGTTTGTCATTGATGCATTCCTTCGTCATTCGACATTCGGATTTCGTCATTTTCTTCACTTGGGTTCCAGTGCGACGTAACCGCTGCGGCCCTGGCTGTAGACGCGCAGCAGAATCTTGTCGGTAGGTTTCAAATTCTTGCTGATTGCAACCAGATCATTCGCAGTTCTAACCGGTTGCTTGTTGACCTCCTGGATCACGTCGCCCTCGCGCAAACCAGCTTTTCCAGCAGGCGAGTCGGCATCGATTTCTGCGATGACGGCTCCGTGGACGTCCTTCGGAAGGTTCAGCGCCGTACGGATGTCGTCGGTGACATCGGCGACTGCGACTCCACCGAAAACGGTGGTCTTCTCAGGCTGCTGGGTGGTTTCTTCGGGAGAAGCTTCGGGCCCCCCTTCCTGGGTCGTTCCCGGCGGCATCTCAGCAAGTTGAACCCCGAAGGTTTTCGTCTGCCCTTCGCGATTCACTTCGAGCTGCGCTCTGCTGCCGGGCGTCATTGAGCCAATCATCAACCGTAACTCGCGCGCATCGGTGATTTTTTTGCCATTCACCGCAGTAATCACATCACCAGTTTTAAGACCCGTTTTCTGCGAGGGACTATTCGGGGCAACCTCCCCCACCAAAGCGCCGGTTGATTGCCCTTTCAGCTTCATCGCGTCAGCTAACTCCGGGGTAAGCGTTTGCACTGACGCGCCGATGTAGCCGCGCACGACCCGTCCTTTGTCGCGCAAACTCTGCATTACCTCGCGCGCAAGATTGGCGGGAATCGCAAACCCGACGCCCTGGTTTCCACCGGTTCGGCTGAAGATCGCGCTGTTGATGCCGAGTAGTTGGCCTTTGATGTCGACCAAGGCACCGCCGGAGTTGCCCATGTTAATCGCCGCGTCGGTTTGGATGAAATTTTCATAATCGACAATGCCCATCCCACCGCGACCGACGGCGCTGATGATCCCCATGGTAACGGTTTGCCGCAGGCCAAATGGATTGCCCACCGCGAGCACGATGTCGCCCGCGCGCGCTTTATCACTGTCTGCAAACGTGATCGCGGGCAGGTTTTTCTCCTCGATTTTCAACAGCGCCACGTCCGTGCCGGGATCGGTGCCGATTTTTTTCGCCTTGTATTTGCGCAGGTCTACGCCGAGTCCCACCATGATTTCCTCCGCACCAGAAACGACATGGTTAGCGGTGAGAATGTAACCATCGGCGCTGACGATTACGCCCGAGCCCAGCCCTTGAAGCGTTTGCTTGCCTTGTCTTTGCGGAAGTTGTCCACCGAAAAACTGTCGCAGCGCGTCATCCGAAAATGGAAACGCCGATCCACCCCGAGACACCGTCTGGCTAGTGAAAACCGTGACCACGCTGGGCGCCACCTTTTCGACGATCGGTGCGAAACTTGTGATGACGCCAGGCTGGATTGGTGTAGTTCCCTGCGCTTTGGCCGAAAATGCGCTCGTCGAGACGCACAGGATCGCGCCGATCGACGAGGCGAATAACTGGAAAATTCTTCTTTCCATAAAAATGTTTCTCCCTGAGGAGAATCGCACGCTCGCCCACAGTCGGCCCTTTTTGGCTAGCTCGATAGGACAACCAAGGTGGAACGCGTTGTCCTTAACGCTTTGGTAAAAACCTTGCGGCTTCGCCGCCGAATGTACTCGCGGATTAGGCAATTGCCTGGCAATCCGTCTGCCATCGCAGGCTGATTATCCTTCGCCAAGCGCGCGAAGACCGAGCGCCTTCGCGGCAACTCGGAAACTCGCGAGTGTCCCATAAAAGATTCTGCGTGCGTCAGGGACGGGGATGCGGTGTCGGGCGCGGTCGCGGCGTCGGAGTAGGTCGTCCGGGCGTTCCAGTAGGCGTTGGGGTTGCCGTAGGAGTAGGCGTCGGCGTGGGAGTCGGAGTAGGCGTAGGCGTCGGACTTGCCGGCGCTGCTGCCAGGCCGGACAATTGTGCAATACCTGTGTTAAACAAGAGCGTCTTGGTTCCAGTGATCGGATCGATCGAGTAGAGATCTCCGGTAGGAGAGCTGCCATAGAGGGTACCGTCAGGAGCGAACGCGACATCCGAGATTATGGTTTCCAACGGTCCAAGCGGTGTCAACACACCGGTGACTTGATCAATCAAATCAATATCTTCGTCTCGTGAGCCGTTTCCGCGCGAACCATACAAGAGGCCCAAAGGATCGAAAGCGATTCCGGCACAGAACGAGTCCCCGTCGCCCACCAACGTCAGCGACGTGAGGACGTTCCCGTTCGAGGGATCGATTGTCAGGAGCTTGCCGACACTTACGCTATTGTCCCACGAGGCTCCATAAAGGACGTCCTGTGAGTTGAATCGGAGCCCGTCAACACCCTGGCTGGAATCAGAGATCGGTCCGATGACAGTCGCCTGACCATTCGTCGGGTCGATGATCAAAAAAGTGCTTGGGGGGTGAGTGGCTCCTCCGGAAACACCATAAAGGGTGCCGTTGCTATCAAACGCAATGCCGCCGAGACGATCGAAACCAGTGTCCCCGATAAGGGATGCACTCTGTGTTGTGACGTCAATCAGCCAGAGCCGCCCGCCACCGGCAGCATTATCGCCGCCGGTAGAGCCGTAAAGTACGGTATCCGAAGGCGAGATGACATTGACCACTCCAGTCATGCCAAGAGCGCAGTGCGCGAAGCAGAAGTAATTATAGCTGCCGGCTTGGTCAAAAGTGTGCTCGTACACCGTCCCAAGGTTGGAAAGGATTCCCTGGTCGCAGTTCGTATCGTCAGGAGAACAAAACTGTTCATCCGGCGTGCAGGGATCGCCGCTGGTGACACTGTGGCCGTCCTCGGCCCATGTCCAGCGCACCGTGTTGCCCACGAAGATGTTGACCGTGTCAGGCACAAACACATCGCCACCCTTCCCCACTGCCACATCGAAAATCTGACCGCCGCCCGATGGGACGCCGCTCACTGCTGGCCTGCCGTTTTGATCTACAATATGGATTGCGTGAGCGGAGGTTTGTTTCTGCTTGTTGCTCGATTCAGCTCGCGAGAAAAATACCATCGCAAACGTCGTCGCCAGCAAACAAGCAAATCGTATGGCTGCATTTAATCGTTTCATGGTTCTACTCCTTCTTTCCACTCGCCGGTGTCGTGATTTCGTTTATATCGACACCAACCGCAGCGGACGCTCTGCGATCTAGTTCAGCCCGCGATGCTGCGCAGGAGATTCGGAAGATGTCAAGCAAAAATCGTTGTCCGAAGACCGGACCCTCGCTGACTTCCAACACCAAAAGGTAACACAACTATTACCTGCACGAAAAAGGCAGATCATGGAGCCGCCAGGCTAGTCTGCGCCCTAGAATCAAGTTCTGCGACGAATTCATAAATGTTGTAGCCACCGGCCAATGGGGGGTCCGGCGGGGGCTTTCCTTTTCACATTAGAGCGATGGTCCACAGGGCCGTGGCTACAGATGAGAACGGCTCTATTTAACTCGCCCAAGACCTATCACGGTGCTGTCGGGCGAGGATGCGGAGTCGGACGCGGCCTCGGTGTAACTCTAGGCGTAGCACTAGGTGTTGGAGTGACCGTGGGAGTCCCTGTCGGTGTCGGAGTTGGTGTAGGACCCTCAGCGGTCGTTCTGAGAATAGCGCCAAAACCTCCTACCGCGTTTCCAGTGTTGGTCTCAGTAAAGGAAACGTTATAGAGGTCCTGGTTTGTTCCGCTTTCCTGGCGCGCCCAGGTCGCGCCGCCGTCGGTTGTCCTCACGATTGTGCCCAGTTGTCCAACCGCTGTTCCATTGGAGGCATCCGTAAAGGAAACTCCTAGAAGGATCTCTGAGACACCGCTAGTCTGGCTAACCCAGGTCTGCGCCATCTGTCGTTCGTAGAATGGTGCCCTGATCACTTACAACACTGCCTGTATTAGTGTCAGCAAACCAAACTGCTCGGAGCTGATTGGTTGTGCCGCTCGTTTGCGGGGTCCAACTTTGTCCACCGTCTGTTGTTCTCAAAATCACACCATCGTTGCCAACAACCGTCCCGGTATTCGTATCAGTAAAATAAACTCCCAACAGGCCTGTTGCCTGGCTTGTTTGAGTAGCCCAATTTTGTCCACCATCGGTTGTGCTGAGAATTTTTCCTTCGAGGAATCCGACAGCTGTGCCGTGATTTTCATCGCTGAAGTGTACAGCATAGAGCCAGTCGGTTGTATCAGTCGTCTGTTGCACCCAGTTGTTGCCGCCATCAGTTGTCCTCAGGATGATGCCCTCCTGGCCTACCAGGGTTCCAACGTTGGAATTGACGAAGTGAACACCGAAAAAGTTCAGGCCGGCAAATGGATCGCCTATTCCGCTGTTTTGGCGTACCCAGCTGTTACCGCCATCGGTTGTCCTAAGGATCATGCCATCCGGATTCTCATAGCCCACGGCAGTTCCGGTGTTCGAATCGGTAAAGGAAACTCCGTACAAATAATTGAAGGTCACAGTCGGCTGACTGTTCCACTGCGTGCCCCCATCGGTTGTTTGAAGAACGATACCAGCGTCGCCGACAATAGTCCCCGTGTTCGCATCGGTGAAGGACACGGCGTAGAACGCGCTTGCGCCTTGTGGTAGCGAGTAGTTGGTTTGTTCAACCCAGTTGTTTCCACCATCGGTCGTTCTAAGAATGATACCGGTGCCGCCCAACGCGAAGCCGGAAATCGTTCCATTATTCGTGTCGGTGAACGAGACGCCATATAAGGTCTTGGTGGTCCCGCTGGTTTGAGGCGACCAGCTATCACCGCCATTGGTCGTTCTGAGAATCACGCCTCCATCGCCGACGGCGGTTCCGGTATTGCCATCGGTAAACGAAACTTTGAAAAGACACACCGTTCCGGGGTTTGCTTGGGTCGTCCATGTGTTGCCGCCATCTGTTGTTCTGACGATAGTGCTTTCGCCGCCGATTCCGCAGGCTCCGCCCACCGCGGTTGCCGTGTTCGTATCGATGAAGGAAATACCGAACAATGTATTCCCCGTCCCGCTTGATTGAGGGACCCAGCTGTTTCCGCCGTCAGTGGTTCTAAGAATGGTGCCACTGTCACCCACAGCCGCTCCATTATTTGCGTCACTGAACGAAACTCCACGAAGCTGAAAAGTTGTTCCACTTGGCTGCGTGACCCAATGATCACCTTCGTCTGTTGTTCCAACGATTGTGCCGGCTTCGCCGACAGCAGTTCCGTGATTTGCATCTGTGAAGGAAACAGCCCACAAAGTTTGTGTTGTGCCACTGGCTTGAATTGTCCAGCTGTTTCCGCCATCCGTCGTCCGCACAATCGTTCCATTTTCGCCAACGACGGTGCCGGTGTTCGCATCCACAAAGGAAGCGCCCCGAAGATTATTTCCCTGCGGAAGAGGATTTTTTCAGCGCCACTGAGGACTTGATGAGCCACCTGGGATTTTGCTCGAAACTGTAGCCACTGTACCACTTCGAGCCTGTCCAGTATGGATAGCAAGTACGAGCCCGCACGAAGCTGCAAGGCCAAGGATAGTTAACGGGATTCTGGTGTTTGTTATTTTCATAATGTTTGTTGGCATGTTTACGGATTTATTTCATGAATAGTTTCATCAGGTTGTTGCGGGCCGAGGGCAGCCCGGCTCCATCGACATCCGTCGACGGGCAGTAGTGGAGACGACCTGCCCTCAGGCCGTTCCGATCTTATGAGAGAGGTTTTAATCATTTCCTGGAAGTTACCAGGTTAGCTCCGCCTTACCTCGCACGCCCTCATATCCCAGTAAACCGCGTGTTAGCGTGGCGGCGTAGGGCGCGGTCTTGGTGTTGGGACGGGCCTCGGAGTTGGAGTTGGTCTTGGAACTAACTCTCTTCTGAGGATTGTGCCAGCAAAACCCACAGCCGTGCTTAAGGAAACTCGCGAAAGATCATAGCCTGTTCCGCTCGTCTCATTTTCCCAGGTGTTACCTCCATCGGCGGTTCTGACGATGGTTCCAAGCGCGCCGACGGCGATTCCATGGTTTGCATCGGTAAAAGAAACCCCGGCGAGCAACCCGGTCGTTCCACTTTGTTGCGGCCCCCAATGACTTCCGCCATCTGTAGTTCTAAGGATCGTCCCAACTTGACCGACAGCTGTCCCATTGTTGGTGTCGGTAAAGGAGACCCGTGTGAGATCAGACTCTGTACCGCTTGCCTGCGGTACCCAGTTGTTTCCGCCGTCTGTAGTCCTGAGAATTACACCAGCCCCGCCCACAACGGTTCCGGTATTAGCATCCGTAAAGGAAACCCCCACAAGAGGACTGGAGGCCCCGTTTGATTGGCTTGTCCAAGTGCTTCCGCCATCTGTTGTTCTTAAAATTAGCCCTGTAACAGTGTTAAAATCAAATCCAACTGCTGTTCCATTATTTACATCGGTAAAAGAGACACCCCAGAGATCCTCGACTGTTCCGCTTACCTGCGGGACCCAGTTGTTCCCTCCATCAGTTGTTCTAAGGATTGTGCCAACCTCACCCACAGCAGTGCCGTTGTTTGCATCGGTAAAGGCAACTCCCAGAAGCGTGTTGATGGTTCCGCTTGTCTGGTTGACCCACGTGTTTCCCGCGTTTGTTGTTCGAAGGATCGTTCCATTGTCACCCACGGCCGTTCCCGTGTTTGCATCACTAAAGGAAACGTCCTCCAGCGATTGCGTCGTCACTGTACTTGATTGACTAACCCAGTTTACTCCGGCATTCGTTGTTCGAACAATTGTGCCCGAGTTACCCACAGCTGTGCCGGCATTTGCATCACTAAATGAAACTGCGATAAGAGTGCTCGTCGTATCGCTCGTCTGGCTAAGCCAGGTATTTCCTCCATTGGTCGTTCGCACGATGGTTCCATCGCTACCGACGGCTGTTCCGTTGCCTGTGTCCGTAAAAGACACGCTCCAAAGAAAACTGGTGGTCCCGCTCGTCTGCGCAATCCAGTTCGATCCGCCATCGGTTGTTCTGAGAATTGTGCCTCCCTCGCCAACGGCTGTTCCGTTATTTGCGTCCGTGAACGAAACGCCGTAGAGAAAACTCTCGGTTCCGCTGATCTGACTAACCCAGTTAGCGCCTCCGTCTGTTGTTCTGAGGATTATTCCATACCAGCTTACAGCGGTCCCATTATTTGCATCGGTAAAGGAAACGGCATTGAGATTATTTGTCGTTCCGCTTGTCTGGCTAACCCAGGTATTCCCAGCGTCCGTAGTCCTGATGATTATTCCGTTCTCGCCAACGGCATTCCCGGTGTCGGGATCAGTAAATGAAACGGCAAGCAGGCCATTACTCGTTCCACTAGTTTGGCTAGACCACGTGTTACCGCCATCGGTAGTCCTGACGATTGTCCCGAAAGCGCCAACGGCTGTCCCGTGATTTACGTCGGTAAACGAAACTCCGTACAACGTATTTGTGGTGCCGCTCGATTGAATGACCCAGCTGTTCCCGCCGTCGGTTGTCCGGATGATGGTTCCATTGTCGCCGGTAGCAGTCCCCGTGTTACCATCCACGAAGGACACGCCATGGAGCGTGTTGCCCTGAGGGATAGGATTCTGCCAGACCCAACGGGCGCGCGACGAGCCAGCGCGAGCGCCAACATAGTTTGAAGTGCTGGTTAGCGCGCGGCTTCGAGCATACCCAGTCTGGATAGCCATCCACGCCGCGCAAACACCTGCAAGGCTCAACAATAACAAAGGCATTCTCGAATTCATGATTTTCATAATTTTGGCGTTGCGGATTTGCGGGTCACCTTGCGCCTTAGCCCGGCAGAGTAGGGCGCGGTCTTGGCGTTGGGTTGGGTCTAGGTGTTGGAGTAGGTCTAGGTGTCACAATTGGTGTCGGGCTCGGAGTACCGGTCGAAGTAGGCGTTGGGGTCGGCGTCGCTGTTGCTGTTGGCGTTAAGCCCAACTGGCTCCGCCATCAGTCGTCTTGCCAACCAACGCTTGAAAAATCGAATTCTGTCCCGCGACAAACCCAGTAGTCGCACTCAGCATCTGAGCGCCGGGAAATCCGCCGCCAAAGAATCCGCTCTGACCGATCTGCCACGATGTTCCTGAGTCAGTGGAGTACAGAATGGTTTGCGAGTCGCCTCCGCAAATTCCGTTTACCCGCTAAACGAGACTGATCTAAGACTATCTTCGACGCCGCTGGTAATGCTTTGCCATGCAGCACCTCCATCAGTCGTGCGAAGAATTTTGGCGTTATCGCCGACAGCGATTCCTTCGTTGGGATCAAGAAAATAAATGCCATGCAACGTGGTGCTTGTCCCCGATGTAAGCGGCGCCCAGGTCGCTCCGGCGTCCGTGCTCTTCAGAATCGTGCCCGTATCTCCCACAACAAAACCCGTTCCAGAATCAAGAAGAATAGCGCCGTTCAGGTTGCTGGTCGTCCCCGAATCAACTGGAGACCATTGCCCAAAAACGGATGAGATAAGGGAAAAAATGAGGATTATTGCGAGGATATTTGTCTTAGGGTTAGACATATATGGACTTTGCGTTGTTGGTGGTTTGATTGAATTCATATTGGTGGCCGCTCGATATGAAGCGAACAAAAAAATGTCG
>Ga0209472_1000257_pt1 | contig 32272 bp, 19 predicted proteins | sample GraSoiAngelo_130_FD_185887 | JGI IMG/M metagenome (GOLD analysis project Ga0209472, IMG submission 185887) | Grasslands soil microbial communities from the Angelo Coastal Reserve, California, USA - 14_0929_02_20cm (SPAdes) (version 2) | ecosystem: Environmental > Terrestrial > Soil > Grasslands ... | reverse complement strand
CTTGACGGCAAGTTGGTAAGCCTTTTCCAGCCACTTGCGATCTTCATGGCCCGCGGCCTTCTGCGCACCGTAGATGCCCAGAATCATGGAAGTCAGGAAAGGAGGCTGGGACCGCGTGAGGTAGTAGGTCCGGTTGGCGTTCAGAACGGCGCCGTAGTGCTCGACTTCGAACAGGAAATTGTTCACCATGTCGCGGGCAAGATCGAGCCGGCCATCGCGGAGAAGTCCGACGATGATGAAGTAGCTGTCCCATCCGTACATTTCGTTGAACCTTCCGCCGGGGACGACGTAGCGGTTCTCCAGGTAGAGCAAGCCGGGAGGATCAATCGCTTGAGCCGCGCTCGGTCCCAGATGACTGGCGGACGGGGGCAGATTTCTAACCTGAATCTTGCAGCGAGTCTCGAGTTGCTTCACGGATTCCGGCACGGGAAAGTCAGCCGGAAGATAAAGCTGTGGCGCGGTGGTCAGTTTTGTATCGCTGAAGGTGGCACAGTCAGAAAGAGAACGGGAGAGTGTGTTCCATCCGGCGGAGATATAGGAGCGAATTGGCTCGAGTCCGGCGCTCGCATCTTTGTGCGATTGCTGAGCCGAAATGGGGGCAGGAATCAGCGCGAGAAGCAGGGTCAAAAAAGGCCGTCGCAGCCGTTTGGCAGGGGGCCAAAGCAAGGCCGGGGGAGACGCAGCAACGCTTCCGGGGTGCATGTATTGAGTGAGCATAAACGGTCGCAAGTCGTTTAGCAACAAGAGTTTCCGCGGAATGAGGGGCGCCGCCATCTTACCTTTTCGACGTTGCCACTCGCACTTGTCACGGCCAGGTCTGGGGACACTCACCCACATCGACGGATCTGCTCAGCGGCACACCATCCATCTGTGCGAAGGCACATTTCCCAAAATGCTAAAAGGCCTCAAGGCTGGCTAAACGTCCAGGAGCAATCGATTGAATTCGCGGTGAGATTTGGTGGACGTGGCCGGGATCGAACCGGCGACCCCCTGCTTGCAAAGCAAGCGTAAATTCAATCTAAGTCGTTGCTTCGGTTGCGCTTATGAATTTGAGGCACCTCTTAGGTTGCTCCAAAGATGCTCCAAAAACTCAACGCTAATGACTCACAATATGCTGATTCGACCGTTCGCGTTCAGCCGCTGAGCTTGGCTTTAATCGTGTGAAAGCCCTGCTTGCCGGCCAGCTAGCTAAGCGGGGGGACGATCGGCAAAAACTAGCCTCGCGCGGATACAGGAAGCGCCTTGATGGCCCCTAACCTTGTTCCTACGGTGTCTAGTAAAAGTGACAAGTGCTCTCAAGCCTCGCCACGTGATCCAGGAGTTCTCGGACGAGGTCTCGGTCGCACAATCCCTTGCCTAATTGTTTCGCAAGACCAAATCCTTCGAGCGACCTACTTCGCATGCGTCAAAATCAAGGTAACTTGAGTGGAATGAACAATCATCTGCGACCCCGTTCCCGATTCTGCCCGAATTGTCAAAACCGACCTTTGGGTTTCGCTCTCCGAATAGGCCGTGCTACAGCCATTCAGGAAGCAAAGCGGGAAACAGGTCGCAATTACCAGCAATAACAGGCCGCGCGAGCGCCGAGTCAGGCTACCGAGTAGGGCAAACGAAAGCACCCCGAAAGTCAGTCCGTACAAAAGAGCCATTCGTGAGGACCCTTGAGCGCTCGTCGCAATGGGCTGAATTGTCAATATCGAAACTCCTCCGCCGTTTAGCGTGCCTGGCGAGAAAGTGCAGTCGTATCCTTCTGGCAGACCGCCAGCACACGATAGTTGCAATTGCTGTCGGAAAGCGGAGAGCGGCTCAATGCTGATTTGCAGCGATTGGGAACCGGGGGACTTAACGCTGCGAGTTCGAGCGCCAAGGGTCACTGTGAATCCGGGCCCCGTTTCTGACCACTGGTCGTAGAGTGCCGGTGATACACCTGGGGCGAACTCGGAGGCACCTGCAAAACCTGCGGTAAAGCTGTGAAACCCGCTTCCCAGTGTACCGACTCGCAGAGTTGCCAATCCGGATTGATTTGTTACGGCTGTCCCCAGAATAGTTCCACTATCGAGAAAAGTCACGATCCCGGTGGGCGCCCCTTTCGGCGCGCTGACATTTGCAACCAAAGTTGATCGGTTGTCGGGCGGATTTGCTTCTGGGGCCAAGGAAACAAGCGTCGCAATCGCCGTAGCCGGGGCTGCCAACATGGAAATGCTAATGGGTGCAGAAGTGCTTCCAGCGAAGGGGCCATTCGCGTGGAAGGTGGCCGTGATGGAATGCGGGCCGGCGGCCAGAGACGCCGTGCTAAAACTGTCGCTTCCGGCGGCATCTAACGAAAGCGTACCGAGCAAAACCTTCCCGTCGTAAAAAGTGGTACCGCCAAAAGGTGTGCCGGCATTCGAATTGACTTGGGCAGTAAAGGTCACCACGGTGCCGGCGGTTGGTGAACTCGAAGAAGCGACAAGCGACGTCACAGTGGGTATGGAAGTCACCGTCACAGTTACGGAGGAGGAGGTGCTGGGCGAGAAAATCGCCGCGACGAACGGGGTTGTGGTGTTGAAACCATACTGCGTATAGCCTTGAAATTCTGCTGAGAGAGTGTGCACGCCCGCCACCAGCAACGCCGTATCCAAGTACGCTACGCCGGCTGAATTGATCGTCGCAGCCCCGAGCGAGTTGCTCCCGTCGAAAAATGTGACGATCCCCGCAGGCACCGGCACTGCACCGGTAACCGTGGCCGAAAGACGGACAGTTTGGCTGGTCATTAACGTAGCAGGCGTTGCGCTCAATATTGTCTGTGTGGAGTAGGTTGGGGCCTGAACCGTATGTTCGACCGAAAAACTCTTCGGCGCATAATTGCTGTCGCCATTGTAAGTCGCCGTAATGGTGTGCTGGATCGGGATTAGAAGCCCGGTGAAGGTATAGCTGGCCGAGCCGTTGGCCATTGGCACGTCCGCAAGAAATGCCCCATCCAAGCTGAAACCCACAGTGCCTGTAGGAGTTGGGCCGCCGCTCGTTTGGCTGGAAACCGCAAGCGTTATCGTAAATGATTGAGCCGCAATCGAAGGCTCGGGTGCAACGGAAAGGGTGCCGGTTACTGGAGCGCCGTTAGGAGAGGTTCCGTTGGGCTCGTTCAATAGAACGGTGACCGTGGTTCCGGAAAAGTTGGGACCTTGAACACCGTAGTAGCCGTCACCGTTGGCGACGACAATGTCGGGATAGCCGTCAGAATTCACGTCGACGACGTTGAATCCCGAGATCGAGCGGCCTGCAACATAATCCACTTCTGCATCGAATTTACGGCCGCCCAAATTCATGACGACGGCAATGGCGGCACCATCGGTCATGACCAAATCGGGCAGATTATCGCGGTTGACGTCGGCCACGAGAACCTGGAAGTAGCGGTGTGCAATGGGTATGAAGACGGGTGACAGGAAGGTTCCATTTCCATTGCCATAGAAAATAGCCAATGGGCTTATGCTGCCTGCCGGATTGGATTCTGGGCTCAGAATGATGTCCACATTGCCGTCGCCGTCCACATCACTGACGGCGGCAACCGCGGCACTGACGATATTCTGAACGCTGAGTGAGCTTAAGTAAGTAAACGTCCCGTCGCCGTTTCCAAGCCATATCTCCAAATGATCCCGATAGTTGATGACGAGATCGGGCTTTCCATCATTATTTACGTCTCCGACGTTGAAAAGGCCAGTGTCAAACGGCAGACGAAGAGGTGTGGTGACGGGGACGAAGGTATTGTTCGATTGGCCCAAAGAGACGACAATCTGCATCCCAGACACATTGATGATGTCTATGCGGCCGTCGCGATTAAAATCGGCAACGATCGGCGAACTGTTCGCAACCGCCACAGGTGCTGAGAAAATGCCGTTCCCAAGACTAAAGGCTACCGATTGCGTGGCCGAAGAAGATGTGTTCGGGAGCATGTCGCCGAGATTTAAATCCGGTTTGCCATCGCCATTGAAATCTGCCGCTACGACGGTGACAACGGGAGACTGTGAACCGTAACTGGAATTGTGATCGGGGCCGAGCGTGAAACTACCTTTTCCGTCCCCCAACAGCAGCCGGGGAAAAGGAGCCGGCAGGGTAACCGCAATGTCCATATTGCCGCTGGCGCTGAACTTGGCAACGGCGGCAGAACCCACTGGCTGCCCCATGTCGTAGAAATCATCGCTTACAAATGTCCCATTCCCGTTCCCGAATAGCAGAACAATGCCCCCTTCGACGGCCATGGCGATATCCGTGAGCCCGTCGCCATTGAAATCTCCAACGACCGGTTTCGTGGGCAGCGTAGAGTAGGGACTCATCGATCCACCTGAGATGGTGGTGTGCGTGGAGCCGAACGAGGGTCCACTCTGACCGAGCGAAACTGCCAAGCCGCTCGGCGTGAGGAAGGTCAGATCGGGAATGCCGTCTGAGTTTAGATCGCCGGCGGATACGAGCGGGGTACCCTGCGAAGGTGACGCGCCGACGTTAATCAAGCTAGAGAATGTGCCATCGGGATTGCCTTTAAAGTAGCCTAGTTGATAGGGTTGGTTGGCCTCAAAATAAACTGTGAGGACATCGGGGCGTCCATCGCCATCAACATCGGCCAAGAGGAATGGACCTGCAGGTGTCCCTGCACTGTAACGCGTGTAGTTCGAAAAAGTACCGTCCCCCTTGCCCAGAAATACTTCAAAGTCAGCTCCAAGGGCATCGGTGGTCAGGATGTCGAGATGGCCATCACCATTTAGATCTAATAGGTACATGGAGTCGATATTGCTCCCATTTTGAGAGCTCTGAAAACTGCCGCTAAACGTGAAGCTCCCGGAGTTATTGCCCACCAGAAGGAAGATACTTCCCCCCGTGAAGAGAACGACGTCCATCTTGCCGTCCCCATTGATGTCACCAACGGCGCGATCGACGAAATGCAGGAAGCCGGTAAAGCTGGGAGGAATAAATGACGTAAGAACAGGAGGCTGAAAGGTACCGTCGCCATTGCCTGGCAAAACGGCCAGAATTGCAGCGGTGCTGGTATTCCCCGCTATAATCAGATCAGGTTTGCCATCTCCCGTAACGTCCGCAATGGTGAGAGCGCAACATACACCCGCGGGCAGACTGATGTCTTGCCCATGCGCAAAAGTTCCGTCTCCCTTCCCCAGCAGAACATGGAGAGCAAACTGAGCCGCGCGGCCGTCAATGTAGACGATGTCGAGCTTGCCGTCGTTGTTGACATCGGCGGAAGCAAATTCGGTGACATCTGTGCCGGTGGGGATGACGGGAGGATTCTTGAAGGTGATTGCTTGGAGCGGAACACACGTCAGTAACGCGAGACCAAGAACTCGCAGAATTCGCAGAGCCATCGAAGACACGAGTGTTTGCATTCGGACCCAGGGTCCAAAGTCTGGGGAAGCAGTGGCCAACAATAACATAGGTCGGCGCGTGTTAGCTATTTCCGTTGATAAAAACTCTCTAGAGAACTTCTCTGTGTCTTGACTCCATCAATCGCCATGGCCATAATCATGGCCTTTCGCGCATCTTGCGCGTTCGCATTAACACTTGGGACTCGTCCTAACATCATGAAAACTGCTTCGGCCCTCTCCTCGTTTTCGCCCTCGCGGAAGACGTGTTCCTGTCTAGTTGTTTCCCTTGGAATGTTTCTCTGCGCCTGCGGCGGATCGCAGGGCCCGCCCCCACCGCCTGCTGCGGATTTTTCTTTGGCCTTGAACCCAGCTTCGATTTCAATTTCGCAGGGTGGTTCTGGGTCTACCTCACTTTCCGCCACTGTACAAAATGGGTTCTCGTCTCAGATCACGGTTCAGGTTACAGGGCTGCCTGCCGGCGTTTCTGTTTCTCCGGCCAACATCACGCTAACACCGGGGACTCCACAACAAGTTACCCTCTCTGCAACCGGCGGCGCAGCCGCTGCTACGGCAACCGCTGTGTTTACGGGCACATCTGGATCATTGAGTCACAACGCAAGTCTGAGTCTCGCGGTAACCAAGGGATTTCCGCAAACTTTGAACACGCGCACAAGATATGTGCGCACCGATGCCGTCACGGAATACTACCAGTGGGTGAATACGCATTGGATTATTTACAGCCAGCCTACATCGCATTTCTTTGTCACAGATCCTTTTTCGAACCAGATTTTCGTTATCGATGCGGCATCGCAGAAGCAAATCGCGAGCATTCCGGTTCCTGGCGCTTTTGGGATCGACGACACGCCTGACCACACCATGCTGTATGTTGGAACTTTAGTAGGCGACGTTTATTCAATCGATCCTGTGGCAATGCAAGTGAAGCGCCGATATATCGCCTCCCAAATTGGCCCCTACGGATATCAAGCCTTTTCGGCGCAGGTTCTTTCCGATGGCCGGGTTGCCTTGCTTGGTGCACAGGGCGGCATCCCAAGCGTGGATGGATCAACCAGCATTGCGATTTGGAATCCGACGGACAATTCCATCACAATTTATGGCGGCGTGGGCACTGTGGGCGTGCCTACACAGCCGTTATGCCAGATGGGAAACATCGGTGCGTTCACGCGGAGCGCAGACCGAACTGCTGTATTTGTTGGGAGCATCGATAGCGACAACACGCTCTGCGAGATCAACTTAACCACGGGACAGCGCCTGTCTGCAGCAATAGCTGGCAGCTTTGCAACAACCCATATCTTTACTTCTCCCGACGGTCGCTATCTTGCCTTTCCAGTATATTCAGGTCAGGTCGCGATCTACGATGCGCACACTCTCAATCAAGTCGTCGTATTCAACGTAGCGGGCGATACTTCTTCCGCAGTGGATCTGGTGTTTAGCGAGGATTCCAGCACCCTTTTCGTCCCGGACGCCTCCCTAGTTTATGCCTATGATGTGACGACCCATCAGCAGATCGGCTGGTTCCCAAACATCGTAGTTGAATACACCAGCGGCGGTCGGGCTGTCGGACCAGCTACCAACCCAATCTATGAAGCCGGAGACGGTACGGGACTCTTGTGCGGCCCCCTGGAAGAGGGCTTTGGATGCGCTGACACAACGCGATTGCAGACAGGTCCTGTAGGCACGATGTTCGCCAATGCTTTCCTAAATCCCCTTTCCGGTCCCACGTCAGGAGGAACCGTCGTGCAATGGCAGGAACCACCGACGGTGAGTGGGCCGACGGCAGTCTACTTCGGGACCACGCTCGCTTCCTCTATTTCCGCCGTGAACGGCAATCTCTCAGCGACGTCACCTCCAGGCGGTCCGGGGCCTGTGAATGTGTATGTTTTCAGCAGCGATGGCGGGATGCAACTAATCGCCGACGGATTCAGTTACGGTCCGACGATTCTCCAGGTCACTCCGGACAATTCATCTGCCGAGGGTGGCGGCGTGGGAGTCATCTACGGCTACGGGTTCGTTCCGGTTACGGCAACAACGATTCCTCCCGGCTTGTCCGTCACTGTGGCGGGGCAGCCAGCCACTATTCTCGGCTTCGACCCCAATGCCTACAACGTCACGCCTATACCTTACGTGCTGCAATCGATCTTCTACACCATTCCCGGGGGCACAGCAGGATCTTCCGTCGATGTTACCGTCACAACGAGCGCAGGCAGCGCCACCGCGCATAATGGTCTAGCCTACTTACCCGCTGCCAAACAGTTTCCATTGGCCGGTTCTGCGCTGGCCCAGGGCATTTACGATCCAGTACGCGACGTTTATTACTTTACGGATGCTAATCTTGTTCAGGTCTTCTCTCTGACGCAAGGCAAATGGCTAACTCCCATCAGTATCCCTGCGCCGACTGGGAAGACGCAGCGTTTGTGGGGAATCTCGCTTTCGCCAGATGGCGGTAAACTCGCCGTAGCGGATCCCCAGGCCGGCGTGGTTTATCTTGTAGATCCTGCGAACACCTCCTCTGTAAGGACCTTCTCAGTTACGCCGCCGAATCTCCCCCAAGGCATCATTGTCAATCCTGCTGGCGTCGCAATCAGTGACGCGGGAATCATCTACCTAACGACCGTCGTGGAAGGAGGGACAGGGTTCCACAACTTCTATAAACTGGACACGAATACCGGAGCGCTGACTGACTACGGAATCGATGGCCCAGGTCTCGGGGGCTCGGACGTCTACCTCAGAACAACGCTTAGTTCTGATAACACTCGCGCCTTTTTCAACGATCTAGGTTACATCTTTAGCATCGACACAGCGACCAACACGATTTTCTCAGCGAGCACCGATCCGGGTTGTTGCTACGGCGATTACGATCTAACGCTCTCCAAGAATCAAATACAATTCGAGGCGACCAGCTACTTGTACGACTCGGACCTGAACGCCCGATCGTTCTTCACACTGAACGAGCGCGAAATACAGAACATTTCCTATGTCTATGGCGCAAAGCTGAGCCCCGATGGCAGTCTGCTCTTCCAGCCTTCGACGAACGGGATCGATGTTTACGATGGAAGGCTGGGGACACTGCGCAACCGAATCGCACTGCCGTTTGCGCTCTCTACCAACTATGATGCCCTCGTTGTCGATGGCAAGGACAATATCTTGCTAGGAATCACTGGAACCAACGGAAACGGAATTGCAATCGTGGACTTAACCTCGGTCGCTGAGCCGGCGCCGCTGCCCTACGTGGTTGCAATGTCTTCTCAGGGGATGAGCCAGGCTCAGTATCTCGACCGATCTGGGGACCTTCGGAAATCTCGACAAGAAACTGCGAAGACGGCCCCTGTGTTTCGTCCTCGCGTCCCCCATGTCACCAAATCCATTCTCTTCCGTAAGTAGCCCATGACGTCGTGCCCGTCTTGAACAGTTTTCGTTGAGCTTCGTCTTCTCAATACGGGTTGGGGTTACTTTCACCTGGAGACGCGAGTGGTCGACCTCGAAGATCCAGGCCTGGGAACCCAGCTTCGAACCCGCGACCCCCTGCTTCAACAGAAGGAGGTACGCCGCAAAAACTCGGACGCTATTTTGTTGACAGCAAAGCGGTTGGTGGACGTGGCCGGGATCGAACCGGCGACCCCCTGCTTGCAAAGCAGGTGCTCTCCCAGCTGAGCTACACGCCCACAAGAGAAGCTGTACTGATTCTAAAGCACTTTCCAACTTTCCTTCCACTCCATTTCATGGTTTCCACCCTCGACCGTGCACGTACCGTGCACTTATCGCCTCATTGCACCCGCACCGTGCTCATTGGTTGTGCCGCAACTGGCCTCATCTCTCCCGCTTGACGGTTGAGCTTCTCCAACGCTTCCCGCCACATCCGCAACTTCATTTTGCGAATATTTCTTGATGCCGCGGGAAACAATGAGATCGTTGAGGCCCTGAAGGCTTCCGGCAAGAAGACCACTTGCGCGTGGACGTGACTGGCGACGTGCAGGGCGACACCCTGAAGGTGACATCCATCAAGTTGCTGTAGGAGTGCAACCAATCCGCGCCGACGTAGCAAGAATCTCGGACCCCGTTGTCTGGTGAAGTTTTTCTGAAGAAGTCTTCAGGGTTTCCGGCAGATTTCAGGTGCAGCCAAGAAGAGCTCTGGCCCGCAGGCGGCACCACGCTCTAAGTGACTGCGGCCTGTGCGCTTGACCTCACCGGACGCGAAGCGCGCGGGAGTTTGACGAGAAAGACTGTCCCAGCTTCGGAAGTTTGCTCGACGCTTACGGATCCCCCGTGATCGTGAACGATTTTGTTCACGATCGCGAGGCCAAGGCCAGTGCCGTTGGGTTTCCCGGAGCTCACGAAGGGATCGAACAACGTGTTGCGGATGGATTCCGGTATGCCAGGTCCGTTGTCAGCGACGCGAACCTCAAACCATTCCGCGGAGGAATGGAGTTCGACACGGATCTGGCCTTGCCGCTGAGCGGTAGCTTCACATGCGTTCAGCATCAGATTGAAAAATGCCCGCTCTATCTTCTTGGGGTCAAAGACTCCCTCCATTTCGCCCGACACGCTTATCGAAATCCGGCGGCCTCGTAACTCCGGCCTTGTGAGCACGGATTCGACCGCATGACGAACGGTTTGATCGAGATACGCAGGCGCAGGAGATACGGCGCTGTCTTCTCGTGCTAATTCTCGCAGGGAATCCAGCAGATCGGTCATTTCAGCTGACGCAGTCTTAATCTCTTCGTAGATATCGTCCCTGTTAAGCTTTAGGTTCTCCGCTTCGTACAAGAACTCGGCGTTCGCGACAACTGCCGCCAGGTGGTGGCGAAGATCGTGAGAGATTGAACTCGCGGCACGACCCAAAGCCGCGATCCGCTCAGCTGCCATCCACCGCCGTTGGGATGCCAACAGCTCGCCGCGCATTTTCGAGAAGGCCTCTCCCAGTTCCGCAACTTCACTGCTCCCGCGCAGCGTGATTGAAAACATGTAGTCGCCGGCCGCGAGCGCACGCACACCAGACACAAGATTGTCCAAGGGATGGGTGATCGTGCGGGAGACAAAGCTGAGCAGCAAAGCACTCAGGATGACAGCCGAGACTCCGACAATAAAGATTGTGCGATTGAGTCGTTGAAGGAAACTATTCGACCGTTGAAGAGACAAGAGCACGTAGCACTGCACCGGAGCCAGTGGACCTTCGTGGATCAAGACCGATCCGACTTGGTATTGATCGGTGCCAAGAGTCAGTTCCCGTGATTCGAGTGAGAGGCCAAGATCTTTCCGGCCAATCCATCTCCTCAATTCACTCTCCTCACGGGATGGAAGCGTGGAAGCAATTACGATGTCGCCTGTCGCAAGAACAATCTGACTGCCTGAAACGGGCGCGAGTTGTTCGGCCACAGTGGAATCCACCTGGTATCCCACGGCAAGCACCCCAAGTTGCTTCCTGCTGTTTTCAGGTCCGACGTTTATCGGGCGTAAAAAGACCCAATAAAGAAGACCGTCTGCATACCACCATGCGGCATCTTCTCCTTGTTCCGCAGATCTTTTTAGATAAGCTTCAGCAACACGCGGACTCCACCCCTGTTTCTTGACGTGAAATCCCAGAACGTTCCCGTCGGACGTGGCTAGAAGAAGCAGGTCGCTGCCCGCGAGCTTCCAGAAGGGCTCTGACGCGTCCTGAATCGTGAGCGCGTCCTCGGTTGTCATTAATGCCTTCAAAGTAGGAAGCTCGGCAAGCATGGCTGCAGTTCGGGACAATTGGAACTCACGTTGCCGCTGAACGCTCTGGAATGCGCGGATCGAAGCATCAGTGCTCTGCCGCACCTCCTGGTCGAGTTCCGACCGAACGGTATATCGGACGATGAACAGCAGTGCGACTGTCAACGTGCAGATAATCAGCAAGGTTGCAAAGAGAAGCTGTGTTCGTAGCCGCAGAAGCGTCATAGGGTTCCCCGTGAACCGCCCTATTTCTCAGGAGCGGTCACTACGCTGTCGGGTGCGAACTTGTAACCCGAACCATGCATGGTCAGAAAGTAGTGTGGGTTGGCAGGGTCGGGCTCGAGCTTTTGCCGAAGACGAAGGATATGGTTATCGACCGTGCGAGTGGTCGGATAATTGGTGTATCCCCAGACTTCGTTCAGCAATTCTTCTCGTGAAATGACTCTGCCAGGCGAGCGTGCGAAAAACTTGAGCAGTTTGAATTCCTGAGTCGTGAGTATAACGGGTTTGCCCGCGCGCACCGCCTCCATGCTGGTAAAGTCGATTCGGATATCACCGAAGGTCAACAGTTCATGTCGAGGTGTGTTCGCTGCGACCGTTGTGCCATGCGGGATATTTGCTTCGCCGCGGCGCATCGCGCGACGCACACGCGCGAGCAGTTCTTTGGGGCTAAAGGGTTTTGTAACGTAGTCGTCCGCGCCGAGTTCCAGAAGCAGGACCTTGTCCTCGACGTCTGTGTTGGCGCTCAATACGACGATGGGGACTGACGCTGCATGGGCTTTGAACGCGCGGCAAACTTCTTTGCCGGGCAGGCGCGGGAGTTTTAGGTCAAGTACCACGGCGTTCGGCGTTTCCTTCTTGAAACTCTCAAGGCCTGCAACGCCGTCGGATGCAAGGCGGACTTGCAACCCGTCTGATTCAAACAGACGCCGCAGGGTCCGCTGCATGGCGGCGCTGTCTTCAACTACTAATACGGTTTCCATTCCATCGCCTCCGAATCTTCTAAGTTGGTCCCATATATATAAGAGTGGCAACGTTGCGTAAGAGGTTACGGCTCGTCATTGCGCAGGTGCGGCCATCTTTTGGATTTGAAGACGGATCATTTTAGTACTCTGGCGCCAGCGCCTTGGGATCATAGTCTCGGCCGTACTTGTTTTTGTGCTTCATCGGAATTTGCCTGGTCTGTGGAACCAAGACGGTTGGAAGGCTGTGGCTCTCGTTGCCTATTACAACCAGACGTTCGAGGGCTTGCAGAGCCTCCGGAGTGGCGTTCTCTGACCACACGCGAAGAACGTATCTTCCGGGAGGAACGGCAGCGATGGAGATGTGTCCAGCCTTGTCAGATATTCCATAGAATTCCGAGTCCACCGTCAATACTACCGCCGCCATTTCCGGATGAATGTTGCAGAACACATAAGACGCGCCGGGACGGTCGAATCTTACCTTTTTCTGCGATCCGGCCTCATAAAGTCCGAGGTCAAACCGTTTCCCACGGTAAAGCGAAAACACGCTGTGAAACCATGGATCGAGGTTCGGAAAATCGACCACGCTCCCCGTGGGCGTGACTAGCAAATTGGGTTCGAACGTCTTGGCGCGTTGCGCCATACGATAGTTCGGTCGCTCAGCGTTGAATCGAATCGGGCGGACCGTGTCCAAAGGAACGAGCCAAACCACTACCCGGGAAGCGTCCTCTACGGGCGCGCCCGAGTCTGCTTGAATCAGCCTGACCTCGCCCTTGACTGCCTTCGGCGGGTCGCCAGTACCGTCGTTTGTTTGAGCCGCCGTCGAGACAAAGAAGATCAAAAGCGACGGAAGAATTCCACATGGACGCGTCTTCATAGTCACCTAGAAGATGAAGCCCACTGCTAGGCCGACTTGACCGGCGATCGTCGGAGTTCCCGCGACCTGGTAGGTTCTCAGGCGGCGGTACTCAGTCGAAAACACAAGGTCAGAGCGCGGCCTAAAGATGTAATTCGCAAACCACATATCGTTGCGGCGCGACAGGAATAGGAGAGTCGGGTCGAGTAATGCGATTTGACTTGTGCCGCGGGCGCTGCGAGCACCCGAGCCAGCTGCCAAGTTAAATTCGTTCCGGAAATTCAACTTGACCTTCACTTGCGACCACCCGCCAAGCATCCTGATCCCGGCAAGAGCAGGCGCAGTAATAGAATTATAACGATTGAGGTCTGAAGGCTGAACCAACACGTATGGCACTCCGCCAAAGACGTCCAGGCCCTTGCCTGCAAAGAACTCGCCGCTCCACTCCATATGCGGCAACAACGGAAGCCGCCAATCGGCTACACCGCCCCATCCGGAGACTGTCTCCCCTCCATAGTAGCGTTGCGGCAAGTAAATGCCAGAAACTCCAATGGATAGGGGCCGATTTTCGCTCCTTCCGTTTGCCGATATTCTCAGCGAATAGGCCGGTTGTCGAGAGCTTTCACCGGGATTTGCAGCGCGCACACTCGCGCTGGAGCTAGCATACCTTGAGGGATCCATGACACCCGCTTCGATTTTGAACAGTGAAAAAGATGTCGGCCATCGTTGTTCAACACGGATCGTAGGCGTCCAGGTCCAAAGGTTTCCAGCAGAGGCGAATGCCGGCACAGACAGTGACATGTAAGAGGTGGGCATGTTTGGAGAGAAAAGGGGCACATCCAGGCCGACAACAACGGAAGTATTCTCCCAGTCGAATCGAACCCGGGCAACACGCAAGCGCATCACACCTGAAGTTGCCGCCCCGTATCCGCTCGGCAAGCCGCCGAAGAAATCCACCTGGACGTCGCCGGACGTCCTTGCACCGTAGATGCTGGGGCCGACACCTGTCAGTCCTACAATCGATTGCCTGAGTGAAGCGCCGAGGCTTCCGGAGGCATCTCCGGACGATGGTGGGATTGCGACCGTTGGTGCGTCCAGGTTGTCTACATGGCCCGTCTCGCCGAAGGCGTTGAACAAGGCTATGCCCGAAAGCTTCAGCCGGTACTTTGAGCTGCTTTCCACTTTATCTTGTTGTAGTTCGTCCAACCTTGCCTTTGCAATCTGCCAATCGTCCTCCGTAATGCGGGCCAGGTTTGGCTCATCGCTTGGTTTTGCCTCTTGAGAGTTTCCAGGGGATTCCTCGGTTGCCTGTTCTCGACGGGTTACGGCAGCGGGCGCAGGTTTGACAGGCTCCCCCACTTTCCGCAGCACTTGTTCAAGCATTGCCCGGAGCTGCCGGATTTCCGATTGCGACTCGGAGAGCTCGACCCGCGTCTCTTCGATCGTTTGGCTCAACATTCGAACTTTTGCTTCCAGTCCGACTTGGCTCGCTGGCGCGGAAGCGGATTGAGCAAACGCGGGCAAACCACGCGCAAGCACGATGCACAGCAAGCGCCCACCTGCTCGCAACAGGCCTCTGGTAGAAAGTTTCATAGAGTCTCTCCTCCCGAAGCATCGAAGAGCTTGCAATTGTACTCCGGACACGAATTAAGCCTCTTCGCCGTACACGAAGTAAACCAGCTAAAGAGCGCTCTTGCTGATGCAGACAAAACTTTTACATGCTGGTGACAAAATCCTGACAACCGGCTTGTCTGCCTGCGTTCACGATGGAATCCAGCGCCGGCAAGTGCCGAGCAGCCCCTCCTCCTGAGGCAGAGGCTTAGGTGAGTCTGGTCGACAGAGCGTCAAATCTTGGCTAAAGCGGGACGATGGCGCGCCGACAATGTTGTCGCTTCACTGAGCTTGCGGCTTTCGGTGCCTATTAGCCGACTCAACTTGAAGTTCGAAAGCGCATCAGCACTCAATCTCCGAAATTCAAGATTCTTTAGAGCCGACCTTAAGACCAGAATTTCCGCTCTCCAGGGCCAGGTCGTGGGGTACAGCAGAGAGGTAAGAGGTGCACGTTTTGAGCTCTTCCTCCTGCTCGCCATACAATCTTTTGACAAATTTCAAACATCGCCTTGTCAACCTCCTCGGAGAATTCTTGCAATCTCGCTCGGCAGATCTTGTCCCCGCTGGAGCCCGAATTTCGACACTGAATTTCACGAGGTGAAAATATGAAGTGCGGCGTTAGATTCTTGAAGTCATTCTCGTTTCTTAGCCTCTTCCTGCTAATGCTTCCCGCTCTGACATTTGCGCAGCGCTACACGCAGAAGAATTTGGTCTCCGACATTCCCCAACCGGACAATGCGGACAAGACCAAAGTCCTCGTTGATGCCAACCTTAAGAATCCTTGGGGACTGACTCGTTCCCCGGGCGGCAGCCCCTGGTGGGTCGGCAACAATAATTCCGGCACATCCACTCTTTACGATGGCAACGGCAATCCCCGGTCGCTCGTCGTTACCGTTCCACCTCCGGGTTTCGCGCCGGGTACCCAGTCTGCCCCGACGGGAGTGGTTTTCAACGGAAGTCCGACGGACTTTCTCCTCGCCCCGGGCAAGCAAGCCATCTTCATTTTCGCAACGGAAGACGGCACTATCTCGGGTTGGAATCCTGGCGTCAACCCTCCTACCAGCGTCACCAATGCCATCCTCAAAGTGGACAATTCCGACAACGGCTCGAACAACGGCGCCGTCTACAAGGGGATGACCTCCGCCGAGGTGAACGGCAAGAAATTCCTCTACGTCACAAATTTCCGCGCCGCGCGCGTTGAAGTGTATGACACCAATTTCAAGCGCGTCCACTTTGGCGAAGACGCTTTCGAGGCCGAAGATATTCCGGACAGCTTTGCTCCCTTTAACATTCAAAACATCGGTGGCACGCTTTTCGTCACTTATGCGAAGCAGAATGCCGCCAGGCACGACGACGTAGCAGGGGATGGACTCGGCTTCGTTCACATCTTCACGCCCTCCGGCAGACATATCGGCCGCCTCCAGCACGGGCCGTGGATGAATTCTCCCTGGGGCGTTGTGTGGACCACTCGCGATTTCGGCGAGTTCAGCAACGCGATTCTCGTCGGCAATTTCGGCAGTGGCAAGATTGCCGCGTTCAATGGCTTCACCTACAAATTCATCGGCTTCGTGAAGAATCCGGACGATTCCATCCTGACCATCGATGGGCTTTGGTCGCTCACCTTCGGCAACGACGGAACCGCCGGTCCTGCCAACACTCTGTTTTTTACAGCCGGCATTAACGGCGAACAGGACGGCCTCTTCGGCACCATCACTCCAGTTAACGGGCTTGACGGCGACGAAGAATAAAGCGGACGACTTTCAGCCGGTTCTTCGTCACCCAGTCGAATCGGGAACTAGGAAGCGTTCCCTGAATTAACGGCTGGAGGGCGCCGATGACGAGATACAGTTTCATCGGCGCTCCACCAATAGCAATTTGAATCGCGAACGAGAGTCAGGACTGAATGGCACAAAGCACGACAATACCTTTTCTATTCGTGTTTATAATGGGTGTTTTACTAGGGGCACTGAGCGTGACTCTGTTCGTCCGGTGCCATTCGCGACTTGCATCCTCAGCGTAGGCCACTGCCAAGAGCCTTAGCGCTTGAAAACGAATTCCAGGGTTTTTGTTTGATTGGTTTCGAGAGTGACTTTCTGAGTCAGCACGCCGTACTTTTCATGCCAGGCCTCGATCGTATACTCACCGGGCGGAACGTTTTTCAGATCGAACGCGCCATCCTTGCCGGTGATCGCGAAGTAAGGATGCTTGAAAACCGCGATGTATCCCTTCATCCAAGGATGCACATTGCACTTCACCGGAATAATCTCCTCGCGTGCGAAGGATTCCTCAATAGGAGACGAGCCCGGTGGTTGGGAGAGGTTCCACTCCCGGTTGTTCTGCGGCGCAGGGTGGATATTGTGGGTCGTGGGGTCGCTGTTGGCGACCTTGAGAGTCTGTCTTGCCCGCATTCCAAGGATATGCGGATTATAAGTGCAACCCTTCTGCTCAAATACGACCGGCTCGGTGGGTGGGTCAAAGCTACGATTTCCAAGCCCGTCGGAAACATAGACGATCGCGTCTTTCAGCGCTCCTTTCGTTCCCGTAACGACTTCCTCGCTCATTACCGGCGCAGGATGCATTTTCAAACATGCGGGATCGGCGGCCATGTTGATGCGCGTAGCCACGGGTTGAGACCCTTCCAATTTCACGATGCCCGACAGCGCGGCCGCTCCGGATGTATCCGCACGAGCCTCGCTGCTCGTTTCTATAGCTCTCAACGTTCTGGTGCCGGCCCCGTGTGCTGTCAAAAGCGCTAGTGCCGCGGTAACGCCAATGTGCAGATAACTGATTCTCGTTCTCATCAGAGGCTCCCTTTCTTAAAGTAGGGCCAGTTAAAAAGAATTCCTTTATAATCTTCACGTTTTGACTCTGCCTCAGAATCACCATCCAACTAAGACATCTTGGGCTATCACTCCGGTTGCTCGCCAACTGGTTTACTCTCGCCACGGTCCTTCTGTTCGCTTTCGGCCGTTGCGTGTTTGTGACTCACATTCATTTGAAGCGTCCGAAGATAGTGCACCAGGTCCCACGCCTGGGCCGGCGTCAGACCACTTGCAAACGAGGGCATTGGGGTGCCATCCAGTCCAGTCATGAGAATGCGATAAAGGTCTTGGTTAGACTCGCCGCACTTGAAGCGTGTGCCTGACCCGAAATCGTACGGCGGGATCGGATAACCCCGGTTGTCGACCAGCGTCTGAGCAGAGGGACCGTCCCCACGCCCCTCTTTTCCATGGCACGACCAGCAGTTCATTTTTTGGTACAGCTCGTTGCCGCGCTGAATGCTCTGCTGATTCGCCGCCGACTCTGCGGGCACCGGCACGGGAGCTGGCGGCTTTTCCTCGCGGAAACTTGAAGAGAAAGTCTTCACATAAGCAACCAAGTCCGCACGTTGCTGCTCAGTGAGCGGCAACCATGACGGCATGTTTGAGTTGACGAATCCCCTCGTCACGGACTTATAGAGGTCTTCGTCAGTCGGGAGCGCCCCCGTCGGCGTGGAGCGGCACTTGAACGTAGCGGTCACGAAATTACGCGGTTTGGGATCGATCCATGGGGCGTTTTCTCCGCGGCCGTCCCCAAGCGGACCGTGACATCCGACGCAGTAACGCCGGTATAGCTGCTTCCCGCGACTCCCTTCTCCCGTCAGCCCGCCTATGTGGCTCTCTTGGGCGAAGGTTACCTGGCCACCTCCTCCAAGTAACAGAACTAGAATTCCCGCAAGATGCGCTCGCACGCGGTTGTGCTTCATTGGGAGTTCCTTCTTAAAATGCGAAATCGAGACCAACAAACACGCTACTCCCGCGCAGATCGGGTCCAAACGGACTCGTACTGGTTGGGAGCGGTGAGGCAGACTTGTATGATCGAACGAGCGAGTACTCGGTGTGGAGGGCCAGCCCCGCACGGCTGAACATGAATGGGTAATACCTCAGCCCGAACGAGAAAGCATCTACATCACCCAGATCGCGCGGGTCCGTGCTGAACACTTGGCGGGACATCCGCACGATTTCGTTGCGCTGCACAAAGACGAGCTGCGGAGAGTAATTGAAATGGGTTTCGACAAACCCGCCATTCCAGGTTGGCCCCCGCGCTCCCACAGGCAGCGGCGCATTTGCCGCGGTTCCTGTCCCGAGGAAGGCGTTGTCCCACCCGTGTACAAATACCGTGCTGAAGTCGAGTTTTTTTATGTAGAAGAGTCCTGTCAATCCGGCACGATAAAGGGACTTGTTCCCCAGCCCTTCGCTCAAAACCGGACTGCCGAGGGACGTGTTAAAGTACGTTGGTCGTTGTCCGAAAAAGGCAAATGCGCCAACACGCTGGACGCCAAGCTTCCCTAACGGGAAACCCTGATTGATACTTGCCCACCCATCGTACGTCCGATTCGGCAAACCTGGGCTGCCTTCATTACTGCTCAACAAGGCGACCGAATAGCGCGCATAGCTATTTTCGGAGTGGCCCGACAGCTCAACGCCCAATTGATTGTCACCGATGCCAAAGGCTGGATTGAACTGCACGATCGGAGGATTTGAAGCGCGAAACTGCGCCTCTCGGAACGGGGTGTAGTGATAAACCCGATAGAATCCGCCATTGCTGGAGAGAAACAGCATGCGCTTCTCGGAGACCAAGTTGTCGAGTTCGAATTTTCCAAACTTGAGGTTTAACCAGGTTGTCCGAAATAGATTGTCAAAACGAACGAACACGTTTTCAAAATGAAAAGATCCGGAAGAATCAGATGAGGGGAGTAGAGAGAAAGAAATGTCTTTATAAAGAGTTCCGGCGGCCCAAATGTCCACGCCGCCAAAATCAAAGCCGTGAGACGTGGCGTTCTGGAACGTTTGTCCGAGGGTCGGATTGCCCGGAACTGTGTCCACCACCTGGTTGCTACTGCTCTCCTTGTGCCATGGCGGTGTGATCCGCATCGTGATTGGCCAGTAGCTTGGGTTCTGCCAGATCGGGGAGTCTTTTTCATTTCCCAGCTGATAGCCCCTGTCCCGGAACGCGATCCCGAAGTCATTCAGTTTTGGCCAAGCCTCATGACAGGCAGAGCAGGGCAAGCCGTACTTCCTCGCAAACGCGGGGATCGCATGTACCGGCTGACCCAGAGACAAAAGCACCCCCAAGGCGAGCACCGATAGGATGGCTCTTGATTTCAACAGCATCATGATCCCCACTATCCCGGCTGGTAACTAGTGCCCAAAATTCTCACGCATCGCTTACATCATTAAAAATGGCAGGAAGCAACCGAGGAGTTGTCACCCTAATGTGAATTTTTTGTCTTTGTGTGGTGCAAGTGTGCACCACTCTTTACATTTCGCCGACAATCGGATGACAACCGCAATTCGAGAATTGCCTAACCTCCCTTCTTGGGATACCTGGCGGCAGGCAATCGAATCAAACGGGCCGGGCTGATCACTGATTCGGGAGGCGTTCGAACATGCCACGACACATCGTTGGTCTGATGCCGCGCTTTATTTCGTGTGGATTGATCTTGCTTGCGGGTCTTCTCGGCCTTGGGGGCTGCGGCGGTTATAACGCGCCTTCTCAGCCGCCACCAACACCATCTTCCGTAACCATCTCTCCGACAAGCGCCAGCGTGAAGGCCGGCACCGGAACGCAGAATTTCACCGCTACAGTCATGAATGACTACCTGAGCAGAGGGGTTACCTGGGCCCTCTCCGGCGCAGGTTGCAGCGGGGCCACCTGCGGTTCGCTCTCCAACATGACCTCGAGTTCGGTCACCTACAATGCACCTACTGCCGCGGCCACAGTCACACTCACTGCGACCTCGGTCAACGACACCTCGAAAAGTTCTACTGCGACGATCACCGTTACGGCGGCTGCAGCCGCAGGGGCTGCGGCAGTGTCGCTCACGATGACGGACACACCACCAGCGGGCGTGACGCTGCTATCGTTTGAAGTAAACGTCACAGGAGCGACGCTCAACCCGGGCAACGTGGACCTGCTGGGCGGCAAAGGGCCAATTCAGATTGAGGTAAAGCAGCTCGAGACAGAATCGGCTTTTCTCAGCACAGCAACCGTAACTCCAGGAACGTTCACAAGCCTCACCATGACGTTTGCCAACCCTGAACTCACTTTCAAGAACGACACGGGAGCCGCGCTGGCCGGATGTCCCGTTGGAGCCGTATGCGAAATCAAACCAACGGGAACGCTTACCTCAACGGTCAATTTTCCAGGCTCGGGTATTGTCATCATGGCGAATTCGCCGATCGGCATCCAGGTAGACGTCAACCCGGACACAATTCTAAGCGCTACGCTGGGCGTGGATTTCAGTCTCTCCGGAGCGGTCAGCGTCCAACAGCTTGCGATGAAGCCGGCCGGTGAGCTGGAGGATCTGGATGACTTGAGGGGAGCTGTTCAAACCCTCGACACCACAAACAAGAACTTCACACTACACACGGCGGACGGCGACTTTCCAATCACAACAGACAGCAATACGGAGTTCGATTTCGAGGCATGCGCTGCGAACAATTTCAGCTGCTTGCAGACCAATCAGGTCGTCGAGGTGGACGCAAAGCTCATGGCCGGTGGAATGTTCCTTGCCAAGAAGATTGAATTCGAAGATGACGCCGAGGACGATGAACTTGAAGGCATCGTCTTCAAAATCGACGATGCGACGCACTTCGAGATGGTTGTGCTTGACGAACTTAGAAGCGTCAACAACGTGAACGTCGGGAACCCCACCGTCGTCACTTTGAGCAATCCGGCATTCCAGGTGAAGGCTGACGGCCTATCGATACCGAATGCGCTACAAGGGGGTTTCGAAGGAGCAACGGACACGTCGCAGCTGTTGCCCGGCCAGACGGTCGAGATCCGGCTGACGGGTCCTGCGAATCCAGGTCCGCCTGTGACGATCACCACCAACCGGGTGCGGCTACGCATGACCCAGTTCACAGCGAACGTGAAGGCTGGCTCGATCGTGCCACCCAACTTTAGCGTCGATACGCTGCCAGCGCTGTTCACCAACGCCGGCATTAGCAGCATCCACGTTCAAACATCGAGCAATACGGACTTCGAAGGCGTTTCAGGCGTTACCGCTTTGGCTGACGGCAACACCGTGTCCCTGCGAGGGCTTCTTTTCAAAAACGCCGCGCTTTCACCAGAACTCGTCGTGAAGAAGGTGCGCAAGCGCTGAGGAGAGCGCGATCAGGGAAGGACATGGGCCCGGGAGAATCTTCTCCTGCCCATCGATCATAATCTTAGGACAGTTATCGCGATGTGAGGGGGATTACGGTCTCACCATGGCAGGTTTAGACTATTAGCCCGACCTCGGAGAAAAACTGATGCGTTCTTCCCGGGTGGCGAGTAAGCCACAGTTGGTCGGCAAAGCCGTCGGCGCCCGGGCCAACTCGTACGGCTCGCACTCGCCGAATTTATCCGAATTGGGGTTTTTGTTGCTCAACGCTGCGTTCAAGCCGCTCTACGCGAACAAGTGTGCGGCAGAGCTCCTCCTCTACCCAGAAAAGCCTCGCGGAACGAAAGATTTCGTGGACCAATTGGCCTCAAAGATTTCCGCGATGGTCGTGAAAGAAAGACCCGGCGGCAAAGTCTCTGTTTGCAACGAGTTTCTCTCTGGCAGTCGACACTACCTCTGCCGGTTCTTTGACGTACGCCTATCGGACAACAACTTGAACGGCCCAAACGGGTCATCGTTGGCCCTTCTCTTTGAGCGAAGTCCTCGAGCCAGGGTGGATATGCTCAAAGTCTGCCAGCAGTACCAACTAACGCCCCGCGAGGGGCAGACCGTTGGGCTTCTGCTGGAAGGTTTGGCCAGCAAAGAAATTGCGGATCGCATGAACATCAGCCCTGATACCGTAAAGGTCTTTCTGCGGCTTGCGATGGTAAAGATGGGGGTTTCCTCGCGTTTCGGAATCCTGAGCAAATTTATCAAACCCAAGCCCTGAATTGGTGTAAGCATGCAGAAGGGAAAAAGGGAGAAACAATCCTAGTGCTGGTACCTTTCTAGCGAGACGAAATCGCTCTCCGTCAGACCGGCTCGCCTTCTCGACCATGCTGTGATATAGGTATAACAATTAGATGAGATGACTGTACGCATTCACAACACTAGCCCATGCTGGTTCATGCTCACCTTCACGCTGCCAACCAAGAGAGCGAGCAAGCGCGTGGAAGTCTGGCGAAAACTGCAACGCTATGGGGGAGGCTTCCGTTGTCAGCGTTCAGTCGATCGACAACCTTTCCACTCCTCAACTTGTGGCGCGATTCGCCGAAGCGCGCGGCAGGGAATACCAAGGACTCATCCGCGATGTGCAAAAGCTTTCTTCTGTCGCTATTCAAGAACGCGGGCCCAGACGAATCAGCCGACTGAGAGAGCGGTTTCGCGAAATCGTGCAGATTGATTTTTTTGGGAATCCTCCACAAAAGCGCGTAGAGGAGCTTTTTGCCCGAGCCGATGCCTTGCCAGCGGCCGCGGAGAAATCAGCCAGGACCAATCCGAAGGACTACATGGGAAGAGTGTGGGTCACGCGGCCCCGGCCCGGAATCGATCGCTCGGCCTCGGCGTGGCTGATCCGGCATTTCATCGATAAGAAGGCGCGATTCACATTTGCCCAAGAAGGGAGCGTCCCGCGCGACGCTGTTCCGTTCGACATGTTTCAGGGCGGGTTCGGGCATAGAGGACTGCACCTTCGAGACTCTGCGCAAAGAGTTTCGCGTTCGCGATGCGGGAGTCGCTACGGTTGGCGAAATGGTGCACGACGCAGATTTGAACGATGGAAAGTTTGGCCGCAAGGAAGCCTTTGGCGTGGACGAAGTTTTGAAAGGCTGGACCAGAAAAGGCACGCCGGACAAAGACCTTCTGGAGCGCGGCATGGAAATGATCGAGGGACTGTATCACTCGGTGTCGTGAGTGCTTACCTCGAAACGCAGAAGGAAGAGTTCAAAAGGATCTCAGCTAAACGAAATGAAAGGAGTAGTTTTATGAAATTCATCTGCAGGATTCTACTTGTCGTCAGTCTTACGTTCGGTGTCTTCGGTGCATCTCCGGAAACATCTGCGCACAAGATATGCCTAGCGACTATCAAGAGGTGTTGAAGTCACTCGACCGTAAGGGCGATTTCAAAGCTGGAGTTCTAAAAGTGAATGTTCCGCGCAACGATTTGAAACTGACCATCCAAGGACTCTCCACGCCAACTCCGTTTGGTTTCGGGGGCTGGATTGCGTTGACCAAAGGAACGGACGGGTCTGATGTGATGATGGGCGACCTGGTGTTGCCGCAGGAAGAAGTGAATCCCATCCTCGACGCGCTACTCGATAACGGAATCGATGTCACGGCTCTCCACAACCACTTCTTTTGGGATGACCCGCACGTCTACTACATGCACGTTCATGGAATGGGGAAAGCCGCCGACCTTGCACGGCGAGTTAAACTCGGTCTAGACCTGATTGGACACGTGAAACCAGAAGCGGTTTCTCCCGCAAGCACGGCTGGCACACCGCTCGATACCGCTAAGCTTGCCAAAATTGCCGGACACGAAGGTGAGCAGACGGGCAGCGTTTACAAGATCACCGTGGGACGCGACGGCCTGAAGATGAAGGAGCACGGGGCGGTGATCAATGCTCGCATGGGACTGAATACATGGGCAGCGTTCGTCGGCACGCAGGAAGATGCCGCGATTGCAGGCGACGTGGCCATGCTCGAAAACGAAGTGACGCCTGTTCTAAAAGCTCTTCGCAAGAACGGTCTCGATGTAGTTGCGATTCACCACCACATGACAGTTGATCGGCCCGTCATCATCTTCCTTCACTACTGGGGCAGAGGGCCGGCCGAGAAATTGGCTGCCGGATTCAAAGCGGCACTCGAAGAACTCGCCAAGGGTAGCGGCGCTTCTTCACGCGCGATGGGGCAGTGAGGAGCCAGAGATGCAAACAAAACTGTTTTCCTTGCGAATTGGTTGTTGCGCCTGCCTCGCACTCGCTGGCTTGTTCTCCCCAAGCGTATTCGGTCAAGCGCTCAAGCAGGTCATAAAGTTTGACCTGCCCGGGCCGGCCGGCAAGCGCTTCGACTACCTCACGATTGATGAGGATGATCGCTATTTGCTATCCGCGCATCTCGCCGCTGGACAGACGTACGTCATCGATCTCGGCACAAACAAAGTTATTGCGACAATAACGGACACTCCCGGTGTCGAAGGCGTGGAATACGTCCCGGAACTCAAGAAGTTCTACACCTCGAACGCTCACGACAACACGATCGGTGTGGTGGATCTCAAGCGGATGAAGGTCGTGAAGAAACTGAAGACAGAAGCGAAGCCAGACGGAAGCGCTTACGCGACTCCATTTCACAAACTATACGTTTCCGATGAGCGAGGGGAGGCCGAAGCCATCGTGGACGTGCAGAAGGACGAAATTATCCGTACCTTGTACTTCGATAGTGAAACGGGAATGCCGCAGTACGACCCCATCGCGCGAAAAGTGTATGTGAATTTGCAGGACCAAAACATCTTCGCGGTGATTGATCCTGCGACGGACGAAGTCGTCGGGCGCTACCCGGTCGGGCAATGCCAGGGAAACCATGGGATGGCGCTTGACCCGCAACACCATCGTGCATTTCTCTCTTGCGAAGGAAACGAAATGATGACGGTGTTCGACCTGGACAAGTATGCGCCGATCGCGTTTCTCAAAACGCCCGGCGGTCCCGACGTGATCAAGTTTGACCCAGGACTGGGGCGCATCTACGTTGCGTGCTACAGCGGAGCCATTGCGGTTTTTCATCAGGACGATTCGGACCACTATCGCAAGATCGAAGACTTCCCCGTGCAGCACGCTGTGCACACCTTGGCCGTCGATCTCAAAACGCACCGTGTGTACACACCCGAGCAGGAGGAAGATGGCAAGCCCGTCGCACGGATGGTGGTCTACGAGGTCGTGACCAATCGATAGAGACTTTCTTCAGCGAATGCCTACGAACAATTTTATTCCAAGTGCGCTCAGGGCTCTATCGCGTGACGCGTGGCTCTTGTTCGTCACGCGATTTGCTCGTTTGTTCGCCTATGGCTCACTCTCGGTCATTCTAGTTTTCTATCTAATTAGTCTTGGGCTCACAGAGACCCAAGTCGGTCTAGTTCTTACGTTGACTCTCGTTGGCGATGTCATCGTCTCGCTCTACCTGACCACCCGAGCGGATCGCATTGGGCGGCGGCGCATGTTGATCATCGGTTCGATTCTCATGGCCGCTGCAGGTTTGGCTTTCGCCTCCACCAGCAATCTGCTCTTCCTCATTGTCGCCGGCACTATAGGTGTCATCAGTCCGAGTGGCCATGAAGTTGGACCCTTTCTATCGATCGAACAAGCTGCTCTGTCACACATTGTCTCGGCGGCGGCGCGCACGGAAGTATTTGCGTGGTACACATTGGCTGGCTCACTGGCGACCGCCTTCGGCGCACTCTGTGGCGGTGCTTTGACGCAAGCGCTGGAACACACAGCAATAACGCAGGTTCAAAGCTACCGAGCCGTAGTCTTTCTGTATGCCGCCTTGGGAGTTGGGCTGGCGTTGCTGTTCACTCGTCTCTCGACATTGGTGGAAGTGAACGCCGTTTCAAACGATCCAGCCCATTCATCAAGTGTCGCCAATGTTTTTGGAATTGGGCGGTCACGAAACGTCGTCCTGAAACTGTCCAGCCTCTTTGCTCTTGATTCATTTGCGGGCGGATTCGTGGTGCAGAGTTTCGCGGCGTATTGGTTCTTTCTGCGCTTTGGTGTGGAACCTGTCATACTGGGCGCGATTTTCTTTTGGGCAAATGTCTTTGCCGGAATCTCTGCCCTCCTTGCGTCTCGGCTCGCCGCGCGCATCGGTCTTATCCGTACGATGGTAGTTACGCACCTGCCTTCGAACATTCTTCTCATCCTTGTGCCGCTGATGCCCAATCTCTTGCTAGCGGTGTCGGTACTTCTTCTCCGTTTCAGCATCAGTCAAATGGATGTTCCCACCCGGCAGTCCTACACGATGGCCGTGGTTCCGGCCGAGGAGCGATCGGCGGCAGGCGGGTTCACAGGAGTTGCGCGAACCACGGGCGCAGCCATCAGTCCGTTGCTTGCAGGATTTCTGTTCGGACGGCCTTCGTTGATCAGCGCTCCGTTCTTTATCGCAGGCACTTTGAAGATTGTCTACGATCTGCTTCTCTTCCATTCGTTTCGGCAACTGCGCCCTCCGGAAGAGGTGTAGTTGTCGCCGCGCCAATGTAATTTCCGCGTTCGTGTCGACGCCCTCTTCTCCTCTGGCTGAAGTCACTGAGTCCGGCACGCCACCTTTTTCTGCTTCCCATTTCCTTGGGCACGCATTATGAAAGGGCGCCCCTTTAAGAGTAGGTTGTGAGCGTTTGCCTCATTTTCTTGAGCATTCGCAAACAGAGGACGTACACTCGCTTGCTGTAAATGCTTGAGACTCGCAGAGTGCCATGTCATTAGACAAGAGCTATAACTTCATAATCGGTGACACTGGGGACATCAAAACTTACCGTTTGGCCTTGCTGCTTAAAAACGAGACGAGCGCCCAAGCGCAACGCACGCGCGGCCTTGATTGTACGATCCTGAACGCGAAAGCGTACTTGTTGACGCCCGATAGGATAAATGCGCCGTATCGCGCCGTGAGTCATGTTCGGGTTTGTGTAGTTGAGCAGGTGTAATGCGTAACCCGGTTCTGTTTTCCAGGCGAACACTTCAATGATGCCCTCACCGCTGATGGAAATGGCCGGGTCATCGCCCCGGACCCACTTGACGGCGTTTTGTATCAACTGGCTCAGGTCAGCATTGCCGGATCGCCAGCACGTACGGTCAACATCACTTGGAAAAAACGCGATTCTCGACTTGCCTGCTTCTCTGAACACTGCAGCGTGCTCCGTTGTCCGTGGCGTGCGTGGATAGACCATTTCTGGTGGAAATGCTGGATACCAAGGAACAACGCTCAAGACGAGTGGAACTTCGGCCTTTACGGGAATGTGGGCTTCGGCTCCTGGCAGCAACGCCGTGCCATCGAAACCTCTAAGAACCGGATGTTGCCTTTCAATGCGGGAGTAAGTGTTTCCTTGAGGTCCAATGACCTCACCGGCCACATGAGCGCCGAACACATCGGCCAGTTGAAAGTCGGCACGTGGTTCGCCCCATTCGTTGTAAAGGGACGTTTCAAACGTAGCGAGAAGCGAGCCTCCGTTCTTGACGTACTGTCGAATGGCTTCACACTGACCATCGCTGAGGAAAGCTGCATTTGGAATAAGAAGCGCACGGTATTTTTGCAAATTCGCTGAGTCGAGATTCCCTTCGTGTACGAAGTCAAAAACGAAGCGCCCTTCGAGTAGCGCGTAGTAAAGTCCTTGCAGATAATCGACAGGTCCACCGCGATAACGGCTTGACCCGCGGCCTCGGGAATAAAAAGCAACGGTGCGCTGTGGATATAGGACGGCCAGATCAGCAAGCGAACCCCGATTACGGAAATGTGGCTCGTTGCCTGCGTGCCAATCGAAGAAGGATCGACCGACCTCGCGCCAGCGATTGTCCTCGGGCGAACCGCCCAGCCAGTGAAACCACGGCACCATCCCGCTGGCTGTAGTTTGCGCCAGCCATAGATTCAGTTCGGCAGGGGCCTTCGAGACGTGCCGCCAAACTGGTTGTGTATTGCTGTATGCGCCTGAGACATTTGTGATAGTGCGGCCTGCCATAACAGATTGTGCAACGCGGCCCTGTTGCGCACAGTTCCATATCGGCGTTTCACCTGCTCGGCCCTGGTGGTCGGCGTTAAACCATGCCGCTGCTTGGCTGATCTCCTTTATGTCCTTGACTGTGTCGATCCCACCCCCAAGATTGCCCACATACACGGATTGCGGGTCCTTCTCACGCGCAATGCCATTCCATAGACGCCAAATTTCCAGCACACGGTCGGTGTACGCTTGGTAGTATTTGCGGTAAAACGGATTTGAGGCGTCGGTGTCTGCGGGAGGCGTTCCGCCCAACTTGTTGTATAGGCGTCGACAGGCTTCGCAGTAGCACACATGTAGTGGACCAGTGGATGGCCAGCCATTGGTGAAGAAACCGTCGATGGGATAATGCTGATTGATCTCGCGGTAGATCGCTGGCATCTGTTCGGAAAAGTAGGGGCTGAACATGCACGTTGCTAATAGCCGAGGTGATTCACTGTGCGGCCTTGGCGAACCATCCTGGTTCCGCTCGAACCATTCGGGATGCGCGTTCAAAGCGTCCTCATAGGCAAGGTTGCAATCCATTCTGGCAACCACACGAGCACTGCGCCGTTTCGTCGCCGCCACCATTTCACCGAACAGATCGCGGGTGCCGAGGAATTCGCTCCGAGGGTGGTAAGGCACTTGTGTTGGATAGAACGCGACAATGCCGCCGCCGTTCAGAAGTACAGCATCGACCTTAAGTGATGCCCAATAGTCGGCCCACGCTTCTGTGTCGAGCGTTAGCGGATCGCGCTCGTTGAAATTGATCTGTCCGCATCGCCGCATCACGCTGTACCAGGGTACGTTTGCCTCACGGCTGTTGCCGCTTGGCTGGAAAAGATTGCTGGGTGTGGCAACTGAAACGGCTGTAAGCGCGATGAAAGAGCGTCTGTTCATTGTCATACGCGCAATGCCCCTCCAACGGCCTGCAGATTCGATAGGCGCATCTCCGAATACTTGCGTGAAAGGATCACTCCGTGTGCGTCAGCATCAAGGGCGGCTTGCACGGCTTCGCGCACATCTTGTGGCTCAGTTTTCTTTTCGCCGTTGCTGGTGGGAATATCGATATCGATTCCCGGCCAAATCTTTACTGCGTCAGTAACACCATTCACGGCTCGTCTCGTTTCTCGTCTGACATAATTGGCGGAAAGTCCTTTGCTTGGAAGTTCAGCAAGATTCGCTTCCTCGTAGTTCTGTGTCTTGTATGTGAAGTCCAGCACTGCTTCTGGAGAGAAGTCAGCCAGAATCGTGTGGCTCACACTATTCGCGTAGGACGCGAGCCGGGGTCCACCGCAGTTGTTGTACATGACCACTTTGAGGAAGTCAGAGTATTTGCAGAAATCTGCGTAATCCTGCTCGGCGCGATAGAAGGGGCTGAACGAATTGTTATGCCAAATGTGCCAGCCAACGGCAATCTCCGACCGGATCGATTTTGCCAGCTTGTAAATGTTTGCATACGTGCTTTGCTGGCCATCATTCCACAGTGTTTCCCACGCAAGAATTTCGGGATACTTCACCAGCAGCCGCCAGTAAGAAACGAAGTAGCCATCGAGGGGCCGCAACGCTGCTCGTGAGTCACGCACCAGCGCCGCCAGCTTCTTGTACCCTTCCACGGCTCTGTTTATATCGATCCCACGAGACTTCGCCGCACTTCTGCAAAAATTGCAGAAACACTTGACCTCGAAGGGATCGGCTCCCGCTCCACCGTGCGATGCGCCGATTGCGTTTCCGAAAGGCCCCTGACGTTCGCTTCCCCACATCACACCATCTATTGGATAGCTGCGAACATAATCTTCAGTAAGAGCCTGCCAAAATGCCTGCACTTCGGGGTTGTGGAAGCACAGCGTATTTGCTTTCTTACCGGACAGCGTGACCTCCTGCAAACGCTCAATGCCCTCCAGGTCACGGCGAAACACATCTTCGTACCAACAGAACGTTTTCATGCGCCGGGACTGAGCGCGTGGGAGAACCTCCGCGAGAACATCGAAACCCGGATGATCGGGTGCTTGAATTTGTCTCAGTGAAGTAGCCGCGTAGAACTGCTCGTGTGTTCTTGCAAAATTGCCGCCGTGGAAGTCAGCGTCGTATTCCTGCTTGCCATGATCCGGTAGCGGCTGGCCGGGAACCTGCCTCCCGGCGATTCCACGTCCGTAGGTAAACGTTGCGATGAATAGGGCGTTAACGTTCGCATCGCGCTGAAAGCGGTCCAGAATCGGATCGACGCCTTCATCGAGAAACGAAACTGCGCCCACTTGGATTCCAATCGTTCGACCTGATCGGGCTTGTTGTGAAAACGGTGGCGCGACAGTTGCTGCGGCCATCAGCTTCGTAAATTCTCTCCGAGAGAGAGTCACACGCGTCTGCGTCTCCTTTCAAAAAACTCTTGCAATCAACCTGTAAAAACTCAGAACGTGAGTCTCGTTTCAAACTGCAGATTTCTGCTACCCAACTTCGACGTGACCATCATGAACGTTGAACTCAGAGGGTTGGAGTTAACCGTTGCCCAGTTCGGATGGTTCGTCAAATTAAAGGCCTCAGCGCGAAATTGAAAGTGCAAAGGTTCCCTGAGCGGAAATGACTTGTATGCCGCGAAGTTCCACTGCCAGAACCCCGGATCCCCCGCTGGAACCCGCTACCAAAGGTGCCTCGCCAATCTGTGGTTGTGCGGAGGATCACTGTCAACCGCCAGGTGTGATCGGCTTTTGCCGCCACTGCACGTGCGGCAATCCGGGCAAGGGCGTTTTTCCGTAGTAGATCCGCACTTCAGGGCGTATCGCTTCAACTTAATAGACACACTGCCTCAAAGTGATCGAATCCCATGGGCACCAAATCTTGCTCAAATGACGCAACCCTGCGGTTGCAGACGATGCAGCCGAGGTTTCGTTGGTGCACTGCAGCCGTATTCCTTCTAGTCATTGCCATGCTAGGGTGTGTCAGTTTTTTCAAGCAGGGCGTCCAAAGAGTCTACTACGGCGGCCCTTATGATGCAGTACCGCAGAGAGCGCACACTCCTCAGCAACTGTCTTGTTGCGAAAGGCGTGGTTGCAGATTTGCGCAAACCATTTAACAGCCGCTCGCGGTTCCTCAATTTCATTTTTTCTAGATTTTCAGCGAATATTCCGCTGATCAAGTACTCTTTCGTTGCTTTCGACGAGAAGACCTACGTCGGAGAAACCGGCTGGGGCGTGCGCGGATTATACGAAGGCGCGCGAATTACAATCCTCTACAACTCAGGAAACCCAGCTGCGAGTCATCCACTGACAAGTTTCCATCTTTTGCACCTTGCAATAAACCTGATGAGAACACAGTGCGGATCGAACGCGCTTGAGCGTGCCGTCACCGACTCAACAGATTGATCCGTTCAAATAGGAACAGCGGCGTTCGTTCTGAAGCATCAAAATTCCGACCCCATCTTTTGTTACGTTCCTGCGACAGCGGATTTCGTGTTCCACAACCAATTACCGCAAGACACCGCGCATCAATAGCTTACGCGAGACTCGATGCGTTTCCTTGCTTCAGACATTCAGTCCTGAGCCGAATGCTCTACCCACACAGCAACTCATTGACAACGAAGAAGTTCGCAACACGCAAGCACTAGGCTTGCAAACATTCGGCTGGGCAGAAATGCTTTCTGACCTTCGTTCAAATAATTGATGATGAAGAGATTGGCTCCCCGGGGAGGATTCGAACCACCAACATTTCGGTTAGCAGCCAGTAACTCTGTTTAACCACGATGTGCCGGAGCGGGGGTTTTCCGAGGAGAATCAGCAAGTTGCGATGAAAACGTGATGAGCCAACTTCTCTCCTTTATTCACCTTTTGTTCCCAATTACTCACGACTTGCCGCGATTACCGTGACATTTTCGTGACATCGACGACCCAGGCAGAATTGGGCTCCGAACTACTGTTGGCGCAGCGCGCTCACAGGATCTACGCGGCTGGCGCGACGTGCCGGTACAAAACTCGCGAACAGCGCGGCAATGACCAGGACAGGGATCGTGATGGCGAAAGTCGATAGGTCAGCGGGCCGCATTCCCTCTACCAAGCGATTCAAGATACGCCCCGCAGCCAAGGCCGCAACTATGCC
>Ga0209472_1000256_pt1 | contig 32312 bp, 28 predicted proteins | sample GraSoiAngelo_130_FD_185887 | JGI IMG/M metagenome (GOLD analysis project Ga0209472, IMG submission 185887) | Grasslands soil microbial communities from the Angelo Coastal Reserve, California, USA - 14_0929_02_20cm (SPAdes) (version 2) | ecosystem: Environmental > Terrestrial > Soil > Grasslands ... | reverse complement strand
GCCGCCCCGAAGGGTCGGACAGCTTCGCCAACGCGGCGTGCCGGGCGGCGGGATCCCCCGCGGAGATGATGGCCGTCGAGTAGTACAGCAGGTTCGCTTCGATGTGATCGAGCAGCCGGCTGCGCGCCGAGCCGGGACCGGTTTCGCCGGTGTCGGAGCCGAGCAAGCGGTCGAGCTCCGGTTGCAGCGCGCGGTCGAGTAGCGTGCGCCGGAAGATGTACCCGAAGCGGCGCACCACGTCGGGCGTCGCGAGGTTGGGAAGCCGGAAGGGCACGAAGATCACGGGCCGTACCCGCGGCGTCCGCACCACGACCTTGAAGCGCTCCAGCGGCTCGAAAAAGTGGAACGTCACGACCCGGTCGGGGCTGGTATTGCGCACCGTCCGGATCGACGCCTGCGACGGCGCTTCGTGATTCGCGTCCACCACCCCGAGCGGCCGGCGCCGCAGCGCGTTGCTCATCCGCTCGGTACGGTCGCGGATCAGTTGCACGGTGTTGGTCACCGCGGTGTCGACCGCCGGCTCTGAAAGGGTCAGCGGGTCGAGTTGGAGGTCGGTGCCGAGCGCCGTGACCAGATCGCCCAGCATCGAGCTCCCCACCATGCGGGCGAGGATCTGGAGCGGGCGCTCGCGCGCCTCGACCTCGCGACGCCAGCGGCCGTCCAGCACCGCCAGGCGCGCTTCGTCGCCCGGCGTGAGCGACACGCTGTACAACAGTTCGCCCCACTGCACGCCGAGCGACTGCCAGGACTGCTCGACCTCGACGAGCGCGCCGTAGCGCAGCGGGGCCGTGGCGTCGCTCGCGAGCGCGAAGAAATCCGCCACCGCATCCCGCGAGGCGCCGGCCGGCCTGGGCGCCCGCTCGGCGAACATCACCAGGCGCTGGAAGTAGAGGACGTGCCCCGGCACATCGTGCGGCTCGGCGGGGCGCGGGGGGGCGGTCGGGGTGGTGGTGACGGGATCTCGGGCGGCACGCTCGCTCGCGCCAGCTCCGGTCTGTGGCAGCCAGGTCGGGGCCGCGAGATCGATCGGCCCCTCACCCAGCGTCGCCGTTGCCAGCTCGATCGGCTCTTCGTTGCGGAGCCCCACGCGCAGCCGCAGCTTCACGACGTCGCGCCGTGGGATCGTCACCGTCCCATCGGCCTCGCTCACCCAGTAGCCCGCCGGATTCCCGGACTTGTCGAGCACCGTCACGGGCACGCCCTGCGCGGGCTTGCCCGTATCCTGGTGCACGATCCGAAACACCCAGACGTCTTTCTCCGTGCTGGCCATAAGGGGGGACCAATATGCCACGAGCAGGGTGAAACGAACAGCGACGCAGGCCACACCACTCGCCCGGGGGAGCTAACTACTTGTGAAATCGAGGATTGAGCTTCCCGGCAGGCGGTGGGCGTAGGCTCCGCGAGACCCCGCGGGTTGATGCTGGACCAGGCAACCATTAGCCTGGGCTCTCCGGTGTCGGCACCACGCCACGGATCATCCGCGTTTCGTGAGGTTCGCATGGTTCGCGTCAGGCTTTCGCGCCCCGCCCTGCGGTTCACCGCCCTGACGGTGACGCTGGCGGCGTGCAGCGTGGGTGCGCCCGCTCCACCGATTCAGGTCCCGGTTCCGAGCAGCGCGGCGGAGGCGCCCACCGGATTCGACAACCGGAGCAACGGCACGGTTGATGACTCCACCCACCAAGCGGATCAGGACGCATTCGACGAGGTGGAAGAACTCGCGGACGGATTGGGCCCACTGTACAACGCGCAGTCGTGCCGGGAATGCCATCAAAACCCCACCTCCGGCGCAGCGAGTCAGATCACGGAATTGCGGGTGGGTCATCTGGGACCGGATGGACAGTTCCGCAACGCGGACATCCCGATCGCGCGCGGCCACGTCGTGATCGCCGGTCGCACGCTCGTCAACGATCGGGCCATTTGTCCGAACGCGGCGTTCCCGGATTCCGAGATTCAAGAGCGGGTGCCCGATACAGAGACCATTCGCACGCTGCGCGCTTCCCTCAACCTGCTGGGGGACGGGCTGGTGGAAGCCGTCGCCGACGAGACGCTGATCGAGATCGCGCGGGCACAACGTCGGACCACGCGCGGCACGATCCGCGGTCAGGCGCTCTACGTGCCGATCCTGGAGGCCCCGGGGCAAACGCGCATCGGGCGGTTCGGCTGGAAGGATCAGCACGCCAGCCTGCTGTCGTTCTCGGCCGATGCCTACTTGAATGAGATGGGCATCACCAGCCGGTTGCTGCCTGACGAAGTGACCACGCTGTGCAACACGGCATCCGAGCCGAACAATACGACCGACTCCTCCGGGCTTGCGGATATCGACCGGTTCACCCGCTTCCTGCGGGCCACCAAGGCGCCCGCCCGCGACACGGTGCTGGCCGCGACGCCGGCGGCGCGTCGCGGGTCGGAATTGTTCGACGCGATCGGCTGCGCCACCTGTCACGTCCGCACCCTGATCACGGCGGCCGCCGGCACCGCGCTCAATGGCGGCACCGACACCATCCCGGCGGCGCTGGGCGAGAAGGTTTTTCACCCGTTCGGCGATTTCCTGCTGCACAACGTCGGCACCGGCGACGGGATCGTCATGGCGATGCCGGAACACTATGGGCCGGCCGTCTACAAGATCGTGTGGAGGGAGTTTTCGATCGACAGTGTCGGCCGCACCCGGAACAAGGTGCGCACGGCTCCGTTGTGGGGGGTGCGCCTGCGCCCGCGGCTGATGCATGACGGGGCGTCGTTGACGCTACGCGACGCCATCGTGCGGCATCGCGGCGAAGCGAGCGATGTGTCCAACCGCTTTCGGAAGCTGACGCAGAGCGATCAGGTCGCCATCATCGAGTTCCTGAAGTCTTTGTGACGGCCCCACGGCCACCAGTCCGGTCCAGCCGGCGCAGGCCGGGCAGGTCCGCGCCGTTCCTGTCTCGCTTCCGGAGTGCAGGCACTCCGTTTGTCTCGCAGCGCCGTGCTCCTCGTAGCTCGCCATCGTTAGTCGGATGTGGCCCACCAGCGCGGCGCGCGCATCCACGCCTTGTGAGCACGCATCTAGCTCTTCGGCGGCGCTATCCGCTCTGCATCCCGCTGTTTGGCGAGCAGCCGTTCGGCGAAGTCAACGCGTTCAGCAAGATCGGCGACCTCGCGGCGCACACCCTCGAGTTCCTCGCGTAGGGTTGTGACGTCTTCCTGAAGCTCGCCGGCGGGTTCGTTTGGGCGGTTCCCACTGCCTCTCCGGTGGGCCACGAACGCCAGACACGCACAGAAGGCAAATGTCCCGCAGATCATCATGACTACGAGGACGCGGGGGTCCATTCACTCCTCCCGGGAGGCGAGAATCCCGGTACGGCCGTCGCGGCCCTGTGGTTTCGCTCCGGTGGGCGCAACCGCTTGGCGGCTCACTGTCTCGATGGTCTGCCCGCCAGGGCGAGCGCGTAGGTAACCACATAGCGGCGGTCGGACTCGAATCTGGCGCATGAGCGTGAGGGGCGAAAGACGGCCCCTAGCGCAGATCCATGAGCGCGATTCTGGCCGTTCCCAAGAAGCTGTCCACGATGATTAGCGTGTTGCCATCGGGGGACACGCGTACGTATCCGGAAGCGCTGAATGGTGTCGGCGATCGGTCAAGCACGACGCCGTCACTTGTACGCGTCCGCGCGATGCCCCGGAACCCCAGGACGCTGTAGAGATACGTCCCATCCTTCGATAAGGCGGCGCCTGGCACGGCCTCGCCGCCGTACACCGAAGGAAGGCGGCGCAGGAAGTCGAGGCTGGCGTCATACATATCGAGACCGATGCTGACGCGCGCCCCATCGCCGTCCACCCGCAGTGGACCATAGATACTTCGAGGCGCGTGGAGTGGGCCGAACGCATCAAGAGCGACGTCGTACCGCTCCAGCAGGTCGGTCCATCGCGCGAAGATGAGGGCAGTCCGATCGAAAGAGCGTTCATATCTCGCGCCCGCGATGTTCTCCGAACCGGGAATCAGACGTTCCGCCCCAGTGGCGAAATCCACCTCCAGTAAACCGGAAGGTGTGGGAGTTGGTCCCTCGAGCATCACGTAAGCCTTACCGTTCGCGCCAACGCGAACCTGCCACGGCGCCTGCTGCGTGGTCGTGTCAAGTGATTTGAGCGACAGGACCGTTACCGTCCTGGGGGACGACTGACGCAGATCGATTATGCCGAGCGCGCGCTCGTACGGTAGCGCGAGGACGAGCGAATCATCACTCGGCGTCAGGTCCAAATCCGACGCGCCCGTCCGCAAAGTGATCGATTCCAACATCGCCAAATTCGAAAGAGAGAACGCTCCGATTCGAACGCTGCCTTCTGCTTGCACGAGATACAGCATGCCGCGCTTCGAGTCGAACGCGAGGTCCTCGACATCGCCTGCGAGTGTCGTCCAGCGCGTCGGCCGCAGCACGATCGGATAAATGGGCAGGCCGGGGATCGGCGCAACGAGCGTGTCGCTGACCAGACCGCTCATGTCCCTGGCGAAGAGGCGAATCTGGATGCTGGCCCCGGCCCATTCCGGACGGATCGGGATATCGACGAACCGGCCGCCCGCACCGCTGATCGAGTCTCTCAAACCGCCTGGTTGGACTTCCCAGATGATTGATCGAACAGCCTGGTTGTCTTGCGCTGAGACGAACGGTCGCAACGTATCGCCGACAAAGTAGTAATCGGCTGCGGTCGGTAAGTGATCGCCAAACACGTGGGGTGGCGTACGATCCACGAGGGCGAATGATCGCGGCGATAGAACCGTCGTACTCTGGAGGGCCGCGTTTGTCGCGATCACCTGGAACGACAGCGATTTCCCCAGCGTGCAGGTCCCCGGGATCACGAGAGACACGGTACGGTCACTGCTTCGCAGGAGGCGCTCGGAGAAGTCCTGCTCCAGCGTGCAGGCGCCCGATGTCTTCACATATGACGTCCACAGCCCGACATCGCTCTCGGCGATGTAGTGCACGATGAGTGTGCCGCCAGGTTCGATCTCGTTTCCCGCCGGTTGGACGCTGAGCCCGGTGATGGTGGGCGGTTGCGGGTTGGCCATCTCGGGGCCGCAGGTGAAGGCGACGCGCGTCGAGCGGACACCACCCTTCGGCGGTTGGTAGCGATACACCAGGGCAGCCCCGAACGGGATGGCGGCCGAGATGCGCCATCCGGACTGCTGCGTATCACCGGGCCCGATGTCACTCGCGCCCCACGAGCTCTGGATCTCGGTCATCGGGATCAGCGTCGAATCGACGGGCGTGGCTCGAGCAGGCCCGGCGTAGAAGAGCAGCGTCGCGTCGCGCCATGTGGCGCGCGCGGCGCCGGTAGCGGAAGCGCTGAGATTGATGTCGCACTCGACGCGTTGTTGGCCGGCGCCAACATCAGAAATGTTCGGCCCGGTGAGCTGCGTGACGGTGATAGCGACTGTGACGTCGGGTGCGGGACCGGTGGAGTCACCGCCGCACGCCGCCGCGAGGGCGGCAGCCGCGCCGAGGGCTGACATGACGCTGGCCAGACGGTAACCGGGCACGCTTGTCCTGCCCCCAATTGCTCAACCGGCACAACCATTAAACAAGCCGAAAATAGCGGCGGTCGGACTCGAACCGACGACCCGCGGATTATGATTCCGCTGCTCTAACCAGCTGAGCTACGCCGCCCCATTGCAGGAGATGAACTTAGCGTCGCCAGAAACGTGCCGGGAGTGGCCCGATCCCCCGTCGCCGCTGGTCCGCGGCTTGCTCCGCTGCATGAGCGGGACGGCCGCGTGCGACGCATCCTGCTCCTCACGCTCGCCGCCGGGTTGGCGGCATCACGACCGGCCGCAAGCCAAGGTCGGGCGGCACGAAGTGTCGACGCGGCCTTCACCCAGCTCCTCGCTCGAAACCTCGATAGCGCCGCGAGCCTGCTGCAGCCCGTGCTGGACTCGACGCTGCACGCGACTCCCCGAGACCACGCCGCTGCGCTGATGCTGCTCGGCGTGATCGATTTCTACCACGCGGACGATTCCGCGACGGCCCGAGACTTACGCGCATCCCTTGCTTACAGCATGGAGCTGCGCGGTGAGTGGCTGGCCCGGCTGGACTCTACGCTAGGCACGATCTGGCGACACGAGCGTGGGCGGGCGATGTGCGGCCAGGCGGCTCGCGATCCGGGGCTTGCCGATCTCGGTGACCACCCGGTCGTGACGGAGAAACCCCGGATTCTCCGGGGACCCACGCCCCATTACCCCGAGACCCTGCGGCGCGGGGGGTTCAGCGGACGCGTCCTCCTCGCGGCCGTGGTCGATACCGCGGGCCAGGTCGAGCCCGGCTCGATCAAGATCCTCGCGACCCCTCATGACGACTTCACCCGCGAAGCCCGCCGCTACCTCGAGAGAGCCGCGTTCGCACCGGGCCGGATTGGGGACCGGGCGGTTCGCGTCTGTGTCAACGTGCCGGTAGATTTCAAGATCAGGGCCGCGCCCTGAGACCGGGAACCATCCCCACACCCGTTGCGTGCACGCAACAGACGGTGCAGCCGGGGCCACTCGATCTCAGGGGAGCCCAGCTACGGCGGCGCGGCGACGCGGTGCGGCGCTTGCATACCGCACGGGGCAAGCCATGAGCACTCTCGCAACGATCGAGCCGCCGGTGTATACGTTGCATAGCTCCGCGGCGGATCAATAGCGGTGTCTTCTAGATGAAGTGTCCACGCTGCTCCCTGTTCGACATTCCTCAAGGTGCGCCGGCGTGCGCCGTGTGCGGCTACCTGTTGCCCGGTTCCACCACTGAAACGGCGGCTCCTCGGACTCCCCAGGCCTCCCCGGCCCCCTCGGACCCATCGGCGCCGCAGCCCTCGCCAGCCCCCGCCCTCACGGAGCTCGACGCGCGTCGCGAGCTAGCGCGCGAGTTTCGCATCGAGGCGCTGCTGCCGTCCGGGGACGAGACCACAACCGCCGTCTACCTCGCGTACGACTCGCGTCAGGATCGGCAGGTGGAGGTAAAGTGCACGCCGCGCCAGCCGCTCCGCGACGTAGGGGTGGAAGATCGGTTCCGGCGCGCCGTGGAGGCCGCCGCGGCGCTCGACCATCCTCACATCATTCCGATCTACCGCTGCGGCGCCACCGCGAGCTTCCTGTGGTTCTCGACCAAGCACGTCGAAGGTCGCTCCATCGCGGACCTGATCCGCACCAACGGCCCGATGGACCTGGCGCACTGCCTCCGCATCCTGGAGCAGGTGGCGAGCGCGCTGGACTACGCGCACCGGCGCGGTGTGTTCCACGGCGCGCTTTCCTCCGGCAACGTCGTGCTGGACGCGAACGAGTGGGCGCTGGTGGGGGACTGCGGCGTCGCGGAGGTCGTGGCGAGCGCCCGGTCGGCCGCCGAAGTGTTCAATGCGCGCGGGCCGACGCCCGGGGCCGACCAGTACGCGCTCGCAGCGCTCGCGTACGAATGCTTGAGCGGGACGCGGCCCGCGGGAGCGGCGCCGCCCAAGCTCAGCGAGGTCCGGCCGGAAATTCCGCCGCACGTCTCGGAGGCGCTGCGGCAGGGGTTGAGCAAGCGCCCCGCCGACCGGTTCCCGAGCGTGCTCGACCTGGTCGCCGCCGTCGGGGGTACGGCGCCGGGCTCGGGGGCCGGAGCGCGGGCCGCCATGTTCTCGCTCAACCCGCGCCGCGGCCCGGGCTCTCCGGTCGTGATCATGGACGACGAGCCCGAGCCGCACCGCATCGGCCGCCGCCTGGCGGCCGCGGCCGGGCTGGTGCTCGTACTCGGCGCGGGTGGCGTGTGGCTCACGCTGTCGTCGCTCCCGGCCGCCTCGCCGATCGATCGACGTATGGGGCGGCCCCCTCCGACCGCGACCCTGCCCACCCCGCCGCCACCGCCCGCGCCGGACCCGGCGCCGGTGGCGCCGCGGGACACGTTCGAGACGCCGATAGCTCCGCCTGCCAGCGCGCATCGTGACGCCCCGGCCGCGCGACCGGCGGCGCCGCGCGTGACGCGCACCGCACCGCCCAAGACGGTCGCGAAGCACTCGCCCCCGCCCCCGCCGCCGCCGCCGCCCGCCAACACCGGGGGCCGCATGGAACTGGGCCGCTTGTTCGTCAACGCGGTGCCGTGGGGGAACGTGTACCTCGACGGGCAACTGCTCGGGACCGTCCCGCTGAAGGACGTGCCCGTCTGGCCCGGGACGCACTCGCTGCGCGTCGAGCGGGAGGGATTCCAGCCGTACGAGCGCACGTTCGGGATCAGCTCCGGCCAGCAGCTCAAGATCACGGACATCGTCCTGCGAGAGCTCGCCCCATGACACGCCGCGTTCTCCCAGCGCTCCTGGTCACGCTGCTCGTGCTGGCGGCACGCGGCGTCACCGCCCAGCAGTCGGCCAGCGACCTGCTCGCGCAAGGCATTGGCGCGTACCAGAACCTCGACTACGATCAGGCGGCCACCGTGCTGCGGCGGGGCCTGGCCCGCACGACGGACACGCTCTCGACGGCCGATCGGCTGCGGGCGCTCACGTACCTCGGCGCCACCGAGCTGTTCCGCGACCGCCGGGACTCCGCCCTCTCCGCCTTCCGACAGATCGCCGTCAGCGACCCGAAATACCGGCCGAGCGAGATCATCTTTCCGCCGCAGGTGACGAACGTGTTTCAGGACGTGCGCCAGCAGACCAAGACGGTCTTTCTCCAGGTCGCGCCCGTGACCGAGTTCCGCGCCAAGGTCGAGCACCTCACCGCCCGGCTGGTGGCGAGCTCCCCGCACGACATCGCCGTCGCCATCACGCTCCCGGACGGAAAGTCGGTGCGAGACATCTTCGCCGGGCCCATCGCCGAGAGCCTCGCCGTCAGCTGGGACGGGCTGACCGACGAGGGAGAGCCGGTGAAGAGCGGTCGCTACCTGCTGCGCGTCACGTCCCGGGGGATCGGCGCCGGCCATCTGGTACGGCAGCTCGCGCTCGAGATCGAGCGGGCGCGGCCCGACACGCAGGCGTGGCCCGCCCGGCCGGACGGCACCGCGCCGCCGCTGCACGCGCCTGCGGGTCCGGCGGTGCGCTCGCTGGCCGGCGGCCTGGCGGCTGCCCTCGCCGTGGTGGTGCTGCCCTCGATCGTCGCCCAGGACGCCGGCGGCTTCAAAGGCCGATTCGCGGTCGCGGCCGCCATCGGCGGCGCCGGGATCGCGAGCTTTGTCGCGCAGCGATCCGCGCCGCCGCTCGATGTCGTGACGGGAGCGAACACCGCGGTGCGCGATGCCTACCGCCTCGAGCAGGTGCAGAAGCAGAACGCGCAGGCGAGGACGGAGGTCCGGCTGATCGTCCGGACCGGATCGACCACGATCGTGGACCAGGGGGCGCAATGAGAACTGTGGTGTTCGCCGTCGCCGGCCTCACCGTGCTGGCGTCGGGGCTCACGGCACAGCAGCGCCCGCGCGGCACCGCCTTCGCGGACGGCGCGATCGTGCGCTACGAAACGAAGTTCGGAGGGACTGAAGAAGGGTCGTTCGGGGGCCCGACGTTCGGCCTCCAAGCGGGCCTCAGTTTCGCCAAGTTCACGCTGAGCGCGCAGTACCTCGAAGGCCGGCTCAATCCACGGGCCGGGTCGCCCGACACCATATCGCGCGATCTCGTGGAAGCCCGTCTGCTGCTCGGCGTGCGGCCGGTGCCGTGGCTCTCGCTCGGCGTCGGGCCGCACATCCGCGCGTTCGTCTTCGACACCACGACCGTGCGCTGGGTGATGTGGCAGGCGCGCGCTCGGGCGCAGGGCGCCCTGCCCTCGACGTCGCTCGAGACCTACGTCGAGCTGTGGTACGCGCTGTCGGCCACGGTCAATCTCCCCGCACCGGTCGATCACGTGCAGGGGGGCGAAGCCGGCGTCGTGCTGCGACCGCGACGGTCGGCGGTATGGCTCCGGCTCGGCTATCGCGTGGACGGGGCCCAGCTCGCGAGCGGCGGCCAAACCGAGTCGGTCGAGGCCGTCAGTTTCGCGGTGGGGATCGGGGGGCGCTGAGGCCTCAGCGGGGCGACACCGCCGGCGTGTCCGTCTGCGGCACCAAGCGGTAGAGGATCTCGCCCCGGCGGATCATTCCGAACTGCTCTCGGGCCGCGCGCTCCTGCGCGGCCGGGTCGGTCTCGAGGGCGCGCGCCAGCCGGGAGAGCGAGTCGAGCTCGACCTCGAGATCGCGCACCGCCCGGCGCTCCTGGATGACCTGGCGGCGCAGCTTCAGCCAGTCGACCGTGCCGTACTCTCCCGCCTGAAACGCGAGCCCCGCGAGCACGACGGCGCCGGCGATGGCAGCGAGGCGGGGGCGGGTCACAGGCCGTACAGGTCGCGGCCCGGATAGTAGGCCACGTCGCCCAGCTCTTCGGCGATCCGGAGGAGCTGGTTGTATTTCGCGACCCGGTCGGTGCGGGAGGCGCTGCCCGTCTTGATCTGCCCCACCCCGACCCCGACGGCCAGATCGGCGATGAAGGTATCCTCCGTCTCTCCCGACCGGTGCGAGATGACGGCGCCGTAGCCGTTGGAGCGCGCGTGCTCGATGCACTGCAGCGTCTCCGTGACCGACCCGATCTGATTCAGCTTGATGAGGATGGCGTTCGCCACTCCCTCTTCGATGCCGCGGTCGAGCCGCTCGATGTTGGTGCAGAACAGATCGTCGCCGACGAGCTGCACGCGCGACGACAGCGTCTCGGTGAGCTTTGCCCAGCCGGACCAATCGTCCTCGGCGAGTCCGTCTTCGATCGACACGATGGGGTACCGATCGATCCAGCCCTTGTACAGCGCGACCATCTCTTCCGCCGTCTTGGTGCCCGCGCCGCTCTTCTTGAAGACGTAGCAGCCGTCCTGAAAGAACTCGGACGCCGCCGGATCGAGCGCGATCGCCACGTCCTTCCCGGGCTCGTACCCCGCGGCGTCGATCGCCGCCATCACCGCTTCGAGCGCGGCTTCGTCGCTCGGCAGGTTGGGCGCGAACCCGCCCTCGTCGCCCACCGCGGTGGAGAGGTTGCGCTTGGCCAGCACCTTCTTGAGCGCGTGGAACACCTCCACGCCGATCCGCAGGCCGTCCGGGAAGCTCTCGGCGCCGATCGGCACCACCATGAACTCCTGGAAATCGACCGTGTTGGCGGCATGGGCCCCGCCGTTCAGGATGTTCATCATCGGCACGGGCAACACGTTCGTGACCGGTCCGCCGAGGTAGCGATACAACGGGAGCCCCGCGTCCTGCGCCGCCGCCCGGGCGGCGGCCATCGACACCGCCAGGATCGCGTTGGCGCCGAGGTGGCTCTTGTTGGGCGTGCCGTCGAGCTCGAGCATCGCGTAATCCACCGCCATCTGCTCTTCCGCCGACATCCCCTCGAGTCGCGGCCCGATCACCTCGTTCACGTTCTTGACGGCCTCGAGCACACCCTTGCCGAGGAAGCGCTTCTGATCGCCGTCCCGCAGCTCGACCGCCTCGTGCTCCCCGGTGGACGCCCCGCTCGGCACCGCGGCGCGGCCCGCGGCGCCGCTCGCCAGCGCGACATCCGCTTCGATGGTCGGGTTGCCCCGGCTGTCGAGGATCTCGCGCGCGTGTACGGAAATGATGGTGCTCATCGTGGCCCCTACCCTAGTGCCGTTCCAACTCTCTCCGCAAGCCCGCCTGCACGGGGTGCGCCTGCGAGACACGTTGGAACGGCACTAGCGGGAGGCGCTCCCCGAGTCAACGCGCGCCCGGAGACCGAGCAGGGCGGCGCGGGTGCGCTCGGCGAGCGCTTGCCGGTCGTCGAGCGAGAGCCCCGCGGTGGGGATCACCTCGCCCACCAGAATGCGGATCGGCCGCGGGCGCAGCCTCATGCCGCCCTTGGGAAGAATCTCGAAGGTATTGTGGACGTACACCGGCACGACCGGCACGCCCGCGGCGATGGCGAGGCCGAAGGGCGCGTTCTTGAACGGCAGGAGCTCCCCGGTGCGGCTGCGGGTGCCTTCCGGAAACACCACGGCGGAGATGCCGCCGCGGATCACCGCGGCCGCACGCTCGTACGCCTCGAAGGCACGCGCCCGATTGAAGCGATCGATCGCGACGTGGCCCGCGGCGAGCATCGCGCGACCGATCAGTGGGACCTTCACGAGCTCCTGCTTCGCGACGAAGCGGACCGATCCCGGAAGCGCCGCGGCGAGCGCCCAGATGTCGAACATGGAAGAATGGTTGGAGGCGTACACCACCGGCCGGTCCGGCGGAATGCGCTCGCGGCCCTCGAGCGTGACCGGCGTGCCGGCCGCCGCGATGATGTCGCGCGCCCAATCGCTCGCCCCCCAGTCGTACACCCCGCCGGGGCGGCGTTTCACGCCCACCAGGGCCGCGACGAGCACTCCACCCGCGTGAACCACGCTCGTCACGACGAGCACGACGTAGAACCAGACGGTGCGGATCATCCCGCGGAAAAATGATCGTAGCCAGCGGGCGGCGGGATCGGCCGGCCGGCCTCGGTGACGCGCACCCCCGACCCGCGCGCGCAACGCCCGATCCGCGTGAGCGGCACGCCCGTCGCGCGCCGGAAGGCGCGCGCGTCGGGCTCGCGAAACCGCGGGGGCAGCGCGGCGAGCAGCTCGAACTCCTCGCCGCTCGCGGCGGCACTGCGGCGATCGACGCCGCGAAAGCAGGGGACCTGCTCGAGCGCGATTTCGACACGGACGCCCGACGCCGCAGCGAGGTGCGCGGCATCCGCCGCCAGGCCGTCGGAGATGTCGATCATCGCGCGTGCGCCCAGGTCCGCGAGTCGCCGCCCCGCGACGATGCGTGGCTCGGGACGCGCGAACCGCCGGAACAGGGCGGGCGGCAGGCGGCGCCCCGTGGCGAGCGATCGCAGCGCGGCCTGCGCGCCACCCAGCGCTCCCGTCACCCACAGGCCGTCGCCCGGTCGCGCACCGTCGCGCCGCACCGGGCGCGCCGTCCACCCCAGAACGCAGACGTCCACGATGTAGCGCGTCGAGCGGACCAGGTCGCCTCCCAGCACCGCGGCACCCACACGCTGCGCCGCAGCACCCACGCCCGCCATGATGTCCACCGCCGGGTCCCCTTCTCCCTTCACCCTTCCCCGGCGTTTCCCCGGGACTCCGAGCGAGACCAGCACCCCGAACGGCTGCGCGCCTTCAGCGGCGAGGTCCGACAAGGCGGCCGCCGCCGATCGCCAGCCGATGTCGGTGAACGAGAGCCAGTCGTTCCGGAAATGCACCCCTTCGAGACTCAGATCGATGCTGACCGCGAGCCAGGTGCGGCTGACGCGAATCAACGCGCAGTCGTCTCCCAGCCCCTGACCGACCCGCCCCAGCCGCGCGAAGATGCGCCGCAAGCGGTCGAACTCGCCACCACCCCCGAGGCGCAGGTTGGCGCTCACCGCAGCGCTGCGTCGCGCGCGAACCGTACCAGCCCGCTGTCGGTGGCCACCCACACGTAGGGCGGATCGACCGCCACGTCGCGTACAGGCGCCGGCACGTCGAGCGGCACGGTGAGGGTGCGGAACGTCGCGCGCCCGATGTCCCAGAAGCCCAGGCCGTTGGTCCCCGCGATCCAGACGCCCCCCCCTGTGGAGCTCGCGATGTCCGGCGCGAGCGCGGTCACGCGCCCCAGCTCGGCCGGGCTGCGCACCAAGGTCCACCGTCCGGCGGCCGGATCGCGCCAACCGAGCTGGTCGGGCGTGGCCGCGACGAGCGTGTCCTCGAGCAGCGTGAGCGCGACGATCGGTGCGTGCAGCGCCGGTTGCGCCGCCACGTCCGGCGGCACCGCGACGGTGTTCTCCCCTGGCGCGAGCAGGCCGAGGCCACCGGCTGTGCCGACCCAGACGCTCTCCCGCACGGCCACCAGGCTGAGCACGGGCGTGTCGCTCCAAACCCTGACCACCGATCCCTCGTCGCTCACCACGAACAGGCCGCGCATGCTGCCGACCCACACGCCGTCGGGCGCCGGCGCGAGCGCCGCGGCACCGTCCAGCGCGAACAGCCTGATCCTCGTGCCAGGGGCGTCGACCCGCACGACACCTCGCTCGCACGCGAGCCAGAGCGATCGCCCCCGCGCAATCAGCCGCCGGCCTTCGACGCAGGGGAACCCCAGCGTGCCCGTGCCCTCGATCGTCGTGTCCGCCGACAGATCTCGGGCGACCCACGTCAATCCCCGCCGCTCGCCCACCCGGCCCGCGGACGCCACCCACACGCCGCCGGGCGCCGCCGCGACCGCGCCGGCGCGCGTCGCGATCAGCCCGAACGCGAGCCGGTTCCATTCCCCGGTCGCGGGATCGACGCGAACCAGGCCCGCCCCGTCCGAGCCGAAAAACAGCTCGCTCCGCTCCGGCGAGCGCGCCGCGGCCGTGAAGCGGTAGCTCGCAAGCCGGGGGTCGGTGAGGATGAGGGCGCGCATCGCTTCCGCGAACGGCGCCTGAGCGAGCGCGGTGCGGGGGTCGAGCGGCGTGACGCGCTGCCCCGGCGGGGGGAGCGGCCGGTCTTGCACCGGAAAGAGCGCCCCGCGGGGCAGGAATCCCCAACCCGAGGCGCCCTGCACGAAGACGCCGCTCGCCTGATCCCGCGCGTCGAGCATCAAGCTCGCGACGCCGCCCGGGACGACTCCCTGCTCCCACGTCCGCACGGTAGCGTCGTAGCGCGCCCACCCGTCGGCTGTGCCGAGCCACACCGCGTCGGCGACGCCATCCGCGAGCGCGACCCGCGCGCGGGCCGCAGGGTAACCGTCGAGCGAGGTGATGGGGAGGCGCCAGCTCCGCGCCTGACGGTCGTAGATCGTGAGCCCGTGGGTCGTGGCGGCGAACACGCTGAACGGAGACGCCGCCACCGCTAGGACCGCGGAGAAATCGCTGATCAAGGCGCGGTCTTCGGGGCGCCAACGGATGGACTGTCGGACGGTCGGACGGTCGGACAGGACTGCGGTCACGGTTAGAATGCACAGTCCGACTGTCCGACGGTCCGACCGTCCGACGGCACTCACTCCGTCTCCGGCAACTCGAGCTCCGTGAGCACCGGAGGTCCGACCGGCATCGCGTGCGCCCACGCGCGCCAGATGTCGGGCAGCGCCGCGAGCACGTCCGCCGGCCGGAGGCTGCGGGCCGTCCACTGCCGGGCGCCGTGCTCGGCCGCGCGCCCCAGCACGTGCGCGCCCAGCGCCGCCGCGTCGGGACCGGGACTGCCGCGCGCCAGAAAGGCTCCGATGAATCCGGCCAGCAGATCGCCCGAGCCGCCCGTCGCGAGCCCCGGATTGCCGCTCGCGACGACGTGGATCGGCCCGCGCAGATCCGCGATCACCGTGGGAACGCCCTTCAGGAGCACCGTCCCCTTGATCTTTTGCGCCGCCTTCGCTGCCGCCCCCCAGCGGTCGTTGGCCGCCGCGTCGGCGAGCTGATCGCCGAATTGCGCCCGGAACTCCCCCAGGTGGGGCGTCAGCACGACCGGCCGCTCCGCCGGCCCCTGGAACAGGGTGAGGGCGTCGGCATCGAGCACCGTGGGAATGGGGCGGCGGGCCAGCACGGCTTGCAGGAACGGGGTCCGAGCCGCCGCGCGGCCCAGCCCCGGGCCCACGACGAGCGCGTCGGCCCATTCGAGCGCCTCCGCCGCGTCGGGCTCGAGCTCGGGCCCGAGCGCGGACTCCACGGTGAGGACATCCGGAAGGCTGGCGCGCGCCGCCGCGATCGTCTCCGGTCCGGCAACCAGCTTCACCAACCCGGCCCCCGCCGCGAGCGCCGCCCGCGCCGCATGCAACGCGGCGCCGGTCATGCCGTTCGAGCCGCCCACCACGGTCACGCGACCGCGGTCGCCTTTGTGCATCATCGGCGTCAGCTTGGGGAGCCGCGCGCCCGCCCACACATCGGTGACGAGCAATGGCCACGACGGGTCGGCGGGTGGGAACCCGATGTCCGCGATCACAATCTTGCCGCACCAGTCGCGCGCCAGCAGGTGGCCGCGGCGCGGGCCGCCGAACGTGACCGAGAGGGCGGCGCGCACCGGGCCGTGCGCTTCGCCGCTGGACAGATCGAGCCCGGTGGGTCCGTCCAGGGCGACCACCGTCGCCCCGTAGGCCACCAGGCGCTGCGCCAGCGCCAGCACGTCGCCGCGCGCGGGGCCCGCCGCGCCGGTGCCGAGCAACGCGTCCACCGCCACGGCGGCGGCCGGCCACGGCTCGTCCCGGCCGATCTCCCGCACGCCGTCCATGCGCGCCAGCGCCCGGCTGTCGATGGCATCGTCGGTCTTGGGATCGAGGCCCGAGACCCAGACGGGGATGCCGGCGGCGTGGAGCGCCCGCGCCACCACCCAGCCGTCGCCGCCGTTGTTGCCCGCCCCGGCGGCCACCAGGACACCGCGGGTGATCACGTCGGCAAAGTCGCGCACGATCACCTGCGCGACCGCGCGGCCGGCGGCTTCCATCAGCACGCGCGAGGGGATGCGGTATTGGGTGCGGGCCGCCGAATCCCACGCGGCGGCTTCGGTCGCCGACAGCACCGGGATCGGGTTCACGGGATCAGCACCCCGGCGTAACCCACGACGGCCGCATTGTCGCCGGTCACCATGCCGGAGTGGCTGTAGTGCACGACGTCCGCGCGCACCGCGCCCAGTGCGCGGGCCGCGGCGATGACGGTGGCGGTCGGCGCGCGGCCGCACATCGAGATCCCCTCGCGCCGGCAGCGCTGCAGCAGCTCCTCGCCGTCCAGCGCCGCGACGGCCTCGAGCGCCAGGCGATCCTTCCGCTCCGACACGCGGGCGGGCTCGTAGTGGGTGAGGTCGCTCGAGGCGAGCAGCAGCACCGACTCGGACCAGCGCGCCGTGACGCCCGCGAGCGCCTCGCCCAGCCCGCGGCAGCCGTCCCACGCGTCCCACGCGAGCACGAGAGGGACGATGCGCACGTCGGGGCGGCGCACCTGCAGAAACGGCACTTCCACCTCCACGGCGTGCTCGCGGGCGTGGGCGGTGTGGTCGACGCCGACGAGCGACGACGCTTCGAGCAACGCGGCGGCGAGCGGCTCGTCCACCGGGACGTCGCCCAGGGGAGTGCGGAACGCGCCGGCCTCCCACAGCGACGCGCCTCCCCGCGCGGCGCACACGCCGGTGTGGTTGGGTGCGAGGATCACCACGACGGGCGGGATGTCGAGGCGAGCGAATACATGGGCGGCGGTCAGTCCCGAGTAGTCGTAACCAGCATGCGGCACCACGGCGGCGCGCGCGGGCGCGGGGCTCGTCGGCGGGACGGCCTCGAGGAGCTCGCGGACGGCGCGCTCCAGCTCGCGCTTCGTCCCCGGATAGAAGCGCCCGCTCACCGCGGGCGCGCGCACCGCGTCCAAGCCCTATTTGAAGCTCTGGCCGATTGCCTTACCGAACGAGATCTCCCCGTTATCGATGCGAATGTTGAACCCGCACTCCGGGTTGCTGCAGACCCACGCCTTGTAGGTGATCGGCGCGCCGTCGCGCCCGTAGTCCGACAACGGAATGAGCAGACCTTGCTGGCATTTCTTGCAGGCGGGCCACTCCCTGGCGTCCGTGCTCATGCGGCACCCCCTTCCCCCGATCCAGCGCCTGCTATCCGCGCTCCAGGCCGGGCCAGCGGTACCCGGCCCGGAACACTTCCCCGAAGTCATACACCCGATCGAAGTCTTCGACCTTGTCGCTCGGCTGTCGCGCCAGCAGGCCCACGTCGATCAGCGAGAACACGATGTGCCCGAAATCCTCGGTGCTGGTGATCCCCCAGTAGCGCAGCACCGTGGGCGCCAGCAGCCCGAACTGGTCGAGCGCGAAGTCGCGACAGGCCCAGGCGAGCTCCGCCCCGCTCAGGTGGCGGCGCGCCGGCAGCTTGCCCTGGGCGTACTCGAGCGCCGCGAGCACGAACAGATAACCGCGCTCGTGGTAGCGGCCGTCCTGCTGGCCGATTCGCTCGAACGCTTCCTGCAGCGTCGCGAAATCGCTCACGGCCGGACCTCGAGGCTCCCGGGCTTGCGCGCCCGCACGTCGACCGCCCGCGCCACGCGTGGCTCGAGCAGCGCGAGCTCGAGCACCTCGTCGAGCGTGTCGACCGGCTTGATCTCGATCAACTTCTTCACTTCGTCGGGTACCTCCACGATGTCGCTCTGGTTGCGCGCCGGCACGATCACGGTCTTGACCCCGGCGCGCGCGGCCGCCGTCAGCTTCTCCTTGAGCCCCCCGATCGGGAGCACCCGGCCGCGCAGCGTCAGCTCGCCCGTCATCGCCACGTCGTGGCGCGCGGGACGCTGGCACAACAGCGACGCGAGCGCGGTGGCCATCGTGATCCCCGCCGACGGTCCGTCCTTGGGGACCGCGCCCGCGGGGACGTGCAGGTGCACGTCGGTCTGCGTAAACGCATCGAGCGGAATCCCCAGCGCGCCCGCACGGGCCCGCAACAAGCTCCACGCCGCCTGCGCCGACTCTTTCATCACGTCCCCGAGCTGCCCGGTCAAGGTGATCTGGCCCTTCCCGGGCATCTGGATCGCCTCGATGAACATGATGTCGCCGCCCACCGGTGTCCACGCGAGGCCGGTGGCGACGCCGACCTCGGGGCTGCGCCCCGCCACTTCGCTCTGCACCTTGGGCTGGCCGGCGTACTTCTCGAGGTTCTTGATCGAGATCCGGACCGCCCCGGCCCGCCCCTCCACGACCTCCAACGCCGCCTTGCGGAGCACGCCCTGGATCTCGCGCTCCAGCTGTCGCACGCCCGCCTCCCGCGTGTACTCCGCGATCAGCCGCTCCAGCGCCGCGTCGGCCAGGCTGGCCCGCTCCGGCGTGAGCCCCGTTTCCTTGAACTGCCGCGGCAGCAGGAAGCGCTTTGCGATCGCGAGCTTCTCGCCGGGCGTGTACCCCGGTAGGGTGAGCACTTCCATGCGATCGAGCAAGGGGTCGGGGATCGGCGCCAGACTGTTGGCGGTGGCGATGAACATGACGCCCGAGAGATCGAACGGGACCTCGAGGTAATGGTCCACGAACGAGCCGTTCTGCGCGGGGTCGAGCACTTCGAGCAGGGCCGCGGTCGGGTCGCCCCGCACGTCGGCGCCCATCTTGTCGACCTCGTCGAGCATCAACAGGGGGTTGCGGGTCTCGCACCGCTGCAGCGCGTGGATGATGCGACCGGGAAGGGCGCCGACGTAGGTGCGGCGATGGCCGCGGATTTCGGCCTCGTCCCGTACGCCGCCGAGCGACACGCGGGTGAAGCGCCGTCCCAAGGCTTCGGCGATGCTCTGGCCGAGCGACGTCTTACCGACGCCGGGCGGCCCCACGAAGCAGAGGATGCTGCCGCGCGCCTGCGGGTTGAGCGTGCGCACCGCCAGATACTCGAGGATGCGCTCCTTCACCGCCTTCAGGTCGTAGTGGTCGCGATCGAGGATCTCGCGGGCGGCCTTCAGGTCGAGCCGGTCCTCGGAGGTGCGGCCCCACGGCAGCGTGGCGAACACCTCGAGGTAGGTGCGGGCCACGTGGTATTCGGCCGACTGCGGAGACATCTGGCGCAGCCGCTTGAGCTCGCGGTCGGCCACCTTCTTCGCCTCGGCCGACAACCCACCTTCCTCGAGCCGCTTCCCAAGGTCGGTGAGCTCGTCGTCGCCGTCGTCCTCCCCCAGCTCCTGACGGATCACGCGCAGCTGCTCGCGCAGCACGTACTCGCGCTGGTTCGCGTCGAGCCGGGATTTCACCTTCTCCTGGATCTGTGTCCCGACCTCGAGCACCTGCAGCTCCTGCCCCAGCAGCTCGGCGAGGCGCTCCAAGCGGCGGTTCACGTCGTCGATGGAGAGCAGCTCGGCCTTGGCGGGCAGCGCCAGGTCGAGATTCGCGGCGGCGAAGTCGGCGAGCTTCGAGCCGTCGGTGATCCCGGCGAGCACCTCGTGCAGCTCCTCGCCCAGGTACGGCGCGATGTCGATGACGCGGGAGAACTGCGCCTGCACGGTGCGCTTCAGCGCCTCCGTGCGTGCATCCTCGGGCCCCGCGGAGGCGAGCGTTTCGTAACCTGCGACGAGCCAGTGCTCGGCCGGCCCGACGTCGATCAGGCGCGCGCGCTCGAGGCCCTGGACCATCACGCGCACGGAGCCGTCGCCGAGCTTGAGCATCCGGACCACAGACCCGAGCGTCCCGACTTCGTACAGCTCGTCCGGCCGCGCGTGCATCACCGCGCCTTCGGGGGGCTCCCCGCCGGCGAGCGGCTTCACGATGCCCAGCAGCAGGCGCTTGTTCCCCTGCACCACTTCGTCGATGAGCTGCACCGCATGCGGGTCCGACAGCGCCATGGGCAGCACGACGTGCGGGTACACCACGAGCTGGCCGAGCGGGAGGATCGGCAGGCGGTCCATCTACTGCACCTTCACCGATTGCGGTCCCGACATGCGCGCCGGGATCTTGGCGAGCCGCACCTCGAGGAAGCCGTGCTCGTAGCTGGCGCGGATCGACTCGGGGTCGACGGGCACCGGCAGCCGGAAGCGGCGCTCGAACGGACCGACCTGCACCTCCATCGCGTGGTAGTGCGGCTTCCCCTCGCGCCGCGGCTTGCGCTCGCCCCCGATCGTGAGGATGCCGTCGGCGAACTCGACCGTGAAATCCTCCGCGCGCATCCCGGCGATGTCCATGTAGACCACGAGCGCGTCCTCCAGCTCGTAGATGTCGGTCGGCGGCTTCCACTTGGAGGAGGCGACGAAGCCCACCGGTCGGCCGTGCGCGACCTCGTTGAAGTAGACCTCGAGCTCGTCGGCCAAGTGCACGGTGAACGACCCCGAGCCGCGCGACGGCCGCTCAGCCACGGCGCGCTCCCACGGCCTGGCGGGCGGGTGCCGCGTACAGAGGAAACTGATCCGTCAGCTCACGCACCTCGGCCTTGACGCGCGCCAGCGTGGCGTCGTCCTGCTTCGTAAGGACCGTGTCGATCATTTCGGCCACCCTCTCCATCTCAGGCTCCGTGAAGCCGCGCGTCGTGACGGCGGGCGTGCCGATCCGGATCCCGCTGGTCACGAACGGCGACTGCGGGTCGCCGGGAATGGTGTTCTTGTTGACGGTGATGCCAGCGCGATCGAGCAAGGCCTGCGCTGCCTTGCCCGTCAGGCCCTTGGGTCGCAGGTCCACCAGCATGAGATGGGTGTCGGTGCCTCCCGACACGATCGCGTAGCCGCGCTCCACCAGCGCCGCGGCCAGCGCCTGCGCGTTCTTCACGACCTGGATCGCGTATTGCTTGAATGCCGGAGTCATCGCTTCCCCCAGCGCCACGGCCTTCGCCGCAATCACGTGCTCGAGCGGGCCCCCCTGAATGCCGGGGAACACCAGCTTGTCCACGTCCTTGCCGTACGCCTCCTGACAGAGAATCAGGCCGCCGCGCGGACCGCGCAGCGTCTTGTGCGTCGTGGTCGTGACGATCTGCGCGTGCGGCACGGGCGACGGGTGGATTCCCGCGGCCACGAGACCGGCGAAGTGCGCCATGTCGACTACGAAGATCGCTCCCACCTCATCGGCGACGCTGCGCAGCGCGGCGAAATCGATCACCCGGGCGTACGCGCTACCGCCGCCGACCAGGATGCGGGGCCGCTCGCGGCGGGCGATCTCGCGCACCTGATCGTAATCGATGCGCCCCGTGTCTTCCCGCACGCCGTAGGCGGTGGGCCGAAACAGCATCCCCGAGAAATTGACGGGCGAGCCATGCGTCAGGTGGCCGCCGTGCGGCAGCGCCAACCCGAGCAAGGTATCCCCGGGCTTCGCGACGGAGAGGTAGGCGGCCATGTTAGCCTGCGCGCCGGAATGCGGCTGCACGTTCACGTGCTCGGCCTTGAACAGGGCCTTGGCGCGGTCGATCGCGAGCTGCTCTACCTCGTCCACGATCTCGCAGCCGCCGTAGTACCGTTTCTTGGGAAGCCCCTCGGCGTACTTGTTGGTGAGCGCCGTGCCCATCGCTTCCATCACGGCCATGGTGGCGAAATTCTCGCTCGCGATCAGCTCGAGCCCGTGCTCCTGGCGCTCCACCTCCCGCTGGATCAGGGCGTAGATGGCCGGATCGGCCTGAGCGAGGTGCGCGCGCCGGTCAATCATGGTCGATCTTGGCGACGCGCCGCGCGTGGCGCCCGCCTTCGAACCCCGTGTCGAGCCAGCGGTGCAAGATCGCCATCCCTTCCTCCTCGCTCACGAACCGCGACGGCAGCACGAGCACGTTCGCGTCATTGTGCTTGCGCGCCAGCTCGGCGATCTCGGGGGTCCAGGCGACGGCGGCGCGCACGCGCGGGAACCGATTGGCCACGTACGCCATGCCGAGCCCCGTCCCGCAGGTGAGCACGCCGCGGTGCGCCACGCCCCGGCTCACGGCGTCGGCTACGGGCTTGCCGAAGTCGGGAAAGTCGTCCGCCGGGTCCAGCGCCTTCGGGCCCACGTCCACCGGCTCGTAGCCCAGCCGGCGCAGCTCGTCCACGACCCTCTGCTTCAGCTGAAAGCCGGCGTGGTCCGCCCCGACGTACACCTGCTCAGACATGGCTGCGCCGCACCTGCGCGATCGTGGCGATGCGCTGCTCGGCGAGCCGGTCCGCCGCGCGGTAGGTCGGGATTCCTTCGTCGCGCGCGATCTCGAACACCCGCAGGATCGTATCGTAGATCTCGCCCGCCTTGTTGCGCGCCCGCTCCGCGGACCAGTCGTGCAGCTCGGCGTTCACGTTGATCAGCCCGCCGCCGTTGATCACGTAGTCCGGGGCGTAGGTGATGTGCCGCTCCTCGAGCAGGTCGCCGTGGCGGTCTTCAGCGAGCTGGTTGTTCGCCGCGCCCGCCACGATTTCGACCTCGAGCCGGCCGATCGTCTCGTCGTTGATCACGGCGCCCAGCGCGCACGGCGCGAACACGTCGGCCGGCACGCCGTAGATCTCGGCCGGCGCGACCGCGGTCGCCCCGCACTCGTCCACCACGCGCTTCACCCGCTTGGAGTCGATGTCCGTGCACACGAGCTTCGCCCCTTCGGCGTGCAGCAGCGTGGCGAGATGGTACCCCACGCTGCCGCACCCCTGCAGCGCCACGGTTTTCCCCGTCAGGCGGTCCGACCCGTAGCGGTACGCCGCGCACGCCTTGATGCCGCGATACACGCCATACGCCGTCACCGGGGACGGATCGCCCGACTTGCCGATCAAGCCGGTGACGTGGTTCGTCTCCGCCTTGATGTACTCCATGTCCGAGGTCGACGTACCGACGTCCTCGGCCGTGATGTAGCGGCCCTTCAACGACTCCACGTGGCGGCCGTGCGCCCGAAACAGCGCCTCCCGCCGCGTCGTGCGGTTGTCGCCGAGGATCACGCTCTTGCCGCCGCCCAGGTTGAGTCCGGCCACCGCGGCCTTGTACGTCATGCCGCGCGCCAGGCGGAGGCAGTCGACCAGGGCTTCCTCGTCGCTGCCGTAGTTCCAGAACCGCGTGCCGCCCAGGGCGGGGCCGAGCACGGTCGAGTGGATGGCGATGATGCCGCGATAGCCGCACGACGGCTCATAGGCGAAGCTCACCTGCTCATGCTCGTGCTCGGCGAGCAGGGAGAACAGCTCGAACGCACCAGCGGCCCCGGGCTCGCGCCCGGGGCTACGCTCCAGGATAGAGGCCGCGGGCAATGACGAGCCGCTGGATTTCGCTGGTGCCTTCATAGATCTCGGTCACCTTCGCATCGCGAAACAGTTTCTCGACCGGGAAGTCGCGCATGTAGCCGTACCCGCCGAACAGTTGCACCGCCTGCGTCGTGACCCACATGGCGGTCTCCGAGGCGAACAGCTTGGCCATGCTCGCCTGCGTGGTGATGGCCTCGCCGCGGTCGCGGCGCGCCGCCGCCGCGTGCGCCAGGGCGCGGGCCGCCTCGACCCGCGTCGCCATGTCGGCCAGCTTGAACTGCACCGCCTCGAACTCCCGCAACGGCTGCCCGAACTGCCGCCGCTCGGCGCAGTAGGCGAGCGCGTGCTCCAGCGCCCGCCGCGCGATCCCCACCGCCTGGATCGCGATCCCCAACCGGCCCACGTCCAGCCCCTCCATCGCGTACACGAACCCCTGCCCCTCCTCACCCAGCAGGTGGTCCGCGGGGAGCCGGACGTCCTCGAGCGCGATCGCGGCCGTGTTCGAGGCGCGCAGGCCCATCTTGTCTTCCGGCTTCCCCGGACGATAACCCGGGGCATCGGTCGGCACAATGAATGTGGAGATCCCCTTCGCGCCGCGCCGTGCTTCGGGCCGGTCGGTGCGCAGCATCACCATCATCACGTCCGCGGTGCCGCCGTTGGTAGCCCAGGCCTTCGTGCCCGACAGCACCCACTGGTCACCGGCCAAGAGCGCCCGCGCCGAGAGCGACGCCGCGTCCGAGCCCGATTCAGGCTCGGAGAGCGCGAAGCCGGCGAGCAGCTCGCCTCGGGCCATCGGTTTGAGCCAGCGCTCCTTCTGGCGGGAGGTGCCGTGGCGCAACAGCATGGTCGCGGGGATGGCGTTGTGGATCGAGACCGAGACCGCGATGCTGGCGTCGGCGGCCGCGAGCTCCTCGAGCGCGAGCAGGTAGGTGAGGGTGTCGAGGCCCATTCCGTCGTACTCCTCGGGCGAGGACATCCCGAGGAAGCCGAGCTTGCCGAGCTCGTCGAGCACGTCGCGCGCGAAGTGTGCGGTGCGGTCCCACTCCGCCGCGTGCGGCTCGATATGGGCGCGCGCGAACTCGCGCGCCAGATCGACGATCTGGCGCTGCGTCTCGGAGAGGCCGGCGGCCTCAATCGCGATAGACATAGAAGCCCCGACCGGTCTTGCGGCCCAGGCGCCCCGCCGCGACCATCTTGCGCAACAGCGGCGCCGGCCGGTACTTGGGATCGCCGAAATCGTGGTGGAGGATGTCGAGGATGTGGACGCACACATCGAGGCCGATCAGATCCGCCAGAGCCAGCGGCCCGACGGGGTGGTTCATCCCCAGTTTCATGATCTGATCTACCGCGTCGGGTGTCGCCACGCCCTCCATTACACAATAGACGGCCTCGTTGATCATCGGCATCAGCACGCGATTGGAGACGAACCCCGGCGAATCATTCACGACGACGGGTGTCTTATGCAGCGCCTCCACGACCTCCACAACCTTTCCAACCGTGGCATCCGCCGTCTCCATGCCCCGAACCACCTCGACCAGCTGCATCACCGGCACCGGGTTCATGAAATGCATCCCGATCACCTGGCCGGGGCGCTTGGTGTGCGCGGCGATCGTGGTGATCGAGATCGACGAGGTATTGCTGGCCAGGAGCGCCGCCGGCGGCGCCAGCCGGTCCAGCTCGCGGAAGATCTTGAACTTGGTCTCCGCCTGCTCGGTCGCCGCTTCGACGACGAGGTCCGCGTTCCGGAGGTCGTGGAGGTCGGTGGAAGTTGTGATCCGGGCCAGCGTGTCCGCTGACTGCTGAACGCTGATGGCGCCTTTCTTCACGAGCCGCTGGAGATTTGCGCCGATCGTTGTGAGCGCCCGCGCGAGAACGTCAGGCGCGACGTCGATCAGCGCGGTATCCCACCCATGTTGCGCGAACACGTGGGCGACGCCGTTGCCCATCGTCCCGGCGCCGACCACCGCGACCCGGCTCATGCCGCCGGCTCCGCCTTCCGTGACCTGCGGCTCCAGGTGACGAGCACGGCCGTTCCCGCCAGCATCACGAGGGTGGTCACGATCCCGCCCTCGGGGCCGAACGCGCCGCCGTCGATCCAGCCGTGCGGCCCGGCGCGGTACGCGACCGCCGGCGAGGGGAAGACGTAGCCGCTCACGGGCGCCTCGAAGCCGAGGGCGAGCGTCGCATTCCAGCCGAAGTGGGCGCCCCACGCGAGCGGCATCCCGCCGGGTGAAAGGAAGGCGCACGCCAGCCATACGCCCGCCAGGGCGACGTTGACCGTGGAAAACGCCGTGGCGCTCGGATTGCCGAGGTGCGCGAGACCGAAGCCGATGGCGCCGAGCGACGTGGCGGGCACCGCGCCCACGGCGTCGGCGAGCCGACGCAGCGGGTAGCCCCGAAAGGCCAGCTCTTCGGTGAGCGCGGCGAGCAGGAACCCGGCGCCGAGCGGGACAGCCCCTCTCCCCCAGCCCGCCCAGTCTCCCGTGTTGGTGACCGAGGCGCCGCCGACCAGGACCGCGAGCCCGGCCGCGCCCGCGGCCATCGCCGCGCCGAGCAGGACGCCGCCGAGCAGCCCGGCCGGCACCCCGGCGCGCGGCCGCCAGCCGAGGTACGCCCACGAGCGGCGGTCGAGCACGCCGCCGACGAGCCAGGTCGCGAGCCCGAATCCGACCGCGCCGGAGAGCGAGGTCCACGCCAACGCCCAGGCCGGGCTGGGGTCGGGACCGAAGCGGGAGACCGCCCAGCCGGACGCGCCACCCGCAATACCGAACGCCACGATCCAGCCGAGCGCGGCACCGGTGCGTTTCGCCCGGTCCGGAAACGAAACGCGCGCCGTCATAGGCGCGCGCGGAGGGGACTCACGGTGGATCGCAGGATCAGAATCGCGATACACAGCTTCAGCAGGTCACCGAGCACGAACGGCAGGGTGCCGAGTCGCACGGCGCTCGCGGCGCTCCCCGTCAGGATCAGGAGCTGCGCCAGGCCGCCCAGATGGATGAGCGCCAACCCCGCCACCAGCGCCAGCGCCAAGCGCCCCCACGCCTTGCCGTCTCCCGCGATCCGCCCGACGGCGAACGCCGCGACGGGATAGGCGAGCAGGTAGCCACCGGTCGGTCCCACGAGCCGGGCGAGCCCGGGAAGACCGTACGGCGTGAACACCGGCAGGCCGAGCGCGCCCGCGGTCAGGTACAGGATCAGGCTCGCCGCACCCAGCCCCGGCCCGAGCAGACCGCCGACGAGCAGCACGGCGAGGGGCTGGAGCGTGAGCGGCACGGGCGTGCCGGGGAGGGGGATCGAGACCTGCGCGGCGACCGCGACGAGCGCGGCGCCCAGGATGACCGCCGCGCTGCGGCGCAGCGCCAGCGGCTGAGCGGCGAGCACGGCCGACGAGGATACCGGCATCAGAACATCTCCACGCTGAGGGCCACCGCGTTGCCGCCGCCCAGGCACAGGGTGGCGAGCCCGGTCGTGCGGTGGCGGTCCTTGAGGGCGTACAACAGGGTCGTGAGCACGCGCGCACCGGACGCGCCGATCGGATGCCCCAGGGCGATCGCGCCGCCGTGGACGTTGACGCGCTCCCAGTCCCAGCCGAGCGCCCGCCCGTCGGCCAGCGCCTGCACCGCGAACGCCTCGTTCGCCTCGATCAGGTCGTAGTCCGCGATCTGGGTCTTGGCCTTCGCCATCAGGTTCCGGACCGCGACGATCGGCGCGAAGAAAAGATCCTTGGGCTCGCCGCCGCCCGTGGCGTAGGCCGTGATGCGCGCGAGCGGCGCCAGCCCGTGCGCCTGGGCGAAGGCGAGCGACGCCACTACGAGCGCGCTGGCGCCGTCGTTCAGCCCCGGCGCGTTCCCGGGCGTGACCGTACCGTCCTTCTCGAACGACGGCGTGAGCGCGGCGAGCGCCGCGAGCGTCGTGTCGGCGCGCGGGCCCTCATCCTTCTCGATCACGCTGGGACCCCTTTTCCCTGGGATCTCGACTCCCACGGTCTCGGCCTTGAAGTGGCACGCTGTCATGGCGGCCACGGCTTTCTGGTGACTCGCGAGCGCGAACGCGTCCTGGTCCTGGCGGGACACGCCCGCCTTTTTCGCGCTGTACTCCGCGAGGTTCCCCATGTGCGTGTTCGAAAACGAGTCCCACAAGCCGTCGTGGATCATGCCGTCGACGAGCTGGCTGTTTCCCGCCTTAATGCCCGCGCGCATCCCGAAGACGTAGTGCGGCGCGTTGGACATCGACTCCATCCCGCCGGCGACGACGCACTGCTCGTCTCCGGCCTTGATCGCCTGAGCCGCGAGCATCACCGCCTTGAGCCCCGAGCCGCAGACCTTGTTGACCGTGAGCGCCGGAATGGTGCCGGGCAGACCGGCGTGGATCGCCGCCTGGCGCGCCGGCGCCTGGCCCACGCCTCCCTGCAGCACGTTCCCCATGATCACTTCGTCCACGGCGGCGGGATCGATTCCCGCCCGGCGCACCGCCTCGCGGATCACCAGGGCGCCGAGCCGCGGCGCGGTCAGCGGCGCCAGCCCGCCCAGGTACTTGCCGATGGGCGTGCGGCAGGCGGAGAGGATGACGGGGGTCGTTTCGTCGCGTGACATACGATCCGATGGTCGTGGATCGGGGCGTGTAGGGGCGCGGCATGCCGCGCCCCTACAGAACCCCGTGTCCGTTCATATTAACGACGCCAATGCCCTCGTGCGAACCTCTTCCCCCAGCTTCGTCACGAATTCGTCCACCGGCAGCAGCACCTGCTTCTTTCCCTCTCCCCGCGAGCGCACGGCGACCGTCCCGGCGTCGGCCTCGCGCTGCCCCACCACCGCCATGTAGGGGACCTTGTGCGTCTCGCCGTCGCGGATCTTGTAGTTCAGGGTCTCGCTGCGCTCGTCCACCGTGGCGCGGAGCCCCGCCGCCGCGAGCCGTTGTTGCACGACGCGCGCTGCGGGAATCTGGGCATCCGCGATCGGCAGCACACGCACCTGCTCGGGAGAGAGCCACAGCGGGAACGCGCCGGCGAAATGCTCGATGAGAAAGCCGCAGAACCGCTCCAGGGTACCGTAGATGGCGCGGTGGATCATCACGGGGCGGTGCGGCTTGTTGTCCTCCCCCGCGTACTCCAGCCGAAACCGCTCCGGCAGCTCGAAGTCGAGCTGGATCGTCGCCCCCTGCCACTCGCGGCCGATCGCATCGTTGAACTTCACATCGATCTTCGGGCCGTAGAATGCGCCGCCCCCCTGGTCGATCCGGTAGGTCAGGGCGCGCCGCTTGAGCGCCTGCTCGAGCGCCCGCTCGGCCTGATCCCACGTCGCATCCGAGCCGAGCTTCTTGGCCGGGCGCGTCGCCAGATCGAGGCGGTAGTTGAGCCCGAACGTCTTGCCGAGCACCAGCTCCACGATGTCGAGCAGCCGGAAGATCTCGTCTTCGATCTGATCGGGGCGCAGGAACAGGTGCGCGTCGTCCATCGTGAGGCCGCGCACGCGCAGCATCCCGTGCAAGGTCCCGGAGCGCTCGTTGCGATACACGTTGGCGATTTCCGCCAGGCGGATCGGCAGGTCGCGGTAGCTGCGCTGCTGCGCGGCGTAGATGAGAATGTGCATCGGGCAGTTCATCGGCTTCACCCGATACCGCACGTCCTCGGCTTCCCCCTCGCCCGCCGCCATGGGCGGGAACTGATTCTCGCCGTAGAGCGGCAGGTGCCCCGACTTGAGAAACAGCTGCTCGCGCGTGATGTGCGGCGTGTACACGAGCTGGTAGCCGCGCTCCAGGATCACGTCCTCCATGAAGCGCCGCAGCTGGAACTGCATCATCGCACCCTTGGGGTGCCAGAAGATCAACCCGGGCCCGACGTCTTCCTGCACCGAGAACAGATCGAGCTGCTTGCCCAGCACCCGGTGGTCGCGCTTGCGCGCCTCCTCGAGCCGCCGCAGGTACGCCTCGAGGTCTTCCTTTGTGAACCACGCGGTCCCGTAGATGCGCTGCAGCATCTGGCGGCGCTCGTCGCCGCGCCAGTAGGCGCCCGCGGCGTGCAGCAGCTTGAAGTGCTTGAGCTTCCCGGTACTCGCCACGTGCGGCCCGCGGCACAGATCGACGAACGGGCCGTCGGTGTAGACCGAGATGACCTCGTCGGGGCCCAGATCGTCGATGCGCTCGAGCTTGAGCGGATCGTCGGTGAAGCGGCGCTTCGCTTCCTCGCGGTTCACTTCCTCGCGCACGAACGGGTAATCGGCCTTCACGACCTCCACCATCTTTTTTTCGATCGCCTCGAGATCCTCCGGCCCGAACGGCCGCTCCACCGCAAAGTCGTAGTAGAAGCCGTCCTCGATCGCGGGCCCGAACCCGATCTTCGCGTGCGGGAAGAGCTGCCGGACCGCCGTGGCGAGCACGTGCGCGGAGGAATGGCGCAGCACGTCCAGCGCCTGCGGGTCCTTGTCGGTGAGGATCGCGACCTGCCTGCCGTCGGGGAGCGGCCGCGCCAGGTCCCACACCTGACCGTCCACGCGGACGGCGACCGCAGCCTTGGCGAGCCCCGGGCCGATCGCGCGCGCCAAGTCGGCGCCGGTCGCACCCGCGGGCAGCCGTTTCTCGCTCCCGTCCGGGAGCGTCACACGGATTTCCCGAGCGGTCATCGCGTCAGTTGACAGGCTGGTCGGCCGGTGTGGTCGGGGACGCGGTCGCGGAAGCGGGCGCCGTGAGCGGCGACAGCGTGCGGCCGTCGCGGAAATACAGCGCCAGCGCGAAAACCAGTAGCGCGCCGATCGCGACCCAACGCACGATGCGGCTCGTCGGCAAGACGTTTGATTCGTCGGCCATGGGGGAATATTCTACCTTATTATAAGGAATGCCGCAGCCCAAGTTCGAGCTTCCGCCGCAGTACGACCCGCACCACGTCGAGCCGCCGTTGTACCGGCGCTGGCTCGACCGCGGGGTGTTCACGGCCCGCGCCGACTCGTCACGCGAGCCGTACGTCATCGTCATGCCTCCGCCCAACATCACGGCGATCCTGCACACGGGCCAGGGGCTCAACAACGTGATCCAGGACGTGCTGATCCGCTTCGAGCGCATGCGCGGACGTGAGGCGTTGTGGCTCCCCGGCACCGACCACGCCGGCATCGCCACCCAGAACGTCGTGGAGCGTCTCGTCGCCAAAGAGGGCAAGACCCGATTCGACCTCGGACGCGAGCAGTTCGTGGAGCGGGTGTGGGCCTTCGTGCGCGAGACGGGCAACACGATTCTCGAGCAGCTCAAGGTGATCGGCTGCTCCTGCGACTGGAGCCGCACCCGTTTCACGCTGGACGAGGCCTACTCGCGCGCGGTGCGCGAGGCATTCGTGCGGCTGTGGGACGAGAAGCTGATCTATCGCGGGCACCGCGTGATCCACTGGTGCCCGCATTGCCTCACCGCGCTCTCGGATGAAGAGGCCGAGTCCGTCGAAACCAGCGGGAATCTCTACCACATCAGGTACCCCCTGGCCGACGGCACGGGCTCCATCACGGTGGCGACGACGCGCCCCGAGACCATGCTGGGCGACACGGCGGTGGCGGTGCACCCGGACGACCCGCGCGGCCGACCCTATCTCGGAAAGAACGTCCGGTTGCCGATCGTCGGGATCGAGATTCCCGTCATCGGGGACGAGAGCGTGATCCGCGATTTCGGGACCGGATTCGTCAAGGTGACCCCCGCCCACGACGCCACCGACTTCGAGATCGGGGTGCGGCACAAGCTCGACATGCCGCTCATCATGCGGGAAGACGGCACCATGGGGGAGGAGCCGGGGAAGGGAGCAGGGGGAAGGGTCCCCGCACCCCTCCGTGGACTCGACCGGTTCGAGGCGCGCCAGCAGATCGTGCAGATGCTCAAGGCCCAGGGACTGCTCGAGAAGGTCGAGCCGCACCAGCATGCGGTCCGCCATTGCTACCGCTGCGACACGGTCGTCGAGCCGCGGCTCTCGGACCAGTGGTTCGTGAAGATGCAGCCCCTCGCCGAGCCGGTGCTCGCCGACTATCGCCGGGGCGCGTTCCGCATCATCCCCGAGCGGTGGCGCGCCACGTTCGAGAATTGGATGGAGCACATCCGCGACTGGAACATCTCGCGCCAGGTGTGGTGGGGTCACCGCATCCCGGTGTTCACCTGCGTCAAATGCAAGCACCAGTGGGCCGACCGCACCGACCCGACGAGCTGCCCCAAATGCGGCGGCCCGGTGGAGCAGGATCCCGACGTGCTCGATACCTGGTTCTCGTCGTGGCTGTGGCCGTTCGCGACGCTCGGCTGGCCCGACGCGACGCCGGACCTCGCGCGGTTTTACCCGGGCCATACTCTGGTCACCGCGCCGGAGATCCTGTTCTTCTGGGTGGCCCGGATGCTCATGTCCGGGTATCACTTCATGCACGCGCCGCCGTTCGCGATGGTGTACCTGCACGGCACCGTGCGCGACACGTTGCACCGCAAGATGTCCAAGTCGCTGGGCAACGGGATCGACCCGCTGGACGTGGTGCGGCTGTACGGCGCCGACGCGCTGCGCTGGACCCTCGTCGCCGGCAGCTCGCTCGGCGCGGATGTGATCCTCGACCCGGGTGACTTGGACACGACGTTCGCGCCGGGCCGGAACTTCGCCAACAAGCTGTGGAACATCGGCCGGTTCATCCTGGCGCAGCTGCCGGAGCGGGTCCAACCGCTCGCCGGGCTCGACGTCACGGCCCTGCCGCTCGCCGACCGCTGGATCCTGTCGCGTGCGCAGGCGACGATCCGGGAAGCCACCACGTCGTTCGAGCAGTTCCGGCTGGACGAGGGAGCCAAGCGCTGCTTCGACT
>Ga0209472_1000254_pt1 | contig 32387 bp, 24 predicted proteins | sample GraSoiAngelo_130_FD_185887 | JGI IMG/M metagenome (GOLD analysis project Ga0209472, IMG submission 185887) | Grasslands soil microbial communities from the Angelo Coastal Reserve, California, USA - 14_0929_02_20cm (SPAdes) (version 2) | ecosystem: Environmental > Terrestrial > Soil > Grasslands ... | reverse complement strand
CTCGGGCCCAAGCGAAGTTCCGGCGGCGCTTGCAAAACTTTCCAGTTGCGCGTTTGTTAGGTTGGCGTCGGCCAGGAGAGGGGCTAGTTTCCAGGCCTCGGTGACGCCGCCCCCTTCCAACCAGGATTGAATGGCCTCTTCTCGCTCGACGCGTGCAAATTCATCCATGCTTTCAGCAGGCTTCAGCGTGGCGCGAATTTCTTCTTCGCGTTGCGCAAGCAAACCGCAATCCTCCGGACCCAGGCGCGAACTGCGGCCGGCGGCGCGCAGCCGCTGGAGGCAATCGCGAAGCGAAGCCGCAGAACGCCGCGCTGCCGCGGAAGGGTTGTTCAGCTCGTGCGCGAGCCCGGCGGAGAGCTTGCCGAGCGCAGCCAGCTTTTCTCTTTGTTGTTCTTCCCTGGTGACGTTTCGGACTCGGTCGGTCAGAAGGCCAACGAGGCGCTGGGAAAGCTCGGGCATCCGCTGAAAGAGTTCCGGAAACTTAGCGGCCGGAAACGTCAGGGCACGAACAGGAAGCACGGCACGCCCGGTCACGCTAACGGTTTTCATTCTGGAGAAAGGCAGGACGCCTGTTACATCTCCGGCGCGGGCAGTAAAGACTGGGCCATCTTGAGGGCCGTTCTCGCGCCGGGCCCGGAATTCACCCTCCAGGATCACCAGCATGGTGTCCGCCGGAGCGCCTTCCTTGACGATGATTCCACCCACTTCGACGTTGCGTTCTTCCGTTTGCGCCACAAACCATTCGAGATCGGCTTGCGGCTGATCCGCGAACGGCGGAATTTTCCTTAGTTCGGCAACCAAGGCCTCCATCCGTGCCTGATCCAGTGCTTCGCTCATTGGACCTTCGCTAAATATTGATGCATGAATTGCACGACGACGGCGCCCTCTCCGACACCGGAGGCCACGCGCTTGACAGAACCGTGGCGCACATCACCGACGACAAAAATTCCGGGCACATTCGTTTCAAGCAAACCCGGGTCGCGATCGAGGGTCCAAGACGCCGGCCGCTTGCCGTTGCGAAGAAGGTCCGGGCCGGAAAGAACAAAACCGCGCTCGTCGCGATCAATCGAAGCACCAAGCCATTCCGTGCGCGGCTGCGCGCCGATGAAAATAAACAGGCTTGAGGCCAGCAATTTCTTTCTTTCTCCCAAAGGGGAGCACTCCACAGTAATTGCCGTGAGCCGCGATTCTCCTTCTACCTCAACAACGCTGGTCCGCGACCACACTTGAATATTGGGAGTCTTCTCGATTTGCTCGATCAAGTAGTGAGACATTGTGGCAGCAAGGGACACTCCTCGCACCAGCATCACTACCTTTTCGGCAAACTTCGAAAAGTGCATGGCGGCCTGGCCGGCGGAATTCGCGCCGCCAATGATGTACACCGTTTCGCCCTTGCAAGCCATCGCTTCGGAGGTTCCTCCGCCGTAATACACACCGGCGCCCTGCAAGTGGTCAATCCCCGGAACGTCCAGGGTCCTCCACTGAACGCCCATGGCCAAGAGAAGAGCGTGACAGGAGATCTCCGAACCATCGGCGAGTTTCAAAAACCGGTACGGGCCCTCAACACGAATGCCGACGGCTTCCTGCGGCGCGATAATCTCCACGCCGAAGCGCCGGGCCTGCGCAACGGCGCGGCGGGCTAAGTCAAGTCCAGTGAGTCCGGAAGGAAAGCCGAGATAGTTCTCGATACGAGAACTCAGACCCGCCTGGCCTCCGGGGGCTTCGCGTTCGACGATTACCGTGCGCAAGCCTTCGCTCGCGCCGTACACAGCCGCGGCAAGCCCCGCGGGGCCACCTCCAACAATTGCAAGATCATAGAAATTGGTTTGCGCATGCGTACGCAGCCCGATTTTGTCCGCGACGGTGGGCAGAGGCGGCTCCGGCAGCCGGGTGCCATCTGGGAAAAGGATTAAGGGAAGCTTTTCCGCCTCCGGCCCCAGGGAATCAATCAGGCCGCGCACTTCTGGATCGGACTGGGCCAACTCCACGTCAATCCATTGATAAGGGACTTGATTGCGCGCGAGGAATTCGCGCAGCTCATAGGAACGGTTCGACCAGCGCGTGCCGAGAACGCGAATGCCTTCATAGGGAGGACGAAACGTGGAAGTCCAATCGTGCAAAAGGTCATCGAGAGCGGGAAAGAGCTTTTCTTCAGGCGGATCCCACGGCTTCATCAGGTAGTAGTGCACGCGGGCTTCGTTGATGGCGTCGATGGCAGCGTTGGTATCCGCGTATGCGGTCAGCAGGGCACGCTTGGCAAGAGGGTGCATCTCCATGGCTTCGGAGAGGAAATTTACGCCGTCCATTTGGGGCATACGCTGATCCGCTAGCAACAGCGCTACAGGGTTGTTGCGTGCTTTCAATTCGCGCAAAGTGGCAAGGCCGGCGCTTCCGGAATTCGCACGCATCACGCGATAGCGGTCCGCGTAACGGCTGCGCAGATCGCGCTCAATGGCCCGGAGGACTTCCGGATCGTCATCGACTGTTAACAAAACTGGTTTTGGCATATCCCTCAGATGCGGCGCACCTGGTTTTCGATGCGTCCTAAGAGGAAGGCTGCATGGCTTCAGCTTCTTTTCGTGCCGCCCTCACGCTACAATTCCTGCGGTTCCATGTCCAGTCCTCTCGCTCAATCCATCGTAGACCTCTCGTCCGTGGATGAATCTAAGCGGCTTGCGGCCGCGAGGGACATTTATCGCCTGGGCCGTGCAATCGCTGGTTCTGCCGTTTCTGAATGGTGGGCTGACGGCGAACTCTCTGCGCTGCTGCACGGACCCAATCCCGCCATAACCGTTGGAATCGCAGTGCAGCGCGATACTTTTGGGCATATTCGAGTTGCGAACGGCACGCCGAGACTCGCGAAGGTGCCACCAGATCAGGATGCGGAGGAATTCGAGCTTGATTTCGTTGGGGGGATTTCCCTGGACATTCTGACGACGCGCGAACCGGGAGGTTCTGGCGCTATTGCAAAGTACCTGGCCAGATTTGGAGAAGGCATTCAGCAAGTGGAATATCGCAGTGCCAATGTGGAGCGCGCCACGCAAATCCTGAAAGAAAAATTCAGAGTCACTCCGGTTTTTCCTGAAAACCGGCCTGGGGCGGATGGGACGCGGGTCAATTTTTTCCTGGTCCCCTCTCCGGATGGGGGCAAGGTGCTCATCGAACTCTATGAGTTGCAATCTCGAGGATGAAAACTCGAATTCGCCAACATCCGAGACAAACATCTATGCGCTTGCATATTTTTGTTCGTCTGCTATTTCCTGCCAAGCGCGCAAAACTTCTGCGACGGTCCATGCTTGAGCGATGCAACCGCGCGGAGTGAAGGGTGCATCGCTATCGAAGATTTCGCTTAGCGTGCCGAGTCCGCTCGCATAAATCTGGCGACCGAGCGGCTCGAGAAAACGCAGCGCTGCCTTGCGATCTTGGTAGACGCGGTAATGCGCCAGCGCAAAGGGTCCGAGAAGCCAGCCCCACACGGTACCTTGGTGATAAGCAGCGTCGCGATCGCGGGGGCTTCCAACGTAATGTCCGATGTATCCGGGTTCGTTCGGCGCTAGGCTGCGCAACCCGTATGAGGTTAAGAGGTGGCGCGCGCAAACATCGACGACTGTCCCTCGTTGCTTCTGGGTGAGCGGGCTGACCGGCAAGGAAACGGCAAAGATCTGATTTGGCCGAAGAGAAGCATCGGTTCCGACGTCAGGTGAATCGATGACGTCGAAGCAGCAACTGCGGCCCGCGTTCCAGAACTTCTGAAAACTGTTCTTAGCTTTGGCCGCGTGTCTTTCGTAAGCATCGGGGGGGTTCGCGAGCAAACGAGCAAATTCCGCCATCGTTTCGAGCGCGTTAATCCACAGTGCGTTGATTTCGACGGGCTTCCCGGAGCGTGGCGTCACGACCCAGTCGCCGATTTTTGCGTCCATCCACGTGAGTTGAACTCCGGGACCGCCGGCGTAGAGAAGATCATCGGCGGGGTCCACGTGGATGTTGTAGCGCGTGCCTGCGATGTGCGCCTCAATGATGCCTGCGAGAACTGGGAAGAGTTTTTGCAGCGTCGCAGTATCTTGAGTTGCCACAACGTATTGCCGGATGGCTTCGAAAAACCAGAGCGCAGCATCGACGGTGTTGTATTCCGGCTTGCCACTAGCGTCCGGAAAATTGTTGGGGAGCATACCGCTGTCCACGTATCGCGAAAAGCCGAGAAGAATTTGGCGGGCAACATCGGCGCGGCCAGTTGTGAGCGTGAGCCCCGGAAGCGCGATCATGGTGTCACGGCCCCAGTCGCCGAACCAATGATAGCCCGCAATAATGCTGCGGCCGTCCGGCTCTTCGGGAGGGCTGCGCTTAACGATGAATTGATCGGCTGCGAGAATGAGCTGCCAGAGCCATGAAGGGGTTTCTTCCGCAAGGGCTTCGTTTCTCGCTTGCCACTCATGGAACAGCTTCACATCGTGATTGGCTCGCTCCGCTCTTGCTGTTTCCCCATCGAAAAGAGCCGTCGACTCCGTGGTCGCCACGAGCGTGACGCTGGAACCCATTTGCAATTTTGTGCGGAATAGGGCGGCGAAAAGGCGATCTTCACGGTCCTCGAGGCCGCGCTCGGTTTCTTCGGCGAAATAGCAGCCCAGATACCACTCGTGGCGGGGCTCGCACGTTGCCGAAGAGCTTTTCAGGTAAAAAGGAGTCGCACCGTCAAACGCCTGCACCTTGATGCCCTGCTCTACGGGAGCGATGTTCATGCGCCAATCGCCTGCGTGTGTCAAGGAATGGAAGTCGCGATAATTCACGAGCGCTTTCATTTCCAATTCGAGCGCGCCGTTACCCCGCAGAAGCGTGTACTGAATGAAAGTGGTGTTTTCGCACTGACGCATCCAGACGCGCTTTTCCAAAAGCGCATCGGCTAGAGCGTAGGTCCACACAGGCGTGGAGCCTTCCAAGTGAAAATCCTCGAGGAGGAGAAAACCTTTGGGATCGACCGCGCCGCTGCCCCAGCGATGGGTGGCGAGAGAGAAATCCGCTCCGGTGTAGTGGACAATTTCATCGATGGCCGAGACGAGTTGCGTGCGCCCCAAAGGCGGCTGCAGAGCCGCGACGAGCAGCCCGTGATAGCGGCGAGTCTGGCTGCCGCCGACCGTGCCGGAAGCGTATCCACCGATTCCATTGGTGACAAGCCACTCGCGCGATTCGGCAGCAGCAAGATCGCCACAAATCTCGCGGCCAAACTGAATTTCCGCTTGTTCTGACACGGGCCGCTCCTTGGTCGCAGAGAGGTGAATCTGTGAACGCCCGTAGACACCAGCGTTCTGATGCGTTATTCGCCACTCTGTTCGATCAGCTTTGCGACCAGGCCGGTCCAGCCGGTTTGATGGCTTGCGCCAATCCCCGAGCCATCGTCGCCATGAAAGCATTCGTAGAAAAGGATGAGGTCGCGCCAGTGCGGGTCCCTCTGAAAAAGCTGGGTAGCGCCGGCCACGGGCCGACGCCCGCTTGAATCGCGAAGAAAAATGCGAATCAAACGCCGGGACATTTCCGCGGCTACCTGCCAGAGATCGGACTCGGTTCTGGAATTCGTGGGGCACTCCACTTTGAAATCTTCCCCGAAGTAATGATGAAATTTTTGCAGCGATTCCACCAGCAGGTAGTTGACGGGAAACCAGATAGGGCCGCGCCAGTTTGAATTCCCACCGAAGAGGCCGGTGGTGGATTCGCCCGGCTCATACTCGACGCGGTTCGTCATTCCGTTCACTTGCACTTCGTACGGATGTTCCTTGTGGTAACGCGAAAGGGCGCGCACTCCGTAGGGCGAAAGGAATTCGGTTTCGTCGAGCATGCGGCTGAGCACGCGCTTGAGGCGCTTGCGGTTCACGAGAGAGAGGAGACGCCGTACGCCTCGCGCAGAACGTTCCGTCATTTCGATGTGCTCGGAAACATCCGGATGATTGTCAATGAACCACTGCATGCGGCGCTTGAAGCCTGGGAGGCGATCGACGATCTCCGGCTCGAGAGTTTCTACTGCAAATAGCGGGATTAATCCAACCATGGAACGGATTTTCAAAAAATGCTCTTCTCCGTTCGGAAGCTTTAAGACGTCATAGTAAAAGCCATCGGCATCGTCCCAGAGGGACATCCCGCCGACGCCGAAATCGTTCAGGGCGCGAGCAATGTAAACGAAATGCTCGAAAAACTTGCTGGCGACGTCTTCATAAGCAGGGTCTTCTTTGGCCAACTCCAGAGCGATTGCCAACATATTGAGGCAGTACATGCCCATCCAACTGGTCCCGTCAGACTGTTCGAGGTGGCCTCCGGTCGGGAGAGGCGCGGAGCGGTCAAAGACTCCGATGTTATCGAGGCCGAGGAATCCTCCTTCAAAGATATTCGCGCCGTCGGGATCCTTGCGGTTGACCCACCAGGTGAAATTCAAGAGTAATTTGTGAAACACCCTTTTGAGAAAACCACGGTCGGCCACACCGCGCATGCGCCGCTCGATTTTGTAAACGCGCCATGCGGCCCAGGCATGAACCGGAGGGTTGACATCGCTGAAAGCCCATTCGTAGGCGGGCAATTGGCCGTTGGGGTGCATGTACCATTCGCGCAAAAGGAGGATGAGCTGATCCTTGGCAAAATCGGGATCGACGAGCGCCAGGGGAATGCAGTGAAACGCGAGGTCCCACGCTGCGTACCACGGATATTCCCATTTATCTGGCATGGACAGAATGTCTTCGTTGTAAAGATGCGTCCAATCCTTGTTGCGGCCGTGCCAGCGCTCTGGGGGTGGCGGGGGGGCAGCAGGATCGCCTTCGAGCCAAGTTCGAACATCGTAGTGATAAAACTGCTTGGACCAGAGCATTCCTGAAAACGATTGCCGCATCACGGCCTTCGCGTCCTCGGAAAGATCTTCAGGAATCCTTGTGGCGTAAAACTCTTCAGCTTCTTTTTGGCGGGTTGCGAAAAGTCCGTCGAATCCAGCTTCAAAATCATTGGTAGCGGGAACACCTTCGGCGCGCTCAGCGTGTCCTGGAGACGAGATGATCCCGACCATTGCGGAGTTGAGATCCATTCCGCTAAGAGGTTCAATATCGGTGAGTCGCAGCTTAAGAGTGGCCGACTGGCCAGAGGCAAGCTGCAACAGGTAATACGCCGCCATTTTCGTTCCCATCTGCCCGGGATTGACCGCGGCTTTGTTGCCATGAATCACATATTCGTGAAAGGCGTCTTTCACATAGGGTGAGCGATTTCCTACACTGAAAAGGCGCGCACTATTCGTTTCATTTTCCGTGAAAAGCAACTCGGGCTGGCCGCCGCACAGCAGCCAGCGCTTGCCGTACTGCCAATGTTGTAATTCCGCACAGGCACTTCCAGGTATGAAAGAGGCTTTTCGGGCCACCGGGCGGCGTAGGTCCCTGCCCCAGGCCCATGTGTTTCGAAACCAGAATTGGGGCAGCAGGTGCAACGTGGCGGATTCCGGACCGCGATTCACCGCTGTGATTCGGATCAGAATGTCCTCGACGTCGGCTTTGGCGTATTCAACGAAGAGGTCGAAGTAGCGGTTTTCACCAAAAACACCGGTGTCGAGCAATTCGAATTCCGGCTGGCTGCGTCCCCGGCGGCGATTCTCATCGAGCAAAGTCTGATACGGAAATTCGGCTTGCGGATACTTGTACAACATGCGCATGTAGCTGTGAGTCGGAGTTGAATCGAGGTAGAAGTAATACTCCTTCACGTCCTCGCCATGATTGCCCTGATTTCCGGTGAGGCCGAAGAGCCGCTCTTTCAAGATGGAGTCACGCCCATTCCAAAGCGCCAGTCCGAAACACATCATCTGGTGACGGTCGCTGATCCCGCCGATGCCGTCTTCTCCCCAGCGGTAGGCGCGGGAACGCGCGTGGTCGTGCGGGAAATATTCCCAAGCCGTGCCGCCGGGGCTGTAATCCTCGCGGACCGTTCCCCACTGCCGCTCAGAAAGATAGGGCCCCCAGCGCTTCCAATGCTTCTTGCGGGCGCGCGCTTCTTCGAGCCGGCGGTCTTCAGTGGTCTGGGTTCGTGGCATAGTTGGATGGCCCTCGGCAAAAAATTTCAGGCTATGGTCGCATTTTCCTTAGAGAAGGCAGCGCGCTTACGAATACAAAGAGGCAGTGTCGGCACAGAGTCCCGTCAAGTCAGTGACGCAATCAACGGGCCCTTGTACAACGAATCTGCGATGGTAAAGCAACAAGGCGCGCAAACCGGCAAGTTCTTCGCCGCCCCCAGCTCTGCCGGGACCTCCATGCAAGCAGCTGGGCACGACGTTGCCGTGACCCGTATGCTGCGCACCGACGGCTGAATTAATTGCCAGAATTCTTCCATGGAGGTCGCCAATTCCAAGGATTGTTTCACGGGTGAAACTCGCGTCGTCGGAAAAAACCGAGGCAACGAGTGACCCTAACCCTCGGCGAGTGATGGCGATAAGGTCCCCCAGACCTTCGTAAGGCACGAGAGTCGCCACCGGGCCGAAAACTTCGACGTCATGAACATATTTTGCATCGAGCCCATTCTTGCAAGACAGAAGTGCCGGTTGAACAAAAGCGGACTTTTGTGGATCGGCATCTAGAGGCTGGAAATCCTTGTCCCCGCCAAAGAGTACTTCGCATTCCTCTTTCAATTTGGCCAGTCCTTCAAAGCAAGAGGACTGCTGCGCTTTATTCACGACCGGGCCCACTTTCGCTTCGGAGTTCCTGGGATTACCCACTTTCATCGAAGCCAGGCGTGCCGCGACGGCATCACCAAAGGCTTTGAGATGTTGGCGAGGAACCATGACGCGGCGGATGGTCGTGCACTTCTGGCCGGCTTTGAGGGTCATCTCTCGGACAACTTCTTTTGTAAGAAGGTCGAACAGGTCCGTCCCGGGAGAGCAATCGGCCCCGAGAATAGCGGAGTTGATGCTGTCAGCCTCAATGTTCACCCGAACGGAACGGCGCAGGACGTTCACATGAGACCGAATGCGCGCGGCGGTATCCGCTGAGCCTGTAAAGGAAACGATGTCCTCTTCCCGAACATGGCCCAATAAGTCGCGAGCAGGGCCACAGACGATAGAAATTGCCCCTTCCGGCAAGATCCCTGCTTTCACCACATCTTCTACCATTCGATGGGTCAGCCAGGCCGTGGGGGAAGCAGGCTTCACCACAACGGGGACACCAGACAGCAGTGCGGGCGCAGCCTTTTCGCAGAGACCCCAGGCGGGAAAGTTGAATGCATTGATGAAAACGGCCGCGCCTTTTGCAGGCATCAGAAAATGCTGCCCGGCAAACACGTTAGTCTTCGACAGCGGAATAGGGGTCCCTTCTTTCAACATCTTCCCCTCCGCCAGCGCACGGCCGATTTTCGCGTAGTACTTCATGGTGTAAATCGCGCCGTCCACATCGAAGGACGCGTCGGCTTGGTTTGCTCCAAGGTTCAACAGTGAGATCCGAAAATATTCGTCGTGGTTTGCCGCCAGGGCATCGGCGATCTTGCCCAGCATTTCAGCGCGCTGAGCATAGGTGAACTGACGAAGAGAGGGTCCCCCGCGAGTTCGTGCAAACACGAGAGCAGTTTCGATGTCGATGCCCTGCGAAGATATCCTCGCTAGCTCCTCCCCGGTGACCGGATCAATAAGGGTCTCGCCAGGGCCGGTGCCTTCGCGCCATTGACCATTCACGTAGTTAAGCAGCTTCATTGCAGTGCCTCCTTTAGATTCAGTAGCACGGCCCCGGGATAGGCATCCAAAAGTGAAGACCAAATCCTGAACGCAGAGAGAACTCGGAATAATACTGCATGTCTAGGTCAGTTGAAGTAGGGTCTTCATTGAAATGTCTCGTACCCGCGATTCTTTGTAACATAATGATTATGATCATGTTACTAGGGACAATTGTTCTAAATTAATGGAAAACCCCGGGCGAGAACCGTTAACTGTGTTGACGCCGCCACCGGCACATGTATTATAATGCATATTCGGTTGCAACTCATGAGCACATCTGCAAGCCCGAATTCCAAGGTCGTGAGTCTACACCGGACCACGTCAATACCCGATGAAGATTTCCTTCTCTTCCTTGGGAAGCGAGTTCGTCAACTTCGTAACCTCCGCGGAATAACGCGCAAGACAGTGGCGCAGGAATCGGACGTCTCGGAACGTCATCTCGCGCAGCTCGAAGCGGGAGAAGGAAACGTTTCGATCGTATTGCTGCGCAGGATTGCGGCTGCTCTGAACGCTTCGCTTGCCGAGTTATTTGCGCCTGAAGCGGAAGAGCCCACCGAAAAGCAGGTGATCCGGCGATTCCTTGAACTACTCCCGAATCATCGCCTTGAGGATGTGGTCTTTCGCCTGATGCGCGACTTCAGCCCAGGGGAAAGCGCGCGCCGCAAGCGTATCGCCTTGATTGGCCTGCGAGGAGCCGGCAAGTCAACGCTGGGATCGAAACTGGCACTGGAGTTGCGCGTCCCTTTCATCGAGCTGGACGGCGAAATTGAAAGGCAAACGGGAATGCCCCTCGGAGAAATATTTTCGCTCTATGGACAATCCGGGTATCGAGCAATCGAGCAGCGCACGCTGACGAAAGTGCTCAGTGAGCACGAAAGCGCGGTTTTGTCTGTGGGTGGAGGAATGGTTTCTGAAAAAGAAACCTTTGACTACCTCCTCGCGCATTGCTACACGATTTGGATTAAGGCCCAGCCGGAGGAGCACATGTCGCGCGTGCTTGAGCAGGGGGATTTTCGTGCTATCGCGGGGAACAATCAGGCAATGGAAGACCTGCGGCGGATACTTGAAGCGCGGGAGCCGCTCTACCGGCAAGCAGACATGGAGCTCGACACTTCGTGCAGTTCCGTGGAAGAAAGTTTTTCTAGATTGAAGACATCATTGCAAGCGAATTTGCTGTAGGAGGATCTCGTGGACGTTGTCACGACTCAAGAATCTAAGGCGAAGCAAGAGGCTGTTGATTTCCAGACCGATCCTTCGAGATACAAGCATTGGCGTCTCGCGTTTGACGGTCCAATAGCGACGTTGACGATGGACGTTGCTGAAGACGGCGGAATCCGACCGGGCTACAAGCTGAAATTGAATTCGTACGATCTCGGCGTGGACATCGAGCTGCACGACGTCCTGCAGCGCATTCGATTCGAACATCCGGAGATTCGCTCGGTCGTCATCACCAGCGCGAAGAACCGTATTTTTTGCTCTGGCGCTAACATTTATATGCTGGGGCTTTCTTCCCACGCGTGGAAAGTGAATTTCTGCAAATTCACGAATGAGACGCGGAATGGGATTGAGGACGCAAGCGCGTACTCCGGACTGAAGTTTATTGCCGCCTGCAATGGAACGACCGCCGGAGGCGGTTATGAACTGGCGCTGGCCTGCGACGAAATCATTCTTGTGGACGACCGCTCTTCGGCGGTCAGTCTGCCGGAGCTCCCGTTGCTGGGCGTTTTGCCCGGAACGGGCGGATTGACACGCGTGACGGACAAGCGCAAAGTGCGCCGCGACCATGCCGACATGTTCTGCACGAATTCGGATGGCGTTCGCGGTCAACGTGCAAAGGAATGGCGGCTGGTCGATGACGCCGTCAAACCGCAGCAGTTTGCGGAACACATCAAACAGCGCGCATTGAAATTTGCTGAAGAGAGCGATCGGCCTGCCGGAGCAAAGGGAGTAGCTCTGACGCCGCTGAAGCGCACAATCGATGAAGCCGGGGTGCACTACGAATACGTCGAATTGCAATGCAATCGCGAAGCGCGTACCGCAACCATTACGGTCCGCGGTCCGGACTCCATTGCCGAAGATACATTTGAAAAGGTTATTGCAGCAGGTTCGAATTGGTGGCCGCTGCAAATGGTGCGTGAGCTGGATGATGCCATTCTGAATCTACGTTCCAACGAACTGGATTTGGGACTTTGGATTTTTAAAACTACGGGAAACCCAGACGTCGTTCTTACGATCGACGAATTCCTTTTGAATCACCAGCGGAATTGGTTCGTTCGCGAAGTTCTGGGAATGATACGACGAACGTTTGCGCGAATCGATGTCACGTCCCGTTCCATCTACGCAATCGTTGAACCCGGATCCTGCTTTGCCGGCACATTGCTGGAATTGGCTCTCGCAGCCGACCGCGTCTACATGCGCGATACGCAGGAAAGCGGAGATGCCCCAAGCATGACGCTTTCAAAAATGAATTTCGGTCCGTTGCCAATGGTGAACAAGCTTTCTCGGCTGGCAGCGCGATTCTACGGCAATGAGACGCAGATAGAGACTTTGCGCGGCGCAATTGGAAAGAAACTTTCCGCGCGCGAGGCGTTGGAAGTGGGCCTGGTTACCGCCGCGCCCGATGATCTCGACTGGGAAGACGAAGTCCGCCAGGCCATCGAATCGCGTACCGCGCAATCGCCCGACGCTTTGACGGGACTTGAAGCAAATCTGCGGTTCGGACCCGGAGAAACAATGGAAACGCGGATCTTCGGCCGGCTATCCGCCTGGCAAAACTGGATTTTCAACCGTCCGAACGCTGTCGGTGCGAGCGGTGCGCTCAAAGTGTATGGAACTGGAGCGCCGGTGAAATTCAATTGGGAAAGAGTGTGAATGAACGGGTTTGAGTCTGGAGTCCGGGGGGAATCGCAATGATTAATTACACGGAAAAAATCCCGAACAACGTCGATTTGGGCAGGGACCGCGTCCTGCAGCGCGCCCTCGAGCATTGGCAGCCTGCCTACATGGGCTGGTGGTATGACATGGGGCCGAACGAGAGCCACAACTATGAAGTGTACCTGCGAACGGCGATCAGTGTGGAGCCCGACGGCTGGGCGCAATTCGGCTACGTGAAGATGCCCGAATACCGCTGGGGGATTTTCCTGCAGCCGCGTGACGAGAAGCGCGAATTGAATTTCGGGATCCACAAAGGACAGCCGGCCTGGCAGGAAGTGCCCGGCGAATACCGCTCGACCTTACGCCGTGTGATCGTTACGCAGGGTGATACGGAACCGGCTTCCGTGGAACAACAACGGATGCTAGGGGCAAGTTGTCCCTCGATGTACGACCTGCGGAACATTTTTCAGGTAAACGTCGAAGAGGGGCGCCACTTGTGGGCCATGGTGTACTTGCTGCACCGCTACTTCGGACGCGATGGCCGTGAGGAAGCCGAATCCTTGCTCGCGCGGAGATCCGGTGACGCCGATAATCCGCGCATTCTCGGCGCATTCAACGAGCCCACGTCGGACTGGCTGGCCTTTTATATGTTTACGTTTTTCACTGACCGTGATGGGAAGTTTCAACTTTGCGCCCTCGCGGAATCCGGCTTTGATCCGCTGGCCCGCACTTGCCGCTTCATGCTGACTGAGGAAGCCCACCACATGTTTGTTGGTGAAACCGGAATCGGCCGCATCATTCAGCGGACTTGCGAAGTGATGAAGGAACACAAAGTGGAGGATCCGCCCGACGTGCGTGCGCTAGGAGTCATCGATCTGCCGACGATTCAGAGATACCTGAATTTTCACTACAGCGTGACGCTTGACCTTTACGGGTCCGATGTCTCTTCAAACGCTGCTAACTATTTCACCAGCGGCCTCAAAGGACGCTTCCGGGAAACCAAACTGGATGACGACCACGTGCTGACGGATGCGGAATACCCTGTCTCTGAAGTTGTGGGCGGAAAAATCATCACGAAAAATGTGCCAGCCTTGACGGCGTTGAACGAACGCCTCCGCGATGACTACATCGATGAGATTGCCGATGGAGTTGGCCGCTGGCAACGGATTATCAACAATGTGGGCATTCCCTTCCGGTTGACCCTGCCCCACAAAGGCTTTCACCGCGCGATTGGCAATTTCGCTGGACACTTTATAAGCCCTGATGGAGAAGTCCTGGGCCAAGAGGCTTGGAAGAACCACGAATCCGAATGGCTTCCGAATTCCAAGGATTATGCGTACGTCCAGTCGCTGATGAGCGGACGGGTTGTGGAACCGGGCAAGTTTGCGAATTGGATTGCACCGCCAGCGCGCGGGATAAACAATCAACCTTTGAATTTTGAGTACGTACGTTTCAACTAGTCTAATTTAGACTAGACGCGAGCCTCAGCAAAGGCGGTGGTCCCTGCAACCGATCATAGACATTCATATCCATATCATGCCTTATCACATGATGAAACAATCTGCCCACGAATTGATGAAACAAGGCCGCAAGGATTACACCGATGTTGAACGCTATTGCGCCGATCCAAAAGCATTCCTCGCTTTTCTGGACACTCTGGGAGTAGAGCGCGCCGGGCTGATCAACTATGTCGCGCCAAAGATTATCGGTTTCACTCCGGAAGTGAATGACTGGAGTGCAAAGTATTGCAGCACAGCGCCGGATCGTCTTATCGCGTTTGGCGGAGTGTTGCCAGGAACGGTTCCGGATGCGGGCGCGGAAGTGGATCGTCTTGCAAAACTTGGAATTCGAGCCATCAAGATGCATCCCTCGCATCAAGTGCTTTCGCCCAACGATTACATGGACGGCAATCGCGGCCTTGCGGCCATTTACGAGCGAGCGCAGGCAAACGGCATGCCGATCATGATTCATACGGGGACTTCCATTTTCCCCGGCGCGAGAAATCTTCATGCGCAACCGATGCTTTGTGAAGACGTGTGCATCGACTATCCAAGTCTCGTGGTCATTCTCGCGCACGGTGGCAGACCACTCTGGATGAACGAAGCGTTTTTCCTCGTGCGGCGGCACAAGAACATGTACATGGATATTTCCGGAATCCCGCCCCAGAAACTGATGGAATATTTTCCGCGAATCGAAGACGTGGCAGATAAAGTCTTGTGGGGTACGGACTGGCCCGGGCCCGGCGTCCCGGCAATCAAGGGAAACATTGAAAAGTTCCATGCCCTGCCGATTGGGGCCACGGCGAAGCGTAAGATTCTGTACGACAATGCGGCGCGGTTGTTTCCGCACTGAGTAACCGTTCGAGCACTCGAGTCCCAATGTAGCCCAAACCTGTCTGTCTTGAACGGCTGTTCTCTTTCTGAACAGCCGTTCAGAATTATTTGACACGAACATCCTAAAGGGGCGAAGATTGAATGGTACCCGTGCATCCTTATCCGCATGGACCGGACGATGACGCCACTATACGGCCCGGGGAGCAAGAGAAACGGCCATCTCAGACGGCGCTATCTTGCGAGGCGCCTGGAAATCTTGCGCGCTGCCGGGAGAGAATTTCGCGTTCGCGGTTTTGCGGAGACTGGCATGCGTGACATTGCCGCCGCTGCTGCGCTTTCTCCGGCAAATCTTTACAACTACTTTGGAGGCAAGCACGACATTCTCTTCTTCTGCCAGGACAATTCTCTGGATCGCATGATCGAAGCACTTGAGAAAGCTCGCCGCGTGAGAACCAGCGCGGCAATCAAGCTGCGCATGATAATTGTCTCGCATTTGCGATGCGTACTCGATGAAGTCGAGGGTTCTGCAGCGCATCTTTTGACCACTGCCCTGCCGCCTCGCCAGCAACGGTATCTGGTAGCCAAACGCGACAAGTATGAAGCGGGCGTCCGGAATTTGATCGTCGCGGGCATGCGTTCGGGTGAATTCGCGTCGTGCGACCCGGAGTTTACAGTGCGCGCCATCCTGGGAAGTCTGAACTGGAGCGTGCAGTGGTTTAACCCTGAAGGGCCGCTAACTTCGACAGAAATCGCCGAGAGGTTCGCGGACTATCTGATCCGGGGTCTGCTTGCCAAGCCCGATGCTTTTCAGCGACTCCCTGCCACCAGGCACGCGAATAGAACTGGCAACGTACCTGCTTCCCGAGGAGCAAGCGCGCGTCAACCGATAATTCTTTCGCGAGGAGATTGAGCATGGCCGCACTTCCCATCGAATCGCAAAAGACCTCGCAAATACGATTCATGCTGAACGGCGAAGAGACAGACGTCTCTTTTGCGCCGTACAAGACTCTGCTGGAGATCCTGCGTGAAGACCTCGGTCACACTGGTACGAAGCACGGCTGCGAGCTCGGAGAATGCGGCGCCTGTGCCGTTCTTCTGGACGGCAAGCCTGTTCTTTCCTGCCTCGTCTTGGCGCTTGAGTGCGTTGGAAAGAAAGTCCTGACCGTGGAAGGCCTCGGGGAAGACGGACATCTACATCCCTTGCAAGATGCATTTGCCGATCTAGGAGCGGCGCAGTGCGGATATTGCACGCCGGCAATTTTGGTGACAGCGAAAGCTTTGCTGGATCAAAATCCGCACCCCACGAGAGATCAAATCCGCGAAGCGATCTCCGGGAACCTATGCCGCTGTACCGGCTATCTTCAGATTTTCGAAGCCGTCGAAGCCGCGATGCTGAAGATCGCAGGTCAGGAAACTTCTGCAACCTGATTTGCCCGCTAGGTAGACAGTCCGCCGGGAGGGCGCATGCCGAATGAAAAGGATCCGCGAGTCACCCGAGTCGACTCTCCAAAAGTCAACGAGAATGACCTTCGCGTGATCGGTGTCCCTCGGCGCCGAGTTGATGCTCGCGCAAAAGTGACCGGCCAAACGCGCTTCGCCGACGACATTTTCCTGCCCCGAATGGCGTTCTGCAAACTTCTACGCTCTCCTCATCCCCACGCGCGCATCCGAAAAATCGAAACCGCGCGCGCCGCCGCTCACCCAGGAGTGTATTTGGTTCTTACGGGCAAGGACGTTCCCATCCAATACGGAATTCTTCCCGTCAGCCAGGACGAACAGGCTCTTTGCGTCGACCACGTGCGGCACGTAGGGGATCCTGTCGCTGCGGTCATCGCGCGCGAGGAGCTGACGGCCTTCGAAGCGCTCGACTTGATCGACGTCGACTATGAAATCCTGACGACCATCTCCAATCCCGAAGAAGCTCTGGCAACATCTGCGCCGCGCATTCACGAATACGGCGAAGAGGGGAACATTCACAAGCTCGTGGCATTGGAGTTTGGCAACGTGGAAGAAGGCTTTGCCGAAGCCGATGAGATCTTTGAGGACACTTTTTTCTTTCAGGGAAACACCCATCTTCCCATCGAGCAGCATGCTTCCGTGGCCATCAAGGACCCGGATGGAAAGCTGACCATTTGGTCCAGCACGCAGACTCCGCATTATCTCCATCGCGCGCTAGCGAAGGTGCTGGAAATGCCGGCCGCTCATATTCGCGTGATTGCCACGCCCAACGGCGGCGGTTTCGGCGGGAAGAGTGACCCGTTCAATCACGAAATCGTCGTAGCCAAAGCTGCGCTCATGCTAGATCGACCGGTTAAGATTTGCCTGACGCGTGAAGAGGTTTTTTACTGCCATCGTGGCCGGCATCCCATCCTGATGAAATTCAAGACCGGCGTCAAGAAGGACGGCGCGATCACAGGAATGCATTTACAGACGTTAATCGACGGCGGCGCCTACGGCTCGTACGGAGTTGCAAGCACGTTCTACGCCGGCGCGTTGCAAACCACTACATATCATGTCCCTCGGTATCGCTACCAAGGTTGCCGCACCTTCACGAACAAACCGCCCTGCGGACCAAAGCGCGGACACGGCACCCCTCAACCACGCTTCGGTCAAGAAGTGCAGCTCGACAAAATCGCCGAGAGGCTCAAGATTGATCCAGCGAACTTACGTCTGCATATCGTGGAATCACCAAACGCGGTGACGGCGAACTTCTTCCGCCTTGGAACCGTCAACCTTTCCGAGTGCATTCGCCGCGTCGTTGAAGTGTCCGGGTGGAAGGACAAATTCCGAAAACTCTCCGAGGGCCGCGGTGTGGGATTGGCCTGCTCCGCCTACCTGACCGGCGCGGGACTTCCCATTTACTGGAACAAGATGCCGCACTCTGGGGTTCAATTAAAATTTGACCGTAGCGGCGGCGTCAGCATTTTCTGCGGCGCGACGGAGATCGGACAAGGTTCAGATGATGTCCTTGCTGGAATCGTCGCAGAAGTTTTGGGCATCAATCCATTCGACATTCGGCTATTCACCGGTGACACGGACCTTGGGCCAGTGGATCTTGGTTCCTACTCAAGCCGCGTGACGCTGATGGCAGGAAATGCAGCGTTGCAGGCAGCGGAGCGAGGAAAAGCAATCATTGCAGAGGGCGTGGCAGAAAAACTCGAAGTACCCAAAGAACGGCTGAGCTTTGCTGACAAGCGCGTATTCGACTCCGTTGCGCCCGAAAAAGGCGTCTCCTTTGAAGAGGCTGTTTGTATCGCGGAAGCTCGCTTCGGCACGATTGGCACGGTAGGCTCTTATACGCCACCGAAATCTCCCGCGCTTTACAAAGGCGGCGGCGTAGGGCCGTCTCCCACATATTCCTATTCGGCAGCCGTTGTCGAAGTCGAAGTAAATCCCGTGACGGGTTGGGTCACTGTCCCAAGAATTTGGATCGCGCATGACATCGGCCGCGCTTTAAATCCTACGCTCGCGCGTGGTCAGGTCGAAGGCAGCGTCTACATGGGACTCGGTGAAGCACTGATGGAAGAGCAGGAATTCCGGCGCCTTCCGAGAAAACTTTCTCATGCGCTGGTGCACAAGTTTCCTTCGATCCTTGAATACAAGAGCCCTACGTCCCTGGACATGCCCGAAGTGATCACCGAACTGATAGAAGAACCTGATCCTCAGGGCCCATTCGGCGCAAAGGAGGTAGGGCAGGGCCCGCTCCTGCCAATCATGCCGGCGGTTGCCAATGCCGTGTACGACGCTGTCGGGGTGCGCATCGACGAAATCCCCATTACTCCTGAAAAAATTATGAAAGCCCTTGCCGAAAAAAAGGCGGGACGCGAGCCGCGTTTCGGCCCAAGTCATTTTCCACATGTCAATTGGCCGGAGGCACTACGCGTCCCCCCGCCTTGGGAAGGCGGCGACGGCAACGCAGTTAATGACGTTCCGCGACGCACAAGGACGGTGTCAAAGAAAGAAAAGGTACGCACGTCATGATGCGGCTGCCTCTATTCGAATTCCGTGCGCCGCGTACGCTAGAAGAGGCTGCGAGCATTCTGGACGCTGAGAGAGCCAACGCTATGCCTCTGGCCGGCGGGACAGATCTGCTCCCCAACATGAAACGGCGGCAACAGGTTCCGCGCATGCTGATGAGCCTGCGTCACATTGAAATCCTGAACCGGCTGGCGTTACACGATTCTGGCTCACGGCTTGGCGCTTGCGTCACACTCTCCGAAATCGCGGCAGACCGGCGCTTTCGAAATGGATTGACGGCGCTGGCGCAAGCGGCTTCTCTCGTGGCCACTCCGCAGATTCGCAACATGGCCACACTGGGCGGCAACATTTGCCTCGATACGCGGTGCAACTACTACGATCAAAGCTATGAGTGGAGAAAGTCGATCAACTTCTGCCTGAAAAAAGACGGCACTACCTGCTGGGTCGCACCTAGCAGCCGGAAGTGCGTGGCGGTCTCTTCTACGGACACTGGCCCAGCACTGATGGCGCTCGGCGCAAGAGTTCGACTGGTGTCGCGTTCAGGAGAGCGCGAAGTCTTGCTCTCCGATTTGTACAACAATGACGGGATCGACTTTATCAAGCGCAGGCCTGATGAAATCCTCGCGGAAGTCTTGCTCGGTCCTTTGCACGGATGGAAGAGCACCTATTGGAAATTACGCCGCCGCGGCTCATTCGATTTTCCCGTGCTCTCCGTTGCCACTGCCGTGCGCCTGTCTAGAAATAACACTGTCGAGGACGCTCGGATTGTCGTTGGCTCGGCGGCCTGCCGTCCGTTGGCCGCCATGGAAGCAGCAAAATCGCTATTGGGCCGGCTCTTGAATCAGCAGGCCATCGAAGAAGCGGCCGCACTTGCGGCTCGAATCGCAAAGCCGCTCGACAACACTGATTTCGATATGACCTGGCGCAAGAGAGTCACCGCTGAATTTGTGACTTACGCGCTGCGCGAGCTGCGTGGCGATAATGTGCGGACCGAGCGAGAGAGTTTCACCCGCTATGCTCTCGAATAACCAATTCGGATTCTCGATCAACATCGCAATTCCCGGCCCTCCCTCAGTCACTCCGTATTTCTCTGATTTCTTGAGAACCTGATATCCTCCAAGCTCTTTGTTGCTTGCATTAGAACAAGAGCAGCGCGCCCCGACTGGGTCACGGACAAGAATAGATATGACCGCGCAACGAGAGTTCTATGGCTGGAAGCTGGTTTTCATTCTTTGGCTTCTGGATTTCCTCAACATGGGATTTCCGCTTTACGGCGGAGCAGTCATCAACACCTACATGCTGAAGGAAATCCCCATGAGCCGCAGCGCTTTCGGCCTGGGATTTACGGTCCTAAATATCTTCGTAGGCATTCCGTCCATCTTTGTGGGAGCGTCTATTGTTCGCTGGGGCATTCGCAAGACTTTCGGCATTGGCTCTGCGCTGATTCTTGCCGGGTCTCTGTGGCTTTCCCTTATGACTTCCAGGCCTTGGCACTATTGGGTGGGATTTGGAATCCTGGCGGCAATGGGAATCAGTTTCGGGACCATCATTCCCGCGGCGACCGCGATCACCCGATGGTTCAGCCGTTATCGGGGAAGGACCATGGCGGTGACGCTGTCAGCTTCGGGATTTGCGGGCTTTTTCGTTGCACCGACGATCAATCGAATCCTCACCGGAAATGGAGGAAATTGGCGGCAAGCGTGGGCGATTGTGGCAGCCGTTTCCGTTTTGTCTGCAATTGTAGCGTTTCTCTTTGTGAGAGAACGTCCCGAAGACCTTGGTCAAATGGTGGACGGCGGACCGGATGCAGCCCCATCGGCGGATTCGACGTCGGCATCTGCGCGGGTTACAAAATTTCCTTGGGAGCCACACCAGGCTTATCGAACACGAGCCTACTGGATGATTCTCATTGGCGCGATTGCGTGCCAATTCCCGTTTTTTTTCTTTACCGCCCATTGGCTGCTGCACTTGAAAGGAGCTGGCGTTCGTCCAGCAGACGCCGCATTCGCCATGGGTCTTTTCACGCTGGGGGCCGTTTTCGGCCGGTTGATCGGGGGCTGGCTAATGGACGCGATCGAAGGGCGCTACGCGTTCATGCTGGGTTTCTGCTGTTATTTCGTGGGATCTTTCCTGGCAATTCGCGTTTCTCCGGAAGCACTGTGGATCGCCTACACCGCCGCGATTCTTTATGGCACGGGATTTGGATGGACGTTTATTTGCTTCAATACGGTTACAGGCCACTACTACGGACCCCTGGCTTTTCCTAAGGTGAGTGGAATGATGCTGCTGGTCGCAGCTTTCTTTTGCTCACCGGCTGGTTACTTGGGCGGGAAACTATTTGACCTGTGGCAAAGCTATAAGATTGCTTTCGAGATTAACTCAGCCTTGGCGGCGATTGGAATCGGGGCGCTCTTTTTTGCAAGAATGCCTGAGCCGCCAAGAGTTGACATTCTTGCTCACGAAACAGGGCAGTTGAAATGAATACGCCTCATAAGTTCTAGTACCTATCGAAAAAATACTTGCGCCGAAAATGCTTCGCCAATACAATCCGACAGTGCTGCGTTGAGCGCGAGCTTATTGTTATAAAGAGTTAGCTACATCGCTCGACAGCGCGCGGACAACCGACTAAGTTGTTCTTCAGGAAAGCCCCCAGGCCCTTCAATCCCTGGCAGTCCAGCCAGCGCTTGTTTGGAAACATTAACGATAGAGTACAACCTTCCCTAGGAAGGCGATGGTTGGTGGTCATAACTATATTTGGACGACAACAGATTAAACAAAACCAGGAGATGTAATTATGAAAGCAATTCCGAATTCTGTCTGGAAAGTGTCTAACTCTGCTCGCTCCACTTACACTCAGGATGGTGCCGTGATATTGGATATTCAAAAGGGCTTGTGTTACAGCCTGAACGTTGTAGCAGCCAAGGCTTGGAACGCCCTTGAATCGCGCCAGGGAGGCTCTACCTTTCAGGATCTGATCGATTCGCTGCGCAAACAGTTCGACGCACCACCTGAAAGATTGGAAGCTGACATCGCCGAGCATCTTGAGAAACTCGAGAAGGCAGGGTTGGTCCACCGGAGCGTTCCTCAACATACCGCTGCACCCTCGTAATTCCTTAAATGAATCTGGCGTTTTGTCCATGCACTTGGAATTAGCGCCCGGAATGAACATTCCCTGTTTATTTTCAAACAGAGTTTTTGGCCCAGCGGATTCGGAGTCTTCTCAGTATTTGGAGATCGTGAAACCTAGGAGGTAAGGTTGATGATTTACGAGAGACCTTTTGTTCAGAGTTGGGGCACAGTGCGCACCTTTCTCGACCTACTTTTCCCCAGCCAATTCATGCTGCCAGTGAGCCCGGTCAAGGAGGACTGGCGGGTCCAAAAACTCATAGATTTGATCGATAGTGACCCGGCAAATATTCGGTGGAATCTCGAGCAAATCTGCAAGCAGCTTCAATTATGTATGTCAGCGCGTCAGGCACGCCGCCTCTTCAAAACGTGCACCGGCATAGGCATCAAGGAATACGCAAAGAAAAAGCGCCTCGACGTGGCCGCACGGCAATTACAAACAACAGATGCACCCGTCAAAGCGATTGCAGTGGACGCTGGATATCGGCACGTTAGCAACTTCACCAGAAGCTTCCTGAAACAGTTCCGCGTAAGCCCGATCGAATTCAGGCGAATCTGGCGCGGAAGAGATATCGCGGCATGACATATGGCTTCCCCGGAAAAAGCTCAGGCTCGCCGATTTCGTTATAGACCCGGATAGCGATGCACATCCAATTGTACGATTCAGAATTGAACGGAGGTCAAGGGAGCTCTCAAACACACTTAGAACAAACCATCCACGCCGCCCTTTCCAGCCCGCACGAACTCATCGCCCTTGAGCCTCTTAGCGCCGGAATTAAGTCAGTTGGCTATTCAGAAGCACGGAGAATTTTTTGAATCCAACTTTTAAAGCGCAGGCAAGGTGGTTCATTCATCAAATGCGACCACTTTTGCCTGCCTATTCCTCGAGTGTGGTCTTGGTGGTTCTAAGCAGCTTGATGTTCCTCCTCGACCCGTTGCTCATGAAGTGGCTGATTGACCGCGTTCTTCCCAAGAAAGACTTTCGCCTCCTGGTTTTTGCGGCTTGTGGATTCTTCGGCCTATACGTTTTCCGGCTCAGCTTTTTTACGTTGGCGCAACTTATCAATTTTCGAACGATTCAGAAGCTGGTGCTGCGGATGCGCCTCAGCATCCTGGAACGGATGAACCTTCTCTCCGCGGATTACCACGAAATTACACCGGTTGGGGACAGACTGTATCGTCTGGAACAGGACGTCGACCAGGTCGCCGAAGTGGGATCGAACCTAGTGCCGTTTGTGCTGCAAACGGCCTTCAAGGCTGTCTTCGTCATGGGCACCATGTTTACGCTCGATTCGAGGCTTACCTTGATGGTTCTCCCGCTAATGCCCCTGTTCTTTGTTTTCCGAAAGAAGTTTGAAAGGCCCTTGCGCCGGGCCTCGGATTCGGTCCAGGAAAGGGCCGCCAAGGAAAACAGTTTTCTTCAGGAGCATCTCTCGTCCGTCGTCCAAGTCCAACTCCTGCACCAGGAGAAGAGCCAGACGGAGGTCTTCCTGCAGTGCGCCAGAGAACGCATGAAGGCGTTGAATCACCGTGAGCTGGTCGAGGTCCTGTTCAGTGCCTGCTACATGGGGATCATCGCGTTGGGCACGATAGCGATTCTCGGTTATGGCGGCTATCAGGTATTTATCGGGGCCTTGACCATCGGAGGCGTGGTCGCCTTCTACAGCTATGTGGGCGCACTATTTGATCCCTTGGGCGCGGCCGTGCATATCTACTCCCAATTGAACCGCTTGGGTACAAATATTCGGCGCATTCTGGAGGTAACGGAAAGGGCACCCGGTGTGCCGGAAATGCCGGGCGCCGTGAGTTTCCCCTCCCCTCTCCGAGGCTATGTGGAAATGGAGGGGGTTTCGTTTTCCTACTGTGAAGCTGCACCCGTGCTCGACAGCATCGATCTGAAACTTGAGCCCGGCGAAAAGGTCGCCCTAGTCGGCATGAGTGGGAGTGGCAAAAGCACTATCGTTAAGCTCGTTGCCCGTTTGTATGACGTGCACCGGGGGGCCGTTCACATCGACGGGATGGACGTTCGAAATCTCCGCCTGGAGAGCCTGCGAACCAAGGTCTGTTACCTCTTGCAGGATGCCGTGCTTTTCGATCGAACGTTGAAGGAGAATCTGCTGCTCGGAAACCCCTTGGCGTCGGCGAGGGAACTTCATCGCGCCCTCGAAATTGCAGATATGAAGGAATTGCTTAGAAGGCTGCCAAGGGGCTGGGACACGCCTGTGGGCCCGAGAGGCAACGCGCTGTCGGGCGGTGAAAGGCAACGTGTCGCGTTAGCCCGTGCGGTGCTACAAAATCCGTCGATTTTGCTGCTCGACGAATCTACATCTGCTCTTGATGCACCTTCGGAACGCCGAATATTCATGAATCTGGCCCAGCACTTCCCGAAGCAGACCATCGTGTTTGTCTCGCATCGGATCGCCTCTCTTAAATGGGTGGATAGAATCATCGTGTTGAACCGTGGCGTAATCGAAGAGCAAGGAACCCACGATCAATTGATTCACACAGGTGGCCTTTACACGCACCTGCATAGCGCACCAGGAGCGCTTCTGAATGCCGACGCATTCCCACACCTCTCCAAGGATAATTGAAGAGAGGTGAGCAATGGACTCTGTCGTGGCAGATGCAATTGGGCATGGCGACCCATCATTGGAGCGTCGGCCGGTGGCCCAAAGTTAGTCGGGTAATACGGCTCCAGATGTAATCTGGAATCGAGTTTCCGCACCGGCAGTGGATCCTTGGCCTGGTCCCAGAATCGGTTGTCCTCCCCCAATCCACACCTTGACTTCACCAGGAACGATCCGGCGCACGCCGTCTGAATCAACGATGCTCAAATCACGGTCACGCAAGGAGAATTTTATGGTTTTAGACGCACCTACCTCCAAGTGAACGCGTTGAAATCCCGCCAGCGCGCGAATCGGTGCGCCCTCAGCGCCAGGGTGCGTGAGGTAAACCTGAACCACTTCGTCGCCCGCAACTTTTCCGGTGTTGGTGACGCGCGCGGATACTGAGACGGTTCCATCGGCCGCAATCTTGGGCGACTCCGCTTCTACCTTGTCATAGTGAAACGTTGTGTAGCTCAGGCCGTATCCAAACGGGTACAACTGCTGCTCCGTCAAATAACGGTAGGTGCGCCCGGCCATCAAGTAGCTACGAAACGGTGGTAGTTGCTCCACGGACTTATAAAAAGTCACTGGCAATCGTCCAGCGGGATTGAAAGCGCCTGATAAGACGTCGGCCACGGCGGTGCCGCCTTCCTCCCCTGGATACCACGCCTCGATGATCGCAGAAGCATGTTCCTGTGCCCAATTCACCGCCAGCGCACTGCCATTGGTCAGCACGACGATTAGTGGTTTTCCCGTGGCGGCCACGGATTCGAGGAGCTGCTGCTGTGGCGCCGGAAGATCCAGATCAACCCGGTCTCCTCCGAAAAAGCCGGGAATGACAAGGCCGTTCTCTTCTCCCTCCAAACGGGCCGTAAGGCCGACAACAGCGACAACCACATCAGCTTCGCGCGCCGCGGCCAAGGCGCGTTCCTGAAAATCCGGCGCTTGCCAAAGCAAGTGTGCCGAAGATTCCCACCTACGATGCGCATACTCGACACGAATTGGATAGGCTCGACCGCGCTCTAAATGGACCAAAGGAGTTAAACCGCCCTCCCCTGAACGCGTCCATTCGTCGATCAAGGATTTACCGCCCAAATAGAGCCGGAGGCCATAGTTGCCTTCGCTGCGGAGACCAAACCGATAGCCGCCTGTGCTTGGGGGAATAAGTTCGCCGCTCCACCGGACCGAAGACTCGCCATTCGAAACGCCTGGAGCCGGCGCAACACCATTCCAGGTAAAATCAATACCGGAATCCACACGAGTCACAATTGGTTTGCCCTCCAGAGTTGCGTTTCCGAAATACTCGCCGGTTAGTCCAGGTTCTGAGTTCGCGCCTCCGGGACGTAAGCTCTCCTTGTCTATAGGCACACCAACGGTTTCGACAGGCACTGATCCAACCGAAAAAATCACTTTTGCGCCGGTGAACCTTTTGCGGATGCCATCGAGAATCGTGGAGTACCTTGAAGGCATGCCACTGTAGTTGCCCACTAAGACGTCGAGCGAGGCAGCGTTCGGTCCGATTACTGCGATTTTCTTGACGGCGGGCTTGAGCGGCAAAGTGTTCCGCTCATTCTTCAACAGTACGATGGATTCCTGTGCGGCTTTGAGCGCAAGCTGGCGATGCTCGACCGTGTCGTTGTCCGCCAGCGTCAAGCCAGACCACGGCACACGTTCCGGCGGATCAAACATTCCCAAACGGAAGCGTGCTTCGAACAAACGCTTTGCAGAGCGATCAATGTCCTCGCGCGAAATCATCCGGTCTGCGATTGAATATCGAAGCATGTAGTACCCGCTCCCGCAATTCAGATCCGTTCCGGCTTTAACCGACATGGCTGCCGCTTGCGCCAGAGTCGCCACGTAACCATGCCCCGTGTAGATGTCACCGATGGCTCCGCAATCTGAAACCACATACCCGCGAAATCCCCATTTGTTGCGCAACAGGCCGAAGAGCTTGTCATTCGCACAGGCTGGAACGCCGTCAACGGCGTTGTATGCGCACATAACCGAATCTGCTTTTCCCTCTACAATGGCTGCTCGAAATGCGGGCGTGTAGGTGTCCGCCAGATCGTGCGGTGAAGGCTCGGCGTCAAATTGATGCCTCCATACTTCCGGGCCGCTGTGAACCGCAAAATGCTTAGGGGTTGAAATTGTTTTGAGATAGGTGGAATTGTCGCCTTGAAGGCCAGTGACAAATGCCACTGCCATCCGCGCAGTAAGAAAGGGATCTTCACCATAGGTTTCCTGGCCACGGCCCCATCGCGGATCCCTAAAAATATTGATGTTGGGTGACCAGAAGTCGAGGCCGTAATGTTCACCAAAATTGCCATGTTGAATGGCATCGTTGTGCTTGGCGCGAGCCTCGGTCGAGATGACGTCCGCGATGCTGTGAACTAGATTCGTGTCCCAAGTCGCCGCCAATCCTATAGCCTGGGGAAAAACGGTGGCGTGACCGGCAAGCGCGACTCCGTGCAATGCTTCATTCGCCCACCCATAGGCAGGAATGCCTAAACGAGGAATGGCGGGAGCGTTATTCTGCATTTGAGAAATTTTTTCTTCAAGAGTCATGCGCGACACCAAATCGTCAACGCGTTTTTCGAAGGGCAGATCCGGATCTAGGTAAGCAGGCCTGGGTTGCTCGGAGATAGGGTTCTGAGCGCGGAGCAGATGAGGACAAAGTGCGGTTGCGATTAAGAGGCAAGAGACCCGAACTTGCATACGCTTATTTCTCGTCTTTTTCCTTTTCATGCGGCCTTTCCCCTTCAATCCACTTCAATGCTTGGAGTGGGACTGACGCAGTCGACTCGTGGGGCGTTGAGCAGAGTGAGGAATAGGAATTGGCTCAGTGCTACGTTCAGAATCCGGACCGGCAAAGCAGATTTCTCATCAGGATTGCGTGCTATGTGAGTGCGTCTTGTCTATCGGTCACCAAACCGTATTTGAACAACCTTCCTAGGATCCAATGGGCATCACCCGATAGGGAGTGGTCGCCTCCATTTGAGAAAGCTTCCACCACCTCAGCGACTGAAAAGCCCGGGCGGTCCGATATTTCACGCAGCACATCGGCGAATTTTCCCGGACATGGGACAGCGGACAATTGGGGTAGAAAATACAAACGCCCCGGCCGTTTTAGCCATTCTCGGCCTTCTTCGGTTATAAAACATTTTGTTTCCCCACTTCGCTTTCCGTTGGCGTAGTGCCCAAAGGCCTTTTCCAACGAGAGGTTCAGCAGATGTTTAGACTTCCCTGACCGCAGCTTGTTGGAACTCGCAGCCTTCAAGGACTCTTCCCACAATTCTTCATAGCGCCTTACGACAACTCGCCAGCTGCAATAGTCTTCTGCGAATCGCCTGGCAGCTTGCCCCATTTGCGCGCGGCGTTCCGGATCCACGACAAGTGTTTCCATTCTCGCGGACAAACAGGGGATATCGATGGTTGTGGACTGGGCCAGCGAATCCTCCTCCAGCATGGACGTCACACAATCACAGAGGCGGAAGTGCCCTACGCTCGTCGGCAAGACCGAAGGGACTAAGAATCCGTTCTGTCCATCTCTTACCATATCTCGATACCCATCCCAATCCGAGACAACAGCGGGAAGACCATAAGCCATAGCCTCAGCGACGCTTAGCCCAAACGTCTCTTGCATATTATCGCTGGGCGATACAAAGAAATCGGCCCCGCAATATAGCAGATGCTTTTCATCCGCTGACGGATTGGGCCATATCATCACGTTTTTTTGACAACCCAATTCGCTGGCAAGTGCCTCCAAACGCGGGGCTTCTTTCGATTGGGTATCATCACCTGCAATAATCAGATAAAGATCATTCCCTCTCCTCAGCAACTGAGACAAGGCAACCAATAGGGGCCCCAGATCACACTTACTACCTTGCGACAGACGGCCACAATACAACGCGATGCTGACTTGTGTTTCGATACTCAATCTTTGCCGCAGAGCGCCTGCCGCTCCTTGCTCGACAGCCGGAATATTGACACCTAGAGGAATAAGAACCCGGCGCGTCCGGTAACGCAACTCTGGTGACAGCAGCCCATTAATCTCATCAGCATAAATATCAATCGTCTTCATTCCCGCTCGGCTTGAACAAAACAGCAGATCAGCTTCAGAGAGTCCTGCAAAACATTGCTGCAGCAAAGCGAATGCAATACGCACGGAGTTGATGGAATGTATGAACCCGCACACCGGTGCATCGTACCGTTTCAGTTTTTGACGCACCGCAGCCAAGGCGTTCAGGTATCGGCCAGCCGTCAGGAAGACCACATGGTCAGAATCTTCGAAGGGTAACTGTCCTCCAAGAGGCGCAGGAACAAGCCGCTCGATACTGTCCTGAGGTAAACCGCCGTGCAACAGTGCTTGTTTCTTTTCTTCCGTTAGCCCACGCGCAAAGTAGGCGTCGTAGGTTCCGTATTCAAGCAGAGCCGAAAGCAGGTTCCACTCGAATATGTCGGCACCCTTGATGGTCTGATGGCCCTTCTTCTGGAGGCTTTCGGGATTTGCACTAACTTGATCTATGTACAACGCCTTCATCTCGTAGATTCCTGGAGCGCAAGGTGCCCTCTAATTGTTGGAAACGACTCTGAAGCTTTTTCAGTTTGACGGTAGACAATGCACCTAACTCGCGTCAACCGTTTTTGTCACAATTGGCAAGTAATGATTGATTTTTGTATTTTCGACGCATGTTTGAGGTTGTAGTTGTAGTGCTCCCCTCTAAAACTGGACACCTCATCTAGGTAGAATCAGGGCCTCCAAAACAGGAGGCACCATGGGCAGGAAACCACGCGTAGATCCCCGGAAGAGAAGTGGCAGATCGTGCAGGAAGGGTTGAAGAGCGGGAACGTTTCTGAAACTTGTCGGAGATTTGGAATCGCTCAAACGCTCTACTACCGCTGGAAGGATGAAGCGGAACAGGGAGCCAAGGCAGCGCTTGGGGGGAGAAGCGCTGCCGCCGCGGAAACTGAGAAGGATCGCTGCATCCGGCAACTGGAGCGGACCCTGGGCCGCAAGTCGCTGGAGATCGAAATCCTAAAAAACGTCGTGGGGGAGTGCGCTGTGGTGCGGTTCACTCCCAGGCGCGAGAGATGATGACCGAGGGCTACACGGCCACGCTGGTGGCGGCAACGTTGGCCATTAGCCGGTCGAGTCTGTATTACCGGAAGCGGCCGCGAGGCAACCGAGCTGACCGAACCTACGATGAGCAGATCGTGATGGCGTGCGGAGCGAAGCTGGCGTACGGCTATCGGCGAGTGGCCTGGTGGCTGCAGCGGAAGAAAGGCCTGCCTGTGAATCGCAAGCGGGTGTTACGGGTGATGCGCGAACGTGGGTTGCTGGTGCGCTCGCGTCGTCTGCGCGCACGAAGAAAGAAAGAGTGGGGCCGTGTGGAAGCGGCCGAGCCCAATCAGATCTGGCACTCGGACATGACGAAAATCTGGGCCGGTCCCCGCCCGAGGGCAGCCGCGAGGCTCGCTTGACGTTAACCACCGACAATGGAACGCAGTTCACTTCTTCACGGTTCTTAGAAACGCTCGGGCAGCTCAGCATCACGCACCGGCGGACGGCCTATCATCACCCGGAAGGCAATAGCTACATCGAACGGTTTCACCGCAGCTTGAAGGAAGAGGAAGTTTGGACGGCGGAGTATCGCAGCCTGGAAGAAGCGCGTGCCAGCATCGCTCGCTGGATCGAGGAGTACAATCACGACCGGCCTCATCGCGGAATCGAAAATCGCACCCCGCACGAGGCCTTCTTGGCTTTCGCCGCTGTACTAAAAAACGGGGCCCTGACTGTCTAAATTAGAGGGGAGCACTACACTGACCTGAATACCCTTCTTTTAGGCCATTTGGCTCGGTCTGAAAAGAGATTTTTCGTCACCTGATACCGATGAGAGAACGGCCCTCTTTTAACCTCACAACCCTTCTCTCATGGCCTACGGCACAAGTCAGAACTAAGCGCTTGCAGAAACTTCTGTTCGCCTATTTCCTTTGCATCGCTGCGAAGCGCGTCATAGGATAACGCCCACTGTTTCCCTCATCGCTGACTGGAGAAAACATTCATGCACCTGCAAATGCACCATTTGAATTGGATCGCGATCTTGGTAGCAGCGGTTTCCACCATGATGGTGGGATTTCTGTGGTATTCACCCCTGCTCTTCGCCAAAGCCTGGATGCGCGAAATGGGCTACGACGCGAACGACAAAGCTCGCATGGAAGAAATGAAGAAGAGCGCTGGCCCGGCCTACGGCGGCTCCTTCGTTGCCAGTCTGTTGTCCGCCTTTACGCTGGCGCTGATCCTTCACGGGCTTCGCGCAGAGGATCTGCACCTCGGTCTGATGACCAGCTTCCATGTGTGGCTGGGATTTGTGGCCACTGTGCAGTTTACTGCAGCGCTCTTCAGCAAGCAGACCATGAAGCTCTTCGGCATCAACACCGGCTACCAACTCGTTTGCTATCTCCTGATGGGCGTCATCCTAACCCTGTGGCGATAGCCCCGCGGCGTATACTGTTGCCAGAGTTCACTTGCTAGTAGGACGGGTGCGCCAGCCGGGGACGGGGCGCATGAGTAAAGCTTGGCTCGAACAAGGGCTTGCTTCCGTACCGCCGCTGGCGCGCCGTCCACCCCCGGCGGCATGCCAGCCTTCACTTCCGCCTTCTTTTCACTCGCACAGTTCAAATCCACCTGCGGGGATGGGGATCCAAGCCTGTTTTTCCGGCCCTGCGTGGTGAACTTGCTGGTCCAAGGGGGCCTGTTGCCAAATAGGGAACACGGCCAGGTACGGCCTTGCGGCGGACAGTCCGACTCAGGATGATGGAGGTAGGCCCAGCATAACCATCTCAGGAGGGAAGATGCGTAAACTACTGATTCTTGGAGTATTTATTCTCGCGGTGGTGGTACCAGCCAGGGCTCAGGATTACCCCAAGGCCGAAGTTTTTGGGGGTTATCAGTACCTCCGGCTTAATCCCGGTGGAACGAACTGCCAGGGTTTTGGCGGCGCGGCTGCCGCCAACGTGAGCAACTGGCTCGGGGTGGCCGGGGATTTCGGGTACTGCAAAGTGACCGGCCTGCCGTCCGGCATCAGCGCTCACGCGGTCAACTATATGTTCGGGCCCAGAGTGACGTATCGTTCCTATGGCTCTTTGACTCCGTTCGCCCATGTCCTATTCGGCGGGCAGCACTTCGGGGGCACCGGCGGCGGCACCGCGAACTCATTCGCGATGGCGCTGGGAGGCGGCGCTGATTACAAGGTGACGGAGCATGTCGCCCTGCGATTGATCCAAGTCGAGTATCTCTATACTCACTTTGCAGGCACCAGACAGAATAATGCCCGGATCGAGTCGGGCATCGTCTACCGCTGGGGCGGCAGGTAACCTCGTTAACCTGCTGAAGGGCCCGGCTTTAGCAGCCGGGTCCTTCAGTATTCCTCCCACGACTCCCTTCCTCGCCTTGCCATTTCGGGAAACCAGAGCCACTACGCGAAGAAGCCGCTTGCAACATCCCATGCTGGCATGGAGAATGTCCGCCAACCACACTTGTCCTCCCCAATTGACAACGAGGGCACCCCAGCTTCGCGTGCCGGCAACCGCGTGATCGTGTTGCTGGCGCTGGCCGCTCTAATCAATTACATTGACCGCGGCAACCTCTCTATCGCCTCATCTTTGCTGAAAGACGAGCTGAACTTATCCGCCTCGCAGCTCGGCATCCTGTTGTCCTCGTTTTTCTGGACCTACTCCTTCTTCCTCCCGGTTTCCGGATGG
>Ga0209472_1000251_pt1 | contig 32563 bp, 30 predicted proteins | sample GraSoiAngelo_130_FD_185887 | JGI IMG/M metagenome (GOLD analysis project Ga0209472, IMG submission 185887) | Grasslands soil microbial communities from the Angelo Coastal Reserve, California, USA - 14_0929_02_20cm (SPAdes) (version 2) | ecosystem: Environmental > Terrestrial > Soil > Grasslands ... | reverse complement strand
CGGAAGAAGGCTTCAGGCGACCGCCCAGCACGAGATGGACAGGGTGCAGCGGTTGACGAAGGAAATCCAGGGAGAAGCGCGGCAAGGCAATCTGGCGCAGCTTGAGAAATTCATCGAACGGCGAGTAAAGGAACAGTTTGAGCTTCGCGAGGTGCGGCTGCATTTGAGCACGACGAGGAGTTCGCCACCGGACGAAAACATTTCTGCGGAACCGCGGGCCGCGCTTGCTTTCGATCCGAGGGAATTCCCGCTTGTTCAAGGGAATCAGAGTCTAGGTGTCCTTCGCGTGGAACCTCATGGAGCAGCGATCTCCGGCGACACGCGAGCGGCGCTGGAGTTTTTGTGCGAGCAGTTGCAGGGGGCGCTGGATTTGTGCCGATTGATTGAGGAGAAGCTTCGGCTGGAGAGGGAATTGGCGGAGCGCGAGCGGCTGGCGCTGGTGGGGCAGATGGCGGCGAGCATCTCGCATAACTTGAAGAATCCGCTGGGGTCGATGAAGACAATTTTGCAAGTGCAGCTCGAGAATCCGGAGCTGCCGGAAACGATTCGCGGCGAAACCAAGATGGTGCTGGACGAAATCAGCCGGCTTTCGACGAAGCTCAATCAGTTGCTCCAATTTAGCCGGCCTGCGGTCCGAGGAGGCAGCGCCATTGGCAGGTGCGACGCTCAGGCAGCCGTTGAAGAGGTGGCGGGCGTCTTATCGCACGAGGCTGAGCGTCGGGGCGTAAAGATGGAAATCAGAGTTTCCGGCGGAAGGGCGATGGTGGCAGCCAGCGCGGAAGCGGTGAACGATATTGTGTCCAACCTCGTTGTGAATGCGTTGGAGGCTACGCCGCGTGGCGGACACGTCACGGTTTGTGCTACCTCGCAAGATGGAGTTTGCACGCTGGCTGTGGAAGACGATGGCCCGGGAATTCCGGCGGGGCTGCGGGAAAAAATTCTCCAGCCTTTTTTTACGACCAAGTCGCAAGGAACGGGATTGGGTCTGGCAATTGTGGCAAGGCGCGTCGCCGAGTTTGGCGGCAAGTTAGATTGGGAGAGTCCCGTGCGGAATGGAAATGGAACCAGATTTTACGTGACGTTGCCAACGGGGGAAGGGAAGTAAGGAATCGAAACCATGAAGACGATTCTGATCGTTGATGACGAACCCGCGGCAAGATACGGCCTGCGAAAGGCGCTGGAGGCGAAGTATCGAATCGCTGAGGCGGACTCGGCGGAAGCAGCGCGAGAGGCGTTGCCCCGCGAACAGCCGGACCTGGTGCTGCTGGACGTCGTGCTGCCGGGGCAGGATGGACTGTCGTTTTTGCGGTGGATACGCGAGCAGGGAGGCGAGGTGCCGGTGCTGATGATTTCGGCGCTGGACACTGCGAAAACGGCGGTCGAATCGCTGCAGCTTGGCGCGGCGGATTATTTGGTGAAAGGTTTCGAGTTGGAAGAGCTTCGCCAGCGCGTGGCAAATTTGCTGAAGCTGGTGACCCTGGAAAAAGAAAATGATGCGCTGCGGCGCCGTTTGACGACCGAAGGGCAGTTTGGCCAGATGATCGGCCGCTCTGAAGAGATGCGGCGCGCTTTTGAAATGGCGGACCGCGTGGCGGCCACGGATTCAACGGTGCTAATTCTGGGTGAGAGCGGAACGGGAAAGGATTTGTTGGCGCAGGAAATTCATGCGCGCTCGCCGCGAAACGGGAAAGCCTATGTGGCGGTGAATTGCGCTGCACTCCCGGAAACGCTCATCGAATCGGAACTATTCGGCTACGAGCGCGGCGCATTTACGGGCGCGGCGCAGCAGAAAAAAGGAAAGTTCGAGCTGGCTTCGGGCGGCACGATTTTCCTGGATGAAATTGGGGACATGAATCCGGTGACGCAAGCGAAAGTGTTGCGCGTACTCGAGAACCGCACCATCGAGCGGTTGGGCGGGACGCAATCAATCCCCGTGGATGTGCGAGTGATTAGCGCCACGCACCGCAATCTGCAAGCGGAGATTCGCGCGGGAAAGTTTCGCGAGGATTTGTTCTACAGGCTCCGGGTGGTGACGATTGAGCTGCCGCCGCTGCGGGCGCACAAAGAAGATATTGCGCTGCTGGCAGGAAGTTTCTTGCAATTGCATGGAGCGCGGCTGGGACGCAACGCGCGGCTGAAGCGCGAGGCGATGGCGGCGGTCGAGAAATACGATTGGCCGGGCAATGTACGCGAATTGAAGAACGCGCTGGAGCGGAGCGTGGTGCTTTCCCGCAGCGACGAAATCGGCGTCGAGGATTTGCCAGGCGAAGTCGTGCATGGCGAGAGCATCTCGCGCAAACACAGCGGTGAGGAGCTGGACAATGGCATTGGCGAACGGGATTTTCGCGAAGCCAAGCGAAAATTTGAAGTGGCCTATCTGACGAAACAGCTGGCGAGTCATCGATGGAATGTTTCGCGCACGGCTGCGACGATCGGTTTGCACCGACAGAGCTTGCAGGAGAAGCTGCGGGAGCTTGGCATTCGGCGGCCAGGGCGTGAGCCACTTGAAGAAGAATAGAATTTAACGCAGAGAAGACAAAGAGCAGAGAAGAGAATGAAACAGAGAGTCAGAGGCGCGAAAGGCGAGACGGAAGTCACCGGATACGTTTTGGCGGGGGGCGCGAGCACGCGACTTGGGCGGGACAAGGCACTTGTGGAAGTGGACGGAACGCCAATGCTGGCGCGCATGATTGAACTTCTGGGAGGCGTTACAAAGCAAGTGAAATTGGTGGCAGCGCCAGGCAAGTATTCTGCATTTGGAGTGGAGACAATCGAGGACCAGTGGCCTGGAGAAGGGCCGCTCGGCGGAATTATTACAGCGCTTGAAGATACGGCGGAGGGTTCTGCGAATGGCGAATGGAATTTAATCGTGAGCTGCGACATGCCGTTCCTGACGCGGGAATGGCTGGGTTTTGTTTGCGAACGTGCAACAAAAAGCAAAGCGCAGGTCGTGCTTCCTCACTCGGCGTCCGGTCCGGAACCGCTCTGCGCTTGCTGGCAAACGGCCGCAGCGGCAAAGCTGCGCTCTGGATTCGAGCGCGGCGTTCGCAAAGTGACCGAGGGGATCGCACTGCTTCGCGCGGAAGTTCTTGACGAGGCAGACTGGAAACGATTTGATGACGAAGGGCGATTGTTCTGGAACATGAATACAGCAGCGGATTACGAGGAAGCACGGCGAGTTCTGGAAGCGGAGCGCAAGTGAACGAAGAGCCGGCGGTTAATTACTTCGAGTTTCGCGACGTGTGTAAGAGCTTCGACGATCGCCTGGTGCTCGATCACGTCAGCTTCACAGTGAAGCGCGGGGAGACTTGCGTGATCATGGGACGCAGCGGCGTTGGCAAGTCTGTTTCGCTAAAACACATCATGGGTTTTCTGAAAGCGGATTCGGGAAGGATTTTCATCGACGGACAAGACGTCACCAATTTCAAAGAAGAGGACTTCGAAGGAGTGCGGCGAAGAGTGACGATGGTTTTTCAGTCTGGCGCGCTCTTTGACTCACTGACGGTTGGAGAGAACATTGCCTTCCCGCTCGATGGGCAGCCGGGTCTGAAGGCCGAAGACATTGACGAGTACGTCATGAAAATCGCGCACATGGTGGAAGTTGAGGACGTTCTGGACAAGTTGCCGAGCGAACTCTCAACCGGCATGAAGCGCGCCGTGGCCATCGGGCGCACGCTGGCACAGAATCCCGAGGCGATCCTGTTCGATGAGCCGACGACCATGGTGGACCCCATCATGGCGGGGCACATGGGCGAATTGATTTTGCGGCTGAAGAAAGCGTTTCAGAAGACGTCCATCGTTGTAACTCACGACACGCATTTGGCTAAGAAGCTCGCGGACGTAGTCGTCTTTCTCCAGGAAGGCCGCGTAACGCTTTTCGGACCGTGGGAAGAATTTGAGAATTCAAGCGATCCCTTCCTCAAAAACTTCCGCATGCAGGATGAATTGATCCCCGCGCTGGACGTAACTCTGTGAGCCAAACGGCAAACGGTTCTCCCGATCCCATCAAGCAATTACGGAAGGAGATGGGCTTCTGGGACGTCATGCTCTTCAACATCGCGACGGTGCTTGGCCCGCGCTGGGTGGCAGCAGCCGCGCATAGCGGAACTTCGTCGATCAGCTTGTGGATTTTAGCGGCGTTGCTGTTTTTCGCGCCTTCGGCAATGGTGATCAATGAATTGTCGTCACGATTCCCGGAAGAAGGCGGGCTGTACGTCTGGACCAAGGAAGCGTTCGGAAATTTTCACGGCTTCGTGGCTGGCTGGAACTATTGGATCTACACAGTGTTCTATTTTCCCGGCTTGTTGCTGGCCAGTGCGGCGATGAGTGCGTACATCATCGGTGAAAACGGCGCGGCGCTTTCACAGAACCGAACGTTCTTGCTTTCCGTGTCGGTCGCCATGCTCGTGGTGGCGGTCGGACTGAATATCATCGGATTGAACATCGGCAAGTGGCTGCAAAACGCGGGCGGCGTGTCCACGTATTTGCCGCTGCTGGCACTGCTGGGCATCGCGGCAATTCTGTGGATGAAGAATGGGCCGGTCACGCACTTCACGCGCGCCAACATGCTGCCGGTGTGGAATTGGGATACCGTGAACTTTTGGTCGCAAATTGCATTTGCGTTTAGCGGGCTGGAGCTCGTGTCCGCGATGAGCCAGGAAGTGCGCAACCCGCAGAAAACGCTGCCGCGAGCGGTGTACGCATCGGGAATGCTGATTGCCGGAATGTATATCGTGGCGACAGTCGCGGTGCTGGCCTTGGTTCCAGCGGCGGAAGTATCCACTACTAGCGGCGTGTTTCATGCGATTACCGTGGGTTCTATCGCGCTGAAGATCGGTGCGCTGGGAATTACTGCGGCCGTGGTGGTGACAGTGGGCAACGCTGGCGGCGTTGGCAGCACAGTGGCCGGGATTGCGCGCGTGCCGTTCGTGGTTGGCATCGACCGATACTTGCCGGCAGCGTTCGGGAAAATTCATCCGCGCTGGAAGACACCATACGTTTCGATTCTGGTGCAGGGCATTGCATCGTGCGCGATTCTGTTGATCAGCCAGATCAACGAGACGACGCGCGGCGCGTATCAATTTCTCGTGGATGCGACCATCATTCTTTACTTCATTCCATTCATCTATATGTTTGCGGCGGCGATCAAGCTGCTTTCGCGGCCGGACCGGCGCGCAAATAGAGATGCTGTGCTTATCCCCGGAGGCCGAGCGGGCGTATGGATCGTGTCCGGAACGGGCCTGGCGATCGTGCTGATTGGCATTCTCGTTTCACTGGTGCCGCCGGGAGACTCGTCGGACAAGCTGGGATTTGAATTGAAGCTTGTCGGCGGGACAGTGGCCGCGATTGTGTTGGGATTGACGCTGTATTGGCGCGGGGCGCGCGAGAAGAGCCACGAAGGCGTTGTAGCCGGTGACTAGCTAGAACCCTTCTTCGAGGAGGCGTGCGACAGTGAGCGGCGATTCCGCCGGCGCCGCGATGTCGCGCTGCTGCAGATAGCGTTCGACGTACTTTCCAAGCACATCGCCTTCGAGGTTGACTGCGTCGCCGGGCCTACGGTCGTGGATGTTGGTGTGCTGGTAGGTGTAGGGAATCACGGCGACTTCGGCGATGTTGTCGTGCCAGCTCGCGATGGTCAGGCTGATGCCGTCAATGGTGATCGAGCCTTTTGGCACGACGTAGCGCGCGAATTCTTCCGGAACATCCACGCCAAACCACCAGCTTTCTCCTTCGGGAGTGAGATGCGTTACGCGGCCGATGGTGTCTACGTGGCCGAGGACAAAGTGTCCGCCGAATTCCTTGCCCGCAGTCAGCGGCTGCTCCAGATTGACGCGCGCGCCTTTTTTCAGCTCGCCGCTCTTTGCGCCGAAGGAAGTCTTGCGAATCGTTTCGCCGGATAAATCCGCGGTGAGCCGGCCGTTGTGGAGATCGACGATGGTCAGACAGCATCCGTTCACAGCGATACTGTTCGAGACTGCCAGCGACGGCGCGACAGACGGCGCGTGAATGGTGACACGCCCGCCGTCGCCGTTCAGGACGAGCGCTTCGATCGTGCCGGTGTGCTCGATGATTCCGGTGAACATGGCGATTCCGATGGCTTTCGAACTCGAGTGTACCGTATTTCGCGCCCAAGGTAGAAAGCACTAGACTAGGGCGCATCGAATGGACTGAGATTACGCCGAGGTTTCGCGATGAAGGCATGTGTGCTGCGCGGGCCGGCCGCGATTGAGACGAATCCGCTGGAATATCGGGAAGTTGCGACTCCGCAGCCGAATAGCGGGGAAGTACTTGCGCGCGTACGTGCTTGCGGCGTGTGCCGAACCGATTTGCACGTGATTGAAGGAGAATTGCCGCCGCGCAAATCGCCATTGATTCCCGGGCACCAGGTCGTCGGTGTCATCGAGAAACGAGGCGAGGGTGCACGGCGATTCGCGGCCGGAGCGCGCGTTGGCATCGCCTGGCTGCATCGGACGGACGGAACCTGCGAATATTGCCGCGCTGGCGTGGAGAATCTCTGCGACAACCCGATGTTCACCGGTTACACCGTGGATGGCGGCTACGCCGAATTTATTGTCGCGCCCGAGGATTTCGCCTATGCTATTCCTGAAGGCATTCCCGATGAACAAGCCGCGCCGCTCCTTTGCGCGGGAATCATCGGGTTCCGGTCACTGCGGCTCTCGGGCGTAAAACGTGGTTCGCGATTGGGTTTTTACGGCTTCGGCGCAGCGGCGCACGTTGCGATTCAGGTGGCGCGGCACTGGGGAGTGGAGGTGTTCGCTTTCACGCGCGATGCGCGTCATCAGAAACTGGCGATGGAGTTGGGCGCGGCATGGGCTGGCGGAACGCTTAATGAACCGCCAAAGAAACTCGATGCCACAATCGTCTTTGCGCCGGCCGGCGAGATAGTTCCCGCTGCGTTGAAGGCCCTCAAGAAAGGCGGCGCGCTCGTTCTTGGCGGGATTCATATGAGCCCGATCCCATCGTTTAGCTACGATTTGTTGTACGAAGAGCGACAGATTAGGAGCGTGGCGAACAATACGAGGAAGGACGGCGAAGACTTCTTGCGCGTGGCGGCTGAAATTCCGATTCGAACGCGCGTCCAGGTTTTTCCGCTGGACGAAGCGAACCGCGCCCTCAATGCACTCAAGAATGACGCCATACCCGGCGCGGCCGTCCTTCGCATTGGCGAGTAAGCATGTCTATTTCTTATAAACGTCTTGCAGATAAGCCTCGACGGCGATGTCGGGGCCGAACAATTGTGTACGAACGTCGCGCAGCGGAGGAAGATTTAGCTTCGATGCGATCGCAAAAGGGACTCGATTTTCGCCGGCGATCTTTGGCGCGTAGAAGAGAAAAAGTCTGTGAACGATGCCGGCGGCGAGCGCCGCGCCGTTGAGCGCCGGGCCTGCTTCCAAAAGCACACTCAAGATTTCGTGGCGGCCGAGGTCTGCAAGCACTGAAAGCAGATCGATGCGGCCGTTCTTCGTTTTTGTTCGAATCACTTCAACCCCCGCGTTTTGCAGCTTGCGCGCTTTCGCTGAGGTCATTGCAACGGCAGTGAATACAAGCAGATCGTCATCCGAAGTTTTTACAATGCGGGATTGTGGTGATAGCCGCAGCTTCGAATCGAGAACCGCGCGGAGAAGAGGCTTACGGCGCGGGAGACCGCTGCGATCGGTTAGCAGCGGATCGTCGGCGAGAATCGTGCCGATGCCGGTCAGGAGCGCGTCCGAAGCGTGGCGCATGCGGTGAACTTCGGCTCGCGATTCTTCCGAGGTAATCCAGGCGTCATGGTTGCGTTTGCCCGGGCTTTTGCCAGCCTTCTTTTGGGATTGCGGCAGTGCGAGCTGGCCGTCAAGCGTCAGCGCGGATTTTAATGTGACAAATGGCTTTTTCGTTCGGATCCAGCACGCGAAAGCCTCATTCAGACGGCGCGCCTCTTCTTCGCAAACGCCAGTGACAACCTCGATGCCTGCTGAGCGCAGGCGCTCGAATCCGCGGCCGGAATTGACCGGGTTCGGATCTTCCACCGCAACGACGATGCGTTGAACGCCCGCGGCGATGATTGCTTCCGTGCACGGCCCGGTGCGTCCGATGTGATTGCAGGGTTCGAGCGTGACATAGAGCGTCGCGCCGCGCACCTTCTCGCCGGCCGTTTTCAGTGCGACGATTTCCGCGTGGTCGCGCCATTCGTACTGATGAAAGCCTTCGCCAACAATCTGGCCTTCGCGCACGATGACGCAACCCACCATCGGATTCGGGCTGGCCAGGCCGGTGCCTTTGCGGGCCAGTGCCAGCGCGTATTGCATGAAGCGGATGGCGTGTGCGTCCACGATTTAATCGAAAAGAGAGTTAGCGTAGGTTTCCGCGTCGAAGGGAACCATGTCGTTGATCTGTTCGCCCGTTCCGACGAAGCGGATGGGCAAGCCCAGCTCACGCGAAATCGCGACGACGATGCCGCCCTTGGCCGTGCCATCAAGTTTGGTGAGGATGATTCCGGTGACACCGACGGTGGAAGTGAATTCGCGCGCTTGCGCAAGACCGTTCTGCCCGGTGGTGGCGTCGAGAACCAGCAACACGTCGTGCGGAGCCCCGGGAATGACTTTCGCCGCAGTGCGCTTCATCTTTTCCAGTTCGGCCATGAGGTTGGATTTGGTGTGGAGGCGTCCCGCGGTATCCACGATGACGACGTCGGACGAGCGCGCTTTCGCGGCGGCGACCGCATCGTAAACAACTGCGGCAGGATCAGCGCCGGATTTCTGTTTGATGACTTCGATGCCGTTGCGCTGCGCCCAGATTTCCAGTTGCTCGACGGCGGCGGCGCGAAACGTGTCCGCAGCGCAGAGCATCACGCTGCGGCCCTCCTGGCGCAGGCGGTTTGCGAGCTTTCCGATGCTGGTGGTTTTGCCGGCGCCGTTCACGCCGATAATGAATATCACGCGCGTTCCGCTGCCATTCTTTGAAGTGGAAATGCCGCTCCCGGCCGCCACGTCAGGCCGGACGGGCATGTTCAGGATGCGAATGATGTGCGACTTGATTTCGCGCTTCAGGTGCGCGGCATCGGCGAGCGCGTTGCGGTCCATTTTCTCTCGGACCGCATCCAGAATCTCGCGGGTCGGCTTCACGCCAAGGTCGGCGGAGAGCAGCGCTGTTTCCAGATCTTTCAAGATCGAAGGATCGATCTTCCGCTCGCCGAGAAAGATCGTATCAACGGTTTCGGACAGCGCCGCCTTGGTTTTGCTGACGGAATTCTTCAGCCGCTCGAGTAGCGTCGGCTCCGGCTCATTCTTCCCAAAAAGTGAAATCATATGGCTGCGCGCATGGCACACGCTGCAACCCAAAATTGTAGCAGAACGGCTTTGACAACGACGGAAAGGGGTACGATCTAACGGATGAAACTTAGAATATGCAACCCAGACAGTCCGTGATAGACGAGCAGTATTCCTATGGCAATGAAAGACAATCTGCCCAGCCATTTAGGTAGTAACTTCGAACTAGCACTGTGGGTCTTTCCAGTATAAAAATCCCCCTTCGAGAAGCCCGAGACGACGAGGAATGCCCCAGTTGCGACAAAAGCTCAATTTATCCAGCTTGCGGTCATCAGGCCTCTAGCTAAACGTGCACTTCAACGGCGCTGAGGCGGAGCTTGCCGGCGTTGACAGCGGACTCGAGTGCCGTCACAACAATCGCATCAAATTTTGAACCAGTCAGCGCGCGAATGCGGTCCATGGCATAGTCCAGTTCCATCGCCGTCTGATACGGTCGGTTGGTCGTCATGGCATCGAGAGTATCGGCCACACCGATGATCCGCGCCATTAGCGGAATCTGCTGACCTTGCAATCCGTAAGGATAACCGCGGCCGTCCATGTGCTCGTGGTGCAACTCGATGCCCGGGAGCATTTCCTTCAACTGCGAAACCGGGCGCATGATGTTCGCGCCTTTCACCGTGTGCTGCTTCATCAACCCAAATTCTTCGGGTGTCAACGAACCCGGCTTTTTCAGCACACGGTCCTCGACGCCGATTTTTCCGACGTCATGCAACAGCGCCGCAATACGCAGCTTGTCCAGTTCTTCCGTTGACAGCCCCAGTTCCTGTCCGATCAGCCCCGAATACTTAGCCACGCGGCCGGAGTGACCGCGCGTGTACGGATCCTTTTCATCGATGGCTGCGGCAAGCATTCGAATGGAGCCGATAAACAGCTCGCGGTTCTCTTCGGCCGCTTCTTTCAGCCGCTCGATGTACTCCTCGATATCGCCAGCCATTTTGTTGAAGTTTTCAGCCAGCTCGCTGATTTCCGAAGCCCCGCGGACGGGCGAACGCTGGTGGAATTCGCCGCGGCTGATCGCGCGAGTGGACGCTGCCAAACCGCGAATCGGCCCGCTGATACCCACCGCGAAGAAATACCCCACGAGAATCGCGGCCAGGATAACCACGCTGACGAACGCGAGCGCCTGCCGGTTCAACTCGGTTACGCCGGTGTCGCTTTGCGCCTGATCGAGCCTCCGCTGGGCAATGACCGTCCAATTCAATTCAGGAATCGTGCTATACGTCCCGATCATTTCGACTTTGTGTTTTTTGATCACTTCCGCGTAACGAACCGTTTCTGTGTTGCGAAGTTCTTGAGGCAGCGCCTTCACTTGCGTCACCAGGGAATTGCTGCTCACATCGGCGCCAGGGACAAAATTTTTCGTGTCCTGGTGCGCCACCAGGCGGCCGTTGTGGTCCACCAGAAAAACCGTGCGTTCCCGCACGCCGGCTTCCTGCAGATGGTGCAAGATGGGTTCCAGGGAGACTACTGCAGCCAGCATGCCGGTGAAATTCTCGTTGACGTCTTTCAAGGGCACGGCCACCACAAAGCCTGGCCGGTTTCCCGGTGCCAGCGCTAGAGGATCGCTTCGGAATTTGACTACCTGGAGTTGCTGGGATTGCAGGCAGGTAACGAAGGCCCTGTTCAGCGCTTTCGCCACGAAAGGGTCCTGCTCGGCCCGGAAATTACCCTGCGACGCGCTTGTGCCCTTTCCCGATTTGCCGACTGCCGTCAGATAGATGAACGTGCTGCGATTGGTCTCGACAAAGTTCTCAAGCAGGCGGGTGACTTTCGGTTCTGCCGCGGGATCTTCGACGTTGTCAATGAGGCCGGTCAGCGCCAGAATCTGGCGCTCGCTCAGAAGCTGTTGCGTCAAATTGGATTCGAATTGCTGAATGTCCTGGGCCAGCGACCTGGTCAAATCCGTCTGCTGGACGCGCTCGGTATCCACCAGCTTTTCCTGGCTGAGCTCCAATACCTGGCGGTGGTAAAGGCCAATGGGAAGCGCGCTGACCAGCAAGAGCGCCCCCAAAACGAGCCACAGGATTCGCACGCGGCCTGCGCGCACACGTTCCCAACGGGCTTTGAAGGCCGGGTTCATCTCTATTATTCATTCTAGAAGAACCGGGGGGACTCAGGCGGTCGGCTCACGTCTCACGACGCGCATGTGCAACTGGGACTTTAGTACTAGAGGCCTAAAATGTGGCGAACCAGGGCTTTTCCCAGAATCCGGCGCTTACTCCCGCTTCAAAGGCCGTTCCATGATGTCGCGAATCGCATCTTTCGGTGACTTCCCGGCGTGCAGGATGGCGTCAACCTGCTCTGTGATCGGCATTTCGATCTGATGCTCGCGGGCCAGCGCCAGCAGCGGCTCGGTAGTGTAGACGCCTTCGGCAACCATGCGCATATTCGCCAGGATTTCGCGCAGGGTTCGTCCCTTGCCCAGCTCGATTCCTACGAAGCGATTCCGGCTGAGGGCGCCAGTGCAAGTGAGGACCAAATCGCCCAGCCCGGCCAAACCGCTGAGCGTCTCCGCTCGCGCCCCAAACGCAATGGCCAAACGCGCCATTTCTGCAAGGCCTCGCGTAATCAAGGCCGCGAGAGCGTTCGAGCCAAGACCCAGCCCCTGGCACGCGCCGGCGGCAATGGCCATCACATTCTTCATCGCCCCCGCCAGCTCCACGCCCAGAACGTCGTCGTTGGTATAGAGCCGAAAGTTTGGGCCGGCAAACTCTTCCTGCAGTTCGGTGGCAAGCGCGGCGTCCCTCGAGGCCAGAACGACGGCCGTGGGTTCGCCGCGAGCAGCCTCCACTGCAAACGATGGTCCAGAAACCACCGCGATGCGCGGCGTGAATTTCGGCGCCGTGACTTGCGTGATTACCTCGCTCATCCGCAAGTGCGTCCCTGGCTCAAGCCCTTTTGTGGCGCTGACGAAAGTTGTCCCAGCGGCGGCGTGAGGAAGCGCCGAACCGTAAACGGCGCGCGCATGCGCCGACGGCATCGCGCCAAGAATGATCTGTGCGCCTGACTGAGCGGCTGCCAGGTCAGATTGCACACGAACGCTCTCCTGCAATTTCAAGCCGGGAAGATACGCCGTATTTTCATGGTCGCGCTGGATCGATTCAGCAAGGCCTGCGTTGCGCACCCAAAGCGAAATCTCGTGTGGCTTGCGGCTGCGCGAAAGCACAATCGCCAGCGCCGTTCCCCAGCTTCCCGCTCCCAGAATGGCGATCTTCGTCATTCCGCTTCTTTCTTTTTGTCAAAGGAAAAGCGCGGCTCGGTGCCTTCGACGAGGCGCTGGAGGTTCCCGTCATGCTTGTAAATCACGAGCAGCGCGATGGCCAGCGTCCCCGCGTCGACAATGATCGGCGGCGCATGGCGCGGCGCCCACAGAAAATAAATAAGCAGCGGCATCGCCGCGGCCGCCGCCACCGAGCCCAGCGAGACATAGCGCCAATAGGCCACGCACAGCAAAAAGAGCAGTAGGGCGGCAAGCGCCGCAAGCGGGCAGAGCGCGAGGAATATGCCAAGAGCGGTAGCCACGCCTTTGCCGCCCTTGAACTTTAGCCATACCGGAAAGCAATGTCCAAGCAGCACGGCGAACGCGGCGACCATCATCCACGTCGCGCTCTCCTCGGTGACACGGCCTGCAAACCACACGGCTGCCGTGCCCTTAGCGGTGTCGAACATCAGCGTGAGGATTCCCGCCAGCGGGCCCGCAACACGCGTCACGTTGGTTGCGCCGATGTTGCCGCTGCCGGATTTGCGCACGTCCGCTGCACCAAACAGTTGTGCGAGCAGCAATCCAAAGGGAATCGAGCCAAGAAGATACGCGACGAAGGGGATCAGAATGGCAGTGATCGAAATTGCTCGCATGCTCCGTCAAACCTCCGCCGCAGCGAACGAAAAACTTTCGACCGTAGTGTACTCCGCGCCGGATGGTTTTAGTTTGCTTTCGATGAGATGAAATTTGCCACTATGCAGCGAACCGAAATCGCGCTCCGCGTTTTCCTGGATCTCCGCGCGAAGTTTTTCCTGCAGCCGGGGAGGCTCAAACCGCGCGAGCGTCAGATGCGGTGAAAAAGGGCGCTGTTCACGCGGGATGCCCAGTTTTTCTGTGGCCCCGTCGATATCAGCCGCCAGAGTCTTCAGGTTCGGCGAAGCTACAATGCCCGCCCAGAAAACGCGTGGATGTTTTTCGTTGGGAAAGAAACCGAGTCCGTGAAAATCCAGAGTGACGAGTTGCTTAGACCTCACGCCTGAAAGTGCCTCGCGAATGCCGGCAAGTTTTGTTTGCGGCACTTCGCCGATGAATTTCAGCGTCACGTGCAGGTTTTCCGGCCGCACCCAGCGGGTTTGTGGTGAGACCGCGCGAAGCATTTGCAGCAAGCTCGCGAGGTTTTCCCGCACCGCAGCGGGAACCTCCAGCGCGACGAACAATCGCATGAAACGTCACGCCCTTTTGGCGTTGAGTGATGGCGGTTCTCCGCCGTTGTAAAGGAAGTGGATGCGCACCAGGTCCAGCGCCAGTTGCGAGGCATGCCAGCGGATCGCTTCGCGATCGCCCGGGAAGACCACGCCGCGTTCTTTGACGCCGCCGGCATGCGACAGCGCGATGTGTACGGTGCCCACAGGTTTTTCCTCACTGCCGCCGCCAGGTCCGGCGATTCCGGTAATGCCCACGCCCAGCGTGCTGCCCACCTGCCGTCGAATGCCTTGCGCCAGCGCGATGGCCACTTCGCTGCTCACTGCTCCTTTTGTCTGGATGAGTTCCGCCGGCACATCCGCCCACGCCGTCTTGAGTTCATTGCTGTAGCTCACCACGCCACCCAAAAAATACGAAGAGCTGCCCGCAATGCTCGTCAGCCTTTGCGCCAGCAATCCGCCGGTGCAGCTTTCCGCCGCGGAGATCGTGGAATTGTGCTGGGTCAGCAAGCCTGCCACCACTTCTTCCATCGAAGAGCCATCTTGCGAAAAGATGCGGTCGGCCAGTGCGATTTCGAAGCCCTGCGCGATTTCGTCCAGCGTTTTTTGCGCGTGCGCGGAGTCAGCGGTCCACATCCGCAGATGAATCTGAATCTCGCCCGGCGCGGCGAGGATCGTGGTATTCACGTCCGAGTAGCGCGTGTAAATCGGCCGGATGCGTTGCTCGACGCCCGATTCACCCAAGCCTGCCACTCGCAATTCGCGGTGAAACATGCGAATGTTCGAACTGAGCCGCACCAGCCGCGGCAAAACCTGCTCCACGTACATGGGTTTCAATTCGAGAGGCGGGCCGGGAAGCAGCGCGATGAAGTGCCCCGCGTCTTCCATCCACAGCCCGGGCGCCGACCCGCGCGGATTCTCAAGCACCTCCGCGCCTTCCGGCACCATCGCCTGCCGCACGTTTACAGCGGGCATCTCCCGGCCGAGCTGCCGGAAGCGCCCTTCGATATAACGGAGAATTTCATTGTTCAGGTGCAGCTTGCGGCCTAGAAGGTCTGCGACGGTTTCGCGCGTAAGATCGTCTTCCGTGGGACCAAGCCCGCCCGATGCGATGATCAGTTCAACGCGCTCCAGCGCTTCCTTAAACGCCGCGCTCAAAGTATCGCGATTGTCTCCGACAATCGTTTTGCGCACTACCTCGATGCCGAGCTTGTTCAGCTCTTCGGTCAGGAAGAGCGAGTTGGTGTCCATGCGGTCCGGAGTCAGCAGTTCCGAACCAACCGCAATGATTTCCGCTTTCATCTTTTCAATTATCCGAGTAAAGGCAAGCCGCGGACGTCCCAGTCGAGTGTAAAAAGCGCTCCTGAGGGCGGGTTGGACTCAGATGTGGCAAGAATTGCGCGCCCGGAGGGCTGCAGCGCCATGCCCACAATTCCGGACCCGCTGAGAACCACTTCGGCTTGAGCCTGCGGCGTGATGCGGACAATACCCCGCCGTCCGCCATAGGAAGCCGCCACGTATAGATTTCCTTCGCGGTCCAGAGCGATCCCCTGTGGCCGCCCGAGCCCGCGGAAGAACACGCTTACTTCGCCGCCTTGCGTGATTTTGTGGATGCGGTCAAAGCTGGAGGTCGTCGGCGCCGAAACGTACAGATCCCCGCTGGGATGAAACGCCAGGTGGTACGCGGCAACGGAAGGCTCCAGAGTGGCAAAAACAAAAATCTCCCGGCTGGCGCTGATCTTGAAAACCGTGCCGCTGCGGTCGCCGACGTACAGATTGTCGTTGTGATCGAACGCGATGCCCGTGGCGATGCCCATGCCTTCCACCCATTGCTCGGCGCGGCCATCAGGCGTGATCCTGTGAATCGTGCCATCGTGCCGGCAGGAGACAAACAGATTGCCCGTGCGGTCGAGCGCCAGGCCGCTGGGATTCATCAGCGAAGTGATGAACGGCTTCACGCTGTAATTCGCGGTGATCTTGTAAAGTGAAACGGGTACACGCTGGCCCCGCGGACCCGAAAACGTGACGTAAATGTTGCCGTCCAAATCCACCGCGGGGTTCGCCACCGGGTGAAGGTTGTCCGCGATTTGCAGGGCGATATATACGGGATGCGGCGGACTTTCGTGGCCGGAGGTGGCTACGCGCACCACTCCGCCGTTTGCCCCTTCCGGGACGCGCGCCACCAGACGATTCTCGCAGGCCAGCGCCACGCTGGCTTCCGCTTCGCCGAAGCGAACCACGGGACGCGCTTGTACGCGCGAAACGAAACCGCGCCCGAGAATCGTCATTTCGCCGCCGGGAATCGCCGCGGCGGGCGCAACTCTCTCAATGTGCGGAATGCCGTTCTTCTCTGCCGACGAGCCGAACCCGAATTTCATACCCAGCCAATGTGAAACGTGAGCAGACCAAAGTGTAACGCTACACGCAGCAGAATTGCAGCGTAGACGCCCGCCATCCAGTCATCCGCCATGATTCCCCATCCGCCGGGCAGCCTTTCCAGCCGGCGCACCGGCCACGGCTTCCAGATGTCAAACACCCGGAAAAGTATAAAACCGAGCAAAAGATATTTCCAATTCACAAGACTGAGTGCGAAGAAAATCGCAAAAAGGGAGAAGTCCATGTGCGCCGTAAAGTGCGGAAGCGCAATGGGGATCAGCGGGAGAAGAAGAGCCAAGTGTTGTCCCGCGACTTCATCGATGACCACGAATTGTGGGTCTTCCATTCCCGCGTGCTTAGCCGCCCGCGAAGCGCTCCACACTCCAATCGCCGCCAGCACAACCAGCAGAACCAAAGCACAAAACACCGGCAGCGCCAGGATGGCGTTGTGAATGTCGCTGCCTGGGACGAGGAAATGCTTATCTGCCAGCACCGCATCGGAATTGGGATGCAAGCTGAACATCCCGCCGAAGGTCGTTGGCCGAAGGAAAAAGACGGCCGAGAGGTAGGCCGTCGCGACTCCTAAGAGCGAGCCGAAAGTTCCCGGCGCCTTCGGGATGTAACCTACCCCCAACGCAGTAGCGATCGCAAGGGCTAGCCGCGGTTTCTTGAGCAGTGCTTCGGGCGCGGCAGCGAGGTCAGTGTTCGGAGTCATTCGGGCTGTCCAAATCGTCGTCCAAACGCAGGGCGATACTGTCTCCCTTGCTTTCGGCAAGGTCTTCTTCGTCAAAGACGGGTTCGGAAACCACGTACTTCTCGGTAGCCCAGTTGCCCAGATCCCGATCCCGGCAGCGTTCGCTGCAAAAAGGGAAGTCCGCATGGACCGCAGAGTCCGTCTCCGTTTTGCAGATCGGGCACTTGTGTTTCATGACCCTTTTGTTTCCGAGTTCAGCCAACCGGCCACCACTGTCATTCCGAGCGGAGCAGGCCGACTTCTTCTTCCCCTTCGCTCCTGCAACGGGTCGGCTTGCGAAGTCGAGGAATCTCTCTTCGCACTTGCCGGAAATCCAGGGATTCGTCGGTTTGAATAAATCCTCGGAATAACGTGTCAGCTAGAGTTTACCCCAGGACGCGGAGGGGCGCACTGGTGGCAATGCGATGCAGCTTTTCAGCCGCCTCAACCGGCGGCATCGTAGCGACATTGGTACCGGTCCGTACTGCCGGCCGAGGCAAAATTTCGACGACGCGCCCGATCAAATCGTAAGCATCCGTCTTGGTAATCTCCACGCGCGCGACGTCCCCGGCCTCCGCGACTTCTCCGCCCGGCAATTCAATGTCCGTGAGGTACAGCTTCCCGTCGATCTCCGGAGCCATGCCTTCCAGCCGCGCTTCCCACACGAGCGGATTGTCCTTCGACGGGCCTTCGACCAGCGCCGTGAAAGTACGTTTGGCGTGCGGCAGACTTGCTGCCGCTTTTCCGTCTGCCCTAGTCGCGTCTGACTCTCCGCGCAAATACTTCGCCCGCAGATTTTCCCGTGAAATCTTTTTCTGAATCGCCATCAAGCGGTTGCGGCGCTCGCTGATCGTTTCCGCGTCTACTTTTTCATCCAGCGCGTAGCTCCCTGCGTTGTCCACGTCGGAATACTCGAAGACTCCAATCCAATCGAGCTTTGCCGCCTTCACGAAATCGCACAGCTCCTTGAAGTCGGCTTCGGTTTCGCCAGGAAAACCCACGATAAACGAAGTGCGTAGGGAAACTCCGGGAATCGTTACGCGAATGCGCTCCAGCAATTTCAGGAACGCGTCCCCGTTCGAACCGCGCTTCATCCGCGCCAGCACGTTGCGGCTGGTGTGCTGCAGTGGCATGTCCATGTACTTGGCGAGCCGCGCATGCGCCGCAATGGTATCTAGCAGTTTCTGTGTGACACGATTCGGATACGCGTAAAGGAATCGAACCCACAGCAAATCGTCAATCTGCGCCAGTTTTCCGATCAATTGCGCGAGACCGTCGCGCAATCCGAGGTCTTCGCCGTAGGAAGTCGTGTCCTGCCCGATCAGTGTGATTTCCCGCGCGCCGGCCTTCGCCAGGTTCTCCGCTTCGCGCACCACCGATTCAAACCGTCGGCTGCGAAACGCGCCGCGAAGCTGCGGAATAATGCAGAACGTGCACGGATGGTCGCAGCCTTCCGCGATTTTGATGTACGCCGCGTGCTTCGGTGTGGTGACAATGCGAGGTGTCAGGTCGTGATAGAGAAACGCGGGCGGCTGCGCGGGCAGCACGCGAAGGCCGCCTTCCACTGCCTCCATGATGCGGTCGACTTCGCCGGTACCCACGACCGCATCCACTTCCGGCACTTGTTCCAGAATCTGTTCCCGAAACCGTTCCACTAGGCAGCCTGCCACAATCAGTTTTTTCGCCGCGCCGAATTTTTTGTGTTCCGCCATTTCCAGGATGGCGGCCACCGACTCTTTTTGAGCCGCCTCAATAAAACTGCATGTATTGACGACCAGCACTTCGGCTTCGTCCGCGCGGGGGGTCAATTCGTAGCCTTCGCGCGCAAGAATGCCCATCATCACCTCGCTGTCCACAAGGTTCTTCGGGCATCCCAGGCTGACGAATCCGACCTTAGTCATAAGCTATGAATTTGCGCCTTTGCGCAATTTTAAATTGTAACACGAGCCATTGCCGTTGGTCTTTGTAGGGGCGCGGCACTGCTGCGTCCTCTTTGCAGGGTGTGTGGTAACTTCAGCGCCCTCGCAGCGCTGCGCGGACTTGATCGAGCAATTGCTTTAAGCGGGATGTATCGCAAGGCGCGCCGCCGAAGCGGGCGTGAGCGTAGAGCTGCGTGAATTCTCGGACGGGAGCCGCGAGATTTGGCGAATCCACGGCCGCCGCGAATTCGAACGGTGTCTGCGTTTCCCCGCGCCGGAGCCCCCGCCGCGCCAGCATTCGAAGCAACTCGGCGTAAAGCCGCGACGCAAGCTGCGGATTGCTCCGGATTCCTTTGGATCCGCGCAATTGAAAAAAAAGCCGGACGCGGCGGATAAGCTCAGCAAGCAAATTGAAACGCACCGCCACCAGGAACAGCACCAGCGCAACCGGCGATAAATAGCCCAGGACGCCCTGCCGAAGTTGCCACGACTGCATCCATTTCTTGCCCGCGCGTTGCTTGCGATCGAACCAATCGCGTGTGGACTCGCCCCAATTCCGCGAGCCGCGTTGCAAATTCTGTGCCAGCGCCATCTGATGCCCGAAGTCGTAACCGATTACCCATTCGCTCCAGGTAATCGCCATCCAGTCCGCGTATTTTCCCAGGCGCGTGAGAAGGCTGGCGTCGGTTTCCGGGGCCGCCGGCGTGGGATCAAATGTTTGCCAATCCACGCCTGGGAAGTAAACCTCCACCCAACTATGCGCGTCACTTGCGCGGACAATGTAATCGCCGCCCAGTTCGTTGTATTCGCCCGGCAGGAATCCGTTGACTTCGCGCGAAGGGATGCCGAGTGTGCGCAGCATGATGATCATCGCCGAGGCAAAGTATTCGCAATGGCCCGCGCGGGTCTCGAAAAGAAAATGGGCGAGCGGATCGGCCCCCGGTTTCCCGGTCAGATTCAACGTGTACGCGAAGCGGCTGCGCAAGTGATTTTCAATCGCCACGGCCTTGTCAAAAGGAGTAGAAGCTTTTCTTGTGATTTCTCTGGCAAGCTCCGGGATGCGCGGGTCCAGCCCCGGAGGGAGCTGAAGGTACGTGGAACGAATATCGCTTGAGTATTCCGTCGGGGCGGCGCGCAGTTTACCGGCATGCATTGGCGGCAAAAGAGAAAGACCCGCGTAGCGGATGCCCGTGTAATTGTGAAAGGGGTTCAGCAGGGTATCCGTGAAATCGCGGAGAATAAAATTGCGGCGAATCGCGCCGAACGAGCCGCTGTTTTCGCCGTTGAAATTTCCCCTGAGACGCATGACTTTCCCGGGCACAAAAATGGCGTCGGTGGCCAGCGGCTCGAGGTAAACGGTGTAGATAATTCCTGCTTGGGGCGCATCCGATTTCTTCGGAGGACCTGCGGCGTGAATCCAGCCGTCTTCGCCCGTTAGCAATTTTTCCGGATCGCGTTCCGGGGCGCTCCACCGCCTGCCGTCGAAGGTCGTAAGCGCGATGCCTCTCCAGCGCAGGCGCTCATATCCAATCGGCCTTCCCGTCTGCACGCGCATGACGACAGTGGAGTTCCTTTTGATCTCGCCGATCTGCCCAAGTTCGACATCTTCCGTGAAACCGGACATGAGCGAAGGGCTGAAACTGGCCCGGCCCAGATACCCGGCGGTGAAGCGTGGGAAAAAGAAAAACAGCACGCCGCCCAGGAGGATGGATCCAGCAGTCACGCTGAGGGCGGAAAGACTGAGCGCGCGGTTCAATTTTCGATCGCGCGCCGTGTGCGTGTGGAGCGCGGGCGAGACCGCGCCCGCGGCTCCGCGGCGCAATTCCATTCCCACGAAAGTGGAAACACCGAATAGCACAAAGATGAAAAAGAGAATCAGGAAGGTGGTATCGACCGTAAGAACGGCTGCTGCGAGAATGCCGGCAAAGGACAGCATCGCCAGGAAAAACGCATCGCGGTCCGTAACCACGCTGTAGAAACGGATGATGCTGACGAAAAGCAAAAAATGCACAGACGCCAGAAGCGCTGCGAAGAGCGGCGGATTGGCCGAACTCGCAACCGAGAGACGGGAGAGAAACAAAGCGTCCAGCGGGAAGAACGCCAGATAAGCAATCACGCAAAATGTTGCGGCGCGGTGAGAAAGTTCGGCGGGGCGACCATGCCACCAGCGAAAGCCTTTGTACAGCACAATGAGCGGAGCGGCGAAGCTGGTGATAATGTCAAGCTCCCCGGTGCTCACGAGCGTAACCGTTGACGTGAGGATGAGCAGCGAGAGCGACGTGCGGAAGAAACGCTCGGCGGGCAGAGCGGCGTCACTCGGAGTTGCAATGGAAGCGGCCATGGCGGACTTTTTAATCGTAGCATCCGCAGGGCGCGGCAGGAACGAGTCTGGTCGAAAGGATAACTCTCAGCGTTTGGCTGTAGAGGAAACTGCTGCTGCCAGAGCGGTGCGGGCGACTTTCCTGGTCAAGTTGGAGACCGGCAGGCTCGAAATGTCATTCAATGGAACCTGCTTCGCGCCTTGAAGGAAAGGGATTTTTCTTGCTTCGATAAGGAAGGGCAAGAGAGTGATGGCGCGGTACGTTACCGCGTGACGGACCTTGCCTGCCGGGACCAAGCGCCATTTGCCGGTTTGAACTCGCGGCATAGTTTTTCCGAGAAATGAGGCCAGCGTCGCGGCCGGTTCGCCGGTCACGGAAACCGTCGGGAAATGCCACATTCTTGAAACCAGTGTTGGAATGTGATCGACCGAGGCTTTCTCTTTTGCATTTTGGGGAGGAGGCAGCAGAACAGTCTCACCTTTTCCGTTCACGAGTACCGCCGCGGCCAGAATAATTTGAACCGTGGCGCGCTTCCTCCGTTTTTCTGGCAAGAATTCTGCAATCCCCTGTTTGCGGCCCTCACAAAATTGTGCGACGGGGCAGAGAAGACATTGCGGCGATTTCGGAGTACACAGCGTTGCGCCCAGTTCCATCATGGCTTGATTCCAATCGCCGGGCGATTTCGGGTCGAGCAAACCATTCGCTGTTTCTTGCAATTGCACCCAACGCTGCGGTTCTCGGATGTCCCCGTGAATTGCGCCGTGGCGCGCAAGAACGCGCGCCACGTTGCCGTCGAGGACGGCAAGTTGTTTGCCGTATGCGATGCTCAAAATCGCAGCTGCCGTGTAATTTCCGATACCAGGTAATGCGAGCGCATCCTCCAAGCGCGCTGGAAACTGTCCACCGTGGTTCGTCATGATTTGTTGCGCAGCTTTTTGCAGATTGCGCGCGCGGCTGTAATAGCCGAGTCCCGACCACATGCGCAACACTTCTTCTTGCTCCGCATTGGTGAGCGCGTGAACATTCGGGAATCGCTGCAAAAATTTTTTGTAGTACGGAATGGCAGCGGCAACGCGCGTCTGCTGCAGCATAATTTCCGACAGCCAGATGCGATAGGGATCTTTCGTGCGCCGCCACGGCAAATCACGCTGGAACTGGCGGAACCAGCCCAACAGTTGCTTGCGAAATGCGGCGAGTTCGCGGCCGTTCAGCATAGTGCTGGCACATTCTCGCACAGTTGAGTAGGACAGACATTCTTGTCTGTCAAGCTTCCGGGAATATTTGCTGAAAAAACGGACAGGCAGAAATGCCTGCCCCACCTACACCATCTGGTCGTCGAGGAAGACGACGTAGGAGGAGCTCCAGACGGAGCCTGGGACGGAGCCGTGGGGCCGCGTGGTCACGATGATTTTGAAAAGCTCGGGCGAAGTTGCAAGATCGGCCATAAGCGATTGATGGGGATCGGCGGGGAGAGGTTGCGCGATCGCCAGATGCTCAAGGATAGGGAATATGATTTGGTCGGCGGGAGCGAGGGGAATTTGCACGCCGGCGCTCCGGAATTGCAGCAAAGAATTATTTTCGTAAAAGTGCCAGGCCAAGCTGGCGCAGATGTTGACGGCGCGCTCAAAGCGCTCGTTAGCGGCAGACACTCCGGCTTTCAGATTCTCGGATTCTTCCGGGGACAGGTGAGGATCGAGAACCAGCAGGATGCGGCAGTCGTCTTCGCGTGTGAATTCGCGGACCATTAGGGAACCAGAGCGCGCGGAAGCTTTCCAGTGAACATGGCGCGCGCTGTCGTTCGGGATGTAATCGCGCAGCGCGTAAAGATCCTGGCCTCGGCCCTTGGTAAGACTTTCGAGCGCTCCCTCCAAGCCAGGGAGAATTTCCAGGTATTCCGCGGTCGGCTCGACGGAGGGATAAACGAGCGCCTCGGTTTTCAAATTCAACTGGCGCGCTTTCCGAAGGAAGCCGAAGGGGAAACGAGTGACGATGCGGAAAGCTTCCTGGCGATAGACGCCGCGCCGCGGAAACGTCACGGGAATGACTTGCTGCACGCGGTCACGCTTTGGGAGGTAAGGAAAGTAAACCGGCGTCTCCAGCATAGCGTTGGCTTGAGCCTGTTTTGTTTTGGTGGCTTCCACGCGCAGCGAGAACGAGGGCAACGTCAGCTTTTCATTTTCAAGCTCCACCATCGCGCGAACCGGCTGGCCGGCGAAAATATGTTCGGGCAATACAAGCCGCAATTCGATGCCCGAGAGAGTGATGGAAGAAAGAACGCCGGATAACAAGACGATGGCGATGAGGCTGGCGAGAATCAGGAAAAGAAGATTGTTTCCGGTGTTCAACGCCGCGAGTGCGACAAGAATGATTCCGACGAGATAGATCCAGCCTTCGAGAGTGATGCGGTACTCGATTTTGTATCCAATCCAGCGGAGTGGTGTGCGCTTCGCAAGGACGGGAACGAGCGTTACGCCCACCCAGGCGGCAATGGCGAGCGCGGCGAGCGCGGTTGTGCTGGCGAGCGTGCGTTGGCCAAGTTCAGCGGCAGCGCCGGAATATAGCGCGAGAAGCAGCGCGGCCGTGAGCGCAGTGATGGAGAGGAAAAATGCGCGCACAGCTGGCCGGTCAGCTTTGGCCCAGAGTCGCGCGATGGTGGATTGCACACTCACTGCGATGCAGTCACAGAGGAACGGGAACGGATTCCACGATATCGCGAAGAACAGAATCGGTGGTTTCCGATTTTTTCTGCAGTGAAGCGTGGCGCGAACTGGCCACGACGCGGTGCGAGAAAACGGAAACGGCAAGCTGCTTGAAATCATCGGGGAGGCAATAATCGCGGCGATCGAGGAAAGCGCGGGCTTGCGCGGCGCGCTGGAGCATGAGAGTGCCGCGGGGACTGACGCCGAGAGCAAGCTGTTCGCTCTTGCGCGTGCGGTTCACGATCTCGAGAGCGTAGTCATGCAGGCTGGCGTCGACCTTGACGTGGGCGACGGCGTCCTGCATGGCGAGAACATCGCTGACATCCGCGACCGGATCGAGCGAATCGAGAGGATTATCGCCGACGCGTTTGCGCAAAATTTCTTTTTCCGTTTCGTGCGAGGGATAGCCCATCTTGATGCGCATCAGGAAACGGTCGAGCTGTGATTCCGGCAGAGGATAAGTGCCGTGGTGCTCCACGGGATTCTGAGTGGCGATGACGAGAAACGGCTGCGGCAACGGGAGCGTTTTGCCGTCCACGGTGACTTGCGCTTCGTTCATGGCTTCGAGCAGCGCGGACTGCGTGCGCGGCGTGGTGCGGTTGATTTCGTCGGCGAGGACCACGTTGGCGAAGATCGGGCCGGAGCGAAATTCAAATTCGCGCGACTCGGGATTGTAGACGCTCACGCCGAGAACGTCGCTGGGAAGCAGGTCCGAAGTGAACTGGATGCGCTGGAAGCTGCAATGAAAAGATTTGGCGAGCGCTTGCGCGAGAGTGGTCTTGCCGACTCCGGGAACGTCTTCAATGAGCAGGTGGCCGCGCGCAAGCAAGGTGATCAGCGCGAGCTGGATGGCGTCTTCCTTGCCGTAGATGGCGCGCGCGATGGAGCGCTGGAGCTGGGAGACGACTTGAGAGGTGGCAGTCGGCATCGGTTGAAAACCCGGGTCCTTCCTGTTACAAATAGATGGCTGTACCGGCTGTCGCGGGTATACGCAATGGGCGACTAGCTCAGTTGGTTAGAGCGCTCCCCTCACACGGGAGAGGTCAAAGGTTCAAGTCCTTTGTCGCCCACCATTCTTCCACATTCTCCCATTATCAGTCTGGAACGTGCAGTCCTCGTGCGAAGCTTGTGTTGAATTTGCTATTTAGAAGCGGGAGCACGCACGGCTGGCAGTTTTTTCCCGGACTGCAGCTGGAGTGCGACGCGGTGGCTGGAAGGGGAGTGGTCTTGTATAGTTGGCCCCATGATGAATTTTCTTCGCACGCTTGAATTCCTTGGATTGAGCCTGTGGCTGGGCAGCGACGTGTTTCTGAGCTTTGTGGTGGCGCGGGGGGCTTTCCGGATCCTGGCGAGCCGGGACCAGGCCGGGGCAATGGTCGGGTTCGCGCTGTGGTGGATGCACATGATCGGTGTGGTTTGCGGAATCGTGATTCTGCTGGCACGCCTGGCGCGGACTCGGACGTTTGCGAGTCTGGCGACACCGACGGCGCTGTGCGTCGTGCTGATGATTTTGTTCACGGTTGTGTCGCAGCACGCGGTCAGCCCCAAGATAGCGGCGTTGCGAGTACGGATGGGATCGATTCAGGAGACAGCTTCAGACAATCCTTTGCTCGTGGAGTTCGGCAAACTGCATCGGATCTCGGTTTCACTCGAAAGTGGAGTGCTGCTGGCCGGTTTTGCGTGTATATATTTGATGGTGAAAGAGTTAGTCACTGTCGGGTAGTAAATTCTAAACCCTCAGCAAGTGGCACCCCCCATACCCCCGTTTTTTCATAAGTGTTCATTCTAATGGTGGTTAAAATCCTTTGTTTTGATGCAGTTCTGTAAGTGTCGATTCTGAGGGAGTTAGAGGCGCGTTTTGCGAGCATTTGTGCAAGTGCGGATTCTAAAGGGGTAAGAGCGCATTGAAATTGGCCAAAACCTCACGCATGGTTTTCGCAATGGATAAAGACCTGCCGATTTCCGGAAGGGATGCAAGCACAAATAAAAAATGCGGCAGAGAAGCCGCCGCAGTCCAAGCCCATATTTCCCTAGAAGGAATGTTACTCCGATTTACCCGGGCCGTCAAGGAAAAACACAGTTGGGTTAAGCGAAAAGTCGGAGTATTCCCATGGTGTTCGCGCTAAAGGCGTTAGCGGCGAGGGCGCTTGGACGCGGCTCGACCAAGCTCGGCGTGTTGGCGAGGTTTGCGGACACGGGCGGGGCGGATTTTGCGCATGGCGGCGTTGCCCGCGCGCTGGCAGGCGCGCCACATGTACCAACTGGCGACGGTGCGGTAAGGGCGCCAGCGTTCGCCGAAGGCGAGGAGTTCCTTGGGCTTGGGCATGTGCTTCTTGCCGTAGGTGATGGACCACCCTTTTTTGACGCCTAGATCGTGGATGGGAAGAACGTCAGGGCGGCCGAGCCGGAAGATCAAAAACATTTCAACGGTCCAGGCGCCGATACCGCGGACGGAGACGAGCCGCTTCACGAGTTCTTCGTCGGATAGCTTTTGGGCTTGTTCGAGGGTCGGGACGACGCCGTCGATGGTTTTTTGCGCGAGGTCTTTCATGGCTAGAATTTTTGCGCCGGAGAGGCCGGCTTTGCGGAGCGAGTGCCTTCTGAGTTTTAGCATTTCCTGGGGAGTGGGAATGCTGCCGCTGGCGCTGAGAGCCTTGACGCGGCCGAAGATGGTGGCGGCAGCTTTGCCGGAGATGGATTGGTGGGTGACGGCTTCGAGAAGAGTTTCGTAGGGAGATTGTGCGGCTTCGGTCTTGAGTTGAAACGGGATCGTTTCTTCGATCAAGCGCTTCAGATGCTCGTCGCGTTCAGCGAGATGCTTGGTGGCTTTGTCGAGATCAAATGCCGGGACGGGGCGTGTCTCTGTCACGATGGCTCCATTCCGGAAACGGGGAAATAGAGTAACAAGTCGAAGAAGGAAATGCGAAATTCGAAAATCGAAATGCGAAAAACACGGGTCGGACCCGCCACTACAATAGCTCCGTTGAGACAATGGTTTGGCGGGAGACTTGGCGGAGGTGGCTGGCTTTTTTGCGCGAGTAGCGCCAGCGGAGGAGGCCGATCGCCACAATCAGGGCAGAACAGAACTCGACGAAGAGTTTGCCGCCATCGAACCAATCGACAGGGTCATTTTTCAAGCCGGGATCAGTGAACAGGCTGTGCCAGAAAAGCGCGGCGGCGGCAAAGTAAATGGAGAAATGGAAAGACTTCCAAAGATGGCGGCGGCCAAGATGATTGCGCAAGTAGGAAGTGACAATGACAAATGCCATGAGGTACAGCGCGAAAGCGCCATGGTGTTGTCGAGGGGCTGTGACGGCGAATGGACAGGATAAACGAGGTCGAAGATGAGGAAGCGCGGATTTTTGTTTAGGAGCAGAATTGCCGGGTGAAGGGTCGATAGAGCGAGAACGAAGTAACCGGTCCAGTTGTGAAAACGGAAATAGTTGAATCGATGATGCGGCCAGGAGCGGTGAGGACTGTAGCGGAAGGCCATGAGCAGACCCATGAGGACATTGAGGGTTACCGCGCCGACGGCGAGTAGTCCGACGTAGGCCGAGAGGTCCAAGATGGTGATACGCGTTGGCGGCATGTGCTAGCTAGAAATCTCGGCCCTTGTGCAATCCTCCAGTTTGACGCAAGGACGCGATTGTGTTTACAAGAAGCAGAAACCAAAACAGAGAGGGTCTAATGTAGAGGCACCCCGACCGGGCCGGGGCAGGCGCCGTACGCAAAAAGCGCAGAGAGGTCAGGTGAGCTGGCCACCCAAACGGCTCATGCTGCAGTGGGGACATCGCCAGAGACGGAAGTTGGGATGTTCCGGCTGCACTTCCAGCAAGTACATCGGATAGCGGTCATGCGCACAGTACTGGTGGGGAGGAATCGGGCATCGCCTAATAACGAATTGATCTTCTGTGTTTAGGAAATAGCCATCTGATCCCCTGTAACTCACGAAACAATCAGGTTCCTGACACGCGTAGGTCATTCCTTCACTTGCAGGAAACTTTCGAGGCGTCATCTCGGAATGGTGTTCGTAACAGAGCGGATGGATTCTGTTTGCAGGCGCGATAGCAGGCATGAGAATTACCTCCTCTCAATACCTGAAAAACGAAGACCGTGTCACAATAACCACAGAGATAGCACAGGTAAATACCCTAAGGAAAATATCTGAGACAGACCGTAACGCGCAGAAAAGCGTTTGTCAACAACAAATTCCCAAAATGGGACGTAGTTATAACGGGCCCTGAGGAAAAAATGGCGGTTCGAGTCAAGCGCCATGACGGCACAACGACCGGTTCTCAAGACCGGGTGTGCTAGGATGAGGGGTTTGTGCAGGCGAACAATTAGCGTATGAAGGGGTTGGAGTGCAGACGGGAATCATTGGACTACCACAGGTAGGGAAGACGACGCTGTTTCGGATATTGACGAAGGCGCACGTCGAGGGCAAGAGCGGGGCGTCGGCGACGCATGTGGGAGTGGCGAAGGTGCCGGAACCGCGGCTGGTGGAGCTGGCGAAGCTGTATAACCCGAAGAAGATTACTTACGCCACGGTGAATTACGTCGATTTGGGCGGGATGCAAAAGGAACGGATGCGCGATGCGCTGGCGCAACTGCGCGAAGTGGACGTGATTGCACATGTGATTCGGGTGTTTGAGGACCCGTCCGTGCCACATTCGGAGGGGAGCATCGATCCGCTGCGGGATGCCACGAATCTGGATTTGGAGCTGATGCTCTCGGACCACGACCAGATTGCGCGGCGGCTGGAGCGCTTGGATAAGGATTTGAAAAAGAAGCGCGATCCGGCGCTGGAGATTGAGAAAACGGCTCTTGAGAAATGCAAGACGCAACTGGAAGCGGAGAAAGCGCTGCGGGAATTGGAGTTGACGGCGGAGGAGAGGAAGTCGATTGGGGGATTTTTGTTTTTATCAGCGCGGCCGGTGCTGTACGTGCTGAATCTGGGAGACGAAGAAGCGGACAAGCTGGATACGGCTGTGGAGCGGCACAAGCTAAGCGCCCTGCAAGGACGGCCGAACGCGGCAGTGGTAGCGATTTGCGGGCGGCTGGAGGCGGAGCTCTCGGAAATGGAAGAGAAAGAAGCGGCGGAGCTGCTAGCGTCGTATGGATTGAAAGAGCCGGGGCTGAACCGCTTGATTCGCGCGACGTATGACTTGATGGGGCTGATTCAGTTTTTTACGGCGGGGGAGCCGGAAGTGCGAGCCTGGACGATTCGAAAGGGAGCGACGGCGGTAAAGGCGGCAGGAGCGATCCACAGCGACATCGAAAAGGGATTCATTCGTGCAGAAGTGGCGCGATGGAATGATTTGCTGGCGGCGGGGAGTTTGGGTGCTGCGCGAGAGAAGGCGCAGGTGAGGTTGGAGGGAAAAGAGTACATCGTGCAAGAAGGGGATGTAATTCTCTTTCGACACAGCGGATAAGGAAAGAGAAGGAAAGAAGAAAAGATAACGCCGAGACGCAGAGAACGTAGAGGTTTCGTAGAGAAGAAGAGACAAGGAGCAATTTGTGATTGCGGGATACACCGAGGTGGATTGAGGGTTTGCACAGGCTGAAGCCTGTGCCGCTGGCGATGGGACATGATCTGACATTTCGGACCGCACTGGCGGTGGGCCTAGGGCTAGTGGCTGCGGCGGGGAATTTGGTTGGCGGGTATTTCGTTGTTCGCCGAGACTGGCCGCGGAAGTATTTGCAGTATTTTCTGGCGCTGGGCGCCGGGTACATGCTAGCGGTGGCGTTTGTCGAGGTGATTCCGGAGTCGGTCCGACTGTCGGGAGAGAGTGCGCTGCTGCTTGTGCTGATCGGGTACTTTATCGTGCACCTGTTTGAGCATACGCTGGCGCCGCATTTTCACTTTGGCGAAGAGACGCACCTCGAGGAGATGAGCCATCAGCATGCGCGGACGAGCGTGCTGGTGGGGCTGACGATTCACACGTTTTTTGACGGCGTGGCGATCGCGGCGGGATTTCTGGTTTCGACGTGGCTGGGAGCGGTGATGTTCTTCGCGGTGTTTCTTCACAAGCTGCCGGAGGGCTTTACGGTGGCTTCCGTGGTGCTGGCGAGCGGGCAAGGGAAGCGCAACGCAATTCTAGCGGCAGGGTTATTAGGAGTGGCGACAGTGACGGGCGTGGCTCTCACGACTTCGCTGCAAGGGCAATTGAAGTATGCCCTGCCGCTCTCGGGCGGAGTGACGTTGTACGTGGCGGCCACGGATTTGCTACCAGAAGTGAACCGAGAGCCGAACTGGCGAATGGCGCTGCTGGTGTTTGTGGGAGTTGTCAGTTTGTTGATAATGCAGCACTTATTTCACGTCTAGTTTCGTCGTACTTTCGCTTCCGATTGCCCCGGCCATTTGCAACTTTCTGAGACAACTAGGGTTTGATACAGTGTGGCGGCTATGGCCAGGTCGGACGTCCAACTAATGCTGGACGTGAAGGCGGGCGATGAACAGTCGTTCGCGCTTCTACTCCATCGCTACAGGAGTCCACTGATCAATTTTCTGTACCGAATGGTTCGGAACCGGGAACAGGCGGAAGACCTGGCGCAGGAAGTTTTCATTCGAGTGTACCGAGCGCGGGGAGAGTATGTGCCGAGCGCGAAGTTCACTACCTGGCTCTTCCGGATCGCGACGAACCTGGCGTTGAACTCGCTGCGTGACAATCGTTACCAGCGGATGGAAATTTCGCTTGATGCGCCGGTGACGGTGGATGCCGAGGACGGGGAAGAGAAGACGATCGATGTCGCCGAGAAGCATCCGAACATCGAGCAGCACCTGGTCGAGCAAACGCGGAAGAAAATGATCCGCCACGCGATCGACAAATTGCCAGAGAAACAACGAGCGGCGGTGCTGCTCCACAAGTATCAGGAGCTGGATTACGGGGAGATTTCAAGGATTTTGCAATGCTCGGAGAGCGCGCTGAAATCGCTGCTGTTCCGGGCGTACGAAACGCTGCGAGTGGAACTAGCCCCCCTCGTAGCAAGCGGCAAGCAAGCGTAAAGGGCAGGGCTGATGCCCTGCGACTACAAATGCTTGGCTGCTTGAGGCAGGGCAGTAGAGGTTGGGCCAGGAAGGGAAGGACATCATGAGTTGTGGGCGGATGGAAAATCGGATTTTGCCGTACGTGGACGGGCGCCTGAAGGAAGGCGAACGGCGAGACGTGGAGAAGCATCTCGCGACGTGCGCGGCGTGCCGGTTGCGCGTGAACGAATTTCGCGCGGTGAGCGGTTTGCTGGATGAACTGCCGGTGATCGAGCCGTCAGCGGCGTTTGATATTCGCATGCAAGCGCGTGTGGCGGCAGAGCCGGCAAAGCAAAGCTGGTTGGCATGGTTCGCGCCGTCACCGAGGGCGGTGCTGGCGGCGTCGATGCTGCTGCTGGCGACTGTGTGGCTGGGTTCACGGTCTCCGGATAGTGCGCTGAGCGCGGCGGACATCGACAAAATCAATCAGAACATACAAGTGCTGGAAAATTATGATGTGATTTCGGATTTTGCGCCGTTGAGCGAGTTGCCGCAACCGGTGCAGAACGACGACGCGAGCGACAATCAGAATCAACAGATGTAACTGGAATGATGCGGAAACTCCAATTCACCGGATGGCTGATAGCGCTGGGACTCAGCGCAACGCTGGCGATGCCAGCTTTCGCGCAGGGACCGCGCGCGAACTGGGCGCAGAATCGGCAGGACAATAAACCGCCTAAGCAGCAGAACCAGCCGCAACGACAGCAACCACCGAGACAACGGCAGAGACAAGAACAAAAGCGAGACAATCGACAGCAGCGGCAAGAAATCCGCAGAGCGCAAAACGAGCGGCAAAGCTCCGGCGCGAATCGTCCCCCTAGTTCGAACCCCAATCGGGCTGACTTGATGGGGACGCCAAATATCAATCCGAACCGGCCGCCATCGGCGTACACTCCGCCGCCACAGAAGAAATTTAACCAACTGAGTCCGCAGGAACAGAGAAAGGTCGTCGAGAACTATAACAAGCAAAGAAATCTTTCTCCGGCGGACAGACAAGAAATCAAAAAGCGCGAGGAAATATTTGGCAGGTTGACGCCGGGACAGAAAGATCATGTTCGGAATGATTTGGCGCCGAAATGGAAGGAGCTTCCTGCGAACCGGCAGCGGGCGATTCAGCAACGGCTGGGTGTTTTGCAGAACATGCCGGAATCGGCGCGGAACCAGCACTTGAATGACCCGAATTTCACGCGGGGCATGAGCGAAGAAGATAAGGCCATGCTGCGCGACTTGAGCCACCTGCACGTGGGCGCGCCGGACCCGCCGAACGAATAGCGCCGCCTCTTTATCCAAGAGACAATCTGGATCGTTTCCTCCTTTCGATTGCATTGACAACGCGTCGCGTCTCGCGGCATCGTGACTAGTTTGCAGTGTTGGCATCCAACGAGTGGAGGGGAATTCACTTGAAGAGTGACCGCACAGCGGTCAACGCGACCGTGCCTGCGCTCCTGCGAACCGTTTCCACGCGCTTTCGCGCGATGCAGCACCGCAATTTCCAGCTATTCATCGCAGGACAACTCATTTCGCTGATCGGCACGTGGATGCAGACGACCGCGCAACTCCAACTAGTCTACGAACTGACGCATTCCCCTGCGCTGCTAGGTGTGTTCGGTTTCGCAAGCCAAGTGCCGATGCTCTTCCTCTCCTCGATCGGCGGCTATGTAGGCGACCGGTACAACCGGCACCGTGGGGTGATTGTCACTCAGTCCGTTTCCATGGTTCTAGCATTCGCTCTGGCGGCGCTGACGCTGACCAACG
>Ga0209472_1000250_pt1 | contig 32576 bp, 27 predicted proteins | sample GraSoiAngelo_130_FD_185887 | JGI IMG/M metagenome (GOLD analysis project Ga0209472, IMG submission 185887) | Grasslands soil microbial communities from the Angelo Coastal Reserve, California, USA - 14_0929_02_20cm (SPAdes) (version 2) | ecosystem: Environmental > Terrestrial > Soil > Grasslands ... | reverse complement strand
GTTGCCGAACTCAACGGTTCTTCGATTTACGGATGCCGTGTAGGAGAAGCGATCTTCTTTTCTACCATGGTGGAGCCCAGCGCGGTTAATCGTGACCGCCACGTCCGGATCTACGGCAGCGCAGATCAAGCCAGTTGGGACCGCCTCCTGGAATGGAAAAAAGACATTTGGGCGATGGGATCGTTCCAATACGGGAACGCGTTTCTTCCGGATGGCGGGAATACTACAAATCTTCTCGCCATCACAACAGTTGCTGTCAAGAAAGATGACTTGCAAACGACCCTCTGGCGCGTTTAACCGCACAGTCGGACTCTGGTTCCATGCCTTCTTCAAGAATAGCTAACAGCAGTGAACTCTTCTGTCCTACGAGAGCCCTGCGGTTACTATTCGAAGTTGTTAACCGCGGAGAGCGCCGAACTGATCGGCGGAGTTCGCAAAGAGAATACCCCGGCTGCCACCTTCTATTTTCTCTCCAAGTAGTAAACACCGCCTCGACAGAGGTTCTCCTCCCCCGTGCTATAGTGCAAAAATTCCAATCACTTTGAACTTGGCCGCTGCGGACCGGCTGCACTATTATCGGCGCGTACTCGCTGCCTATCTGCTCCCCGAAAATAGTCATCTGAATTTCTGGCACGATGTTCCCCAGGTAAATTCGAACGCCCCCGCTGGCGCACTCGGCGAATACTACATGCCATTTTTCGAGAAGGCCAATTACGCCGGGCCTCATGACGCCGCTGGCATTCCGATGCTCGATTACCGCGGCCGCATCGGCGTGCAGTACAACCCGATTGCTATCGCGCAATGGGGGCTCGGAAATTACAACCTTTTCTGTCGTGGAGCCGAGGAGAAGCATAGAAGGAAGGTCCTCGCCGCCTGCGATTGGCTTTGCGCAAACCTGCGGGAAAATCAGCTTGGCTCCCCAGTCTGGAATCACCACTTCGACTGGGAATACCGCAGTCGGCTAAAAGCTCCGTGGTACTCGGGGCTCGCGCAGGGCCAAGGCATTTCCCTGCTTGTGAGAGCTTATTATGAATTTCAGGAGCCTTGCTATCTTGCGGCTGCAGCTCGTGCTTTCTTCAGTTTTCAAAATTCCACAGCGCAAGGCGGCGTGAGCTTCACCGATCAGAATGGAAATGTGTGGTTTGAGGAATACATCGTTTCGCCTCCCACACATATCTTGAATGGCTTCATCTGGGCAGCGTGGGGTGTTTACGATTACTTCTTAGCAACGCAGGATCCGTCAGCCAAAGATCTGTTTTCGAGAACTGTCCAGACTCTGCGTAGCAATCTCCAGCACTACGATCTTGGGTTCTGGTCCCTTTACGAGCAATCTGGCACGCGCCTGCCGATGCTGGCCAGCCCTTTTTACCATCGATTGCACATCGTTCAGTTGCGCGTGATGCACCGCCTCACGGGCGATGATTTTTTTTCACATTACGCTGATCGCTGGGAAAGCTATGCGCATGACCCCGGCAAACGCACTCGGGCGCTCTGCTATAAAAGCGCATTTAAGCTCTGCTACTACTAGGGATCTGTGAAAATCCTCTATATTTCGCAATATTTTCCGCCAGAAATGGGAGCCCCCGCCGCACGCGCCGCCGAGCTTTCCCGCCATTGGGCAGGAGGTGGACATGAGGTCACGGTACTCACGGGTTTTCCTAATCATCCCACCGGAATAGTTCCAGCGGAATATCGCGCCAAGTTTCGTCATTTGGTGAGCCGGGAAATGATCGATGGCGTTAGCGTGATTCGGACCTGGCTCTTCCCTTTTCCCAACTGTAAGGCGTATGAGCGCATGCTGAACTACAGCTCGTTCTGCGCCTCGTCCGCAAGCACGGGAATGTTTCTTTCGCGTCACGATGTCGTCATCGCAACTTCTCCTCAGTTATTGGTTGGCCTCTCTGGCTGGTGGCTGGCTCGCTGCAAACGAGTGCCTTTGGTTTTTGAAGTGCGCGATCTGTGGCCGGAATCCCTGGCGGCGGTCGGAATAGGCACTGGCAATTCTTTACTTCACCGCTCGCTGGCGCGGGTTGCGGGATTTCTCTATCGGAATTCTCAGCACGTAGTGGTGGTCAGTCCTTCTTTTAAGGACCATCTCATCAGCCACTGGAACGTGCCTCCAGATAAGATTTCCATCGTGGAGAACGGAGTCGAAGCCAACCTGTTCAGTCCGCAGAACTCAGACTCGGAGCTGCGCTGCAAATTGGGCATCGCAGATAAATTCGTAGTCTGCTACATCGGAACCCTGGGAATGGCGCACGGCCTGGAAACCGTGCTGGAAGCCGCGAGCCGTCTTCAGCATACCGCGCCTGAAGTCGTGTTCCTGCTGATTGGCGAAGGCGCAGAAAAATCGCGCATGATGTCTGTTGCGCGCGAACGCCAGCTAGACAATGTGCGGTTTATCGATCAACAACCGCGTGAGCAGATTCCTGCCTACATCTGCGCCTCAGACGCTTGCCTGGTAACGCTGAAAAAAAACGAAGTTTTCAAGACTGTAATTCCGACCAAAATGCTGGAATTTATGTCCTGCGCCCGGCCGGTGATATTGGGAGTCGACGGACGGGCGCGCAAGATCCTCGAGGACGCGCGTGCTGGAATCTTTGTTGAGCCCGAGAACTCCGAACAGATTGCTAACGCCGTTATCCAGCTCTCTTCCAGCGCGGAACTTCGTGCACGGCTGGGCCACAATGGCCGCCGCCATATTATCCAACACTTCTCGCGAGCTGAAACTGCCCGAGCTTATATCAGTATTTTGGAAGATCTTCTCGGCAATAGTCGTCAGCAGGTCGCTGCGGCGTGAAAACCACGAAGAAGCAGGATTTCCTGGCATTGCTTGGTGTTGGGTTTCCTCATGACCGAGGACCGGCGACCCACGACTCTTTACGGTCTGACCGCTACAATGCTGAGCGCGGTTGCAGCCTGCATCGCTGATTCAAAGGTGCGACCTGTAATTGTTTTCGCAGCGCTGCTAGGGACGAACAAGATGTCCTCCGCCTCTAGCGGCATATCGGGCGCCTTGGCTTGAAGGATCCTTTTCAATTGCACCGAGGTCTCAGTCATCCCGGTGGGACCTTTGCGGATAATCTTCGCACCGCCCAGTTTCGCAGTTCGATTCGTGCCGCCAGCGAGCGCAATGGCCTTTAAAACCGTCAGGTTTCCGTTATCCATCAAAAATCCGCTTGGCTTGTTTACGTCACCGACTACATAAACTACATCAGCCCTGCGCACTGTTACTGTGTCGCCGGGAAAAACCGCAATGTTGCTGTCGGGGTTATCACTGACGTTTCGTGTCAGTGGAACGGCCACGGGCTTGTCTGGCTGATTGCGGTGAACCACCACAATACTGCGGCCTGCTTTATCACTAAGCCCGCCTGCGGCGGAGATCAAATCAAACAAATGCCGATCCCCCAGAACAGGGTAGACACCCGGATGGCCAACCTCTCCCAACACGCTTGCGCCTTGCGAAGCGTATTCATCAATGAACAAGGTGACGTGCGGGTTATTTAGAAAACCTCCATCCGAAAGGCGTTTCTCAATAATCGCTTGAGCTTCCTCGGTGGTAAGTCCCGCAACATGCACGTAATCGATCAGAGGAAGGTAAATGTCGCCGTTGTTGCCGACTCTAGTTTTGGTGGAAAGCTCCGAAACGTTGTAGACACCGAACTCCAGCAGGTCGCCGATTCCAAGCCGCAGTGAAGAATCCGCAGACCCTCCATGCTCGGGTTCTCGCGCTTCAGGCGAATGCTCGGCCCTGACGGGGGTAGCACTCGGAAAAACGTCTGTGCTTGGGATAGTTTTGACCGGCTGATCTTGCGCCATCATCAGGCCTGCCGTTGCCAGAATGAAGGAGAAGCAAGCGATTCCCCTCAGCCTCCATCGAAGAGACGTCGTTGCAAAATCCCTCATCATGGTAGCGAGAAAAGAGTCTAGCACGGCAGCTTGAACCGTGAGTGGCATCCATCGCGCTGCTGTTGACTGTATGGAGTCCACTACAACCAATTTTCAGAGGAACCAAGAAAGATGATTGTCGCGCAGCGCCAGCAACGTTATAGATGGGAAGTCCACTGTGTTGTGGGTCTAGCTCAGGGGAAGCTAGTTGACACTTTTCTACCTGTTCATCTTCGCGGCTTCGCTGATACTTTCCTTCGTACTAACAAAGTATGTCCGGGATTTGGCTAACGCCAAGGGATGGGTTACTCCGCCAGCGCAAGACCGGCATCTCCACGTCGTTCCCCTTCCACGTCTGGGCGGCGTCGCAATCTTCCTATCCTTTTTTCTCAGCCTTGGAATCGCTCTGCTTATCAGTCTGACGCGGCCGGGCCGAAATGTTGGAGGATCGACTGCGACCCTGGCCACGATCCTTGGTCCCGGTCTGCTGATTTTTTTGCTGGGGGTGTACGATGATGTTCGCGACGCCAGCCCGTACCTGAAATTCACAGTTCAAGCCATCGCCGGTGCCCTGCTCTTTGCCGGCGGTCTGAGAATCCTCGATCTCCCGGTCCTATTCGGCGGACATCAGTTCTCATGGTTCGTCGGTCTGCCGCTTACGATGCTGTGGGTACTAGCAATCACGAACGCATTCAATCTGATTGACGGCCTCGACGGGCTGGCTGCCGGCTCGGCGCTGTTTTCCACTTTGGTCGTGTTTGTGGTCGCGCTTCTGGGAGGTTCGCCGCTGGTCTCGCTGATCACTTTGGCATTGGCGGGCGCCATCCTCGGCTTTCTTCGCTTTAATTTCAATCCCGCCACTATCTTCCTGGGGGACTGCGGCAGCCTCTTCATCGGATTCATGCTGAGCGCTCTTGCGCTGCAAGGCGCACAGAAGGCGCCGACCATAATCGCAGTGGCCATTCCGGTGGTTTCATTTGGATTGCCAATTCTGGAAACCGCACTCTCAGTAGCGCGCCGTCTTATCAGCGGACGCCCGGTATTCACCGCCGATCGCGAACACATTCATCACAAGCTGTTGCAGCGCGGACTTTCTCATCGCCAGGTGGTGATCATACTGTACGCAGTCTCGGCGGTGTTCGCTCTGCTCAGCCTTTTCTTGCTGTGGCCCACAGGGAGCACTCTCGGGCTGGTGCTGGCCGTGCTTGGAACCGGAGTGTGGATTGGCGTTCAGCATCTCAACTATCTGGAATTTGGCGAATTGCGGCGCGTTGCTCAGCGCACGTTTGAGCAGCGCCAGATTTTCGTTAATAATCTCGCGATCCGCCGCGCCACCGAAGAGTTGAAAGTAGCGTCGGATTACCAGCAGGTCTACCGGATTCTTGTGGCCGCCTTTAGCACGAATGATTTCGATGGTTTCGAGCTGCGTTCTTACCCTCAAACCTCAGAAGCCGCTAACATCCATGTAGCGCAAGAGAACTCGCGCAGTGGCCCCGCCCTCCGCTGGAAAAAACCCGGCAGCCACTTCGCGCACGAAATAGTAACCGCATGGAGCCTGACGCTTGATCTTGTCGCTGCCAACAATCGCCAGCGTGGTTCCATGATAATTTACCGCCTGTACACACAACGTGACTTACAGCTCGACATAAATCTTCTGACATCTATCTTTCCGGTCGCCCTGGCTGATGCAATTGATCGCATGATGATTCCGGTGGTCGAAGAAATTCCTGTTCTCAAATCAGGGCCGGAGTTCGTCGCAGCCCAAGCAGGTTGAGCGGCGCAGCTTCCCACAATTGGAACCAATCATGACACTTTTACCGCATCCCGCCTCCATTTAGTTTTCTAGTTCTTCTCTTTCTGCCGGAGGCAGTTCCGCTAGATGGGTTGGGTCAAGTTGCAGGATATTAATTTTCTCGCCTTACAGAGCGCAGTTTTCTGCGTGCAGTGCGAGTTGATCAGCGAAAATAATACTCCCGCCTGCCTGGCGTGCGGCAGCCAAGCGGTGCTCAGTTTGTCTCGCGTGCTGGGCGGATCGTTGCGCGGCCAGCAGATTGCGAACGTGATCGCAGATGCCGAACTTAATCGTCTGGTCCGCGATCTGCTGCGCACCGTTTCCGAATCATGTGCGGCTTCAGGGAATGGTGTGCCGGCGTCATTCGCGAGCCTTGCTCCCAGCCGTCATCACATCCGGGCAAGAGGCACATCGCGCGCACTGCCCGGCGCTCCAGCCTGCGGCCCTAACTCCGAAATCCACCCGGCAGAAATCGATCTCGAGCCGGCGATCAGCATGATTGCTGAACGCGCGCAAGCTCTCACCGGCGCAACGGGAGCTGCAATCGCTTTGCGAAAGGGGAATGAAATCGTCTGCCGCGCCCGCACCGGTCGTACCGCTCCCGATCTTGGAGTGCGCCTTCAGACCGATTCCGGGATCTCCGCCGACTGCGTCCGCACGGGGGAAGTTGTGCTTTGCAACGACGCTGATAGAAACCCGTGTGTCGATCTCTCGAGTTGCCGCCGGCTCGGAGTACGTTCCATCCTCGCGGCTCCGCTGTGCCATTTCCGACGGACGCTCGGTGTGTTCGAAGTCCTCTCTTCGGCACCGCACGCCTTTGATGGCCGAGACGTTGCCACCATGCAGATGCTCTCCAGCGTGATGGTTGCAGCGATGTCGCGTCTATCTAACGACCGGCCAGCCCGCAACTCCGCGTAGTGGCAAACCAGGACATTCCTGGACCTGCTTCGTTTTTGAGGCATCCGCCGAAGCCCAAGCTGGGGTAATATGGAGCAGATCGAAATGCATCCCGCCGGGGCCAAAACGGCTGAAACCCCGCCACAGACGCCTTCCCCGAACGAACGCCGCCGCCGTGTGCGCCATAGAGTCCACATTCCTGCCTACAGCAGCGTGGACAGCTCCGACACCGGAATGATTCTCGATCTCAGCGAAATTCTCGACATCAGCGAAGATGGCATGTTGATTCAGACTTCATCTCCTCTGGAGGTCGACACCAATCTGAATCTGTGCCTCGATCTCTCCGAAACCAAAGCCTACATTCACACGTCTGGTCAGGTCGTCTGGACAGATCCTTCTGGAAGAGTGGGAATCCGCTTTCCGGCGATGCCCGAAGCTTCCCTCCAGCAATTAAAGCAATGGCTGTTTGTAAACGCGCTCACCGGTTGTGATTATCGACAATCGCACCAGACGGAATCTGCCGTGGATCCACCGGACGATGGTCAAGTTCCAGCAGAATTCGAAAGCGAACGCGCCGTCCCAGACTACAGCTCGATTCTGACAGCCCTTACGGCAGTCAAGCGCGAGGTCGAGGCAATAGGGCCGAATCTCGACGCCGCGCTGCAACTGATCGCTGAACGATCTCTCGGTTTCCTGCGTGCCAGCGGGGCTGCCATCGCACTCTCCCGTGGTGCGGAAATGACTTGCTTAGCTCGGGCTGGCGACGATGCACCGCCGCTTGGCGCCCGCCTCCAGGTGGGTTCAGGATTCTCGGGCGAGTGTGTTCGCGCGGGAAGATTGCTGCGCTGTGACGACTGTGAATCCGATCCGCGCGTAGATCAAGAGAGCTGCCGCGCTCTGGGGATACGCTCCATTATTGCGATTCCGATTCAAGTAGATGATTCCATCGTCGGTCTGCTGGAGCTTTTCTCCCCTCAGCCCAATGCCTTCAGCGCAGATGACCACGTGCTCCTTCGCCACCTCGCGGAGGCGGCGGTAATTGCAGTGGGCGGCGCGTCTCGCGTTACTGCGGGAATCACCGCTTCCATTACTGAGTCCGCAGTCGCGCAGCCCGAGCCCTCTTCGGAGATCCCACTGATTACGTCACCTTCCTGGGTTCGGGAGCATCTGCGCCTTGTGCTCGCCGCGGCAGCCGCGCTGGTCATCATCTCCGGGTTCATCGCGTTCGAGGCCAGAACGCCCTCGAGCGCGCCTGCAACCCACCCAGCGGCGCAACCGATTGCGCAGTCAGCGACAAAAGCTTCCGCCCAAGATCAGCCTGATTCGACCAGCCTAGAAGGCCTCCGCCGCCTCGCTAAGCAAGGCGATCCCGCGGCCCAGTTCGCGCTGGGTGCTCACTATGCAACCGGGGAAGAAGTCCAGCAAGACTACGCGGAAGCCGTTCGTTGGTTTACGATGGCAGCCCAGCGCGGTCATGTGGTGGCACAGGCAACGCTCGGCGCATATTACTGGGCCGGCAGAGGCGTCCCGCAGGATCTGACCAAGGCTTACTTCTGGTCCATTCTCGCTCAAGCTGGAGGCGATCAGGCCAGCAAGTATCGCGTCGCAGTTCTCACATCGCGCATGTCCCGCAGCCAGGTCGTGGCCGCTCAGGAAGACGCCAATCAATGGCTGCAACAGCACCAGGTAACTCTCGGCAAGCCATCTCCCGCCCGGCAGTGAGGCTTCTGGATATCCCTTCACAGGTTTAGACTATAGATAACAGTTTTCCCGAGGTTTCCTTTGTCCACCCTCCGTGACATTGTTTACGAAAACGTCCGCGAAGGCGAGTTGTACGAAAAGCTCGACCGCAATCGCGTGCGCTGCTTCGCCTGCGGACATTGCTGCCCGATTCCAGAGGGCCAGCCCGGCGTTTGCAAAGTCCGCTACAACAAGGGCGGCACGTTGTATGTGCCCTGGGGATATGTGGGTGGCATCCAGTGCGATCCCGTCGAGAAGAAGCCTTTCTTTCACGCTTATCCCGGCGCGCTGGCTTACAGCTTCGGAATGCTCGGCTGCGACCTGCACTGCGCCTACTGCCAGAATTGGGTCACATCACAAGCGTTACGTGATCCCAACGCCGTTTCGCCGCCGTTGCAGGCTTCCCCCGAAGAACTGGTCAAGGACGCCTTTCGCCAAGGCGGCAAAGTTCTCGTCAGCACTTACAATGAACCCCTCATCACCGCCGAATGGGCGATAGCCATCTTCAAACAAGCCAAGGCCGCTGGCCTGGTTACGGCGTTCGTCTCGAACGGCAATGGCACGCCACAGGTGCTCGAATACATCCGCCCCTGGATTGATCTCTACAAAGTCGATCTCAAGAGCTTCGATGATCGCCATTACCACGAGCTTGGCGGCCGCATCGGACCGATCCTCGAAACCATTCGCAGCCTGCACAAAATGGGTTTCTGGCTGGAAATAGTTACTCTGCTCATCCCCGGATTTAATGATTCAGAGGACGAACTGCGTGGCTTGACTGATTTCCTCGCCAGCGTTTCCCCATTCATCCCGTGGCATGTGACCGCATTCCACAAGGATTACAAAATGGACGACCCCGACAACACGCGCCCCGAAGATCTGCTTCGCGCCGCCGAAATCGGAAAGCTAGCAGGCCTGCGTTACATCTATGCCGGAAACCTGCCGGGCATGGTCGGCGATCTCGAAAACACCCGCTGCCACAATTGCGGCAAAATGCTGATCAAGCGCTACGGCTACTTCGTCGAGGACTATCGGCTCACCCCGGAGGGACACTGCCCGTCGTGCAACACGTCCATTCCTGGCCGGTGGGCACCAAAATTCGAGGGCCAAATCACCGACCATCCTTTCTCTCCGCATCGCCGCTCGCGTTTGGTTACAATCCTCAGCTAGCACTCGTTCCCAGACAGATGCGTAAATCAAGCAAAGCCCTGGCTGCGCTTTCTTTGTTGTTCTGTCTGGCCGCTTGTTCTCCGCGCGACTTCCTCACCCGCCGTCTGGCCATCGACCTCATCGCCGGCTCGGAGGCATTCAAGTCCCCACAGCAGTTCTGGCTGCGAACTGGAATCGTTTCCAACAAAAATTACCTCTCCCCGGACTACCTAGTGCTGCAGCGCCACGGGTGGATCACGGGAGCCAATGTCCCCTGCACCCCCAATCTCATTCCTCCGCCATGCTGGGACGTCGCTCTCACTCCTCTTGGCGTCGACACCCTCCGCGACCTGATCCCCAGCGATGCCGCCGGCCGGCAATATTTTGGTATTCCGGTGGCTCGCCGGCAACTTCTCGGCATCACCGGAATCAGCAAGAAGGACAACACAGCGGATGTTGATTTCCAATGGAAGTGGGCGCCACTGAATGAAGTTGGCGCAGCACTCTACGCCGGAGACGTGCAGTACAACTCGGCCGTCGTTTTCACGCATTACGACGATGGCTGGCGTGTAACCGAAGGCAATTCGCCAAAGAGCAGCCCAAGCCTAGACGACGCTTTAAAGAATGCGGTCCCGGCCCAGTAGCTCCAAAGTGGCGCCGGCGTCCCGCCGCTCCCATGCTGGCAGAAATCCTCAATCCATTAATCGCCACAATGAATTCCGCTCATTTGCCTTTGCTGTCCGGGTCCGTGTATATCTCGACCTCCACATGAAAACCCGATTCGTGGTTCAACTCGCTACCGTCCTATTCTTGTTGTTCGTACCTTCCGTCGTTCGCGCTGACACTCTCGACGATCTGGCTCGCGATTTTTGGGCTTGGCGCGCCGCCGAACAGCCGGTCTCATCCGATGACATTCCGCGCATCGAGCGCCCATCAGGATGGGTTCCCGATTGGTCGCCAGAAGCTGTGGCCCGCTACCACAAGCAATTGGACGAATACGAAACGCGCTGGCAGAAAATCGATGCATCCGCAGGGCCAATCCCCCGCCAGGTCGATTATCGGCTGATGGGGTCGGCGCTTTCTCGCGTGCGCTGGGAACTGGATCGCATCCGGAACTGGCAACGCGATCCCAGTTTTTACGTCCAGCAAACTGTGGGAGCATATCTCCAACTTCTGCTCCCGCCGCCGCCATTTGATTCCGCCCGAAGCAAGCAAATTGTCGCAACGCTCGCTTCGATTCCGCGCACGTTGGCCTCCGCCAACCAAAACCTCACGGAACCTGCAGCCCCGTTCGCCCGCATCGCGCTTTCGCAGTTGCAAGACATTCGGTCAAGGCTGCTGAAGTCCGTTGCCAGGTTAAAGCCTCTGCTCGATGCGGAATCATCACGCAATCTGGATTCGGTCTCCGAGCAGGCCGCCGTTGCCCTTGAGTCATATCGTGACTGGCTGACTCAACGCCTCGCTACTATGCGGACGGAAACCGCCATCGGTCGCGACAATTATGTTTTCTTTTTCAAGAATGTTGCGCTGCTTCCGTTCTCTCCCGAGCAGTTGCTCGAGATGGGCAAACAAGAATGGGCACGATCCGTCGCATCACAGGTCTATGAAGAGCACCGCAATGCAGGCATTCCCCAGCTCGGGTTATTCAAGAATGAGTCCGAGCAGATCGCTCAGGAGCAAAAAGACGAGTTGGCAGTTCGCCGTTACTTGCAGCTTAAAGACATTCTCAGCGTACCCGACTGGCTGCAGCATTATCGGTTTGCACCCACGCCCGCCTATCTCGCAGGATTTGCCGACATAACGGAGCTCGACGACTTCACCGGACCCAACCGGCTGAAAGAAAACTGCACGCGATATATTTCTGCGCCCAGCCTCAATCTCGGATATTTCGCTGCCACTATGGCGAAGGATCCACGCGGCATCATCGTGCATGAAGGCGTGCCCGGACATTACTTTCAATTAGCGCTTTCCTGGGCGAATCCCGATCCAATTCGCCGCCATTATTACGATTCCAGCGCCAACGAAGGCATCGGTTTCTACGCCGAAGAAATGCTGCTGCACGCGGGCCTGTTCGACGACAGCCCGCGCTCCCGCGAATTCATCTGGAACTTCATGCGGCTCCGGGCGCTTCGTGTTGAGGTGGACGTCAAACTTGCTGTGGGCGTGTTTTCACTCGATCAGGCCGCGGAGTATCTAAAGAACACAGTTCCGATGGATTCCGCCACTGCTCACGGCGAAGCCGCGATGTTCGCCACCACCCCCGGCCAGGCGATTTCTTATCAGATGGGCAAATTGCAGATTTACAAATTCCTCGCCGACGCCCACCGGCAAAAGGGAACTGCTTTCAATCTATTCGCCTTTCACGATTTCCTCTGGCAAAACGGAAACGTGCCTATGGCGCTGCAGCGCTGGGAATTTCTTGGTCTGAATGATGAAATGGAGAAGCATTAAATTACCCGACAGATTTTCTTTCGCGACCTCCGCGTGTTTCTCTTTGCGTTCTTTGCGGTTAAAGACCTTTGCGTCAGAGACCCGAAGTAGGCCACCGCAAACCAACCTGATCTTCACAAGAAACAAATGTTTCTTGTCTTCCAGATTGCAAGCGGCCTAAATGGGCTGATATAAAACTATCGCCCATGAAAACCCGATCCCTGGTCGTTTTGCTACTACTGCTCCCTGTTCTTTCCGCCCACGCTGCCGATAAACCCAGGCTCACGCTCGACGAATTCTTTAACTTCATCGGCTTCACCGACGTGAAAATCTCTCCTGATGGCCGCGCGATAGTCATTGGAACACTTCGTGCCGACTGGGACCAGAGTATCTTCCGCAAAGATCTCTGGCTCTATCGCGATGATGCCAACGGTAACGGAACTCTGACTCAGCTCACGCAATCGGGTCACGACGCCCAGCCGCAATGGTCCCCCGATGGCCGTTGGATTGCCTTTCTGTCAGAGCGGAAAACGGAGAAAAAAGAATCGGACAGCAACGCCAAAACTACTGAAGACACCGCCCACGTTTACCTGATCTCATCTTCCGGCGGCGAGGCGTTCCCGGTTACGCTGGGCGAAGAGGAAGTCCATGCTTTCTCCTGGTCCCCTGACTCACGCATTCTTTACTTCGCCATACGCGCGCCCTGGACCAAAGCACAGAAAGATGCCTACAAGAAAGAATGGAAGGACGTCTCTCAATATCGCGACGCCGAGCGCGGAGACACGATCTCCGGCATCGCCGTCGCCGACGCGCTCAGTAGAAATGCCAACGCCGTGAGCAAAGTCACTGACGACTCCAAGAACGAATCCGATCCCACTCCCGGCTCGCATGTTGTGGCGAGCACGCCCTGGCGCGTGGAACAGATCGTCACTTCGCCGGACGGCGGCAAACTTGCATTCGTCACCACTTCTGTTTCCGAACGCCAGGAAAAGGTAAGCGAATTTGAAATCTATGCGGTCGATTTGACAACCGCATCTCCCGACCGGCCGCCCCATCAGGTCACACACAACGAGGCCGTCGAAAACAATCTTCACTGGGCGTCAGACAATCGCCATATTTTTTTCACGGTTGAGGTCGGCGATGTCACAGGCCATTACCGCGATCTCCAGCCTCATCTTTACTGGGCAGACATCGACACTGGGGAAGTGCGGCAGTGGGCAAAGGATTTCCCCGGAGCCGTCGATCGCTACGATGTGGCAGGAAATCAAGTACTGGTAGCGGGAAAGTTGGGGACCGAAGTACCGCTCTATTCCTCGATCAAACCGTCCGATTCGCTGGCCAAGCTTAACGGGTGGTCAGGCACCTACGAACGCCTCTCCGCGGCTGAGCACTCGCCCCGCGTGGCTCTCGTTTATTCCTCGCTAGAAAAGCCCACGGAAGTTTATCTCGCCGAGAGCCCCGAAAAGCTGGAAGACGCCCGCCCGATCACCGCATTCAACAAGCTTTTTGCCGAGCGCGATCTCCCGCAAGGCAAGCCCTACAAATGGAAAGCCGACGATGGCACAACAGTTGAAGGCATGCTGATTTATCCGCCGGGAAAATTTGAAACCAAAAATCTGCCCATGTTCGTGCTGATCCACGGCGGCCCGGCCGACGCCGACGGCAACCACTTCGAAGCTGACTGGTATCAATGGGACCGCCTCGCGGCCACGCAAGGCTGGTTGGTCTTTGAGCCGAACTATCGCGGGTCAGCCGGCTACGGAGACACGTTCCTCACCGAAATCGTTCCCCAAATTGTCTCCCGCCCGGGAAAAGACATTCTGGAAGGTGTCGACGCGCTGGTGAAAGACGGGATCGCCGATCCAAAACAGCTTACTGTCGGCGGCTACAGCTACGGCGGCTACATGACCAACTGGCTCATCACCCAGACCACCCGATTCAAAGCCGCTGTCACCGGCGCGGGCGCGGTTGAGCACGTCGCGAACTGGGGCAACGACGACACGACTTTCGACGACGCTTATTTCCTCGGCGGCTTACCTTGGGTAGCACAGCAGCGATATCACGACGAAGCCGCCATCTACCAGATCAACAAAGTCCGCACCCCGACTCACATTGTCGGGGGCGCCAATGACATTCGCGTCGCCGTGGCCGAAGACTACTTGCTCGATCACGCGCTGCACAACTTGGGAGTGCCGAGCACGTTACTGATCTTTCCTGGCGAAGGACATTCCCTCTCCAAAAATCCCTGGCACGGAAAGATCAAAGTCCGCGAAGAACTTAAGTGGCTGGAGAAGTACGGCGGAAACCCATCGCGGTAGCCTGCAATATAGCTACCGCCAGCGATCCACCGCCTCCCACCACAATAATTTCATCCATTCATTGAAATTCGTCTTCGCCCACTCGCGATGCTGCCACCACTTCGCCCCAAACTCCCGCGGATCATGGGCGGCAGCCACGCTGAAATTGAATCGCGGAATCTCGTGCCGAAAAATGGCGACCGCCCGGCGTGTGTGGTAATCGGAGGTCACCAGCAACACATTTCTTCCGGCAACCTTCTCCAGGCAACGGCTGGCTTCCTGCGCCTCCGCTCTCGTTGACAGGCCGTAAATCGCGCACACCGTGATCGCATTCGCCTCGGGCAAGCTCTGCACATATTTCTCTGCCAGTTCCGGCAACGGCCAGCGATAAATCGTGGCCGCTGGCACATCCAGCACTAGCCGAGTACCGTAGCCTTGATCGAGCGATTCCAGCCCGCGTGCGGGTCGGCGGTCGGTCTCCCCCGCGAGAACTAGAATCACATCTGCTTTTTGAGGCTTGTCGACTACCAGAAAGCGGCCCGAACTCGCCACGAGCCATAGAACGAACAACCCTAGCAACCCGAAAGTAGGCCGTCGCCAGCGCCGCAGTCCTTCTCCTATGGTCTGGATGTGCATCCTTGTGTCAGTTTCTTCCTCTGCGGGAGTCCCCAAGACTACGCCAATCCTCGCCAACTCAAACAAAATAATAGAGAAGCTTTCACTACGCCGTGCTGGGAGATGGCAGCTCTCGTGCTAAAATCTGGGCGCAGCGCATTCTTTATCATGACTACACAATCCGCACCCGACACTTTATTCTCCGAACTCAAAAGCAAAATCGAACTCCACCAGGCGCCGGTGGCAGTAATCGGCCTCGGCTACGTGGGCTTGCCTTTGGCACTGCTTTACACAGAGCAGAAGTTCCCCGTTACCGGCTTCGATATCGACCAGCGTAAGGTCTCAACTCTAGCTCAGGGTGGCTCCTACATCTTCCGCATTCCTGCAACAGAGATTCAGGAGGCCCGCGCCAAAGGCTTTGAAGCTACCTCCGACTACGCCCGGCTCACCCAGATGGATGCCATTATCATCTGTGTCCCTACGCCGCTGAATGAGTATCACGAACCCGATCTCAGCTATATCACCAACACGGCGCAGGCGATTGCGCCGCATCTGAGGGCCGGACATTTGGTCATCCTCGAAAGCACCACGTATCCCGGAACCACTGAAGAAGTGATGATTCCCATCCTCGAAAAAGGCAACAAACAGGGACTGAAAGCCGCGCGCAGCGAAGGTTCGACCGGCCAGGAGTTTTTCGTCGCCTTTTCCCCCGAGCGCGAGGATCCTGGCAATCAGACTGTGGCGCGGCGCGACATCCCCAAAGTCGTAGGAGGCCTCGATTCGCAAGCTTCCGATTTGGCCGCAGCTCTCTACGGCGCCATTTTCAACCGTGTGGTGCGGGTATCTTCTCCCGCTGCAGCGGAGATGACCAAGCTGCTCGAAAACATTTATCGCTGCGTGAATATCGCGTTGGTCAATGAACTCAAGCTGCTCTCGCTGCGGATGGGCCTCGACATCTGGGAGGTTATTGAAGCCGCCTCCACCAAGCCCTTTGGGTTTCATCCCTTTTATCCCGGCCCTGGGCTTGGCGGGCACTGCATTCCTGTGGATCCGTTCTATCTTTCCTGGAAGGCAAAAGAGTGGGATTTCCGCACGCGCTTTATCGAGCTCGCGGGCGAAATCAACATGAACATGCCCTATCACGTGCTCGATTCAGTGGCCAAAGCTCTGAATCAGTACAAGAAGGCATTGAACGGCGCCAAGGTGCTCGTGCTCGGTCTGGCCTATAAGAAGGACATTGACGATCTGCGCGAGTCTCCCTCGCTCACCATCATTGAGTTGCTGCAGAAAGAAGGCGCTCAGGTCAGCTACAACGATCCCTATTTCCCGACTGTTGGCAAAGGCCGCAAGTACGATCTGCGAATGACGTGCGCACCACTCGAAGACCTTGCCCAATATGATTGCGTGCTGATCGTGACCGACCACTCCGACTACGATTACGAGCGGATTGTGCGTGAATCGCAGCTTGTCGTAGATACGCGAAACGCCACCCGCGGCATACGAAGCCCTAAAGTTGTGCGCTGCTAGAAGTAGCGAGGACGAGGTCATCGGGAGCTTCCCAAACGGGCGCCAAGCCCAGCATCAGCCCCGGAAAAAACTTCCCGTAACGGGATGGGTACCTACCCAGCAATATGCAACTTTTTGCGTTCTGGAGCCGCAAATTTGCTAATATCCTTCCACATAAGTGTAAGTAGCTGTTCAATAAACGCTTGCTTCCGTTGTCCTTAATGAAAGTGGTCGCATTCGTGCTTTGCGAGTACCGTAAGTCAACCTCCCAGCCATCTCCTGGATTATCCCTGTTGAGGCTGGGATCGCCCTTCGTCGAACTCTAAAGACAGGAGCTGAAAGCCATTATGTATAACGCTCCCTACCATGGCCCTTTTTCGCTGCTTCCTGAGAGACGCCCGCCCTGGAAGGAGTTCATCTTCAGCTTCAGCTCGCAGGGGTTGGGATTATTTCTCCTGGCGTGGTTGGCAGTTCTGCATCCCGAAGTCCTGGTTCCGCCAACTCACGATTATCACTTCATCCGCTTGGTCGAGACTCCGGCCCCCGTCAATCATCAGCCCCAACCTCCGCGAGTGCTGAAGCAAGAACTCGCTAGATTGGAAACGCCGACTGAGCCGGTGCTTCGCCTACCCCCAGAAGTTAAACCGAGGCTTCAGCACGATGAATCACCGCAGGCGCCAAAGATTGAGCTGGCCTCGAACAAGGCTCCGATGATTCCGCCTGCTGCTCCGGTAATTCCCCGCCAACCAGTAAAAACGAATGTATTCTCGACCGGCAGCTCGGAACCCGCGACCATCGCCAAAGCTCCTGAGAAAGTGCAGACCGGAGGATTCGGCGATCCCAACGGCGTGCCTGCCCGGGAGAATCACGGACGGCCCATCAACATCGCGCAGTCTGGATCGTACGACCTGCCCTCGGGCCCGGGCTATGGTAACGGTACTGGAGGTGCAAACGGCGCACGAGGCGTTGTCGCAAGCGCAGGCTTTGGCAATGGCGTGGCCATCGTGGACGGCCGCGCCGGTTCTCGCTCCACAGTACGCCAAAGTGGGTTTGGCGATGCCGAGCCAGTAACTTCGACCCAGGTCCACCGCCAGCAAGCCGAGGTGGCTGCCAAACTCGTGCCGGCAGAAATTATCTCCAAACCGAATCCGACCTATACAGACGAGGCCCGAAAACTGCGCATTGAAGGCGAGGTTCTACTGGAGGTGGTCTTTGAGTCCTCCGGCAACCTCCACATTTTGCGCGTAGTTCACGGTCTTGGCCACGGCTTGGATGAAGCCGCAGTACGCGCTGCCCAGAAGATCCGGTTTAAACCAGCACAGCGAGATGGCCAACCCGCCGATTCCACCGCTGTGCTGCATGTCATCTTTCAAATAGCCTGAAAACGCCGTCTACGTCGTCAAGAGGTGGTATGCGTTATTTCCGATCAGTTCTTATCTCTTTTGTCGCTCCAGTCCTTCTCTCAACTCTCGTCTCAGGACAAGATACCAATGTAGCTCCAGCCGGGTCCGCGGCGCAGGCCGGCGCTCCGGTCTCCCTTGACCAACTCGTCGCCAAAGTCATCGATCGCGAACATTTCGCTATGACTCAGCTTCGGAGCTTGCATCCGATCGTCGAAACTTACATTCAGAACCTCAAAGATGACCGCGAGAGCGCCGATCTTCCGGCTAGCGACCAATATTTTCTCGGGCAACTCGACATGAGTCATGGCCCCAATGACCGCGCTTTCGCCAACAAACCTGACGCCAGCTTCTTTCATCCCCTTTCAAAGCTGACCCGCTTGTATCAGATGAAATTCCTGCCGCGCGGCTTCGCCCAGATGGCAATCGTGGATGAAGATCTTCAGCGGCAAAACTATGATTTTGCCTTTGTCCGCCGCGAGTTCCTCGGCGAAGTTCGTTGCCTGGTCCTCGACGTGAACCCCAAACGGCACCCAGGGAATGGACAGTTCAAAGGCAGAATTTGGGTGGAAGATCAGGACTACAACATCGTCCGTTTCAACGGAACTTATTATCCTCACGCACGCAACAGCGCCTATCTACACTTCGATAGCTGGCGATTGAACCTACGACCCGGACTTTGGTTGCCGGCGTACATCTACAGTGAAGAGTCTGACCTGCGCTTCGGCTTCAACCACAAGCTCCACCTGAAGGCACAAACCCGGATGTGGGGCTACGATCTGCAAAAATTCAACCGCAATGACGAACTCACCGAAATCGTGGTTGATGCCCCACAGTCGGTGCGCGACCAAACCACAGGGGCGCAGGATGCGACGCCTATCGAGAGCCAGCGACTTTGGGAGCGTCAGGCGGAAGAAAATACAATCGAGCGTCTGCAAAAGATCGGCTTGGTCGCTCCGACTGGCGAGGTCGACAAAGTTCTACTCACTGTCGTCAACAATCTGCTGGTCACCAACAATCTCGAGATTCAGCCCGAGATTCGTGCGCGCGTAATGCTAAGCTCCCCACTTGAATCCTTCGCTATAGGTCACACCATCGTTATCAGCCGCGGCCTGCTAGACGTGCTGCCTGATGAGCCTTCTCTCGCAATGGTTATTGCTCACGAACTCGCGCACATCGCTTTGGGCCATCGCGTGAATACCCAATTCTCCTTTTCAGATCGTATGCTCTTCCCCGACTCAGAAACCTTTGAGCGCCTGGACTTCACACGCAGCCCAGCCGATGAAGAAGCCGCTGATAAGAAAGCTCTCGAACTCCTCTCCAGCTCACCGTATAAGGACAAGCTGGGCAATGCGGGATTATTCCTGAAAGCTCTCCAATCCCGCGCCCCGGAACTCAAGAGTTTGATTCGCCCGCACATGGGTAATGGCCTGGCGGAAGGCAAGTCGTTGCGGATGTCTGCTCTGCTGAACTCAGCTCCGCAATTGGACATGCAGCGAACTGATCAGATCGCGGCGTTGCCCCTTGGTGCCCGCATCAAGCTTGATCCCTGGAGCAGCCGCATCGAACTGGTGAAGACAAAGCCTCTGGCGCTCACTTCTAGTCGGGAAAAGATGCCATTTGAGGTGACGCCATTCTTTCCTTACTTGACTCGCCTGCCCGACACAACTCCGGAAAGAGCGGCTGCAGCAACACCGCCCAGCCAGTAACTTGACGAGCCCGCCGGTTCACCCAGCTCGCGTCGTTGTAAGTGCGCGAACTGTTTCTCAGCTTAGACTTGCGTTAGCGTGCTCTTGACTTCTTAGTGCACTTCACGGTTCAGACTTTCGCGGCGGAACCTGAGAAGAATTTGGATGAACGCAAGAAGCCACTGGCGTGGCGGAACAAGCCTTGTTGTCACGAGGAACGATACGGACTATTGGATCGAGCTTCCTACCTGCGAGAACACGTTGTTGGCATTAGAACCAATCAGGCGAACGGTGCCAACTACAATTACCAGAACGACAGCCAGCATCACCGCATATTCAGCGATGTCCTGACCTCGTTCATCTGAACAGAGTTGTTTCATGAACCTTGCCACGGGGCTCCCCTCCTAACGCGCCACTTCCGCCGCTGACTACAATTCTCACCTGGCACTTACTCACAATTTGCCCGATTGATCGCATGCTAATTTTCGCAACAGAACGGGGACAATGGCCCGTTTGTGGCAAGGCCTGGCACGAACGTGCCATGAAATCAGGCTATAGTCTTCAAAGGCAAGGATTGATTTACCGCGAATAAGGCTAATTCCAGGCGGGTGGAAACCCCGAGTTTGTCGAAAATATTACTCAGGTGATGTTTCACAGTATCTTCGCTGATCTTGCAATATTCAGCGATCTCCTTGTTTGAATATCCAGCAACCACGGTGGAAACGATCTCCAGCTCTCGCGGTGTAAGTCCAAACTTCTTCTGCCGCGCTTCCTCTCCCGAAGACTGAACCAGGCTCCGAAGATACTGAACAAGATTGGAGACGCTCTCTCGGCCAACCCAATACTCCCCTGCCATCACGGTGTGAATGCTCTTGAGTAGGAGCTGCGTAGCCGAATCCTTCATCACCACCCCGCGAGCACCCAGTTGCAAGGCTTCCACAATCTGCTTCTTCTCAGCCGCTGCCGTTAACAAGATCACCCGCACCGCATTTGAGTTCGAGCCGGAACTCATTTCCCTCAATGCCTCCAATCCCGGCATGCGAGGCATCGCTAAGTCAAGCAGCAGGATGTCCGGTTTAAGTTGCCGCGCCAGCTTCACCGCCTCAGTTCCGTCCTGCGCTTCGCCGACAACTTTCAAGTCCGGCTCAGCCTCCAGCAAACGCCGCAAGCCATCGCGAAAAATCGGATGGTCGTCCGCAATTACAATACGAATGGGCTGCGATCTCCGGCTATCCATAAGCTGCTTCCCGCTTTTGTGGAACGTTGATCTCCAAACGCGATCCCTGGCCTGGAACTGATTCTATCGCGAGTTCGCCATCAATTAAACGAACCCGCTCTTTGATAACAAGCGGGCCACGGCCGAGCGTATCCTCTTCCAGATGAGAAAGCCTGCCTGCAAACGGAAACCCGCAACCGTCATCTTCCATAACTAATGTCCAGTGTTGATTCTTGGAGCCCAGTCGCACCAATACCTGACGTGCTCGGCTGTGCTTACGGACATTTACCAAGCCTTCCTGCACAATGCGCGCCAGTTCGCGGCACACTTGCCGCGGCATGTCGATTTCATCCAGATCGGAATGGAACCGCGCCGAAATTCCCGTCTCCCTCTGAAACCGTTCGACTGTGTCGGCAAGGAACCCTAGAAGCCTCCTCGAATCCACATCGAGTGACTTCATCTGCTGCATCAGCTCACGCAGCTTCAACACTTCTTCCCGCAATAATCCTTGGATGCGCCCCAATTCGTCGGTGATCGATACCGATTTGTCCGAAGTCCGCCGGAGCACGTCAACTTGCATTTCCATGGCGATCAGCGATTGGACTGCCCCATCGTGCAGCTCGCGCGCAAAGCGCGCGCGTTCCAGCGCCCCCGCCCTCAGACGCAAACGGCGCAACAAATATACGTTGTACACTGCCGGTCCAACCTGCTGCACTAGCTCCTGGAGGAACCGAAGCTCCTCCTCCACATCGCCAGTCAACGACAGATCTAACAGAAAAATTCGTCCCCACCACTCGTGTCCGAAAGAGAACGAAACTACCATCAAATTCTGGAACTCGTGCTGTTTAGCTAGCCGCTCCAGAGCCGCCGGCGGCAAATTCAAAACCTTTGCTCCCGTTCGATCCAGTCCCACCAAAGAGAAAGCTCCTTGCCTGTTGCTGGCCGACGCATAGTAAGTCTCCGCCGGAAAACTGTAGAGATACGTCTCCCGATCCGAAGGCAGCGGATCGAGCCACTGGAAGGCTGTTCTGCTACCGAGCCGCATCTCGCCCACGAATACCCGATGGCTATTCGCCTCTCGTGATGCAATGAGTGCCGCGCGCGCGCCGTACATGCTTATCAGTTCTCCGACGATCTCTTGCAGAGTCCCGCTAAGCCCGGCTTCAACCCGAGCCTTCCCTAAGACTCGGGCAACCACCGCTTTTTCCGCGCGTAGCTGCTTCTGCTGTTCGGCCAGGTATCCCAGCAGAAGCCCCATCACCAGAAGATACATGGAACGCATGAAGAGCCGTTGTGGCTCGAAGTCAGCGGGCGCAACTCGCAGCATTGGCAGATTGTGTTGCAGAAGCAGCCGGCCAGCCCAGGTGAAAAATCCCAGGTGAAACGCGAGGCTCTCAATCCACAGAAGGACAACCGAAGCCGCGGCCGTTCCCACGGTCTCCCACAATCCCCAGCGATAGGCAGCAGCGGCCAGAACGAAGACCAGGAACAGGAAAAAAGGATTCGATTGGCTGGCCGCGAACACTGAAATCAATGCTGGCCATACCACATCACCCCCGTGGACTAGTCCGCGGAATGATGCGGTGGATTCCCGGCGCCTCCGCAAAAGCAAGATGATTACCACTCCCTGGGCGATATAGAACGCGAACAATCCGGATGCCCACAAGGAATAGTGAATCTCACCGGGATCGATCAGGACGGCAACCAGCGCAGAAATCGCAAGAAACACCCGCGCTGTGGCTAGCCACCGTTCAATTCGGCGAATTTCGCCGGGGGTGATCGGCGCCCTTTGTCTCCACAGAAACCGGTGTCGAAGCGCTCGGAATGGCAACGGAGTACGACCTGACGAGAGCCTGCTGTCGCCAAGGATATTATTGAGAATACTGCAAGAGAGCAAGCGCAGGGCACCGCTACTTTTCTTTAATGTCTTTCCTCCGTTGCATGTACTTGCCCAAAACAGTTCACCAATTCATTTCGCCCCTGCCGGTGTTACTGAAGTAATGTTTTCTTGTCGGGATTGCTGTCTAGAATTGGCCAGCGGGTGTCATGTCTCGTCGCGCGCGTTTCTGCCTGGTCGCAATCTCCGGTTTCGTCTTCGTGCAAGCCGCAGCTTCGCTGTTGCTGCGAAGCGGCTTCGCACTTACAGCGGCTAGCGACCTAATTCAGTCTGCTCTTCTTCTGGCAGGCACGCTTGCCTTTCTTACGAACGCGCTAGCTACGCGAGGACGCACCCGGTTGTTCTGGCTGCTAATGTCTCTCGGCCTAGCGTTCTGGTTCGCATACCAGACGCTGCTGTGGACCTACTTTGAAGTTTTCCTTCGTCAGGACGTTCCAGACGTATTTTGGGGAGATGTGATCCTGTTCCTCCACATTGTTCCCATGATGGCGGCGCTTGTGCTCCAGCCCCATGCCGAACAGGATGAACGGACCACTCGGCTGGGATCGCTCGATTTTGCCTTACTGCTTGTATGGTGGCTCTATCTTTACGTGTTCGCTGTCATTCCGTGGCAATACGCGGTGACAAACGTAGCCATTTATCAACACAACCTGAACTCACTTTATCTTGCGGAAAAGATCGTCTTTCTTTGTGCCCTGGCTGCAGTCTGGCTACGCAGCAGCGGCGTCTGGAAGATCATCCATGCGCATCTTCTTGGGGCGAATCTAATGTATGCGCTCAGCTCCTACCTTGTAATCTGGGCCATTGAAAAACATGCATATTACTCAGGCAGCCTGTATGACATTCCTTTGGTCGTATCCATGGCGTGGATTGCTGGGGTCGGAATCATGGCGCTCGACCGCGCTCCCAATCATCACGGCCGCAAGCAAGCGGAAAATCATGGCGTATGGATTGCGCGCTTGGCAATGGCGGCGATTTTCTCTTTGCCTCTTTTTGCCGCCTGGTCATTGCTTGAAAGTGGCGCCCCTCCACTGGTTCGCGGCTTTCGGCTGGTGCTGACCCTTGGCAGCATGATGGTCATGGGCGCAATGGTATTCGTCAAACAGCATATGCTCGACGGAGAACTGATGGATCTGCTGCGGGCATCGCGCCACTCGTACGAAAATCTTACTCGCTTGCAGGAGCAGCTGGTTAAATCGGAAAAACTGGCCTCGCTTGGCCAGCTTGTGGGAGGCGCCGCGCACGAAATCAACAATCCGCTCACGGCGATGCTTGGATATTCTGACCTGCTCGCTGAAACATCTCTCAGCGGCGAGCAACGTGATCTCGCGGAAAGAATCGGATACGAGGTACGGCACACAAAGTTTCTCGTCTCCAGCCTGCTTAGCTTTGCCAAGCAGGTCCCCGGCGAGAAGACTCTGCTGGACGTCAATGCATTGGCGGAAATGGCAATTAAGCTTTCACAAGCTCACTTGCACGGACGCAGCATTCAGCTAACTAGCCATTTACAGCCGGATCTGCCGCAAGTACGCGGCGACTCCAACCAACTCCTCCAGGTTTGGCTCCACATCATTAACAACGCTGTGCATGCGATGGAGAATACCGCCGGAGCTCTGACGATCGAAACCCGGCAGCAACACGGCATGGTCGTGCTGGAGTTCTCCCATAATGCACCCGGAGTTGAGGAGCAGGATGTCGCCTTCGACCAGCCCAGTGATAATCAAACGACCGGTTTGGGTCTGAGTGCCTGCTATCGAATCATCCACCAACACAATGGGAAGATTCTTTATACCCACCACGCCAAACGGGCCGTCTTTCGCATCGAGCTTCCCGCCAATCCTTCACCGCCAGGACACCGCGAATCCCAGGAGGTTTTGCGCGATGAACAGCAAGCCGGCTCAGCTCTCACCCTCCCTCCCACTCCGTAGAGTTAAAGCGATCGTGGGCGTGCTGTTAAAAACTCCCGTTCAGGATGTAAACAACTCCAGCGCCTTTGGACACGACGCCCGGAAAGGATGTGCCTTGTGGCGCAAAGCCAATTCGGAAGCAGTTGTCACGGCTTACCCCTCAATGCCCGCTGTCCAAATTCTTCACAAAAAAATCGACACTCGCTCCATAAGCTCTGATCCAGTTTCTCCATATCAGAAAATCATGAATCTCATCGGGGAAAATTAGCTCTTCGAAATAAACCTTCTGCTCACGCAGCCGTTGTGCCAGATCGACCGTTTGGCCGAATGGCACGTTACGATCATCATCGCCATGAATCAGCAAAACCGGAGATTTCCAGGTAGCCACGCTGGCGTCAGGCGACGACTCAAAGGCAAGTTTTTCGGCTTCTTTTTGATCGGGAGCGCCCGGGCGCTTCTCCCAATGCGGCAGGAAGACAGACCAATCATGCACGCCGTGCATGTCCACGCCGGCTGCAAAAATATCGGAGTTGCGGGCCAGGCCCAGCGCCGTGAGCAGCCCGCCATACGATCCGCCCCACAGCCCGATCCTCTTTGCATCGACAATCGCCAAGCTCTGCAAGTATTTCGCGCCGGCGACAACGTCTTTGTATTCCGAAGATCCTCTCCACCCCGCGTTCGCCGCTTCCCGGAAAGCGCGGCCATACATGATTCCGAGACGGTAATTGACAGAAAGTACGACGTATCCCCGGCTCGCCAAGTATTGATTCATGGCATACGCATTGTGGTAGTAGTACATGTAATGAAAACCGAGCATCATCTGGCGAATCGGGCCGCCATGGACAAAAATCAACGCTGGTCCGGCTTGTCTCCTTTCCGCCGGGACGAAAAGCTGGCCATGGATTTCTAATCCATCTTCACTCTTAAACGTCACCTGCTTTGGTTTCACCAACTGCCTGGAAGGAAAATCCACAGGCAGCGCCGCCGGCGCCAGCATCTCTCTTTCTTGCCCGGTGATTCGGTAGGGCATCGCTGGTGTGGTCGCACTGGATCCGAGGCATACCATCTGCCCTGCAGACTCCACCGGGATCCATTCGATTGTTTCGCCGTGGCTGAGCGCCTGCGGCTTGCCCCCATCAAGCGCCACTCGCCAGATGTGCCTGCGATCAACGTCCTCCTGATTTGAAGAAAAGAGCGCTGATTTTTGATCGGCACTCAACGTCACATCTTCCACCTCGAAATTCCCTGGCGTCAGTAGTGTGGGCGCACCCCCGCCAGCCGGGATCGAATAGAGATGATTCCATCCATCCTGCTCGGAGGCGAAGAGCACCTGGTCATTCGCCGCAAAATAAAACGAGCTGTCCGCGGTGAGTTCGGGGAAGGAATCGTTGGGTGTGTTTCCACTATGCCAAATTTCTTTTCCATTGCCGGTCGCGGTGTCTGCAACCCAAATCGACCATGGCGTTACGCGGACCGGAATGAGTGGAAGCTTCTCCTGCAGACCGGGAAGACGCATAAGGGCAATGCGCTTGCCATCAGGCGACCACCGTGGGCTGACGTCGCGATCAGCGCTCGGCGCCAGATAGCGAACGCTGTCGCGGCCGAAATCGTAAATGGCGATGAAGCTATGATCGCCTCTGCTGCTGACAAACGCTATTTCGCGTCCATCCGGAGACCACCTCGGGCTGGAGTTTTCACCCCGCAAATCCGTGAGTTGATGAGCCGGAGTTGCCCCGGATACCGGAGCAATCCACAACTGCTTGTGCGCAGCCCAAACCGCAAACTGTCCGTCAGTAGAAAGCTCGGCGTCCTCGCAATCCTCCTCGCCACAGCCCATTTCGCCCAGCAGGCGCGGAGTTCCGCCTTCCGCGTCCACAGCCCAGACCTGCTGTTTGCGCGCTGAAACGCCATTGGTCGGATCGGCTACGCGGCCATTTTCATTGAGCTCACTGCCACGCACATAGACTAGCGTGCGACCGTCTGGCGTAATGCGCAGACTGGAAATCGGCACGCCATCGTCCTCACCATAGTGCGTCACTTGTCTGGCCGCGAAATTAGGCGCATCGGCGATCCAGAGATTGCGAACTCCTTTGGCATTAAACACCCAAGCGACTCTGCCGCTGCGCTTCGCCGCGATCAGGTTCGAGGGAAATGGCGAGCTCATCACTTGCTCGAGAGTGAAGTTTGCGGCAGAACACGGGAGAGAAATCAGAGAGACCAGCAGAGATGCAACGGCAAACGACCGATGCGAAATTTTCATAGGAAGCGAGAGCCTATCGTACTTTCTCGCAGCTTGCCAAGATCAGCCATCGCTCTCTTCTGAGGAACGCAGGATAGCGTGGTCCTAATTTCATCAACCACGAAGGACACGAAGTTCACAAAGGATTGAGTCCTAAAGGGCTTCCTTCCTGCCCTGCGTGTTCAAATCCCAGAGTAGTTGAGGGACCAGGAACGCCGTTCCGAGCTGGCAGCAGGTCACGGATGATGGCGGAGTTGTCCTCCAACTTGTATGTTCTCGCTGCCCATCTCACGGCAGTTCTCCTCCGGGCAGGCGTAGCGGATCACGTTGCGCTGCCGGTCTAAGCTGCAGATGAACATGGGCCGCCCATGCTGGTCACAACGCGGCTGATCTGCGCGGATGAGTGGCGGCTCATTGCGTCTGGGCGTGACGTACCCCAGGCGTTCACTAAAGCAGCGTTGGCAGAACTCAGCCGTACACCGGAAAAATTCAATTGAGTAGTCGGCGCTGAACGGCGCAATGGCAGCCGCCATCGTGCGATAGTGCTTATCGCACAGCGGCAGGATGTCAATCCGCATGCGCAGAGTCTAGCATTATTGCAGCGCGAAACAGTTCTACCCCGTCATCTCTGACGTTCGTTTCAACTGCCCGCATGCCGCAAAAATATCCCTCCCGCGCGGACGCCGGATGAACGCAGGTATTCCCGCTGCCACCAAAATATTCTGAAATGCAAGCACCCGCTGCTCGGACGGTGTTTGAAATGCAATGCCCGGCCCCGGGTTCAGGGCGATCAAATTCACTTTGGCGCGCATGCCGCGTATCAGCTCGACAACGTCACGCGCGTTCTGCGCAGAATCATTTACCTCATCCAATAGCACATATTCAAAGGTTAATCGTTCGCGATTGCGCAAAGGAAAATCTCGCGCCGCCGCCATCAATTTTTCCAAATTCCATTTTCGGTTGATCGGCATCAAGCGGGTTCGCAGTTCGTCATTCGAGGCGTTCAAAGAAATCGCTAGCTTCGGCCGCACTGGCTCGGTCCCAAAGTCATAAATGCGCGGCACAATCCCGGCCGTCGAAACCGTCATGCGAGACTCCGGAATTCCCACACCTTCTACCAGCAGCCGAACAGACTTCATGAAATTGTCGTAATTCAAAAACGGCTCGCCCATCCCCATAAAAACCAAATTCACGCGATCCTGCGGAGGCGAGACATGCTGATCATTCAGCACGGCGCAAACCTGCCCGACAATTTCTCCGGCCGTCAGATTGCGCTTCACTCCCAGCAGCGCCGTCAAACAAAACTGGCAATCCACGGCGCAACCAACCTGGCTAGAAACGCAGATCGTGGCTCGATCCCATCCGCGCTCCGCCTCGCTGCCATCTCCTCTTTCGCCGCCGTCGCCTTCGGGCATCCAGACGGTCTCCACGCTCTGGCCGTCGACGAAATTCATTAGATAGCGAACCGTACCATCGCTCGAAACAAATCTCTTTTCGATAACGGGAAGTCCCACGCTAACGCCGTTTTGAGCCAGAGCGCGACGAAATTCCAGCGGCATGGTCGAAACCTGCTCCGCAGATTCCACTCGCTGACGGTAAAGAGCTTCAAACAACTGCCGGCCCCGGAACCCGGGCTGCCCCGCTTCCTCCGCAAGCAGCGTAAGTTCCTGAAGGCTAAGGCCCAAAAGTCCGATTTGTGCCGCTTGTCCCATGCATCTAATTCCGGCTGGTTTTATAGATTTTAGAGGATAGTTTTCGACGGGAACCGTGTCATTGCGCATTTTTCGTGTAAGTCATTGATTTTGCAAGGCAAGGATGTATTCGCGCACATCTGCTCGGGTATGTAACAATAGCTGCAAAGGCTTCCGCTTGCGGGCGCTTCTCCTGGAAGCTGGTTGGGAACTTGCCATGGTTGAAGAGACGCGCAATATCCGCCGCGAAGTTTTGCCCAACGGGCTGACCCTCATTACCGAAGAGATGCAGCACATCCGCTCCGTCTCTATCGGTATCTGGATCAAGACGGGCTCCCGCGATGAGGACCTCCAGTGGAACGGAATTTCCCACTTCATCGAGCACATGGTGTTCAAGGGAACGAAGAACCGTTCCGCCGAAGACATCGCCCGCCAGGTTGATTCTATCGGCGGCAACATGGACGCATTCACCGCGAAAGAGTGCGTCTGCTTCAACGTTAAAGTCCTAGACGAGCATATGCCCATCGCCATGGACGTGCTCAGCGACCTGGTGCTGAATCCGGTCTTTGACGTTCAGGACATCGGCCGCGAACGCGGTGTGATTCTCGAAGAAATCAAGATGGACGAGGACAACCCCGATTATCTCGTCCACGAAATTTTCACGCAAAATTTCTGGAAAGATCACCCGCTCGGCAAGCCGATCCTTGGAACGAAGGATACAGTTAAGAAATTTGAACGCGAGCCGGTACTCGATTTCTACAAGCAGCGCTTCGCTCCAGGCAATTTAATCATCTGCGCCGCCGGACATCTGCAACACGAGCAATTCGTGGACCTGGTTCGCAAACATTTCGGGGATATGAAGCCAATGAGCAACGGCTTCTATAGCTCCCAGCCGAAAGTCGTATCGCGGATTATTCTGCGCAATAAGAAGGCACTCGAGCAGGTTCAAATCTGCGTGGGCGTTCCTTCGCATCCCATCGCGCATGAGAAGCGGCACGCCTCGTATATCTTGAACACACTTCTCGGCGGAGGCATGAGCTCTCGCCTGTTTCAAAATATCCGCGAGCGGCAGGGCCTAGCATACGCCATCTACAGCGACTTGAGTCCTTACCGCGACACTGGCTGCTTATCCGTCTACGCCGGAACCTCCCGCGAATCTGCCGCCAAAGTTGTGCGTTCAGTGGTTTCGGAGTTCCGGAAGCTGAAATCTGATGCAGTCTCCGGCGAAGAACTTCGCCGCGCCAAGGATCAATTGAAGGGAAGTCTGATGCTCTCGCTTGAGTCTTCCACTGCGCGCATGTCGAACCTCGCGCGGCAGGAAATGTATTTCGATCGCTTCTACACGCTCGACGAACTCATCGAAAAAATCGAGAGCGTAACCGCCGAAGAACTGCAAGGGCTGGCCAACGAATTTTTCCAGACCGACTCGATCGCTGTTACCGTCCTCGGCAATCTCAACGGCCTCAAACTAACCCGCGAACACCTGGCGTGCTGAGAAATCGACACGCAGAGTGCTAAGGATTTCACGCCAGCAGTATCTTATCTGTTGGCAATTCAGCGCGAAGGACCGCCAGCTGAAGCGGCGGTCCCTCGCGCACGCAGCTAATTGCACATCTCTGCGGTGGGATGCGTCTTACAATACTGAGCTATCGGTCCCGCAGAACTAACCGAGCAGAGGGTCGCGGTCAATAGTACTACCAAAAGTACTACGAACCTAAGCTTCATATATTTTCTCCTATTCTTGATTTTCCTTCTGAATTCTGTCAGGGCCTGCGATCACTTTCCCAACGGATGTTATCCGACCTGGGAACACTCTGCAATTGCTCGCGTCGCGAATTTACAAATTTAAGACGACCGGCGCTGGCTAAGAGGGCAGGAAGAAGTCCGGACGTGGGCTCACGCCTGCTAACGAGCACTCAATCCACGTGCCCGTTGCCTCCTGCTCTCTTGCGGGCCCGGACGGCACGTCGCAGACCGGGCAGTATGGTCTCGAAGTACGAAATAATTCCCTGCACGCGCTCGGACTCGGATTTCATCCCAAGTAACGTTTGTTTGAAATCCAGATCGAGCGGCAGGGATCCGGCGAGGTGAAACGAGAGCCGGGAACGATCTATCTCAGCGGCTTTTTCTGGCGCAGCCCCGGCCAATCCCATGATTTCGCCATGCAAGTTTAGCGCCCGTTCGATCTCCGCAGCAGTCGCGGTAGCCGGTTCGTCGCGCAGGTAAAGCACTTCGGCGCGCAGGAATGATCGCTCCTGGTCCATGTGCATTACCTCGAATCTCTCGCGCCCTTCAGTGACGATATCCATTCTCCCGTCAGGATATTTTTTAGTGACCGTGATGATTTCTGCCGTGCAGCCGATCTCGGCTACTCCTTCCTCTTTGACCCGTACTACACCGAAAGGTTTCTCCTGAGCCAGGCATTCCGAAATCATTTCCCTGTAGCGGGGCTCGAAGATGTGCAGCGGGAGCGGCACGCCGGGAAGCAAGACCACATCAAGCGGGAATAGAGGCAGGAGTATGCTCATGGGAACCCAGCGTGACAGAGGTGTTTTTCATTTTACGCCAGCGGCTGACTGGCCAGTGCAAGGAGGATAAAAGCTCGGCATGGGCAAAGAAATCGACGTGTCCAGCAAGGTTGTCGTAGTGACCGGCGCTTCCATGGGAATCGGCGAAGCGCTTGCCAGAATTTTCGCGGACCACGGCGCCAGAGTGGTCTTGCTTTCGCGCGATGCTGGCCGAGCAGAAGCCGCCCGCGACCGCGTTGGTCACACCGAACGCACACTGGCGCTCTCCTGCGATGTGCGCAATCGCGAGGAAATCGACCGGGTGCTCAGCCTGACACTGCATCATTTCAATCGGATCGATGTGTGGATAAACAATGCCGGCCATGGGTTGCTGGATTCAGTCGCGCAGTTGGACATGGCAGCCTGTCGCGAGACATTCGATACCAACTTCTTCGGTGCTGTTGAATCCATGCTGGCAGTTATCCCAGTCATGAAGCAGCAAGGCGCGGGAACAATTATTAATATATCCAGCGTTGCCGGGCATATCCCGCTTCCCTTCCACACTGTTTACAGTGCGACCAAGTTTGCCATGAATGCGTTCGGCAAAGCGGCGCGAGTGGAACTCAGGAATTTCGGAATTCATGTGATGACCGCCTGCCCAGGCTACGTGCGCACAGACTTTGGGGCTAACGCGCTGAGGGGACAGGAAGTGAAGACGGTCAGGCCGTCAACGGTTCGCGGCATCAGCGCGCAGCGCGTGGCTCGCGCGGTGTTGCAGGGATATATGAAGCAGAAGCGTGAAGTGATCGTTCCTTGGATTATGCATCCGGTAGTTAAGCTGTATCAACTATTTCCGGCGTTGGTGGAATGGGGAATGGTGAGGACGGCACACAGAACGGAGTGAATTGGCAGATCTTGGATTGCAGATCGGAGACTTAGAGAACTTGGCAACCGGCAATTGAAATTATCCGAGTTCGGCCAGCATTTCTTCCATCTCAGATTCTGCGTGGGCGTTGCCTGTGCGTTTGGCTGAAGAAATTCCATCGACTAGCATCTTCTTTGCTTCATCGCTCCGTCCTGATCGAGTGAGAGTCTGTGCAGCCATAAAGTAGCCGGCCGTGTAGTCAGGATTGGTGGCGAGCAGTTTCTTGAATTCGTCCAATGCGCGCTCAACATCACCGGCATTCGAATATTCCATTGCCAAGCCGTAGCGAGCGAAGGGGTCGGCGGGGTTCTGCGAAAGAATTTCGTTCAGCAATGCCATTCGGTCCATAGTGGGCTCTGGCGTTTTATTTTCGCCAATGAGATTACTACACCACTGGCGAGCGGTCGTCTTCATGAGTACAATTACGCATCGTTCCCGAACCCAGGAGATACGAATTCTTGGCATGTCCGTTCTTCTTTCCTGAGCAAAAACTGGAGGATGGCCGCTGGCTCCATCCTGCGCGGCTTCCCTTGGGAACTGGATGGTCTGGGCAATGCTGTGCTCCGGGCTACCAAGGGGAAAAACCTGGCGTTGAAGAACTCCATCAATTCTGCAATTTGGGATATGCGACCGGTTGTCGGCGCTTCCCAAAGGAGCGTTCATCCGATGCGGTTCGGTTTTCGGTGGCGCGCGGCTGCGGAGATCGGGTCGTACTCTTTTGCGTATTCGAACTGGCCCATCGCCCAGCCGGGCACAGCAATTTGGAATACGACTGCTCCAGCGGTAAATGGCTCT
>Ga0209472_1000248_pt1 | contig 32951 bp, 23 predicted proteins | sample GraSoiAngelo_130_FD_185887 | JGI IMG/M metagenome (GOLD analysis project Ga0209472, IMG submission 185887) | Grasslands soil microbial communities from the Angelo Coastal Reserve, California, USA - 14_0929_02_20cm (SPAdes) (version 2) | ecosystem: Environmental > Terrestrial > Soil > Grasslands ... | reverse complement strand
AGCGATGGGCCTGAGATTCTTCTCTGCCAGCCCTTTGGAGCCCGCACGGGCCGGGACGAGGAAGAGGAACTCCATGGACGGTGACAACCTGGTCAGGCAGCGGGGCGAGGCCTCGCGCCCAGCGCGCATTGGTACGCCGCGAGCAACCGCGGCACGCTGTGTCGCCAGAGCAATAGGTCTCGTGCGCGCTCTCGCGCCACCCCCTCCATCCGTCGTCGCAGCTCTGGCCGGTCCAGGAGACGCAGGATCCCCTCACCAAGAGCGCTCCCCGAATTCGCCTCCACAATCAGCACGGCTTCACCCGCCAGCGCCTGGGTTTCCGGAAGGCCAAACGCCACCTGCGGACGTCCCGCCGCCATGTAATCGAGGACCTTGATCATGGTGCAGCCCCTGTTGAACGCGTTCACGGGGTCGGGCGTGACACAGACATCCGACGCGGTCAGCAACCCGGCGAGCCGCCGCTCTTCCTGAACGTAGCCCGTGAACTCCACCACTGGCGCCAGCCCCCAGGCGGACACCGTCTGCTCGAGCTTGGCCCGATGGGGACCATCCCCGATCAGCAGGAACCGCACGTCGGCTCGCTGCCGCTCGTGCAATATATGCCGCGCCGCCTCCAGCACGTATTCGACGCCGTCCTGTCGGTCCATGTAGCCGACGTAGGCAACGAGGTATCGCGCGGCGCGCCTCGACGCCACTGCCGGCTCGACGGGCTCGAGGCGCGCATCGTCCAGCCCCGTACGAACCACGAACACCCGATCGGGCGCGACCCCCCCCCGCTCCCGCGCGACGTCCGCCATCGGCTCGTTACTCGATAGGACCGCGTCCGCGGCGTGGAACGAGGACCGCTCGGCTTGGCGCAGCGCCCAGTAGAGGGGACTGCGGACCGTACCACCCTTCGCCAGAAAGAGCTCCGGGGAGAGGTCGTGATGGTCGAAAACGAAGCGGGTACCATCGCGGCGCAGCCACCACGCGAACGGAAAGAACAGGTCCGGCGGGCTGCACGCATGGAGGACGTCGATGGGCCTCTCGCCCCGCAGCCGTCGAACGAGCGCGCCCAGGTGGCGCCAGGCGTGGGCGTATTCCCTCAGGTATCCGCGGCGACCGCCCCCTTCCGGTCCGCGGGCATAGCGCCGCACCGAGACCCCCCGCACCACCTCTTGCGCCGATTGCTGCGGCGCCGCAGGGGCAAGGACGGTTACCTCGTAGCCGGCGTCCCGTAGCGTTTCCGCCTCAAGACGCACACGTCGATCCTGTGGATACGGGAGATTCTCGAGCAAGATCACGACCCGCCGCGAATTCATCGGCGAGCGCGGACGGGACCGACGGCGAGGGTCACGCCGGAAATGGAATCGCCTCTGCCGCGGACTGGAATGACCGGACGACGCAGTCGACTTGTTCGTCCGTCATGTGGGGGAACATCGGCACTGACAGCGCGCGCGCGGCGACCTGTTCGCTGACGGGAAAATCACCCGTGCGGTGCCCCAGCTCGGCGTATGCCCCCTGCAAGTGCAGCGGGACGGGATAGTGGAGACCGGTGGCAATGCCCAGGGCGTCCAGCTGGCGGCGCACCTCGTCGCGCTCCGGCAGCTGCACGACGTACAGATGGTACACATGCCGGGCTCCGCTCCGTTCGGCCGGAAGGACGAGCTCCTCGCCCTGCAACCGCGCGCAGTACAGAGCGGCTATCCGCCGTCGCGCGTCGTTCCATGCCTCCAGTCGTTGCAACTTCGCGCTCAGCACGACCGCCTGCAGTGCGTCGAGCCGGGCGTTCCCTCCTTCACCTGTGACGTGGATGTAGCGCTCCCGCTGCCCATGGTCGCGCAGCACTCGGCAACGCTCGGCCACAGCCGCCGACCCGGTCGTGATGGCACCTGCCTCCCCCATGGCTCCGAGATTCTTGCCTGGGTAGAAGCTGAATGCCGCCGCGTCCCCGAACGTCCCGCAGGAACGCCCGTGATAACGCGCGCCGTGCGCCTGACACGCATCCTCCACCACCTTCAAACCGAATCGCCCCGCCAGCTCCAGCAACGGATCCCAATCCGCCGCCTGGCCGTACAGGTCCACGGGGACGAGGGCGGTGACCGGCCGACGGCGCCGCCGCTCGACCAGCGTTCCCCGCTCGACGGTGCAGTCGCGCTCGAGGTACCGCTGCAGCGCCTCCACGTCCATCGTGTAGGAGACCGGCTCGATGTCCACGAACGCCGGGCTCGCGCCGGCTTGCGTGATCGCTTCCACGGTGGCGATGAACGTGTGCGGCACCGTGACGACGAGGTCTCCCGGCCGCACCCCGACTGCCTGCAGCGCGATCCGCAGGGCGTCCGTCCCGCTCCCGACCCCGACGGCGTGGGAGGCGCCGCAGTAGGCCGCAAACCGGCGCTCGAACTCGGCTACAGCCGGGCCACCCACGAAAGCCGACCGCTCGATCAGATCGCGCCAACCCGCTTCGATCTCGGCGCGTACCTCCTCATGCATGCTGCGCAGATCGAGGAACGGGACGCTCATGACTCAGCCACAGCGGCTCTCGCGGCGGCGAGAATCCGTGCCGGCACGCCGGCGACGACCGCCCCCTCCGGGACGTCATTGGTGACTACCGCGCCGGCACCGACCACCGCGCCCTCGCCGATGGTGACTCCGGGCATGATGATCGCCCCGGTTCCAATGGCGGCGCGCCGCTTGACCAGAATCGGCTCGAGCGTCCAATCGGTGTCGCGCTTGAGTGCGCCGTCCTCCGTCGTCGCTGCGGGATAGCGGTCGTTCAGGAAATTGACGTTGTGCCCCACGAATACCTCGTCTTCGATCGTCACGCCCGCGCAGACGAATGTGTGGCTCTGGATCTTGCACCGCGCGCCGATCGTGACGCCCTTCTGAATTTCGACAAAGGTGCCGATGGAGGTCTCGTCGCCGATCTCGCAGCCGTACAGGTTGACGAACGCATGGAGGCGAACGTTCTTGCCCAGCGTGACGTCGGGAGCGATCCGCCGCGTGAGGGCGTCGCGCTCTTCGGGGGTCAGGGCCACGTTCAAGCGACGCCCACGACGGGCGCGCCCGCGACCCGCACGACGCCGCCCCCCTGTTCGATGGAGCGCTGGGCAGCCTCGAGGATCCGCACCACTCGCCAGCCGGCGCGGCCGTTCACGACCAGCTCAGCCTTGCCGTGGATGGTGTCGATCACGTTGTCGACTTCGATCGCCAGCGCTTCCCGCGTGTCGAGCTGCGGCGCGTGCATGTCGCCCGAGCGATAGGAGATCATCTGCTGGTACTCCTTCTCGACGCTCAAATCCGTCGCGATGGAGAAGCCCTTATCGTACACCTTGAGCTTCTCACTCGGCTCCATGTCGTCGTAGATCATCATCATCTTCGAGCCACCGAGAATGGTACGACGCACCTTCGCCGGCGCGAGCCAGTTGACGTGCACGTGCCCGATGAGCGAGCCCTGGTAGCGCACCGTCACGTACGCGATGTTCTCCGTCGGGCTGCCTCCGTGGGAGGCTCCCGTCGCGGAGACTGTGATCGGCTCGTGCCCGATCAGGTAGTCCATGATCGCCACGTCATGGGGCGCGAGATCCCAGACCACGTTCACGTCCGTCTGGAACAGGCCCAGGTTGATCCGCACTGAGTCGAAGTAATACAGATCCCCGATGCTGCCCGCGTCGATCAGCTGCTTCATCCGGCGGACCGCCCCCGTGAAGACGAAGGTGTGGTCCACGGCCAGCAGCAGACCCAGCCGCCCGGCGAGCTCGCACAGCTCCTCGGCGTCGCTGAGCCGCGTGGCGAGCGGCTTCATCACTAGCACGTGCTTGCCCGCTTCGAGTGCCGCCTTGGCGAGCTTATGGTGCGTGAACGAGGGAGTCGCGATGACCACGAGGTCGAGCTCACGCCCATGCAGCAGCTCGTCGGGGCGGTCCGTGATCATCGGGACACGGTACTGCCCGCCGAGCCGGACGGCGCGCTCGTAGCGCATGTCGCAGACGGCTTCGACCTGGCAGTGGGGATGACGCGCGAAGTTGCGTACCAGGTTCGGGCCCCAGTAGCCGCAGCCGATTACGCCGACACGGACAACACGCACGTTACCTCCCTCAGTATCGCGCTCAGGCGGCGCGGCCGGAATTCGACAGCACGACGGGAATCGTCTTGACCATGATTTGGAGGTCGAGCCACAGCGACCAGGCGCGGATGTAGACCAAGTCCAGCTCGCACATCTGCCGGTAGGTGAGCCGGTTCCGACCGGAGACCTGCCAGAGGCCGGTGATGCCGGGGCGCACCTGCAGCCGGTGAAACTGCCAGTGTTCGTACTGATCGAATTCGTACGCGAGTGGCGGCCGCGGGCCGACCAGGCTCATTTCGCCCCGGAGCACGTTGAACAGCTGCGGCAGCTCGTCCAGCGACGTGCGGCGCAGCCAGCGGCCCACGCGAGTGATCCGCTCGTCGTTCGTCAACTTGAAGACGGGCTCGCCCGCGGGACCGACCTGGGCCGCGCGCCCGTCTTCCCCCGACAGCATTTTCGTCACCAGCTCGCGATGCGCCGCGTCCGACACGCCGTCGTACATCGTGCGAAACTTCACCACACGGAAACGGCGGCCTCCCGAGCCGATCCGCTCCTGACCAAAGAACACGGGCCCGGGCGAATCGAGCTTGATCGCGACCGCCAGGATGGCCATGACGGGCGCGGTGACGATCAGGGCCAGTGACGCGCCCACCAGGTCCACCACGCGCTTCAAGAGCAACTGTTGTCCGTGCAGACTCGGTGCGATCAGCTGCATCACTGGCTGCCCCTGGTGCCACTCCAGCGCTGGATGGACCCCGGCCATCTCGACGGCGCGGGGCACCGACATCAGCTGGCACCCGGCCGCCAGGGCGGTGTCGACGACCTCCTGGAACTGTAGATCTGGCAGGTACCCGCAGATCACGACGGCCTGCGCGCCCGACGCGGCGAGCAAGAGGGCGAATTCGCCGACGTGTCCGAGCGCCCCCCGCGCCGGCGGGTCCTGCACATCGACGAAGCCGATCGTGCGGAACTCGCCGTCCGCGGCGAACGCGGCGCTCGCAGCCACCCGAGCGCACTCGGCGGCGGGTCCGATGAACAGCGTGTCCATGCCCGCGGGGGCCGGCGGCTTCAGGCGCGCCACCACGCGATCGATGGTCAGGCGCTCCGCGACGACCCCCGCCCACACCGCCAGCACCGTGACGAGATAATGCACCAGGACCGGGCCGAGGCCACGGGTCCAGACGGCTGTCCAGAGTGGCAACGCCGTGGCCAAGGCGCACGCCGCGAGCAGCCGGGCCGCGTCGCGTCGCCGATCGCCGGTCCCATAACTGCCGGTGACCAGCAAACCGAGGAACAGAGCTATCGCAAACTGCCAGCCGTTGAGGTAGCCACCGGGGAGAGCGGCGCTGAACGCGTCGCCCAGCGGATTGCCGGGGACCCCGCCCTCCCGTATCGATCGGATCGCGGCACGCAGGACGGCGAACGCCGTCATGTCCGCGGCCACGAGGACGATGAAGCGTGAAAGGGCGCGTTGGGCGTGGTGCCGCAGATTTTCCGGGGCACGACGCTGCAGGCGGAGGCGAACCTCGGCGGGCTTGTCCAACTTGAGATGCCAGGCCTCTGCGGCGATGTCGCGCTCGTGAATTTCCGGCCGGGGGCCGAACCAAGTGACCCCCGCGGTTGCCGTGGTGGGCGGCGCCTGCTGTACTGGTTCCACGATTTTGGCCACCTCCCACGTGATGTCCGTCACACGATGCGCAAATGTGCGGAGGGGCCTCGACCGTGGTCGCCCCGACCCGCACGCCAGAGCGCCCGTACCCGGCAACGCCTAGTGTGCTACAGCGTTACTGGCGACTCCATGAAAACCACACGCAGTCAAGTAGCTCCCAAGCGACGCGTGGCGTTAGCCAATTCCTGCACTGCACAGACTGCACAGGGCCCACCACTAAGAAACCGAAACCCCGCGGGGACGCGTAATATATCCGCGCCCGGCGCGGCCGCTAGGACCTTGCAAGGGCTGATGTTGTGAGGGTTGTCACAGAAGTGCAACAGGTGGAGAGCAGACTTCCCGCATATCCGGTTGACCTCCTCCGCGCTCCTCATTCAAGCGCTATCTTAGACCGGCCACCGGGGAGCGCGGACCATGACGGACCCAGCCTCACAGCACGCCAGCCTGCCGCACGCCGTCTTCCTGCAGCGCATGGCGGATGGGTCCGGCCAGGCCGCCTTCATCGTCCTCCGCCTGGTGGACCTGCTCGGCCCCGAGCACGCCACCCTGCATCCGGACGCTTTCCACTATCAGTACGTCGCCACCGCACGCTGCTGCCGCGAGCTCCCGCCCGGCGCGACCGAGACGAGCCACCTGCTGGGCCTGGTGCGCAGCACGGCGGACGCCTTCCGGCAGCAGAGCACCGGGCTGGTGCTCCCTGCCCTGTTCGCGTATGCCCATTACCTCGAGGACGAGATGCGGCTCGAGGAGGCGCTCGACGTGCTCGATACGCTGCTCCAGGTGGGCGGCGCGAAGCTCGCGCCGGCGGACGCCGTCGGGGCGCGGCTGCGCCGCGCGCGGGTGTGTCGCAAGCTCAACGCGTTCGACGCGGCCGAGCGGGCCTATACAGAGGGCGGCGAGATGGCGGCGGCGATCGGGGACAGGCACTCCGAGCTGCTGAGCCGGATCGGACGGGCCCTGGCGGTTATGGGCCGCGGAAACCTGGCTTCGGCTGAGCACGAGCTTCGGGACACGCTCGTGAGCGCTGAAGCATACGCAGATCGCGAAGCGCAGGCGCGAACGCATCACGAGATAGCCGTGCTCCTGAGCACGCGAGGACAGCCCGCCGAGGGGATCCCTCACGTGTGGAGGGCATTCGAACTGTACGATGACGAGAGTGCGCGCCTGCGCGCGCTCAACGACCTCGGGATCATGCTGCTAGTTCTCGGCGATGCCAACGGCGCCGAGCACGCGTTGACGCAGGTCGTTCGCAGAGGAGCGACGGCACAAGTCGTCGACAGCGCGAAGATCGAGTTGATGAACTGCGCCTCCTTCCGTCGCGATCGAGTGGGTTTCGAGCGGTGGCGGGAACAATGCGAAGCGCGACTCAACCAAATGCCACCTAGCGTGCTTGCAGATTTCCATTTGAAGCTTGGGATTGGCCACGCCAGGTTCGGACATTTTGATCGTGCCGAACGCGTGCTGCGGACGGCCCTGAAGATTGCGGGGGACGCCTCCTTGCACGAGTTCGAGTTTCGTATCGAGCGAATCAAGAGTGGTCTAAACGAGTGCGAACGATCCTGGGCGCCGTATTCCGAGCTGGAGCCCCCTCTTGGGAACGAAGCGATCCGGGAGGTGTCGGCTTCTCTAGCTCGACTGCCGACGTGACTCCTCCCGGAATCGCTCCGTCAAATGGCGGTCAGTGGCACGTGTTGCTGCCGACGTAGTCACAGCCGTGCGACGGCCCGGTGGCATCGGCACAGGCTGACGCACCGAAAGCGAGCGACACGACGATCACAGCGAGCAGGATGCGAATCGAGCGCGACATAAATCCTCCACGATGTTTTGGAGTGAGAGTGGGCGCTGCTGCAGCGCCGACAAAGTCGCGCCTTGTAACGGGGGTCGTTAGGGCGTTTTCGCGACATTGGGGGGTGTTTTTGCGACACTTATGCTCGTTTTAGCCGCCGTCCCCACCATCCAGTTTCATAAGCTGCGCCGGGCCGCCGCCCCGCGGTTCCCCGTCGTTCACGCCCGCTCCTGGGATGACGCCCTGGCGACAATCCGCGCCCGCCCGGTCGAGCTGGCCGCCGTCGACCCGCAGCTCGAAGGCGGCCCCAGGCCGCACGAGATCGAGCGCTTACGGCTGCTGTTCCCGTCCCTGCCCTTGATCCTCTACACGGCCCTCTCTCCCGCCACCGCGGCGGTCCTCCTCGCCCTCGGCCACTCGGGGATCAACGCCGTCGTGTTCACCCGGCTCGACGACCACCCCGCGCGGCTGCGCGAAGTCCTGGCGCACGAAGAGGCGCGCTCCGCCTCGCGCCAGCTCCTCGATCAGCTGACCGCGGTGCTGGCGCCGCTGCCGACGGAGCTGCGCTGGGTCGTGGAAGAAGTGCTGAGCGCTCCCGCCGAGCTCCAGACCGTGCAGCAGGTGGCGGCGCGCGCCCGCGTGGACCGCCGCACCTTCGAGCGCTGGTTCGCACGTCTCGGCCTGCCCTCCCCGCGCCATTTCCTCGCGGCGGCGCGCGTGCTCTACGCCCACCGGCTGCTGCAGGACCCGGGCTTCACGATCGAAGACGTCGCCCAGCGCCTCGGCTACGCCCAAACCAAGACGCTGCAGCTCCACGCCCGCGCCTATCTCGGCCTCACCGCCGGCGAGATGCGGCTCACGCTCGAGCCCCGCCAGGCGCTCGAGCGCATCGCCCAGGGCTTCGCTCCGCTGCGCCAGACGCAGGCTTCGGCATGACGACCGGCGCACCGCATCCACCTTCACCTCCTTCACCTCCTCCGCGGCCCTCCACGATCCTCGTCGTGGAGGACGACGCGGCGTTGCGGCGCGTGCTGGAGCGCGTGCTCGCCCGCCAGGGCTACCGCGTGCTCGCCGCCGCCTCGGCCGAGACGGCGTACGAGCTGCTCGCATCCGAGCCCGCCGATGCCGTGCTGCTCGACGTCCAGCTCCCCACCATGTCGGGGCTGGCGCTCTACCTCGCCCTGATTCACCGCCACCCGAACCTCGCCGGACGCATCGCCATCATGAGCGGCGACGCCGAGGCGGACCACGTGCGCACCTGGCTCCAGCACAATCCCTGTACCGTCCTCAAGAAGCCGTTCGACCTGCGCGAGATCGTGGAATGGGCGCATGAACTGCTGGATGCATCGGATCGACAGACTGAGAACGGCGCCTGACGTCGAACCTCCGTGACTCCGCTCACCCGTCTGTCGCCGGCGCGACACTAGACTGCTACAATGCCTCCGACCCATCCCCACCCGCCTCAGCTGCTCGTCGCAAGCCACAACCACGGCGCCGGGCTTGAGCTGCTAGAGCTCGCCGAACGTCGCGGCTTCACGATCCGCCGCGCCCAGTCCGCCGCCCAGGCGCTCGAGCAGGCGCACGCCGCGCCGCCCGACCTGGTGGTGCTCGACGAGTCACTCACCGACCTGGATGCGCTCGCCACCACCCGCGCGCTGCGCGACGACCCGCACGTAGGCCCCGGCACGCCGCTGCTGCTCATCTCCGCGCAGCGACCGTCGTCGCCCCAGCACCACGCCGCGCTGCGCGCCGGCGTGTGGGAATTCCTGCGCCATCCCTTCCACGTCGAAGAGATCGGCGCCAAGCTCGACAGCTATGTGCGGCTGAAGCTCGACAGCGACCGCGCGCGCCGCGACACGAGCGTCGCCGACGCGACCGGCTTCTATACCGTGCGGGGGCTCGCATTGCGGGCCCAGGAGCTCACGCTGCAGGCGTTCCATCACGCCGAGCCGCTCGCGTGCGTCGCCCTCGCGCCGGTCGCGGCCGACGGGCAGAACGCCGGCGCGGTGGACTTGCTCGCCGACGTGCTGCGCGCCACCGGCCGCCGCTCCGACGCCATCGGGCGGGTGGGCCCGGGCGAGTTCGCGGTGATCGCGCCCGGCACCGACCGCACGGGCGCGGTGCTCCTCGCCGAGCGCGTGGCGCGCGGGGTCACGGCGGCGGGCGGAGGCGGCGGCACGCCGGTGCCGGGTCTGCGGGCCGGTTACGACGCGGTGGGCAACGCCCGCTATACGCCGATCGAGCCGAAAAATCTGCTGGCGCGCGCCACCACCGCGCTCCGCACCGCCAAGGGCCAGGGGGGGCCGGGCTGGATTCAGGGGTTCACATAGATCCTTCGCGTCGCGCGCGTGCCGCGCGCTCGCTCAGGATGACAAGCCGCGGGGCGCCTTGATAAAAAAGAGAAGGTCGTGGTTTCTCTTTTCCCTTTCGCGGAGCGAGCGCGCCTGTCATCCTGAGCGCCGAAGGCGCGAAGGATCCGCTTCTGGGCGCCGAAGGCGCGGAGGATCCGCTTCTTAGCGCCGATTCCTCCCTTTAGCTTTCCCCCGATGCCGATTTCCCTCTCCCGTCGCCAGTTCCTCGTCGGAACCGCCGGCGCCGTCGCCGCTGCCGCGCTGGGCGACGGCTTCCTCATCGAGCCCACCGCCATCGAAGTCACGCGGCACGACGTGGTCGTTCCGGGCCTCCCGCACGAGCTCGAAGGCTTCCGCATCGCCTGTATCACCGACGTCCATCTGCACAAGGGGATCCACCACCCCGCCCGCGCGACGCTCGAGCTGCTCGGGCGCGAGCGACCGCACCTCGTGGCCCTGATCGGCGACATCTGCAACCACTTCGACGACCTGGAGCACCTGACCGCGTTCGCGCGCGCCGCGCGCGGCAGCGTGGCGACCGTCGCCACGCTCGGCAACTGGGAGCACGACGCGGGGATCCACCGGGCGACCGGCGAGCGCGCCTACGGTGCCGCAGGCGTGGAGCTGCTGTACAACTCAACGACGCAGGTGCGGGTGGGTGGCACAGCGCTGACGGTGGTGGGGATCGACGATCCGGTGCTGGGGCATCCCGACGTCGCCGCGGCGGTGCGCGGGCTCGACGGCGGCGATCCCACGGTGTGGGTGCTGCACGCCCCGGCGTACGTGGATCGCATCTCGGTCGGGAGCGTGCCACGCCCAGCCGCGATCATCTCGGGCCACACCCACGGCGGCCAGGTGCGGCTGCCCTTTTACGCGCCCTACACGCCCTACGGCAGCGGCCGGTTCGTCGCCGGGTGGTACCGCGACACCCTGGCGCCGCTCTACGTGTCGCGCGGCATCGGCACGGTGTCCCTCCCGGTGCGGCTGTTCTGCCCGCCGGAGCTCGCCGTTTTCACGCTGCGCAGAAGCGGTGAGCGGTAAGCGGGGAGCGGTGAGCCGTGTCTTCCGCTGGCTAGGAGGGTACCGCTCCCTAGAAGCGGATCCTTCGCGCCTTCGGCGCTCAGGATGACAGGCTCGCTCGCTCTAGGAAAGGGAAAGGGGAGAAACCCGCTCTCCTCATTCTCCCTCTTCTACCGTAGCCGCCCGGTGCTGTCATCCTGAGCGGAGCGCGCGGCACGCGCGCGACGCGAAGGATCTATGTGAACCCCTGAATCCACCCCGCTCCCGGCTCCCTCTTTTACTCGACGGTCACGCTCTTGGCGAGGTTCCGCGGCTGATCCACGTCGCAACCCCGTAAGACGGCGATGTGGTAGGCAAGGAGCTGCAGCGGCAGCGTCGTGAGCACCGGCGACAGCAGCGGTGCCGTCGCGGGAACGCGCAGCTGATGGTCCACCAGGCCGCCCAGGTCGCCGTTGCCCTCCGTGGTCACGGCGATGATATGCCCGCCCCGGGCCTTCACTTCCTGCATGTTGGACCGGACCTTCTGGAAGATGTCGTCCTTGGGCGCGACGAACACGACCGGCATCTGGTCGTCGATGAGCGCGATGGGGCCGTGCTTCATCTCCGCCGCCGGATAGCCCTCGGCGTGGATGTAGCTGATCTCCTTGAGCTTCAGGGCGCCCTCGAGCGCGACGGGGAAGTTCACGCCGCGTCCTAGATAAAGGAAAGTGGGCCGATCGGCGTACGCGCGCGCCAGTGCGCGCACCTGCGGCTCCAGCGCGAGCGTCCGGGTGATGAGGCCCGGCAGCTGGCTGAGCCGGCACACCAGCTCGCGCCCCGCCTCCGGCGCGAGCCCGCGGTGGTGGCCCAGGTACAGGCCGAGCAGCGTCAGCGCGACGATCTGCGACGTGAACGCCTTGGTGGAAGCGACGCCGATCTCGGGGCCGGCGTGCAGGTAGATCCCGCCGTCCGCCTCCCGCGCGATGGTGGAGCCCACCACGTTGACGATCCCGAGCACCCGGATGGCGCCTCCGGCGCGGGCGGCGCGCATCGCCTCGAGCGTGTCCGCCGTCTCGCCCGACTGCGAGATCGCGATCGCGACCGTGCCGGGCTCGCGGATCGGGCGGCTGTAGCGGTACTCCGATGCATACTCGACCGCCACGGGAATGCCCGCGAGCTCCTGGATCACGTGACGTCCTACGAGCCCGGCATGCCACGACGTCCCGCACGCCACGATCACGATCCGCTGGATCGCGGCGCATTGCTCGGGGCTCAGGTTCAGGCCGTTGAGCCGGGCCGCGCCCGAATCGAACAGCAGCCGGCCCCGCAGCGTGCTGCGCACGGTCTCGGCCTGTTCGCAGATCTCTTTCAACATGAAGTGCGGGTAGCCGCCCAGCTCGATCGCCTGGAGGTCCCAGGCGATGTCGTTGACGGGACGCAGCTGCACGTGGTCCTGCGTGTCGATGATGTGATAGCCGCTCGGCGTGAGCACCGCGATGTCGCCGTCGTCCAGGTACACCACGGAGCGGGTGTGCTCGAGGATCGCCGACGCGTCGGAAGCGACGAACAGCTCGCCCTCCCCGATCCCCAATAGCACCGGTGATCCCTGCCGCGCCACGACCACGGTGCCGGGATGGTCGGCGGAGACCACCGCCAGTCCGTACGTCCCGACCACGTGGCCGAGAGCGCCGATCACGCGCGCTTCGAGAGTTTCCCCGCCGGCGTCCTCGATCAGGTGCGCCAGCGTTTCGGTATCGGTCTCGGTGCAAAAGCGGTGGCCGCTCGCCTGGAGGGCGGCCCGCAGCGCGTCCGCGTTCTCGATGATGCCGTTATGGACGAGGGCGATGCGACCGCTGCAGTCGACGTGCGGATGGGCGTTGGGGGTGGTCGGCGCGCCATGTGTCGCCCAGCGGGTGTGCGCGATGCCGGTGGAGCCGTGCACCGGCTCGCCCGCGAGCACCTGGCGCAGCCCTTGGACGCGTCCGGCGAGCTTGCGGATGGTGATGCCGGCGGCATCCCCGTTCATCACCGCAACGCCCGCGGAATCGTAGCCGCGGTACTCGAGCCGCCGCAGTCCCTCCAGCAGAATGGGCGTGGCCTCGCGGCCGCCCACGTAGCCCACGATGCCGCACATCCTAGTGCCGTTCCAACGTCAAGGGAGTAAGAATGCACCAGGCCGCGAGTCGCAGCGTCGTACGCAAGCGCCTCACAGGACTCGGCGGAGATGGTTGGAACGGCACTAGGTGCTGCCCGTGGGGTGATCTGACGGCTTGAGGATCGGGTCCGCCTGATCTGCGAGTCCGAAGCGGGCAAGCTGTGTGCTCTTCGCGAGCAGGCGCGGCGCCAACCCGACGGGCGGGAGCAGCGCGCCGCACTGGAGGCACAGCGCGCCTGCCGGGGCCGGGCGTTGCGCCGCCAGAACCGGGGTCTCGCAGTGTGGACACAGCATCGCTTCGAGCGGCGATACAAGTTCGGGGCCGCCGGTCCCCGCTTCGCCGGCGAGCCCCGGGACCCGGGGGCCGCGGCAGGTCAGCTACAGCTTGTGAGCATTCTCCCGCGACTTGGCGCCCGGTTGCGCCGGACGCGAGAAGAAGCCATTCTCGTCAAACGAGTTGCCGGGGGCCGCCCCGGCGCACGCCGTTTGCACGCGCCAACGACCAGCGAGCGCGCACTTTGCTCACTTTCGGCGGGAGCGACGCCGGTCATCCGTGCGGAAGGTTTCTTTTCATGTCGAGCGCCCGAGTCGCGACCCGTCCCCCGCTGGTTCTGATCGCCGATTCGCACGAGTGGTTTTCCCGCGCCCTCGAGACGGTCCTCGTGCCGGGGGGCTACCGCGTCGTGAAGGCGTATACGGCGCGGGGCGCCCTCCAGCAGGTCGAGGCGAGCGAGCCCGACGCCGTCATCCTCACCGTCGACCTGCCGGGCGGCGAGGGCCTGAATCTGTGCCGGCTGCTGCGCGCCGATGCGCTGGTCCCCCCCAGCACCCCGATCATCCTCACCCAGCCGGCGCCCGCCACGCGACGCCAGACGCTCGCCGCCCTCCGCGCCGGGGCGTGCGAGCTGTGGGGCCAGCAGCTCGATGCCGAAGAGCTGCTGCTGCGGCTGGCGGCCCAGCTCCGCGCCAAAGCTCACGCCGACCATGCCTGGGCCGAAGGTCTCGTCGACGCCGCGACCCAGTTGTACAACGCGCGCGGGCTCGCCCGCCGCGCACTGGAGCTGGGTGCCGAGGCCCGGCGCCGCGCCGCGCCGCTCGCCTGCGTGGCATTCGCCCTGGAAGAGGATGGCGGCCAGGCCGCGGAGCGCGTCACCCGGGTGCTGCGCGAGGCCGCCCGAACGTCGGACGCGGTGGGCAGGATCGGACCGCGGGAGTTCGCGGTGATCGCGCCCGGGACGGGCTCGGACGCGGCGCTCCGGCTGGCGGAGCGGTTGGCCGGCGCGCTCACCGGCCGGCCGCGGCGCGTCGCCGCGGTGCCCGCGGAGTTCCTGGCGGGCTACGACGCCGTTCCCGACGCCGCCGTGCCGAAATTCGATCCGGCGACGTTGCTGGCGCACGCCAGCGCCGCCCTTGCCGCGGCGGCGCACGATCCCGCGGGGGGACGGATCCGGAAATACGAAAACGGAGCCGGGCGCGCCTGATCCTCCAACTGTAGCACCGCTGCAGCACTTTCCAGGGTCCTTGACAATCGTCTCTGAATGGCGTAAATCCGGCCCAGTAAATGCAACAGTAGTGCCACACCTTTGACGTCGAAGAGCGAGTGATGCGCCTGCGACACACCCTGAACGGATGAACCGCACCCTCGCTCCCCTGCCGGCACGGCGTATGCCAACGCTGCCGCCGATTGATTCCGCCTCCCGATCGAGTATCCGCATTCTGGTGGTGGATGACGAGCGCACGCTGCGGGAAAGCTGCCACAGCGTGCTTGAGGCAGAGGGCTACAACGTGGTCGTGGCCGGGCGTGGCAACGAGGCCCGCGACACGCTGAAGCGGCGTCCCTTCGACATCACGCTCGTCGACTGGTTCATGGGCGAGGTCCCGGGCAGCGAGCTGTTACGGATCGCCCTCGCTACCAACCCGGGCACGATCGTCATCATCATGACGGGGAACCCGTCGGTCGCCTCGAGCCTCGAGGCGCTCCAGGCGGGGGCATGGGACTACCTGCCGAAGCCGTTCTCCGGCACGCAGCTCCAGATCCTGGTCGGGCGCGCCGCGCACGCGGTGCTGGTGGCGCGCGAGTCTCGCGCCCTCGCGGAGCAGCGCGCGCAACATCCGGTCGACGGCGACCGGATCGCGGTGCTGGGCGACGCGCCGCTGTTCCGCAAGGCGATCGCGCTGGCGCGTCGCGTCGCCGCCACCGACGCGTCGGTGTTTCTCACCGGCGAGAGCGGCGCCGGGAAAGAGCTGTTCGCCCAGTTCATCCACGACAACAGTCGCCGCTCCAGTCGCTCGCTCGTGGCCGTCAACTGCGCTGCGCTGCCCGAGCCGCTGCTCGAGTCCGAGATGTTCGGCCACTGCAAGGGCGCCTTCACGGGCGCGGTGCGCGACAAGCCCGGGCTGCTCGAAACCGCCAACGGCGGCACGCTGTTCCTCGACGAGCTGATCGAGATGCCGAAGTCCATCCAGGCGAAGCTGCTGCGGGTGATCCAGGACGGCGTGGTGCGGCGCGTGGGGAGCGAGACGACCGACGCGGTCGTGAACGTGCGGTTCATCGCGGCCACCAACACCAACCCCGAGCAGGCCGTGCAGGCCGCCCGGCTGCGCGAGGACCTGTACTATCGCCTGCGCGTGGTGCCGATCCACGTCCCCAGCCTGCGCGAGCGTCCCGACGACATCCCGCTCCTGGCCGAGCGCTTCCTCGCGCACTACTGGGGCCGGCACCGCGATCCGACCACCCCGGTGCCGAAGCTCAGCAAGGGCGCCCTGTGGGCGCTCGGCGCGCACGCCTGGCCCGGGAACGTCCGCGAGCTGCAAAACGTGATCGAGCATGCGGTCGTGCTGCTCGAGCCCGGCGCGGAAGTCCGCCCCGAGGACATTCCCTTCATCGAGTCCGGGGCCACCGATCCGGAGAAGCTGGCCGACGAAGAGCCGGAGGGCGACGAATCGAGCTACTACTCCGCCCGCGACCGTCTCCTGGCCCGCTTCGACCGGCGCTATCTGACGCGCGTGGTGATGCGGGCGGGCGGTAACCTGTCCAAAGCCGCCCGGCTGGCGCAGGTGGATCGGACGACGTTCTACCGGCTCATGGAGCGGCACGGCCTCCAGCGCGACCTGCTGACCGGCGGCGCGGAGTGACCGTGGCGCGCCCGTCCGCCACGACCACTGCCGACGTGTCCGCGTCGCCCTTGCCGCCTCCGCCCGCCGTGCGGCCGCGACCGGCGCCGGCCCGGTCACTCGCGGGGGTCACATGCCCGATGCTCACCGCGGCGATTCGGCGCGCGGAAGAGCGCTGGGCGAGCGACCGGGCCGACGACGACGATCCGGACGGCGTCCCCCGCGCCCTCGCCGCCATCGGCCTGGCAGTGGACCGGCGGTTCCCGAGCTACTTGCTCTCGCTCGAGCCGCGACCACCGCGGCACGTCACGCAGCGCCTCCTGACCCTCGTGCAATCGGAGCTGTTGCGCTCCTGGTCGGACGCGTCGCCCAACGCGCCGCTCCGGCTGCTGCGGCATCTCAAGGCGCTCGAAGACGTGCGCGACGCCCTGGAGCAGGATGTCGCGGAGCAGTTCGGCGCGCAGCTGGGGGGGGCGAACGGGCTGGACTTCCTCGCGCAGATCGTGCATGACCTGCGGTCCCCGCTCACGTCGATCTTGTTCCTCGCCGAGACGCTGATGCAGGAGCGCTCGGGCCCGGTGAACGAGCGGCAGCAGCGCCAGCTCGGGCTGATCTACGGCGCCGCGTTCGGCCTCAGCTCGCTCACCAGCGATACCATCGAGCTGTCGCGCGGCGGCGACCAGCTGGCGGACGACCGGCCGGCGCCCTTGTCCGTGGCGGAGCTGCTCGAGTCGGTGTGCGACATCGTCCGCCCCATCGCGGCCGAGAAGGGCCTCACCGTCGGGCTCACGCTGCCCGCCAACGACCTGCGGCTCGGGCATGCCCTGGCGCTGCGTCGGGTGCTCCTGAACCTCACGACCAACGCGCTCAAGTTCACCGAGCGGGGGTCGGTCGAGATGGTGGTCACCGAGCCGTCGCCGACGCGCGTCACCTTCGCCGTGCGTGATACCGGACCGGGCATCAACCCCGAGGCGCTGTCGAGCCTGTTTCACCCGTTCCGCCGCAGCGCCAAGGCCGGCCGCTACCTCTTCTCGGGCACGGGGCTGGGCCTCGCGCTGACGCGCCGCCTGGTGCGGGCCATGGGCTCGGAGTTGTGTCTCGAGACGCGCCCCGGTTGGGGCACGCAGTTCTGGTTCGACCTGGAGCTTCCCCCCGCCGATCCTGCGTGACGCTGCCGCGGGCGTCTCACTCCGGCCCCCGCAGCACCTCCCCCTCCGCGCCCGCGGGCTCGTCCGTCGCCTCGTAGCCTTCCAAATAGTACGAGTAGTACCGGTATACGCCGCCCAGCCGCACGTCGTTCAGCACGGCGCCCAACACGCGGATCGGGAGGTACTGCAGCACCTCGAGCTTGGCCTGGGCGAGCTCGCGATCGCTCACGCCCGTGCGCAGCACCAGCAGCATGCTCCCGGTGGCGGTGGCGAGCGCGAAGGCGTCCGCGCCGGCGGCCAGGGGCGAGCTGTCCACGATGATCACGTCGTAGCCCGGCCGCAGCGCGGCGAGCGCGCGCGGCAGGGCCGCCGAGCCGATCAGGGCCGGCCCCGCGTGGGTGCGCGTTCCCGCTGCGAGCAACGTGAGCGTACGGTAGGCGGTGCCCTGCAACACTTGCTCGGGGGTCGCATCCCCGGCCAGTAGATCAGTGAGCCCCGGCTTGCGGGCGAGCTTGAGGACGCGGTGCAACCTGCCGCAGCGGATGTCGCCGTCCACCAGCAGGGTCCGGCTCCCGGCGTCGGCGAACGCCAGCGCCAGATTGGAGGCCAGAAACGACTTGCCGTCGCTCCGGCCTGCGCTCGTCACGGTCACGACGACCGGGCCCGTGCCGTGGGCGTGCTGGACGTTCAGCCGGATCCCCCGTACCGCCTCGACGACCTGCATCACGCCGTCGGGCTTCCGGGTGCCGCCGTTGCGAGCGAGGTGCGGCACGGCGCCCAGGATCGGGAGCCCCATCGCCCCGGTGACCTGCTGCGGGTAGTGCACGCGCCCGTCGGTGTGATCGAGCACCGCCGCGCCCGTCACCCCCGCGCCGAGGCTCGCGAGGAAGGCGAGCGCGATCAGCAGCGGCCGCCAGTTCTCGGCCGGTTCCTCCGGCTGCACCGCGGGGTCCACGAGTCGCACGTCCGGGATGGCGCTCACCTCGGCGAGCCGGGCCTCCTCATAGAGCGTCTGCAGGCTCGCCACCGCCTGCTCCCCGCGCGTCACTTCGCGCTCCAGCCGCGTCTCCTCCACGGCGAGGGGCGGGATGCGCCGCAAGTCGGTGGCCGCGGAGTCCACCCGCTGCGCGAGCTCCGCTTCCCGGAACGCCATCTCTCGCGTGAGGCTCGTGGCGAGGCCCGGGATCGCCCGGCGTTCGAGCTCCGCCACCTCGGCCGCGACGCGTCGCACCGCCGGGTTGGCGTCGGCGTAGCGGGTACGCAGGGCGCGCAGCTCGGCCTGCTTCACGGTGAGATCGTGCAACGCCTGGCTCAGCTCGGTCGACTTCTGGACGGCGCCGATGGTGGCGAGCGCGTCCACTGCCAGCCCTGAGTCCGGGCGCTGCGCGAGGATGCGACCGATCGCGTCGCGATCGCGGCGTAGCTCCTCACGATTCACCTTCATCCCGAGCAGACCCGCGAACGCGGGATCGCGTGGGAACTCCATGTTCGGGGTCACCGGCGCCGCGCCGTCCGCGTATTGCGTCACGGCGCCCACGCGGAATCGCTTGAGCCCGGCTTCGGCGCTCTGCAATTTGTCCCGCGCCCGCTCGAGCTGCCCACTGAGGATGCCGGTCAGCTGCTGGAGGTTCTCCTTCTTCAGGTCCGCCGCGATGGCGACGAAGCGCTCGGCCACCAGGTTCACGATGGCCGTGACCTCGGCCGGATCCGACCCGCCCAGCTCGAGCCGCAGGAAGTTCCCGTCCGCATCCGCCGAGGTCTTGAGGCGCTTCGCGAGCAGCTTCGCGGCCTCGTACGGCGCGACCACCGTGAAGTCCACCAGGCGGCCGGGCGTGAGCGTGCCGGACGGCGGAACCCAGGCAAACCCCAGCTCCGCCCCGATCGAGTCTCCCACCGTGCCGTGCAGCTGCACGAGATGCTTCTTGTCGCTGAGCGTGAAGGTCTTCCCGATCGAGTCCACCACGAGCCGGTACAGAGCAGGCCGCACGTGAGGCTTGATCCCGAACGTCGCGAGCGCGTCCGTGTCGCCGGGCTGGCGCGGGGTCAGATAGAGGCGGTGCCGGCGCACCACGTCCTCCAGCACGACATTCGTTTGCAGCAGGTCCATCCAGCCGGAGGTGATCGGCAGCTGCCCCTGCCAGATGGGCCCTCGGTCGCGGACGTCTCGCGCCCGCGCGGACGGGACCTGGATCCAGACGGTGGCCCGCGCGAGGTAGGTCGGGGGGAGCAACAACGACAGTCCGACACCCGCGGCGGTGCCGAACAGCGTGACGCCCAGCACCATCCAACGGTAGCGCCGGGCGGCCATGAGGTAACGCCGCCACTCGGCCAGCGGCTCGGAGTCGGGACGCAGTGGCGGCGGCGGGTAGCGCGCCACAACCTCCGTTCGCACCGGCTCGAACGGGACGGGTAGATCGCCGGTCGTCATGCCCCTGGGGGTCTCCTCGTTAACCTGAGCGAACCACCGCAAGGTCGATACCGCGGCGGCCGGTGGGCGGTCGTCCTGCTTCCTTCGTAACGTGTAACGCAGCTGCTACAAGATTGCCGGGGGGCGCGCCACGCGCCGCTCGGCTCACGCCACTGCTACAGCGACGCGGCGCTCCGCAACCCGTCGCTCCACACCGAGGCGGCGATTGGCGAGCACCCGACGCTCGCTCTGCCGCCGCGAGCGGAGGATGGCGAGGTGGCCGCGCAGTCGCTCGATGCTTGGGACGCCCCGGCCGTACCGCTGCCACGTCCCTGGGTCGAGGAGCAGCTCGCGCACTGGCGCGATGTGGAAATCCTGCGAGAACACCACGCCGTCGCTGGCCAGGCTGGGAACCACCCCGAGCAGCACCTCCTGCGTTCCCTTGGCCGAATCGCAGTCGATGAACACCACGCGGACGACGTCGGCCACCGGGCTGCGGGCGAGCGTCGCGGCAAACCATCCCTTGTGAATGGAGCACACGTCCGGCGCCCCGAACCGTTGGAGGGTGGCGCGCAGCGTCGCCTCCGAGGCGACATACTCGCCCGAGAAGTCGTAGCCGCGCTGCTTTTCTTGGGCGGTCATCGGCTCCACGCCCTCGAACGAATCGTAAATGTGGAGCCGATAGCCGTACAGCTCGCAGACGAGGCTGAACTTGGCGGACGCTCCTCCGTTCCAGCACCCGGCCTCGACCACCACCTCGCCACGACGGGCGCGACGTTGCGCCAACACGGCGCACACACTCGCGATCTCAGAGGGCTGATGCGAATGCAACACATGCCAGTCGATCCTGATGAAGCGCGCGAGCAGCTTGACGCGATCGACCACGCTGAGGGTTCGAAGCCGCAGCAGCGGCCAGTAACCCCAGACGAAGTAGAGCAGCTTGACGCGCTGGCGATCGAGCTCCCGGGGCAAACGGGGATGGATCCAGCGGACAAACCAGTCCTTCAGCCGTTGCTCGCGCGAGGCGGGCGGACTCTCGTAAGGGCGTTTCATTATGCACACGGGGCGCGCAGCAATTGCCGTGGAGCATGCGGCGCGGCGCGGAGAAACGCTAGTGCCTACCTGCTCGCGAGATATCCCCTGTCGAAAAACTCCGACATATCCGGCGCGCCGGCTGCCGCCTTCGGGAACGCCGACACACCGACCGCTTTGAGCGACAACCGCAGGAGACTCTGGTGCTGATACATGGTGGTCGATCGGTAGCCGCGCTTCGCCTTCGGGCTCACCACGACGCAGGGGATCCGACCGCCGCCGTTCGTGGAGTCGGTCAGGCCGGCTTCGTCGAACACGATGATCAACAAGCCATCCTCCTGGAACGTCGCGCTCTGCACGAGCGGATCGATGTTGTGCCGCAGCCACGTGTCCGCCGTGCGCAACGGGCAATCGTGCGCATCGCTACACAGGTTGGGAATGATGAAGGCGTAGTCCGGCAGGGCATGCGTCGCCAGGTCGGTGGTGAGCTGGGCGAACGGCACCAGGTTCTTCGCTTGCGCGGTGTCGGCCACCACGTCCGAGAAGAGGGCAAAGACGTTGTGCTTGCGCGCGTAGCGGCCCACGCCGACTCCCCGGTACCCGACGCACGGGAGATCCTCGGCGTACGACTTCCACGTCTTGCCCGCCGCGACCAACGCGCGCACCACGTTGTCTCCGCTCACGATGCCGGAGTACCCGTCATCATTGGTGATCGTGTCCCCCACGGTCATCATGAAGTAGTTGCCGATGGAGGGGTGCGCATTGGCGTAGTACTGGGTCGCCAGGCCGTACGTCCGCGCCAGGCCGTTGAGATACGGCATCGAGGAGTCGCCGATGACGGCGTTGTAGTCGGCGTTTTCCTCGACGAGGATGAAGACGTGCCCGAACGGCCCGCGAGCGCCCGGTCCTCTTCCCGCTGCCGCTCCAGCCGTTCCCCCTCCCCCGACGACGCAGCTGTCACGCGCAGCACCGCACGCCGCCACCACGAGCGCCGAGAGAAGCGCCGCGCCCAGCCGCCAGCTCACTTGAAGATCCTCGTCAGCGTATAGATCGTCACCGGGATGCCCAGCAGCACCGCCACCAGCTGCGCGGGACCGTACAGGCCGCCGATCGAGCCGGAGCGGGGCACGACGATCGCGTCCCCGGGTTGCAGCTCGAGGTCATCGACCGTACTGCCGGCGGCGATGGCGCGGCGCAGTGCGTCCCCTTCCCAGATCGTCTGGCCGTTGCGCTGAATCTTCAACTTGTTGAGCTTGGTCTCGTGCGTCGTCCCTCCGGCCGCCATCAGCACCGCCGGGATGACGGCGTCGGCCGGCACGCTGTAGTACCCGGGGCGGGCCAGCTCCCCCGAGAGTGCGAGGCCCACCAGCGCGCGGGCGTGCACGACGGGGTCCCGGATGTAGCGCGCGATCTCCACGGTGAGCCGCGGCTCGAGCTCCGTGCGCAGCACACCGCGCAGCGACACTACTCCGACCACCGGCAGCGTCAATTCCTGGAGCGAGCCGACGGTGAACGTGTCCGAGAGCTGCTGCTCGCTCGATTTGACGACCGGCGTCGCCGCTCCCGTCAGAGGTGGCTCCGGGTCTTCGACGGCGAGCAGCACCCGGTCGCCCACCCGGAAGTCGCCCTCCCTGAGCCGCCGCTGGATGTAGGTCGTCTCGGCGCGCACCACCGCGGCAGATACCCCGTTCTCGTATCGGCCCGTGGCGGCCATCCCGACGAGGCGCCGCAGTCGCTCTTCCAGGTCCGCCCGCCGCTGGGTCAAGCGGTGGGCGGCCGCCGCCGGCGAAGCCGTTTGCGCTTCGCTCCGGGTGAGACCGCACAGCGCGAGGACGCCGAGGGCGAGCGTCACCGGAACGAATGAAACGGGTCGGGGCATGGGTGATCCTTTCAAGGGTACTCCGGCGCGCGCAGCACCTGCCCGCGTGCCTCGTCGGGTTCGTCCTGCGTTTCGTAGCCTTCAAGGTAGTACGAGTAGTCGCGGTACAGACTGCCTCCCCGGACGTCGTTCAACACGGCGCCCAGGACGCGGATCGGGAGACGGCTCATGACCTCCAGCTTCGCCAGCGCCAGCCCGCCGTCGCTGACACCGGTCCGCAGCACCAGCAGCAGGGTCCCCGTGCCGGTCCCGAGCGCGAACGCATCGGCGCCGGCGGCCAGCGGCGAGCTGTCGATGATGATCGCGTGGTAGCTCGACCGCAGGCCCGCCAGCACGCGGGGCAGCGCCGCCGAGCTGACGAGCGCGGGTCCGTCATGGGTCCGGGTGCCGCAGCCGAGGAACGACAGCATGCCATACGCGGAGAGTTGGACCGCCTGCTCCTTGCTGGCGCGCCCCTGGAGCAGGTCCGTGAGGCCCGGTCGGCGGGGGAGTTTGAGCGTCCGGTGCAGCCTGCCGCACCGCACGTCCCCGTCCACCAGCAGGGTGCGGTACCCGGCGTCGGCAAATGCGACCGCCAGGTTGGATGCCACGAACGACTTGCCGTCGGCACGGCCGGGGCTCGTCACCGTCACGATCACCGGGCCGACGCCATGGGAGTGCAGCACGTTGAGGCAGATCCCCCGCATCGCTTCGAGCACCGGAAGCCCGTCTTCGGGCTGCTTGGCCCGCCGCTTGCGCTCGAGGTGCGGCACGACGCCCAGGATCGTGAGCCCCATGGTGCGGGTGATGTCCTCGGGGTCGTGCACGCGCCGGTCGCGGTGGTCGAGCGCAACGGCGCTGCCGACCCCCGCGCCGAGGCCGGTGATCAGGGTGAACAGCACGAGCACCGGCGCCCAGTTCTCGGTGGGCTCCTGCGGCTCGAGCGCCGGGTCCACGAACCGCACGTCGGGAATGCTGCTCGCCTCGGCCAGCCGCGCCTCCTCGTAGTGCTGCTGCAGGTTTGCCACCGTCTGCGCCGACTGGGTCACGTCGCGCTGCAGCCGCGTCTCCTCCACCGCGAGCGGCGGGATGCGTCGCAGATCGCGCGCGACCGAGTCGGCGCGCTGCCCCAGCTCGGCCGCGCGCCGCTCCAGCTCCCGCGCGAGCCCTGTCGCCAGCTGCGGGATCGTCTGCCGCTCCAGCGTCGCCGCCTCCGCGGCCACGCGGCGCACCGCGGGAGCCTCGGCGGTATAGCGGACCCGCAGCGCCCGGAGCACCGCCTGCTTCGCGGTGAGGTCCCGTAGCGCCTGGCTCAGCTCGGTGGACCGCTCCACGGAGGCGAGCGTCGCGAGCGCATCCACCATCAGCCCGGACTCGGGGCCCTGGGCGAGGATCCGCTTGATCGCCGCCCGGTCCCGGAGCAGGTCGCCCCGCCGCACCTTCAGGTCGAGCAGGCCTGCGAACACCGGATCCTGCGGGTACTGCATGTTCGGGGTCACCGGCGCAGCGCCCTCGGCGTACTCGGTGACGGCCGTGACGCGAAACCGCTGGAGCGCGGTCTCGGCGCTCCGCAGCCTCGCCTGCGCCTGCTCCAGCTGCGCGCCGAGGATGCCGGTCAGCTGCGTCAGGTTGTCGCGCTTCAGGTCCGCCGCCGCGGCGACGAAGCGCGACGCAACCGCGTTTACCGTCCCGGTCACCCCGGCCGCGTCCGGGCCGGTGAGCTCGAGCCGCAGGAAATTCCCGTCCATATCGGAGCTCACCTTGAGCTCTCGTCGGAGCCGCGTGGCGGCCTCGGCGGGCGTCGTCACGGTGAATTCCACCACGTGCCCGGCCAGGAGTACTCCCTCGGGTGGGACCCACGCGAAGCCGAGCGCCGCGCCGATCGAATCGCCGACCGCGCCCCGGTCGAGCACCGCGCCCGCGTCGTCGGTGAGCGTAAAGCCCGTCCCCACCGTGTCCACCGCGAGGAGGTACGTGCCCGGACGTACCCGCTCCTTGATCGCGAAGCTCGTCAGCGCGGCCGAGTCGCCGGAGACGTTCACGAGGTAAAGCCGCTCCCGCCGCGCTACCTCTTCGAGCACGATGTTGGTCCGGATCAGGTCGATCCAACCCGACGAGATCGGCAGATGGCCCGACCAGATCGGGCCCTCATCCCGAGCCTGGTGCGCCGGCACCTGGATCCACACCGTTGCCCGCGCGGCGTAATTGGGCGGGAGGGCGTACACGGACAGCTCGATGCCGGCGGCGGTGGCGAACAATGTGAGGCTGAGCACCAGCCACTTATGCCGCCGGACGGACCGGAGGTAGCGCTGCGCGTCGGCGAGCCAGTCCCCGGCGTCGGGCGGCAGCGCGGGAGCCGGGCGCGCCACCGCGTTGCGATCCTCTGCCTTCGGTGTGTCCAGCCGTGCGGGTAAGCTGCCGGTCGTCATGCGTTAGCGTCCCTTTCAGACGGCGCACACTGCGCAAGGTCGGTACCGCGGGGCTCGCCGCTCGGGCAGGGGCAACCTCCCGTGCAACAGGGAGATAGCCGACACCGTCTGCGGCGCCTGTCCGGTTCGCTCCACGCGCTGTAAGGAACCTGCCACAACGGGGGCGGCAGACCACAGCGCCGCTCGACCGGCTCCGCGACCCGCTCGGGGACGTGCACGTCCATCGACCGAAGCGGGCGCGTGCGCATCGTCGCACAACGCCAGCGCAGTTGTAAGTTCGTCGCGGCATCCCTCCCCGCGTCCGCGCCGCACCTCGGCCGTAAGTCCTTCGTCTGCAAGGCGTCGAACCTGCGCACAGGACGTGCTAATGGCGGGCCACGCACCCACTGACTTGGACGTCATGACCACACGACCGCCGCGAGCCGCCTCCGTTTCCGAGCGCACGGCCGCGCCCCCGCCTCCGCCCCCGCCCGTCGCCACCCGGGAGCGCGGCTTCTTGCCGTTCGCCGCGCCATTGATCGGCGACGAGGAGATCCAGGAAGTCGTCGACACGCTGCGCTCGAGCTGGATCACGACGGGGCCGAAAGCAAAGCGGTTCGAGCAGGAGTTCGCCGCCTATCTCGGGGCGCCCGCCGCGCTGGCCCTCAATTCGTGCACGGCGGGGCTGCACACCGCCCTCGTCACGCTCGGGATCGGGCCAGGCGCGGAAGTGATCACGACGCCCATGACCTTTGCGGCCTCCGTGAACGTGATCGAGCACGTGGGCGCCCGGCCTGTCCTCGTGGACGTGGAGCCGGACACGTTGAACCTCGATCCCGGGCTCGTGGCCGCGGCGGTCACGCCCCGGACGCGCGCGATCCTCCCGGTCCACTACGCCGGCCACCCCGCCGCGCTCGACCCGATCGACGACCTCGCGCGCGCCGGTGGGTTCGCGGTCGTCGAGGACGCGGCCCACGCGCTGCCCGCCAAGTACAAGGGGCGCGCCATCGGCTCGGGCGCGAACCCGGTCGCGTTCAGCTTCTACGCCACGAAGAACCTCACGACCGCCGAGGGCGGGATGCTCACCGGCGACGCCGCGTTCCTCGAGCGCGCGCGGACCCTGAGCCTGCACGGCATGAGCCGCGACGCCTGGAGCCGGTACGACCGCGGCGGGAGCTGGTTCTACGAAGTCATCGCGCCGGGTTTCAAGTACAACATGACGGACATCCAGGCCGCGCTCGGGCTGTGGCAGCTGCGCAAGCTGGCCCGCTTCCAGGAGCGGCGCCGGGCGGTGGTGCGCCTGTACACCGAGGCGTTCGCCGACCAGGACGCGCTGGAAGTGCCCGTGGAGCGCTCGGACGTCGAGCATGCGTGGCACCTCTACGTCCTCCGGCTGCGGGAGGAAGCGCTCCGCATCGATCGCAACGTGTTTATCGACGAGCTGAAGCAGCGCAATATCGGTACGTCGGTGCACTTCATTCCGATCCACCTGCACCCGTACTACCGGGACAAGTATGGCTACGGGCCGGAGAGCTTCCCCGTGGCCTACGGCAATTACCGCCGCATGCTCAGCCTCCCGCTCAGCGCCCGGGTCTCCGATGCCGACGCGGCCGACGTGATCGCGGCCGTCTTGGACATCGTGCGCCGGTACCGCCGCTGAGGTCGACGCCGATGAGCCACCGCGTACTGATCATTGCGGCTCACCCCGACGACGAGGTGCTCGGGTGCGGCGGCACGGCCGCGTTGCACGTCCGAGCGGGCGACGAGGTGACGGCCGTGATCGCGTGTGAGGGGGAGTCGCTCCGCTACGGACCAGAGGGCGTCGGGCAGCCCGAGCATATCCGCCGCGCCGCCCGGGCGCTCGGCCTGCGGGAGACCCGCCAGCTGGGCTTCGCCGATCAGCGGCTCGACACGCTGTCGCTGGTCGATCTCATCACGCCGCTCGAGCGCGTGGTGCGCGACGTGCGCCCGGCGGTCGTCTACTGCCAGTTCGGGGGCGACGCCAACCGCGACCACGAGCTGCTGTTCCGCGCCGCGCTCGTGGCCACGCGGCCGATCGAGCCGTACCTCGAGGCGGTGTACGCCTTCGACACGGCCTCGAGCACCGAGTGGGGCTACCCGCGAGCCTTCGTCCCCGACACGTGGATCGACATCTCCGAGACGCTCGAGCAGAAGCTGTGCGCCATGGCGTGCTACGAGAGCGAGGTCCGGCCGTACCCCCATCCCCGCTCGCTCGAGGCGCTGCGGCATCGCGCGCACGCCTGGGGGAATCACTGCTGCCTCGACGCCGCCGAGGTGTTCATGACGGTACGACGGAGCCTGCGCGGTGGCCAAACGCCTCTTTGACGTCGTCGTCGCGGCGCTCGGCCTCGTGGCCGCCGTCCCGGTCCTGCTGGTGGCCGCGGTGGGGATTCGCCTCTCGAGTCCCGGCCCGATTCTGTACCGCGCGCGCCTGGTCGGCCGGGACGGGCACCCGTTCACGATGTACAAGCTGCGTACCATGCACCTGCACGCCCGCGGCTCCCGCAGCGTCATCACCGCGCAACACGACCCGCGGGTCTTCGCGTTCGGCCGCCCGCTGCGCCGGCTCAAGATCGACGAGCTGCCGCAGCTCCTGAACGTGCTGCGGGGCGACATGTCCCTCGTGGGCCCGCGTCCGCAGCACCCCGACATCGTGCGGAGCTACTATGCGCCCGAGCATGGGGAGACGCTCCGGGTCCGCCCGGGTCTCGCGAGCCCGGGGAGCCTGTACGATTCGACGCACGGCGAGCCGCTCGTCGGCAGCGTCGATCCGGAACGGGCGTACGCGGAGCGCCTGCTGCCCCTCGTGCTGGCGCTCGACCGGGTGTACGTGCGGCGGGCGTCCCTCTGGTATGACGCCACCATCGTGGGGCGGACGCTCCTCGTGATCGCGGCCACGCTTTTCGGGCGCCGGAGGTTTCCCGATCCGCCCGAAATGCCCGAGGCCCGGGCCCTGCTGGGGCGCCAGTGGGGCGACCGTATCAGCCCGCCAGCGAAGGTGTAGGCGCGGTGCAGCAAGTAACCCGATGCGGCGACCGTGCGGCCGGGAAAGCGGCGACGCCGCTTGCGGTTAGGCGACCGGCAGCCGCGCACGAGTCATGCTTCCCAGGCACGGATGACGTGAGGGTCGTGCGCCCTCACTCCTCGCAGTGGAGGTTGCTCCCGTGCGGCTAAGCCCCCGAGCCATTCTCGCCGTGCCCGCCGCCCTGGCGGCAGCGGTGCTGCTCACCACGTGTACCGGCGACCGATCGATCGGCCCCAGTGCCCCGATCGGGCCGGGCGTCCTGGCGTCGGTCGGGACCGTGGTGGGACAGGTGCTGGTCGGCGCCGGGGACATTGCGCGCTGCGATCGGCAGAACGACGAGGCCACCGCGTCGCTGCTCGACACCATCCCCGGCACCGTCTTCACCGTCGGTGACAACGTCTTGGGTGGGAGTAGCAACCCTCCGGACTTCAACAACTGCTATGGCCCCTCCTGGGGAAAGCACAAGGACCGCACCCGACCCACCATCGGGCACATGGAAGGGTTCAGCCCCGGGTCCGCCACGTACTGGAAGTATTTCGGGGCCGCCGCCGGCGATTCGGGCAAGTTCTACTACAGCTACGACCTGGGCGATTGGCACATCGTGGTGCTCAACAGCGGCATCTCCACCCTTAAGGGCTCGACCCAGGAGCAATGGCTCAAGGACGACCTCCTGCACCACCCGGCGCAATGCACGCTCGCGATGTGGCACGCCCCCCTCTTCAGCTCCACGTCCGGCAACGGCCTGCCGGCGGTGAACGACGCCGTGAGGCCGCTGTGGAATGATCTCTACGCCGCCGGGGCGGAGATCGTGATCAACTCGCACTACGAAGTCTACGAGCGCTTCGCCCCGCAGCGGCCTGATGGCGGCACTGATCTCATCGGCATCCGGCAATTCACCGTCGGCACCGGGGGAATCGGCGTCAACAGCTTCAATAGCAGCACCACGGCGCCGAACAGCGAAGTGCGCAACAGCGGCACCCCGGGAGTGTTGAAGCTCACGCTCGGCAGCAACGGTTACGCCTGGCAGTTCATCCCGATCACCGGGTTCACGTTCACCGACGCAGGGACCGGCGATTGCCATGGCAACACGCCGGGCCCGGCCGTCGCGTCGGTGGACGTGACTCCCAATCCCACGAGCGTGGAGATCGGGCTCGACGTCCAGCTGACCGCGACGCCGAGAGACGCCGCCGGCAACCCGCTGACCGACCGGCTCGTCTCTTGGGCGAGCAGCAACACCGCGGTCGCGAAGGTTTCCGGCGGCGGCGACGTCTTCGGGTGGACCGCGGGAACCGCGACCATCACGGCGACGAGCGACGGTGTGACCGGCAGCAACACGGTGACCGTGGTGTCGACGACGGCTGCGGCGCTCGTCGGGGCCGGCGACATTGCCGTCTGCGACTCTCCAGAGGACGAAGCCACCGCTGCGCTGCTCGACATCATCCAGGGCACGGTGTACACCACGGGCGACAACGCCTATCCCGACGGGACGGCAACCCAGTTTACCAATTGCTACGGTCCATCCTGGGGGCGGCACAAGACGCGCACCAGGCCGGTAACGGGCAATCACGACTATACCACCGCGGGCGCTCCGGCTTACTACAACTATTTCGGTGCCGCTGCGGGGGACCCGACGAAGGGATACTACAGCTACGACCTCGGCGCCTGGCACGTGATCGCGATCAACAACTACGTGGACGCGAGCGCGGGGTCGACCCAAGAGAAGTGGCTCAAGGCGGACCTCGCCGCCAGCTCCAAGCAGTGCACCGCGGCGATCTGGCACGAGCCGACGTTCAGCTCCGGTATTCTCCACGGCAACGGTCACACTGATTGGCTCGCCCTGTGGCAGGACCTCTATCAAGCAGGCGCCGAGGTCATCATCAACGGCCACGAGCACACCTACGAGCGGTTCGCGCCGATGACGCCGAACGGCGTGGCGGACCCGACGACTGGGATCCGGGAGTTCGTGGTCGGCACCGGCGGAGCCGGGCTGGAAGCCCTCGGCACCATCCAGCCGAACAGCGAGGTGGTGCAGAATAGCGCGCACGGGGTGTTGCGCCTGGTGCTGCGCCCGACCGGGTACCAATGGAGGTTCTTCTCCGAGGCGGGCCAGGTCTTCTCGGACACCGGCACCGCTCCCTGCCACGGACCACCGGGAAACCAGCCGCCCGCTGCGTCGTTCACGTCGAGCTGCACCGGCCTGACCTGCCACTTCACGGACACGAGCATCGATCCCGACGGCAGCGTGGCGGCCTGGAGCTGGAGCCTCGGCGACGGCAGCACCTCCACCGATCAGAGCCCGGGGCACGTGTATGCCACAGGCGGCACGTACACCGTGAGGCTCACCGTCACCGACAACAAGGGCACGACCAACTCAACCTCGCAGAGCGTCACGGTGACGCCGCCCAACACGCCCCCCACCGCTGCGTTCACGCAGAGCTGCACGGGGCTCGCCTGCTCCTTCACGAGCACCAGTACCGACCCCGATGGCACGGTGGTCGGGTGGAGCTGGAGCTTCGGCGACGGCGCGACCGCCACCGTTGCGAACCCCTCGCACACGTATGCCGCGAGCGGCACCTACACCGTGAGCCTGACCGCCACCGATAACAGTGGCGGCACCGGGTCCACGTCGCAGAGCATCACGGTGACGCCGCCCAACACGCCGCCCACCGCCGCGTTTACGCAGAGCTGCACGGGGCTCGCCTGTTCCTTCACGAGCACCAGTACCGACGCCGACGGCAGCGTGGTCGCCTGGAGCTGGAGCTTCGGCGACGGCGCGACTGCCACCGTTGCGAGCCCGTCGCACACCTATGCCGCGGGCGGTACCTACACGGTGAGCCTCACCGTCACCGACAACGGCGGCGGCACCGGGTCCACGTCGCGGAGCATCACCGTGGCGCCGGCCAACACGTCCCCCACAGCCGCGTTTACCCAGACCTGCACGGGGCTCACCTGCAGCTTCACGAGCACGAGTACCGACCCCGACGGCACGGTGGTCGGGTGGAGTTGGAGCTTCGGCGACGGCGCGACCGCCACGATCGCAAACCCGTCCCACACGTATGCCGCGGGCGGCACGTACACCGTGAGCCTCACCGTCACCGATAACAGTGGCGGCACCGGGTCCACGTCGCAGAGCATCACGGTGGCGCCGCCCAACACACCACCCACCGCAGCGTTCACGTCGAGCTGCACGGCGCTCGCGTGCTCCTTCACGAGCACCAGTACCGACCCCGACGGCACCGTGGCGGGGTGGAGCTGGAGCTTCGGCGATGGTGCGACCGCCACCGTCGCGAACCCGTCGCACACCTACGCCGCGGGCGGCACCTACACCGTGAGCCTCACCGTCACCGACAACAGCGGCGGCACCGGCTCCACGTCGCAGAGCATCACCGTGGCGCCGGCCAACACGTCGCCTACGGCCGCGTTTACCCAGACCTGCACGGGGCTCGCCTGCACCTTCACGAGCACGAGTACCGACCCCGACGGCACGGTGGTCGGGTGGAGCTGGAGCTTCGGCGACGGCGCGACCGCCACCGTTGCGAACCCCTCGCACACGTATGCCGCGAGCGGCACCTACACCGTCAGCCTCACCGTCACCGACAACAGCGGCGGCACCGGGTCCACGTCGCAGAGCATCACCGTGGCGCCGCCCAACACGCCGCCCACCGCGGCGTTCACCCGCAGCTGCACCGGGCTCGCGTGCTCCTTCACGAGCACGAGCACCGACCCCGACGGCAGCGTGGTCGCCTGGAGCTGGAGCTTCGGCGACGGCGCGACCGCCACGGTCGCGAACCCGTCGCACACCTATGCTGGGGGCGGCACCTACACCGTGAGCCTCACCGTCACCGACAACAGCGGCGGCACCGGGTCCACGTCTCAGAGCATCACGGTGACGCCGCCGAACCAGCCGCCCACCGCGTCGTTCACGCGCAGCTGCTCGGGGCTCGCGTGCTCCTTCACGAGCACCAGCACCGACCCCGACGGCAGCGTGGTCGCCTGGAGCTGGAGCTTCGGCGACGGCGCGACCGCCACCGTGGCGACCCCGTCGCACACGTATGCCGCGGGCGGCACCTACACGGTGAGCCTCACCGTCACCGACAATAGCGGTGCCACGGGCTCGACCTCGCAGTCCGTCACGGTGACCGCTCCGAATCTCCCGCCGACGGCGTCGTTTACTAAAGCGTGCGGGGATCTGAGCTGCAACTTCACGAGTACGAGCACCGACCCCGACGGCAGCGTGGTCGCCTGGAGCTGGAACTTCGGCGACGGCGCGATCGCCACGGTCGCGAACCCGTCGCACACCTACGCGGCCGGCGGCACCTACACGGTGAGCCTCACGGTCACCGACAATGCTGCTGCCACGAACTCGACTTCGCAGGCCGTCACGGTCACGGCGCCAGTCGGGGCGCAGGTGCTCGTGGGAGCCGGGGACATCGCCCGCTGCGACCGGCAGAACGACGAGGCCACCGCGGCCCTGGTCAACGGCATCTCCGGCACGGTCTTCACCGTCGGCGACAACGTTCAGGGCGGGAGCACCAGTCCTCCGAACTTCGTCAGCTGCTATGACCCCTCGTGGGGTGCCTTCAAGGGACGCACCCGGCCCGCCACCGGCCACATGGAGGGGTTCAGCCCCGGCTCCGCGACGTACTGGCAGTATTTCGGTGCCGCCGCCGGCGATTCGGGCAAGTTCTACTACAGCTATGACCTGGGCAGCTGGCACGTCGTGGTGCTCAACAGCAACATCTCCATGTCCCAGGGCTCGCTTCAGGAGCAATGGCTCCGAACCGACCTCCAGCCCTACCGCACCCAATGCGTCGTCGCTATCTGGCACCTGCCGCTCTTTAGCTCCACGTCCGGCACCGGGCTGCCGGTGGTGAATGCCGCCGTGAAGCCGCTGTGGGACGATCTCTACGCCGCCGGGGCGGAGATCGTGATC
>Ga0209472_1000247_pt1 | contig 33123 bp, 27 predicted proteins | sample GraSoiAngelo_130_FD_185887 | JGI IMG/M metagenome (GOLD analysis project Ga0209472, IMG submission 185887) | Grasslands soil microbial communities from the Angelo Coastal Reserve, California, USA - 14_0929_02_20cm (SPAdes) (version 2) | ecosystem: Environmental > Terrestrial > Soil > Grasslands ... | reverse complement strand
CGGTCCGGCCTTCGAGGGGCGCGTACTGCTTGCGCACACCGGGGCCGAAGCGGCTGCCTGAGCCCGCGGCCGGCATGACGAGCCAGTAACGCACTTGGGTGAGCTCAGGGCCCCGCGGGCTCAGTGAGCCGCGGCGGTGCGGGTCCGGGAGCGATGCGGGTCGGCCGGCCGCGCCGGCACCACCTGGTAGAACGTCTCATTGCGGGCGATCATCCCGAGGTCGCTGCGGGCGCGCTCCTCGAGCGCGTCCATGCCCGTCTTGAGATCACGGACCTCCGCGGCGAGCTGCTGGTTGCGCTCGGCGAGCTGCTCGTTGTCCGCGCGCTGGGTCGCGACCGCGCGCTCGAGCCGCTCGACCTCACGAACCCCGTTCTCGGAAAGCCACACCCGGTACTGCAGCAGGAGCACTGCCACGGTGAGCGCGGCGGTGAGCCACTTCATGGGCCGGCAGCGTATCAGAGCGGCGCGCGCCCGGTCCAGGACGCGCCGCGGACGGCCGAGGTCAGATCCTGACCGCGAACGCTTCCCGGCCGGCGTAGCGCACCGACCCGAGCTCGGCCTCGATGCGCAGCAGTTGGTTGTATTTCGCGACCCGGTCCGAGCGCGACAGCGACCCGGTCTTGATCTGCGAGGCGGCGCTCGCCACCGCGATGTCCGCGATGGTGCTGTCCTCGGTCTCGCCCGAGCGATGCGACACCACCGAGGCGTAGCGCGCCTGGTCCGCCATGTCGATGGCCGCGAGCGTCTCGGTGAGCGTGCCGATCTGGTTCGGCTTGATGAGGATGGCGTTGGCGATACGCCGCTCGATGGCCTGCTTCAGGATCCGCGTGTTGGTCACGAACACATCGTCGCCGACCACCTGGATCTTCTGCCCGAGGAGGCGCGTCAGCTCCGCCCAGCCGTCCCAGTCCGACTCGCTCATGCCGTCCTCGATCGTGATGATCGGGAAGCGATCGGCGAGGTCCGCCAGATAGCGGGCGAAGGCGGCGGCGGAGAAGCTGCGCTCCTCGGACTCGAGCCGGTAGTAGCCGTCCTCGAAGAGCTCCGAGCTCGCCACGTCGAGCCCGAGATACACGTCCTTCCCCGCCCGGTAACCGGCCTTCTCGATCGCCTCGATGAGGGTCGCGAGCGCCGCCTCGTTCGAGGGAAGATTCGGCGCAAAGCCGCCCTCATCGCCCACGGCCGTGGCCAGGCCGCGCGCGGCGAGCAGCTGCTTCAGGGCGTGGAAGATCTCGGCCCCGTAGCGCAGCGCTTCGCGGAAGCTCGGCGCGCCCACCGGGAGGATCATGAACTCCTGGATGTCGAGCGTATTGTCGGCGTGCGCGCCGCCGTTGATGACGTTCATCTGCGGCACCGGCATGACCGGCTCGCGTGCGCCGCCCGAGAGGCGCGCCAGATGGCGGTAGAGCGGCACGCCCGCGTCCCGGGCCGCCGCGTGGGCGGTGGCGAGCGATACGCTCAAGATCGCGTTGGCGCCGAGCCTGCCCTTGTCCTCGGTGCCGTCCAGCTCGATCATCCGGCGGTCGAGCCCCGGCTGGTCGCGCGGGTCGCGGCCCACGAGCGCTCCCTTGAGCTCCGTGTTCACGTGCTCCACGGCCTTCAGCACACCCTTGCCTCCGTAGCGTTTCTTGTCCCCGTCGCGCAGCTCAACCGCCTCGCGCGTGCCGGTCGAGGCTCCCGAAGGCACCGCCGCGCGCCCGAGCACGCCCGTGTCGAGAATCACGTCGGCCTCGACCGTGGGGTTGCCGCGCGAGTCGAGGATCTCGCGGCCGCGGATATCGGTGATGCGACTCATGGCTCTCCTCCCCCCGAGCGACCTGACTGCTTCTAGAGCAGCGACTCCTCGTAGGGTGTCTTCTTCACGGCCCGGTCGAGCTCGCACAGGGTGGTGAGCAACGGCTCCATCCGCGCGAGCGGCCAGGCGTTCGGTCCGTCCGAGAGCGCCTTGTCGGGCTCCGGGTGCGTCTCCATGAACAGCCCCGCCACGCCCGCCGCGACCGCCGCCCGTGCGAGCACCGGCACGAACTCGCGCTGGCCGCCCGAGGATGCACCCTGCCCGCCGGGCAGCTGTACCGAATGCGTGGCGTCGAACACCACCGGACAGCCGGTCGCGCGCAGGATCGAGAGCGAGCGCATGTCGGATACCAAGTTATTGTACCCGAAGGAGAAGCCGCGCTCGCACACGAGGATCGCCTCGTTGCCGGTGGAGCGCGCCTTGTCGACCACGTTCTGCATCTCCCAGGGAGACAGGAACTGCCCCTTCTTGATGTTGACGGGCTTGCCCTGCGAGGCGGCGTTCACGATGAAGTTCGTCTGACGGCAGAGAAAAGCCGGCGTCTGCAGGACGTCGACCACTGCGGCGACTTCCCCGAGAGGCGTGTCCTCGTGCACGTCGGTCAGCACCGGGACGCCCACGGCGCGGCGCACGTCCGCGAGGACCTTGAGTCCCGTCTCGATCCCGAGCCCCCGGAAGCTCGCCCGCGAGGAGCGGTTGGCCTTGTCGTAGGAGGCTTTGAATATGAAGGGGACGCCGAGCCGCCCGGTGATCTCCTTCAGGCGGCCGGCAATTTCCTCCGTGAGCGAGGCGCCCTCGATGACGCAGGGGCCGGCGATGAGGAAAAGGGGCCGCCCGTTCCCGACCTGGTGTCCCGTGAGCTGCATGGAGCCAAGTATGCCCGCAGGCGGCGGAGTGCGCAGAGCGCGCTCGAGGCGCCGTCAGGCGCCGGCCGCCTGGGGCAGGAGCGACGCGCGCAGCGCGCGTGCCGCGCGAATGAAGCCGGTGAACAGCGGATGGCCGTCGCGCGGGGTGGAGGTGAACTCCGGGTGGAACTGGGTCGCCAGGAACCACGGATGGTTCGGCAGCTCGATGAGCTCCACCAGGCCGTCGCGCGAGAAGCCCGAGAAGCGCAGGCCCGACTGGCGGTAGCGCTCGAGGTAGTTGTTGTTGAACTCGAAGCGGTGCCGGTGCCGCTCCATGATCGCATCGCGCCCGTAGATCTCGCGCGCGCGGGTGCCGGCCGCGAGCAGCACCTCCTGGGCTCCGAGGCGCATGGTGGCGCCCTTGTCCGAGCCCTCGTCGCGGGTCTGCGAGCCGCGCATTTGATCATTCCACTCCGAGATTAGCGCGATCACCGGATGCGCCGTGGCGCGGTTGAACTCGGTGCTGTTGGCGTCGGTGAAGCCGAGCACGTGACGGGCGTACTCGACGATCGCCACCTGCATCCCCAGGCAGATCCCGAGGTAGGGCACGTCGTGCTCGCGCGCGTAGCGCACCGCCTGGATCTTGCCTTCGATGCCGCGCTCGCCGAATCCCCCCGGCACCAGGATCGCATCCAGTCCCTTGAGCAGGTGCGAGCCGCGCTGCTCGAGGTCGGTCGACTCGATGTAATGAATGTTGACGCGCGTGCGGCTCTTCAGCCCGCCGTGCATCAGCGCCTCGTGCAGCGACATGTAGGAGTCGCGGATCTGCACGTACTTGCCGACCATGGCGATGTCGACCTGGCCGTCGGGATTGGACTTGGCGCTCACCACCTGGCGCCACTCGGGGAGCTCCGTGGGCGGCACCTCGAGCCGCAGCTTGTCGACCACGATGTCGTCGAGCCCCTGCTCATGCAGCAGGATCGGGATGCGGTAGATGTCGTCCGCATCGACCGCGGAGATCACCGCCCGCTCCTCGACGTTGGTGAAGAGCGCGATCTTGCGCCGCTGCTCCTCGGGGAGCGGGTGCTTGCAGCGGCACAGGAGCGCATCGGGCTGGATTCCGATGCCGCGCAGCTCCTTGACCGAGTGCTGGGTGGGCTTGGTCTTGATCTCGCCCGAGCCGCCCACGATCGGCACCAGGGTCAGGTGCATGTACACGCAGTTGTTGCGGCCGAGCTCGACACCGAGCTGGCGGATGGCCTCGAGGAAGGGGAGCGATTCGATGTCGCCCACCGTGCCGCCGATCTCGACCATGCACACGTCCGAGCCGTCCGCCCCGAGCTTGATGCTGCGCTTGATCTCATCGGTGATGTGCGGGATCACCTGCACCGTGGCGCCGAGGTAGTCGCCGCGACGTTCCTTGGCGATGACGCGCTCGTAGATGCGCCCGGTGGTGAAATTGCTGTTGCGGCCGGTCGTGGTGCGCACGAAACGCTCGTAGTGCCCGAGGTCGAGATCGCTCTCGGTGCCGTCCTGGGTAACGAACACCTCGCCGTGCTGGAACGGGCTCATGGTGCCCGGGTCGACGTTGATGTACGGATCGAGCTTGACCATCCCGACCTTGAGTCCCCGGGCCTCGAGGATCGCGCCGAGCGAGGCGGAGGCGATCCCCTTGCCCAGCGAGGACACGACGCCACCGGTGACGAATACAAAACGCGTCATGGTCGAGTGCGGGAATTCCCGTCGCATGAGGTCCCCGCCGGAAAACTTCGGCGGAACCACGACGGGAGAGCAGGTTAACACATCCGGCCGCGCCGAGGTGGACTGCTTGACCGATCAGTCCGCCGCGCTCCAGACCAGGCGCGCGCGCCGGCGGCTCGCCTCGCTCGCCTGCACCGATTCGTCGAGCCACAGCCCCGCGACGGCGATCAGCGTGTCGCCCGCGTAGACGAGTGGCCGGCGTCCGCGCTCGGCGACCGGCACGCGCGCCTCCTGCATCAGGCTCTTGAGCGCGCGGTGCGGCCCGCCGCGCACCGGACGCAACCGCTCCCCGCCGCGGCGTCCCCGGACGGTGAGCGTGGCGGGGAGTGCCTCGAGGTCGAGCGGCCCGCGCTCGTCGGGCTTCAGCGTCAGGCGTCCGCCGTACCCTGGCAGGACGCGGCTGCGCCCTCGGCCCCACGACCAGCTGACTTCCGGCAGCGGGGACGCACCGGGCGGCGGGGAGCTCGCGCGCTCGCCGGGCCCGGGCGAGGCGCAGAGCGACAGCAGATCCGCCTCGCGCACCACCACGACTCCCGGCCAGCTGACGCGGGGCTGGGCGTCGGAGCGCGCCGCGAGCACCGGGCCGGCGATCTCCTCGAGCCGGCTTGCCGGAGGCGGCCGGTACCCGGCAGCCGTCATCCAGTAGCGCAGCGCGTTGCGGCGCCGCTCGGGGGTGAGCGCGCGCAGCACCTTCGCCGACAGCCTGGCGCCGAAGGCCGCGCGGGCGACATCGGCGCGACCGAGCTCGTCGAGGAGACGCTGCGCCTCGGCGGCGTGGCGTGCGGTGCGTGTCACGGTCGTTGCGGCGGCCGGCCAGCGCTCGCGGATCGCCGGCAGCACGCGCGCGCGCAGGTAGTTGCGATCGAGGCGAAGCTCGGAGTTCATGGGGTCCTCGATCCACTCGAGGCCCCGTGCGCGCAGGTATGCGATCAGCTCCTGCCGCGACCACGCGAGCAGCGGGCGCACGAGGAAGCCGCGTGCCAGAGGGGCCCTCGCGGGCATGGCGGCGATGCCGGCGAGGCCTGCGCCGCGCAGCAGCTGCAGCAGCACGGTCTCGAGCTGATCGTCCTCGTGATGCGCCGTGAGGAGCGTCTCGCCGTCGCGCAGCGCCTCCCCGAGCAGCCGGTAGCGCACGGTGCGCGCGGCGGCTTCGAGCGATTCGCCGGGGAGAGGAGCCACGGTCGCGCGCAGCACCGTGAGCGGCACGGCGAGTGCGCGGGCCACGCGGGCGCAGTGCGCGCTCCAGCGCCGCGAGTGCGGATGCAGTCGGTGATCGATGTGGATGGCGCGCAGCTCGAGGGGCGCCCGTGCGAGGGCCGCGAGCGCGCCGAGCAGCGCCGTCGAGTCCGCACCGCCGCTGAAGGCGACGCACACGGAGACTTGCGGGAAGTCCGGCAGGAGCTCCGCCAGGCGCGCACTCAGTGCGCGTGGCCCGAATGCGACGCTCCGCCGACCGCCCGCTCGCCTCACGGCATCAGGCCGCGGTTTCGGCAAACACGCCGAAAGAGGCGATCTTGGCGGCGCGCGCCGCGCGCAACTCATCGGCCGGGATAGCCGTGAGCTCGTTCAGATAGCGGACGACGGCCGCCTTGAGGCTCGCGGCGCTCGCCGCCGGATCGCGATGCGCGCCCCCGAGCGGCTCCTCGAGGATTTCGTCGACGAGGCCGAGCTTGTGCAGGCGGTCGGCGGTGAGATTCAGCGAGTCGGCGGCCACTTCCTTCTTGTCCTGGCTCTTCCAGAGGATCGAGGCGCAGCCCTCGGGCGAGATCACCGAATAGGTGCTGTACTGGAGCATCAGCAGGCGGTCGCACACCCCGATGCCGAGCGCGCCGCCGGATCCGCCCTCCCCGGTCACCACCGTGACGATGGGAATGCGCAGCACCGACATCTCGAAGAGGTTGCGGGCGATGGCCTCGCTCTGACCGCGCTCCTCCGCGCCCACTCCGGGGTAGGCGCCCTGCGTATCGATGAGCGTCAGCAGCGGCAGGCCGAAGCGCTCGGCGAGGCGCATCAGCCGCAGCGCCTTGCGGTAGCCCTCGGGCTTCGGCATGCCGTAGTTGCGGCGCACTCTCTCCTTCGTGTCGCGGCCCTTCTGGTGGCCGATGATCATGAGCGCGCGCTCGTCGATGCGCCCCAGCCCGCCGATGATGGCGCCGTCGTCGGCGTACATGCGATCCCCGTGCAGCTCGTAGAACTCGCTGCAGATCGCGGCGACGTAGTCGAGCGTGTAGGGACGGTGGGGATGGCGCGCGAGCTGCGTGATCTGCCAGGGAGTGAGGCTGGCAAAGATGCTCACCGTCAGCTGCCGGCTCTTGGCCTGCAGCCGCCCGATCTCATCCTCGATGTTGAGTTCGGAATCCGAGCCGACGTGCTTGAGCTCCTCGATCTTCGCTTCGAGCTCGGCGATCGGCTGTTCGAAGTCGAGGAACGCGACGGCCATGCGTGCTAAGGTACCCTAACGGCCGTCGGCCGAGAATGTCGTGCCGGGGCTCACCGGCGGCGGCCCGTAGACGATCTGCACCGCATCGCGCCCGAACAGGCCCTCGAGCTGCTCGATGAGCTCGCGCCCGGCGCGCACCGTCCACTCCTCCCCGAGCGTGAGCGCGCCGCACGCCGTCGCGCCCGCGTATTCGACCGTGATCGGGCACGGCCCCGGGCGCCACGGCGCGAGAATCACCGCCAGAGCCTCGCTCACGGCGGGGGCTTGCGCGTGGGTGCAGCGGATCACCAGGCGGCGCGCCTCCTGCTCGCGCACCTTGTCGAGCTCGGTGATGCGCCGCGCCGCGAGTCGCCAGGCGTCCGAGAACTCGTCGAAGCGCAACAGTCCCTCGACCAGCACCAGCGCATCCTTGGCGATCAGCTCGCGGTGTCTCTGCCAGGTCTCCTCGAAGAGCAACACCTCGAGTCGCCCGGTGCGGTCATCGAGGGTCAGGATCACCCGCGGGCCGCGCTTCTTCACCTCGTCGATGAGTCCGGCCACGGTCACGGGGCGGCCGCCGCCGAAGCGCCCGCCCTCGAGCCCGGCCACCGGCCGGTCGCTGACCAGATCGCCGATGCGATGCGTGACGAAGCGGGCCAGGCTCGACTCGAAGCGCCCGAGCGGATGACCGGTGAGATAGAGTCCGAGCGTCTCGCGCTCGCCCGCGAGGCGCACCGCCTCGCCCCACTCCGGCAGGACCACGGCGCTCCCGGGGGCGGGCGCGGCGGCCGCGCCCTCCTCGCTCGCGAGGCCGAACAGGTCGTTCTGTCCCGCCTGATGGGCGCGGCTCCTCTGGTCGCCGAGATGCATGGCTCGTCCCAGGCGCTCCATGAGGGTTGCGCGAGTGGCGCCGAGGCCATCGAGGCTGCCGGAGCGCAGCAGCGCTTCCAGCACCCGCCGGTTGACCTTCTGCAGATCCAGCCGGCGACACAGATCCTCCAGCGACGTGAACGCACCGCGCGCGCTGCGCTCGACGATCAGCGCCTCGACCGCGCCCTGGCCCACACCGCGCACCGCGCCGAGGCCGTAGCGGATGCTCCTCTCGCCGCAGGCCGTGAACTCGTAGCTCGAGGCGTTGACATCCGGCGGCAGCACCGCGAGTCCCATGTCGCTGCACTCCTTGATGAGCGTCACCACCTTGTCGGTGTGATCCATGTCGGCCGAGAGCACGGCCGCCATGAACTCCGCGGGCCAATGGGCCTTCAGGTACGCCGTCTGATACGCGAGCAGCGCGTAGGCGGCCGAGTGCGATTTGTTGAAGCCGTAGCCGGCGAACTTCTCCATCAGATCGAAGATGTGCGCCGCGAGGCCCTCGCGCACACCGCGCGCCACCGCGCCGCCGACGAACACCGAGCGCTGCTGCGCCATCTCCTCGGGGCTCTTCTTGCCCATCGCGCGGCGCAGCAGATCCGCCCCGCCGAGCGTGTACCCGGCGAGCACCTGCGCGATCTGCATGACCTGCTCCTGGTAGAGGATCACGCCGTAGGTGGGCTTGAGGACGGGTGCGAGGCTCGGATGCAGGTAGTCGATCGGCGCCTCGCGCGGTGCGTGCTTGCGGTTGATGAAGTCGTCCACCATGCCCGACTGCAGCGGCCCCGGCCTGAAGAGGGCCACCAGCGCCACGATGTCCTCGAAGCAATCCGGCTGCAGCCGCCGGATGAGGTCCTTCATGCCGCGCGATTCGAGCTGGAACACCGCGGTGGTGCGGCAGGACTTGAGCAGCGCGTAGGTGGGCGCATCGTCCATCGGGAGCGCGCTCATGGCGAGCGGCAGCGCCTCCGGCGGCCGTGCGCGATTGAGGAGCGCGACGGCGCGCTCGATGATGGTGAGCGTGCGCAGACCCAGGAAATCGAACTTCACGAGCCCCGCCGCCTCGACGTCGTCCTTGTCGAACTGCGTGAGCACGGCTCCGCCGGCGGCGTCGCGGTAGAGCGGCGTGAAGTCGGTGAGCGCCGACGGGGCGATCACCACGCCGCCGGCGTGCATGCCGGCGTTGCGGGTGAGGCCCTCGAGCGAGCGCGCCAGGTCGATGAGATTTCGGACCTCGTCCTCGCTCTGATAGAGGCGCTTGAGCTCCGGCTCGCGCTCGAGCGCGGCATCGAGCGTGATGCCGAGCTCGAAGGGAATGAGCTTGGCGATGCGGTCGACGTAGCCGTAGGCCATGCCGAGCACCCGGCCGACGTCGCGCACCACCGCCTTCGCCGCCATGGTGCCGTAGGTGATGATCTGCGACACCCGCTCGCGGCCGTACTTGCGTGCGACGTAATCGATGACCCGGTCGCGGCCGTCCATGCAGAAATCGATGTCGAAATCGGGCAGCGAGACGCGCTCGGGGTTGAGGAAGCGCTCGAACAGCAGGTCGTAGCGGATCGGATCGAGATCGGTGATCTTGAGGCTGTAGGCGACCAGCGAGCCCGCCCCCGAGCCGCGCCCGGGGCCCACCGGCACGCCGTGCTCGCGCGCCCAGCGGATGAAGTCGGCGACGATGAGGAAGTAGCCCGCGAAGCCCATCTGGCAGATCACCGCGAGCTCGCGCTCGAGCCGCTCGCGATAAGGGAGCGGGGCGCCCGAGCTTGCGGCGAAGCGGGCCGCGAGGCCGCGCGCGGCTTCCTCGCGCAGGAATTCCTCGGTGCTCACCCCGGCGGGCAGCGGGTACTGCGGCAGCCGCACCTCCCCGAGAGTGAGCTGGAGGCTCGAGCGGCGCGCGATCTCGGCGGAGTTGGCGAGCGCCTCGGGCAGGTCGGCGAACAGGGCCGCCATCTCCTGCGGCGTGCGCAGGTACTGCTGGCGCGAATAACGGCGCACCCGGCCGGTGTCGGCGAGGAGCGTCCCGTCGTGGATGCAGACGCGCGCCTCGTGCGACTCGAACTGCCCGGGCTCGAGGAAGCGCACGTCGTTGGTGGCCACCACCGGCGCGCCGCGCCGGGCGGCGAGCGCCACCGCGCCGGCGATGTAGGTCTCCTCGAAGGGCTTGCCGAGGCGTTGCAGCTCGAGATAGAAGCGCCCGGGGAGGAGCGCCTGCCACGCATCGAGCGCGCGCTCGGCGTCGCGCTCGCGCGCGGAAATGAGCGCCCGACCGATGTCGCCCTCGGTGGCGCAGGAGAGGCCGATGAGGCCCTCGAGGGCGTCCGGCGAGAGCCAGCCGCGCTCGATGCGCGCCGTGCCGCGCTCCTGTCCTTCGAGGTAGGCGCGGCTCACGAGGCGCGTGAGATTCCGGTAACCGGCCGGCGACTGACACAGCAGCGTCACTCGCGTCGGCGGCTGCCGCGGCTCGCCCGCCTCCGCGACCTGCAGGTCGACTCCGACGATCGGCTTGAGACCGGCCTTGAGCGCCGCGCGATAGAATTTCACCATCGCGAAGAGATTCCCCTCGTCGGTCACCGCCACGGCCGCCATGCTCATCCCCGCCACCGCGGCGACGAGCTCCGGCACCCGCACGACGCTGTCGCTGAGCGAGTATTCGGTGTGCAGCCGGAGATGGACGAAAGCCTGCGACATCGGACTCTCAGGTATCCCCGGAGCGCCGCAGCGGACTGAACGAGCGGCGGTGCAGGGGCGAAGGGGGACGGCGGGCGAGAGCCTCGAGGTGCGCCGGCGTGCCGTAGCCCTTGTGGCGGGCGAGCGCGAAGCCCGGATAGCACGCATCGAGCGCGCGCATCATCGCATCGCGATGCACCTTGGCCAGGATCGAAGCCGCGCTGATCGCCGCCACGAGCGCATCGCCCCGCACGATGGCCTCGAGCGTGCACGGCAGCGGCAGGTCCGCGAGCCACGGACAACGATTCCCGTCGACCTGCACGTGCGTCGGGCACACCGGGAGCGCGAGCAGCGCGCGGCGCATCGCGAGCAGCGTCGCCTCGAGAATGTTGAGGCAATCGATCTCGTCGCGATCCGCCCAGCCGATGCCGAAGGCGAGCGCGCGCGCGCGGATGAGGAGCGCGAGCCGCTCGCGCTGCTGCGCCGTCAGCAGCTTCGAGTCCGCGAGCCCCCGGATGCGCCGCCGCGGATCGAGGATCACCGCCGCCGCCACCACGGGGCCCGCGAGCGGTCCGCGACCCGCCTCGTCGACGCCGGCGATGCGTGCGCGATCGCACCGCTGCCGGCGCGGCGCGAGCGCGAGCTCAGCTGCCGCCATCGGCGCCCCCCGCGCTCATGGCCGGCGGCCCCCCAAGCGCGCTCGCGCGCGCGGCGCACTCGAGGATCGCCTGCGCCGCGAGCGCAGCCCCGCCGCGGCGCAGCGTCCGATGCACGGCGGCGAATTCTTCGACGAGCTCACGCACGTGCCCGCGATCCTCGAGCTCCTGCAACAGAGCATCCCCGAGCGCAGCGCCGCTCACCTGCTCCTGAAAGAACTCCGGCACCAGGCGCCGGCCGGCGAGCAGGTTCGGCTGCGAGAAGTATCGTACCTTCACCAGAGCGAGCGTGCGGAGCGCGAAGGCCGTGAGGGGACTCACCCGATAGGCCACCACCATCGGTCGAGCGCTCAAGAGCGCCTCGAGAGTCGCGGTTCCCGAGGCGACGAGGGCCGCATCGCAGGCGGCCAGCGCGCGCTGCGCCTCCCCGTCGAGCAGCCTGATCTCCGGCGCGTCCGGCACTTGCGCGACTTGCTTCACAAAGAGCTCCCGCACCGCGGGGCTCGCCATGGGCGCGATGAAACGAAAGCCCGGACGGCGGGCGGCGATGTGCGCGGCGGCCGCCGCGAACGGGGCTCCAAGACGGACGACTTCGGTCAGCCGGCTGCCCGGCAGCAGCGCCACGAGGGGCGCGGCCGCCTCGACGCCGAGCGCGCGCCGCGCCGCCTCACGGTCGACCTCGAGCGGGATCTGATCGGCGAGCGGATGTCCGACGAACGCCGCCCGCAGGCCGTGCTGCGCGTAGAACTTCGCCTCGAAGGGCAAGAGACACAGCACCAGATCGCAGGAGCGGGCGATGCTGCGCACCCGGCCCTGCCGCCACGCCCACACCTGCGGGCTCACGTACTGCACGGTGCGGACGCCGGCGCGCTTCAGCCCTCTGGCGAGCGACAGGTTGAACTCCGGGGCGTCGATGCCGACGAAGACGTCGGGCCGCGCTTCGCGCAATCGCCGCGCCACGGCGGCGCGCAATCGCAGCAGGCGCGGCAGGTGGCGCAGCACCTCGGCGAGACCCATGACGGACAGCTGCTCCGCGCCCCACCAGGCCTCGCAGCCCGCCGCGATCATCTTCGGGCCCGCGATCCCGAAGCACTCGAGGCCGGGGACCCGCTCGCGCAGCGCCGCGATCAGCGCCGCTCCCAGCTGGTCCCCGGAATGCTCGCCGGCGACGAAGCCGACGCGCAGGCGCTGCACGCCGCTCGGTGCCGCGCGCACCGCCGCGCTCATCGCGCCAGGCTGCGCGTGGAGGCGTGGATGAAGTCGACGAACGCGCGGATCTCGGGATGCCGCTGCGCCTCCGGCGCGAGCCGCGCGAGCGCCTCGGAGAGCTTCAGATCCGAGCGGTAGACGATGCGGTAGGCGTCGCGGATGTTGCGGATCTGCTCCTCGGTGAATCCGCGGCGTTTCAGCCCTTCTGAGTTCACCGCGTGCGGCGCGGCCGGGTTGCCCGCGACCATCACGTAGGGCGGCACGTCGCTCCTGACGATCGCACCTCCGGCGAGGAAGGCGTGCGTCCCGATCTTGGCGTGCTGGTGCACGGCGGTCAGCCCGCCGACGATCACCCAGTCGCCGATCTCGACATGCCCGCCGAGCGCGGCGCAGTTGGCGAAGACCGTGTTATCGCCGACCACGCAGTCGTGCGCGACGTGCGAGAAGGCCATGAACAGGTTGTCGCTGCCGATCACCGTCACGCCCTTGTCGAGGGTCGTGCCGCGGTTGATGGTGCAGCTCTCGCGAAACACGTTGCGATCGCCGATCTCGAGCCGGGTCGGCTCGCCCTGGTACTTCTTGTCCTGCGGCGCGTCCCCGATCGAGGCGAACTGGAAGATGCGGTTGTCGGCGCCGATGCGGGTCGGCCCGTTGATCACCGCGTGCGGACCGACCACCGTGCGCGCTCCGAGCTGCACCCGGGGGCCGATGATGCTGAAGGGCCCAACGCTGACATCGGAGGCGAGCTCGGCCTCGGGGGACACGATGGCGCGCGCATCGATCACTTGGAGGCCTCCGGCGCCACCATCATCTCCGCATGCGCGACCTCCTGATCTCCGACGAAGGCCGCCGTCGAGACCTTCCAGATCCCCTTCAGGGCGCGCTCGAACTGCGCCGTCAGCACCAGCTGGTCCCCCGGCACGACCGGGCGGCGGAAGCGCGCCTTGTCGATGCCGACGAAGTAGAAGCGCGTGTCCGCGTCGGGAATCACGCCGGCGGTCACGAAGCACAGGATCCCGGCGGCCTGGGCCAGTGCCTCGATGATGATGACGCCCGGCATGACCGGACGCGCGGGGAAGTGGCCCTGGAAGTACGGCTCGTTGTAGGTGACGTTCTTGAGCGCGCGGATGCTCTCCCCGGGACGGCACTCGAGCACCCGGTCGACGAGCAGGAACGGATAGCGATGCGGCAGGCGCTCGAGGATCGCCTGGATGTCGAGGTCAACCGGCTCAGTCATGAGGCTCTTCCTCATCGGATTTCAGGCCCGCGGCGCGCTCCAGCCTGCGCACACGGGTCGCGAGCAATCCGCTGCGTTTGAAGCGCGCCACCAACCGGCGCCAGGCGTGCGCTTCTTCGACCGGCAGGGTGCCGGAATATACACCCGGTCTCGCGATCGAGTGCGTGACCGCCGAATAGCCGGTGATGACCACGTCGTCGGCGATGGTGAGATGGCCGGCGAAGCCGGAGAGGCCGCCGATCATGCAGCGCTTGCCGATCGTGGTGCTGCCGGCCACGGCGACGCAGGCGGCGAGCGCGCTGTGCGCGCCGATGCGCACGTTGTGCCCGATCATGATGAGGTTGTCGAGCTTGACACCCTCCTCGATCACCGTGTCGTCGATGGCGCCGCGGTCGATGGTGGTGTTGGCTCCGATCTCGACGTCGTCGCCGATGCGCACCGTGCCGAGCTGCGGCACCTTGAGCCAGGCGCCGTGCTCGGGCGCGAAACCGAAGCCGTCGCCGCCGATCACCACCCCGGGCTGCAGCACCGAGCGCGCGCCGACCGACACGCGCGGTCCCAGCGTCACGCGCGCAGTGAGCCGCACGTCGGCGGCAAGCGTGGCACCCTCGGCGAGGATCGAGTGCGGACCGATGAAGCTGCGGGCGCCGACGACGACCCGGTCCCCGATCGTGCAGTAGGCCGCGAGCTGCGCGCTCGGATCGACGCGCGCGCCGGGAGAGACGAGCGCGGTCGGGTGCACCCCGGGCACCACCGCCGGCAGCGGATGGAGCACCGCGGCGATGCGCGCGTAGGTCGCGTAGGGGTTCTCGCTCAGGAGCATCGCGGTCGGACACTCGGCGGCGCTCGCCCCGCCGAGCACCACCGCTGCGGCGCGCGTGGCGAGGAGCTGCTGCCGGTAGCGCGGGTTGGCGAGGAAGGCGAGCGAGCGCTCGTCGGCGTTCGCGAGCGTCGCGACGTGCTCGACCCGCCTGTCAGGATCGCCGCGCAGCTCGCAGCCGAAGCGGACCGCAAGCTCCCCCAGCGACACCGACATGGCGAGTTCTCGCGAAGCCCCGCGCGGCCGCACCCGCGGTCAGTGCTTCTCGGGCTTGGCCGGCGGCGCGGGCTTGGCGGCCGCCGGCGGGGCGGGAGTCGCGGGCGCGGCGGGAGTCGCGGGCGCGGCGGGAGTCGCGGGCGCGGCGGCGCTGCGCGCCTGGAGCGCCGCGAGGATCGCCGGCGTGATGTCGTACGCGGGAGCCGCGTAGACCACGCTCTCGCCGGTGAGAATCAGATCGTAGTTCTGCGCCTTCGCGTAGCTGCGCACTTCCTCGCCGAGTGTCTTCTGCAGCCGCGACATCTCCTCGTTGCGCTTCGCCGTGGCATCGTCGTTGAATTCGCCGCGCGCGCGCTCGAGGTCGCGCGCCGCGTCGCGCAACTCCTTCTCGGCGCGCACCCGCTGATCGTCGGTCATGGTGGCGCCGTCCTTCTGCAGCTTCTCCTGTCTCGCCTTCAGGGCCTGCTCCTGCGCCTGGAGCGTGCGCTGGCGCGGCGCGAACTCCGCGCGCATCGATTCGCTCGCCGCCTTGCCCTGGGGCGAGTCCTCGAGGAGCCGCGCCGGGTCGACGACACCGATCTTCGTCTCGGCCGATGCCGGCAGCGCACCCAGAGCGCTGCCGGCTGCAATGAGCCCGATCCACCACATGCTGCTGATCACACGCTTCACGGAACTACCCACCTCGTCTGTGGTTGTTAACGAACCCGCCGGGACAAGCCGCCGCGGGGGCCCGAAGCTTAGTATCGCGTAGAAACCGTCCAGGCGGCTCGATTCTTTCCTGCATGCGGCTCTAGAAGGCGTTGCCGACTGAGAACTGGAAGCCCTCGGTCTCGTCGCCCCAGGTCTGCGAGCCGATGGCGCGCTTGGAGTTCAGCGGCACTCCGAAGCTGAAGCGGAAGAGCCCGAGCGGCGCCAACCACTGCACCGCGAGCCCCACCGAGCGCTTGAGATCCTTCGCGCTGAAGCGGTAGTAGTCCTGAGTGTGGTCCGGCCCGTAGAACTTCAGCTTGCTGCCCGTCTGAAACACGTTGCCGATGTCGAAGAAGGCGCTGACGCGCGCCGTCTGCGCCCACTTGGACGGCATCGGTAAGATGAGCTCGTTCTGGCTGATGATGCGGAAATTCCCGCCGTAGGGATTGCCGAACTGGTCCTTCGGACCCAGGCGGCTCTCGCGGAAACCGCGCACCGAGTCCGGGCCCCCTCCGAAGAACTGCCGGAATGGCGGAATCGCGGTGGTGCTGCCGAGCGGCGCGCCGTAATCGACGCCGGCGAGGAACGAGAGCGTCAGGGCGCGGTACACGGGCACGTACCTGAGGAAGGTGTAGTTGCCGATCCAGTACTTGACGTCGCTCCCCGGGACGGTGGCGGAGAAGGAAAGGGAGTGGCGCATGCCGCGGTCCGCGAACAGGGTGCGGTTGCGCGTGTCCCAGTCCCAGCCCGTCACGAGCTCGACGCTCTTGAAGTTGCTGCCGTAGAAGACGTACTCGTTGTTGGTCTGGTCGTCGTGCGCGATACGGTTGTAGGGATGGCCGTTCTGCTGCACCCACTGCTGCGCCTGCAGCGCGCTGCTGAGCTGGTTGGTGAGCAGCTGCGAGCTCTCGAAGGCCGCGCCGGCGCGCAGGTACATGGTCTCCGCGATCGGGTACGCCCAGGTCGGCCCGAAGGTGAGCGTGCGCGAGGAGAAGTTCGACGACGAGGAGACGAACTGGGTCACGTCGCTGTAGCTGACCGAGATCGTGCGCTGCAGGTTGTCGATGTTGGTGTACGGGTTGGTGTGCGAGACGCTGTACACCTTGCTGAAGGCGCCGCCGTTCAAGTTGACCGCGATGCGCTGCCCCGTGCCGAGGAAATCGGCGTCCGCGTAGCTGCCGTTCAGCATGAAGCGGTAGGTCTCCGAGTAGCCGATGCCGCCGGAGAGCTGCGACGCAGGTCCCTCCTCGATCTTGTAGCTCACGTCCACGAGGTCCGGGGAGCCGGCCACGGGGGTGGTCTCGAACTCGACGCTCTTCACGTACGGCAGGCGCTGGATGCGCTGCTTGGAGCGCTCGAGCGCGGTGTTCGAGAGCCAGCCGCCCTCGAGCTGGCGCATCTCGCGGCGCAGCACCTCGTCGTTGATGCGGTTGGCGCCCGCGAAGCTGATGTTGCGCACGTACACGCGGTTGCCCGGATCGATGAAGAAGGTGAGCGCCACGGTGTGAGTGGCGTTGTCGGCGGTCGGCACCGGCTCGACCTTGGCGAAGGCGTAGCCGTCGCGGCCCATGCGGTTCTGCATCAGCTCCTGAGAGGACGTGATGAGCTTGCGGTTGAAGGTCTGGCCCGGACGGATCAGCAGCAGCTGCTCGAGCTGCGCCTGCGGAACCACGAAGGTGCCGGCCAGCTTGATCTGCGACACCTTGTAGACCTGGCCCTCGTCGATGTTGACGGTGATGAAGATGTCTTCCTTCTCGGGAGCGATCGCCACCTGCGTGGATGCGAGCTGAAAGTTCGCGTAGCCGCGATCCATGTAGTAGTTGCGGATCTTCTCCAGATCGCCCTGCAGCGATTCGCGCGAGTAGCGGTCGTCCTGGCGGTACCAGGAGAGCCAGTTGGGAGTCTTGAGCTCGAGCGTCTGCAGGATTTCCTTCTGCGGGAAACGCGTGGCGCCCACGAGGTTTATCTGGCGGATCTTGGCGCGCGCGCCTTCCTTGATCTCGATCTTGATCTTGACGCGGTTGCCGGTCTCCTCCTCGACGTGCGAATCGATCTTCACGCCGTACTTGCCGCGGGCGAAGTACTGGTCGGTGAGGTACTGGGTGACGTCTTCCAGCACCGAGCGGTCGAAGGTCTTGCCGGTGGCGAGGCCCACGTTGCGCAAGGATTTCTGCAGATCCTCGGTCTTGATGTCCTTGTTGCCGGTGATCTCGAAGCTCTCGATGGAGGGACGCTCGAGCACCACGACGATGAGGGTGTTGCCGTCGCGGCGCAGCTGCACGTCGCGGAAGAAGCCGGTGGCGTACAGCGCGCGGATCGCCTCGCGCGCGCGCTGCGGGGTGAGGTGATCGCCGATGTTCACCGGCAGGTAGTTGTAGACCGTGCCCTCGGAAACGCGCTGCAGGCCCTCGACCCGGATATCGCCGACGACGAAGTCGGCGGGGCCCGCTGGCGTCGGTGGCATCGCTGGCGCCGGTGGCAACGCCGGCGCCGGTGGCATCGCCGGCGTCGGTGGCATCGCTGGCGTCTGTGCGGCGGTGAGCGCACACCGCACCGCGAGCACAGCTGCGGCGACGGCCATGCGCGTTTTCATTCTTCAGCCACCCCATCCCCCTTTAGAGCGCTCACCAAGGCGCACCCCGAAAGCCTTGTCAAAGTGTCAGTGCACTATTTGAAAGCTCTGCCGCCGCGGCCCCGTGCGGTGCGGGACAGCGTCAACCGAACTGGCGTGCAATGTCGTTGTAGAGCGCGACACCCATCAGAACGATGAGGAGCGCGATGCCGAGCTGCTGTCCGAGAGCCTGCGCGCGCTCCGACAAGGGGCTGCCCTTCAGCCACTCCACCAGCTGGAACACGATCTGTCCGCCGTCCAGGATCGGAATCGGCAGCAGGTTGAGGAATCCCAGCGACAGCGAGATCAGCACCAGGAAGCCGAGAAACGGCGCGAGGCCTGCCTCGGCCGAGTCGCCGGCGAACTCGGCGATCGACAGCGGGCCGCTCAGGTTCTTCAGCGACACGCGCCCGAGGAGCATCCGCCAGAAGAGGCGCGCCTGGAGCACGGTCATGGTCCAGGCCTCCCCACCGGCGCGCGCGAGCGCGACGGCGGGACCGAGATCGGTGTGCCGCAGCATGCTCTCCGGGTAGCCCGAGCCCTTGGGCTGCATGACATGGATGCGCCCCAGGCGCTTGCCGGCCACCGGCTCGCTCTGGACCTCGAGCTGCACGCGGTGGGCGACCCCGCCTCGGGCGTAGTCGATGGTCACCCGCTCGCCGGGGTGGGCGCTGATCAGCGCGACGATCTCGCGGAAGTCGTGCACGGAAGTGCCGTCGATCGCCTCGACGAGGTCCCCGGCGCGCAAGCCCGCGCGCGCCGCCGGCCCGTCGGGCATCACCTGCCCGAGCACCGGCGGCAGCGGCGGCGTCCAGAACGTGAATCCGAGTCCGCGAAAGAGCTCCGCCGGCTCGGTGAGGCGGCGGCGCTGCTCGGCGTCCGGCACGCGCAGTCTCGCGGAGCGCAGCTCGCCCGAGCTCGCGCGCACGGCGAGATCCGCTTCCCCACGCGAGCTCATGGCGTCGAGCAGCCCAAACACCACGTCGCGCTCGCCCGCCACGGCGGCGCCGTTGACGGCGCGGATCTCGTCTCCCGGGCGCAGGCCCGCCGCGGCGGCCACCGAGCCCGAAAGAACCTCGCCGACGAGCGGCCGGATCTCGGTGACGCCGTTCGCCCACAGCATCCCCCACAGCACCAGCACCGCGAACAGGATGTTGAAGGCGGGACCCGCGAGCAGCACCACGATGCGCTGCCACGGCGGCCGGCGCGTGAAGGAGCGCGACAGCTCGTGCGGCGCCACGGGACCCTCGCGCTCGTCGAGCAGCTTCACGTAGCCGCCGAGCGGCACCGCCGCCACCACGTATTCGATGCGATCGGCGCCGGCGATGCGCTTGAGCAGCGGCCGGCCGAAACCGACCGAGAAGCGCAGCACCTTGAAGCCGAGCCTACGGGCGACCCAGAAATGCCCGAACTCGTGCACCGTGACGAGAACTCCCACGGCGACCACGAACCACAGCGCGTACCAGACGAGACTCATGCGTGAGCGCCTCTATTCGATTCGTTTCTCGTGATGTCGACGATCCGCTCACGCGCGCGAGAGCGGCCCTCCGCGTCGGCGGCCAGCACGTCCTCGAGCCCGCCGATCGCTCCCCCTCCGGCGCCCCGCTCAACTACCGCTTCAATGACCGCGGCGATGCCGGGAAAGTTCAATCGGCGCTCGAGGAACGCCTCGACCGCCACTTCGTTCGCGGCATTGAGCACGACGGGGTGCAGTCCGCCGGCGCGCGCGGCGGCCTGCGCCAGCGCGAGGCACGGAAACTTGTCGCTGTCGGGAGCGCGGAAATCGAGCCGTCCCGCCTTGAGCAGGTCGAGGAATTCGACTCCCGAGCTGATCCTCGCCGGCCAACCGAGCGCGTGCGCGATCGGCGTGCGCATGTCGGGCGCCGAGAGCTGCGCGAGCACCGAGCCGTCGACGTATTCGACCATCGAGTGGACGATGCTCTGCGGGTGCAGCAGGATCTCAACCTGCGCCGGCGTCACCCCGAACAGCAGGCACGCCTCGATGAGCTCCAGTCCCTTGTTCATGAGGGTAGCGGAGTCGACCGAGATCTTGCGGCCCATGATCCAGTTGGGATGCGCGATCGCGGCCTCGGGTGTGACCGCATCGAGCGCCTCGCGCGGGGTATCGCGGAACGGCCCGCCGGAGGCTGTGAGCAGCAGCCGCCGCACCCCCGGCGGCGCCACGCCGGGGCTCACGGGCGGCGGCAGGCACTGGAAGATCGCGTTGTGCTCGCTGTCGATCGGCAGCAGCGTCGCCCCCGAGCGGCGCACTTCCTTCAGCAGCAGCGGGCCGGCCATCACGAGGGCTTCCTTGTTCGCGAGCAGCAGCCGCTTGCCGGTGCGGGCCGCCGCCAGAGTGGAACGCAGGCCCGCGGCGCCCACGATCGCGGCCATGACACACTCGACCTCGGGCGCCTGCGCGATCTCGTCGAGCGCCGCAGCGCCGGCGAGCAGACGCGTCCGCGGGGCCGCCCCGCCGACGAGGGCGCGCAGCTCCGCGGCCGCGCGCTCGTCGGCGAGCGCCGCGTAGTCCGGCTGCCAGGTACGCACCTGCTGCGCGAGCCTCCCGGAGTTGCTGTTCGCGGCGATCGCCACCAGGCGGAACCGGTCGCGATGCCGCGCGAGCACGTCGAGGGTGCTCTCGCCCACCGAGCCGGTCGAGCCGAGCACGGCGACGCCGATCACCTCACGACTCCGAGCAGCGTCAGGCCGAGCAGCAGCACCGGGGCCGCTCCCGTCAGACTGTCGATGCGATCCATGACTCCGCCGTGCCCGGGAAACACGCTGCCGCTGTCCTTCATGCCCGCGAAGCGCTTCAAGAGACTCTCGGTGAGGTCGCCGATGATCGAGAAGCCGACCGCGGTCACGCACAGCGGCAGAAACATGAGCAGCGGCACGCGGAACCAGAGGCTCCCCCCGACCGCGACCAGGGCGCTCAGTCCGATCCCTCCCAACACTCCCTCCCAGGTCTTGCCGGGCGACACTTCGGGCGCGAGCCGGATGCGCCCGAAGCGCCGGCCGCAGAAGAAGGCGCCGATATCGGCCATCCACACGAGCACGAACGCGAACAGCACCCATTCGGCGCCCTGCGGCGGCGCGTGCCGCAGCCGCGCCAGCGCGACCCACGCCGGCACCAGCGCCAGGATCCCGGCCGCCCCGGCCGACCAGGGCGAGACGCGCCGCGGCGCGAACGCGATCCAAAGGAGCGCGGTCAGCCACCAGAGCACCGCCCCCGCGAGCAGGAGCGAGCGCCCGCCGGGGCTCGCCGAGACGCGCCACGCGAGCGCAAGCAGGGCCGCGACCAGCAGCACGTACGCGCCGCGCGCGCTTGCGGCGGGGACGCGCAGGAACGCGGACCATTCCCAGGCTCCGGCGAGCACCACCGCGGTCATCACCGCGACCGTCGCCCACTCCGGCAGCCACAGCACCACCGCCAGCAGCACCGCCGCCAGCACCACCGCGGTGAGCACCCGTGTGCGCAGCGCCTCGCTCACGGTGCCCTCAGCCTTTCGCCGCAGCCGGGCATTGCGCCGACAGTTGGCCGAAGCGCCGCTGGCGGCCGGCGAAGAACCCGAGCGCTTCCTCGAGATCCGCCACGGAGAAATCCGGCCATAGCCTCGATGTGAAATACAGCTCCGCGTACGCGAGCTCCCAGAGCAGGAAGTTGCTGATGCGGTACTCGCCTCCCGTTCGGATCAGCAGCTCCGCCTCCGGCACTCCCCCGAGAGCGAGACTCGAGCCGAAGACTTCCTCGCTGATCTCCTCCGGTCGCAGAGCCCCGCTCGAGCATTCCCTCGCAAGTCTTTGAGCTGCCTGAATGATATCCCAGCGCCCCCCATAGCTGACCGCGACCTGGAGCTTGAGGCCGGAGTTGCCGCGGGTGAGCTCCTCGGCGGCGGCGATGCGGACCTGCAGCCGTACGGAGAGATTGCGGCGCTCGCCGATGAACCTGAGCCGCACCCCTTGCTCGTGCAGCTCCTCGATCTCGCGCTCGAGCGCCTCGATGAACAGGCCCATCAGGCTCCCCACCTCGTCCGCGGGCCGTCCCCAGTTCTCGCTCGAGAAGGCGAAGAGCGTGAGCGCCTCGACGTCGCGCCGCGCGCACTCCTCGATGCACATGCGCACGGGCTTGAGCCCCGCGCGGTGCCCGGCCGGACGCGGCAGAGCGCGCGCGGCCGCCCAGCGGCCGTTGCCGTCCATGGTGATCGCGATGTGCCTCGGCACGGGCTTTGCGGTGGCGGCGTCCATCAGACCTGCATGACCTCTTTTTCCTTCGCGGCGAGCAGCGCCTCGATGTCGGCGATGTGCTTGTCGGTGAGCTTCTGCACCTCGGTCTCGGCGCGGCGCTCGTCGTCCTGAGACACCAGCTTTTCCTTCAGCTGCTCCTTGATGTGGTTCATGACGTCGCGGCGCACGTTGCGCACCGCGACCCGGGCGTTCTCCGCATCGTGCCGGAGCACCTTCGTGATCTCGCGGCGTCGCTCCTCGGTGAGCGGCGGCATCGGAATTCGGATCACGGTGCCCGCGGTCATCGGCGTGAGCCCCAGGTCCGACTTGAAGATCGCCTTTTCGATCGCCTGCACCACGCTCTTCTCCCACGGGGAGATGACCAGCGTCCGACCCTCCTCGACCGCGATGCTCGCCACCTGCTGCAGCGGCACCTCCGAGCCGTAATAGTCGACCTTCAGGTGCTCGACCAGGCTCGGGTGCGCCCGTCCGGTACGCAGCTTCTTCAGATCCGCCTGGAAGGTCTGAACACACTTGCTCATGCGCTCGCGCGCGTCTTTCTTGAGGTCTTCGAGCATGGTTGCGTCTCCTCGATACGGCGCGCCCCTTCGGGCCCCTCACTCGAACGTCACGGCCGTGCCGACTTCCTCCCCGCGCACGATGCGGGTGAGATCCCCCGGATTGTTGAGATTGAACACCCGCAAAGGCAAGCGGTTGTCGCGGCACATGACGATGGCGGTGGCATCCATGACGTTGAGCTTGTCGGCGAGCACCTTGTCGAAAGTCAGGTGTGTGTAGCGGAGGGCGGAGGGGTTGCGCAAGGGGTCGTCGGAGTACACCCCGTTCACCTTGGTGGCTTTCAGCAGCACGTCGGCGTTGATCTCGATGGCGCGCAGCGCCGCCGCCGTGTCGGTGGTGAAAAAGGGATTCCCGGTGCCGGCGGCGAAGATCGTCACGCGTCCCTTCTCCAGGTGGCGCACGGCGCGGCGCCGGATGTAGTCCTCGCAGACTTCGTTGATGCGGATCGCGGACATGACGCGCGCGTACAGCCCGAGGCCCTCGAGGGCATCCTGCAGGGCGAGCGCGTTCATCACCGTAGCGAGCATGCCCATGTGGTCGGCCGCCACGCGGTCCATGCCGGCACGCGCGAGTCCCGCGCCGCGGAAGATGTTACCGCCGCCGATCACGAGCGCGAGCTGGACATCCATCTCACGGATCTCCTGCAGCTCCCCCGCGATGCGCCGGATGACCGCCGGCTCGATGCCGTAGTCCCCGTCGCCCATCAGGGCCTCACCCGAGAGCTTCACCAGGATCCTCGAGTAGCGCACCGTGGCTTGCGTCATCTCAACACCTCCGCCGATGGAAAAAACCCCGCGCTCGGCGGGGTCCCCACGAAATCGAGCGTCTGGTCGTTCGCTGCAGGCTTCCTCCTCGGGTCAAGCTCGATTTCGTGGGGTGCTCGCGGGGTCCCACGAAATCGACGAGTCGCCTCCTCAGTGCACCTTCGTGTCCTTGCCCTTGTCCTTGCCCTTGACCTGAGCCATCACGTCGGCGACGAAGTCCTCAGTTTTTTTTTCGATGCCTGCGCCGACCTCGAAGCGCTCGAACGCCACCACCTCGGCCCCGGCGCTCTTCAGGAGCTTCTCGATGGAGACGTCCGGATCCTTGACGAACGCCTGTCCGGCGAGGGTGACCTCGTTCAACGCCTTGCGCAAGCGCCCTTCGACCATCTTGGCGACGATCTCCGGCGGCTTGCCCTCGCTCTTGGCCTGCTGGGTGAGAATGTCGCGCTCGCTCGCCACCACCTCGGCCGGCACGTGCGTCGTGGAGAGATAGCGGGGATTGCTCCACGACACGTGCATCGCCAGATCCCGCGCGAGCTCCGCGCTCCCCCCCTTGAGCGCGATGAGCGCGCCGATGCGTGTACCGTGCACGTAGGCGCCGAGGTGCTCCGGGGCGCTGAGCAGCGCCACGCGGCGCACGCTGATGTTCTCGCCGATCTTCGCGATGAGCGCGCGCCGGCGCCCCTCGACGCTCTCACCCGAGCCGAGCCTGGTCTCGAGCAGCACGGCCAGCTCCGCCGCGCGCGCCTTGAGCGCCGCCTCGCCCACCGCCTTGGCGAAGGCGCGGAAGTCGTCGCCGCGGGCGACGAAGTCGGTCTCGCAGTTGATCTCGACCATGGCGGCGGCGCGCGCATCCGCGCTCCGCTCGATGACGATCACGCCCTCGGCGGCCACACGCGCGGCCTTCTTGTCGGCCTTGGCGAGCCCTTGGCGGCGCATGAGCTCCGCGGCGGCATCGAGGTCACCCTTGGTCTCGACCAGCGCCTTCTTGCACTCCATCATGCCGGCGCCGGTGCGCTCGCGGAGCTGTCTGACTGCATCTGCTGTGATGTTCATGGGGAAAAGCGGTTCCTCGGGAACTAAGGATTGCCGACGCTATTCGCCCGAGCCGGGGCCGGCGGGGCCGCGGCCCTTGCGCCGGCCCACGCTGACGCTCGGCCGGCGCGTCAGGGTGTCGGAGGCGGGGGCGACGCCCACGGCCGCGGCGGCGGCCTCCGCCGCCTCCTCGGCCTCGAGCTCATCATCCTCCGCGGGCAGCTCCTCCGCGGTCAGCTCCTTGGCGGCAGCGGGCGCGAGGGGCTTCACCGGCGGGAGCTTGCGCCGCGCCGGCGCTTTCCTGCGCACGGCGGCCTGAGGCCGCCTGGCGGCGCGCGCCGCCTTCTTGCGCGGGTTGCCCGCCTCATCGAGCTCGACGAACTCGTCCTCGCCGACCGCGACCTGGGGCACCGCTTCCTTGCCCTCGAGCACCGCGTCGGCGATGCCGGCGGCGTACAGCTGGATCGCGCGCATGGCGTCGTCGTTGCCCGGGATCACGTAATCGATGCCGTCGGGCGAGCAATTGGTGTCGACCACGGCCACCACCGGGATGCCGAGCTTTTTCGCCTCGTGAATCGCGATGATCTCGTGCCCGACGTCGACCACGAAGAGCGCATCGGGAAGCGACTCCATGCCCTGGATGCCGCCGAGGCTCTTCTCGAGCTTGTCCATCTCGCGTCGCAGCTGGGTCGCCTCCTTCTTGCCGCGCTTCTCGAGCGCGCCCGAGGCGGCGAGCTCGCGGATCTCCGAGAGCCGCTTGATCGACTGGCGGATGGTCTTGAAGTTCGTGAGCATGCCGCCGAGCCAGCGCTGGTTCACGTAGGGCTGCAGGGCGCGCTCGGCTTCCTTCTGGATCGACTCGCGCGCCGAGCGCTTGGTGCCGACGAACAGCACCTTGCCGCCGTCGGCGATCACTCCCCTGATGAACTGCGCAGCTTCCGAGTACATCGGCTGCGTCTTCTCGAGATTGATGATGTGGATCCTGTTCCGCTCGCCGAAGATGAAGGGGGCCATCTTCGGGTTCCAGAAGCGGGTCTGATGTCCGAAGTGGACTCCCGCCTCCAGCATCTGTCGCATGGACACGCCGGGCATGAAGAAACTCCTGTGCGGGTTGAGCCTCCGCGCATCCCCCTGACCATCCTCCGGCGGGCCGCGAGGCCTCAGACCCAAGGAGGACACCCAGTCAGCGGGTTAACGATGCGCGTGTGGGTTGCGTTGCCAAAAAAGGCCGCGCTTTATACCATGAAGACCTCGTTGGAACAATGTCTTACGCTTGCCTGGCGCGCCCTTGTTCCGGTGGCGCCGTCACCCCATTTCGCACCCCTATGCACGTCACGATCAAGACCCCCGAGGAGCAGGAGAAAATGCGGGTCGCCGGCCGCCTGGCGGCCGACGTGCTCGACATGATCGGCGAGCACGTGGTGCCGGGGGTGACCACGGAAGAGCTCGACCGGCTCTGCCACGACTACATCGTGAACGTGCAGCGCTCGGTGCCCGCGAACCTCAACTACCGCGGCTTCCCGAAGACCATCTGCAGCTCGGTGAACCACGTGGTCTGCCACGGCATCCCGAATGACCGCCGGCTGAAGGCCGGCGATATCGTCAATATCGACGTCACGGTGATCCGCGACGGCTTCCACGGCGACACCAGCCGCATGTACCTCGTGGGCAAGGCGGCGCCGCACGCGCAGCGCCTCTCCGAAACGTGCTTCGCGGCCATGTGGCGCGGCATCGAGGCGGTGCGGCCCGGGGCGCGCCTCGGCGACATAGGCCACGCCATCCAGAGCTTCGTCGAGGGGAACGACTATTCGGTGGTGCGCGAGTACTGCGGTCACGGCATCGGGCGCGTCTATCACGAGGACCCGCAGGTGCTGCACTATGGCGAGCCCGGTACGGGACTCGAGCTCGAGCCCGGCATGACCTTCACCATCGAGCCGATGGTGAACGCCGGCAAGCGCCACGTGCGGTTGCTGCCCGACGGCTGGACCGTCGTCACCAAGGACCACTCGCTCTCCGCCCAGTGGGAGCACACGGTGCTCGTGACCCAGACGGGGAGCGAGGTGCTCACTCTGCCCGCGAACGGCGCGGATCACTAGCCGCCCGCACATGGGTGCCTGGGACTCGGAGCTGCTCGAGGAAACGCGTCCCGCCACGCCCCCGCCGATCTCCTGGCCGCTGCTCGAGACTCTCCCGGCACGGCTCGCCGCCGAGCGCGAGCCGGCCGCGTGGCGCGAGCTCCTGCGCTCGGCCCACGAGGAGCTCAAGGCGCGCTTCCTCGCCTCGGAGCCCGTCGAGGAGCTCGTCCACTCGCGCGCCGCGCTCGTCGATACGGTGCTGCGCGAGGCGTGGAGCCGCCACTGCGCCGCGCTTCCCGGCTGGGCTCTGGTGGCGGTGGGCGGCTACGGGCGCGCGGAGCTCCACCCCTGCTCCGACATCGACATCCTGCTGCTCGCGCCGCGCTCGCCCGACCCGCGCGGCGGCGGCGCGATCGAGGCGCTGGTCGCGTTCCTCTGGGACATCGGCCTCGAGGTCGGTCACAGCGTGCGCACGGTGGCCGAGTGCGCCGAGGAATGCGTCGGCGACGTCGGTGTCATGACGACGCTGCTCGAGGCGCGCCTCGTCGCGGGCGTCGCGCAGCTGCTCGCCGCCATGCGCCAGGCTCTCGCGCCCGAGCGACTCTGGCCGGTGAAGCAGTTCTTCGAGGCCAAGGTGCGCGAGCAGGCCGCGCGGCACTTGAAGGCCAACGACACCGCCTACAACCTCGAGCCCAACGTCAAGACCGGGCCCGGGGGGCTGCGCGACATCCAGACCATCGCCTGGGTCGCGAAGCGTCACTTCGGCGCCGAGACCCTCGACGGGCTCGCGACCCACGGGTTCCTCACGGTCGCGGAGCTGCGCCGCCTCGAGCAGGCGCAGGCGTTTCTGTGGAAGGTGCGCTTCGGGCTTCACACCCTCACCGGGCGGCGCGAGGACCGGCTGCTGTTCGACTACCAGATCCGCCTGGCGCAGAGCTTCGGCTATCAGGACGCCTCCTACACGCTCGCGGTCGAGCAGTTCATGCAGCGCTACTACCGCACGGTCATGGACGTGAGCCTGCTGAACGAGCTGCTGCTGCAGCTGTTCCGCGAAGCGATCCTCTCCGAGAGCGAGCCGCCGCGGCCGCTGAATGCGCGCTTCCAGGTGCGCAACGGCTCCCTCGAAGCGGTCAGCGAGGACGTCTTCCAGCGCAGCCCCGCGGCGCTCCTCGAGCTGTTCGCGCTGCTGCAGCAGAACGAGGGACTCCACGGCGTGCGCGCCTCGACCATGCGCGCGGTGGCGAAGAGCCTGTGGCTCATCGACGAGGAGTTCCGGCAGAACCCGCGCCATCACCGGCTGTTCCTCGAGATCCTGCGCTCCCCGGTCGGCGTCACGCACGAGCTGCGACGCATGAATACCTACGGCGTGCTCGGCCGCTACATCCCCGCCTTCGGGCGCGTCGTCGGGCGCATGCAGTACGACCTGTTCCACGCCTACACGGTCGACGCGCACACGCTGTTCGTGGTGAGCAATCTGCGCCGCTTCGCGATACCGCGCTACGATCACGAGCTGCCGGAAGCCTCGCGTGTCATGCAGCAGCTGCCGAAGAGCGAGATCGCCTACCTCGCGGCGCTCTTCCACGACATCGCCAAGGGGCGCGGCGGCGATCATTCCGAGCTCGGCGCCGTCGAGGCCGAGGCTTTCTGTCTCGAGCAGGGCCTGTCGCAGTACGACGCGCGCCTGGTCGCCTGGCTGGTGCGCAATCACCTCGAGCTGTCGATCACCTCCCAGAAGCAGGACATCGGCGATCCGCAGGTCATCAACGCGTTCGCGCGCAAGGTCGGCGACGGGACGCACCTCGACTATCTGTACGTGCTGACCTGTGCGGACGTGCGCGCCACGAATCCGAAGCTGTGGAACTCCTGGAAGGCATCGCTGTTCCGCGATTTCTACCAGCGCGTGAAGCGCGCGCTCCGCCGGGGACTCGAGAGCCCGATCGACGCCGAGCATCTCGTGCGCGAGACGCAGGATGCCGCGCGCCGCTTGCTGCTCGAGCGCGGCGTCGCCGAGCGCGACATCGCGGGCGCATGGGCGCGCTTCTCGGCAGGCTACTTCCTGCAGCACTCCCCGGAGGAGGTCGCCTGGCACGCGCGTCTCCTCGCCGACCGCGACGCGGCCTCCGACGAGCCACTGGTGGCGCTCGATCCGCGCAGCGTCCGCGGCACGACCGCGGCGCTGATCTTCGCGCGCCCGCGCCGGCACGGCTTCGCGCGCACCACCGCGGCGCTGGATCAGCTCGGCCTCAACATCGTGGATGCGCGCATCACGCCGACCGGCGACGGCTTCAGTCTCGAGCTCTATCACCTGCTCGAGGACGACGGCGCGCCGATCACCGACGCCGACCGGCTGACCGAGATCGAGCAGGCGCTGTGGCGCTCACTCCAGGGACCCGCCGATGCGCCGTTCGCGGTGTCGCGGCGCGCGCCGCGCCAGGCGCGCATGTTCAATACCCCCACGCAGATCGCGATCAGCGTCGATGAGCGCAACCGCCGCTCGGTGCTCGAGCTGACCGCCGGCGACCGCCCGGGACTCCTGTGCGACGTCGGCAAGGTGCTGATGGAGGAGCGGGTCGAGCTGCAGGCCGCCAAGATCATGACCGTCGGCGAGCGCGCCGAGGACGTCTTCCATCTCACGGACTTCGACAACTGCCCGCTCACGCCCCAAGCCGCCGAGCGGCTGCGGGACCACCTGGTGCAGGCGCTCGATGAGCTTCAGGCGGCGCTGCGCGAGCCGCACGCGGCCTTCGGTGCCGCACGATGAGCGACGCCGGCAGCCTCAGGGCCGTCATCGATGCGGCATTCGAGCGCCGCGCCGAGCTCGGCCCGGGGAATGTGCCGCCCGACCTCGAGAGCGCGCTCGAGGAATGCCTCACGCTCCTCGATAGTGGCGAGGCGCGCGTCGCGGAGCCGGGCGCGGGCGGCTGGGTCGTGAACGAGTGGCTGAAGAAGGCGGTGCTGCTCTCGTTCCGCACTCGCGAGAACGTGGCCATGGACGGCGGCTTCACGCGCTTCTACGACAAGATGCCCCTCAAATACGCGCTCGCTACGGAAGAGCAGCTGCGTGCCGGCGGCGCCCGCATCGTGCCGCACGCGGTGGTGCGTCGCGGCGCCTACATCGCGCCGAACGTTGTACTGATGCCGAGCTACGTCAACATCGGCGCCTGGGTCGGGTCCGGCACCCTGGTCGACACCTGGGCGACGGTGGGCTCGTGCGCCCAGATCGGCCGCAACGTGCACCTCTCGGGCGGGGTCGGTATCGGCGGCGTGCTCGAGCCGCTGCAGGCGAGCCCGACCATCATCGAGGACGACTGCTTCATCGGGGCGCGATCGGAGATCGTCGAGGGCGTCGTGGTCGAAGCGGGCTCCGTGATCTCCATGGGGGTGTTCATCGGGCAGAGCACCCGCATCTACGAGCGCGCCACCGGCAGCATCCTGCAGGGCCGCGTGCCCGCGGGCTCGGTCGTGGTCGCAGGCACCCTGCCCTCGGCCGACGGCCGCTACAGCCTCTACTGCGCGGTGATCGTCAAGCGCGTCGACGCGAAGACGCGCGCCAAGACCTCGATCAACGAGCTGCTCCGCAGCGCTGTCGGCTGAGTAAAGCCGCGCGCCACACCGGCGGTTCGACCCCCGGGTGGCAGCTCGACCCCGGCGCGCGCCGCCCAACCCCGGTCGGCAGCTCAGCCGAATCGGCCGGTGATGTAGTCCTCGGTGAGGCGGTGCCGGGGGTTGGTGAACACCCGGTCGGTGGCGCCCACCTCGATCAGCTCTCCGAGGTGGAAGTACGCGGTGCGCTGCGAGACGCGCGCCGCCTGCTGCATCGAGTGCGTGACCACCACGATGGCGTACGATTCTCGCAGCTCATCGATCAGATCCTCGATGCGCGCCGTGGCGATCGGATCGAGCGCCGAGCACGGCTCGTCCATGAGAATGACTTCCGGCTGCACCGCGATCGCGCGCGCGATGCACAGCCGCTGCTGCTGTCCGCCCGAGAGCCCGGTCCCGGGACTGCTCAGGCGATCCTTCACCTCGTCCCAGAGCCCGGCGCGGGTCAGGCTGGTGCACACGATGTCGTCGAGCTGGGCGCGGCTGCGCGCCAGGCCGTGGATGCGCGGACCGTAGGCCACGTTCTCGTAGATGGACTTGGGAAACGGGTTCGGCTTCTGGAACACCATGCCGATGCGCGCGCGCAGCTGCGCCACGTCCTGGTGCGCATCGTAAATGTCGCGGCCGTCCAGCCTGATCGAGCCGGTGACGCGCGCCCCGGGGATCGTATCGTTCATGCGATTCAGGCAGCGCAGGAACGTCGACTTGCCGCACCCGGAAGGCCCGATCATCGCCAGCACCTGGCGGCGCGCGACGTCCAGGCTGACATCCTTCAGCGCCTGCTTGGCGCCGTAGAACACACTCACGTCGCGGCACGAGAACAGCGGATTCTCGATCGCGACTTCTGCCTGACCCGCCGCCGCGTCAGCGGATGCGGGGGTACGCATCCGGCCGCTGGGCTTGAGGTTCAGCCCACCCTCCCCGACACGCTGCCGCGCGACGCTCTCCGGGACGGCGTCGCCGTTGCCGCTCCCCGCACCCGCGGCGGCGGCGCGCGGGGACGCGGGCCGTTGCGGCTCGGGCGCCTGCGCACCCTCAGCCGAATCTTCCGGTGACATAGTCGTCAGTGCGGCGGCTCTTGGGCGCCGTGAACATCTGTCCCGTCGGGCCGATTTCCACCAGCTCGCCCAGGTACATGAAGGCGGTGACGTTCGAGACGCGCGCCGCCTGCTGCAGGTTGTGGGTGACGATGGCGATGCAATAGCTCTCGCGCAGACTCTGCAGCGTCTCCTCTATGCGCAGCGTGGAGATCGGATCCAGCGCCGCCGTGGGCTCATCGAACAGCAGCACCTCGGGGCGCAGCGCCAGGGTACGCGCGATGCACAGCCGCTGCTGCTGGCCGCCCGAGAGGCTGCGCCCGTCCTCGTGCAGCTTGTCCTTGACCTCCTCCCACATGGCGGCGTCGCGCAGCGCCTCCTCCACCCGCTCGCCGAGCTCGCTGCGGGAAATGCGCCGCGACAGGCGCAGTCCGAAGGCCACGTTGTCGAAGACCGACATGGGAAAGGGCGTGGCCTTCTGGAACACCATGCCCACTTTGAACCGCAAGGTCGCCACGTCGACCGTGGGGGCGAGAATGTCCTCGCCATCGAGCCGCACATCCCCGGTGGCGCGGTGACCCGGATACAGCGCGTACATGCGGTTGAACACACGCAGGAGCGTCGACTTGCCGCAGCCTGAGGGACCGATGAAGGCGGTGATCCGCCGGTCGGGCAGCGTGAGATTGATGTCCTTGAGCGCCTGCACGCTGCCGTAGTAGAAATCGAGATGCCGCACCTCGAACTTGACCGCGGTCGCCTCGCTCACGGCCGCCGGCCGCGCGCCGAACCGGACTTCGGACGCGCTCATCAGTGCCTGCCGCCGGAGTTGAGCGAGAACAGCACCAGGCGCGCGCTGATGCTCAGGACGAGAATGCTCAGCGTGATCAACAGCGCGCCGGACCACGCGAGCTGCTGCCAGTTCGGATAGGGGCTGAGCGCAAACTGGAAAATCACCACCGGCAGGTTGGCCATGGGAGCTGCGAGATTGCTGCTCCAGAACTGGTTGTTGAGCGCCGTGAACAGCAGTGGCGCGGTCTCGCCACTGATGCGAGCCACCGCCAGCAGCAGCCCCGTGAGGATGCCGCTGCGGGCGGCGGGGTAGATGACGCTGGTGATCGTGCGCCAGGGATATGCGCCCATGGCGGTGGAGGCGTCCTTCATCCCCTGGGGCACCAGGGTCAGCATATCCTCGGTGGTGCGCACGGTCACCGGCATGGCGATGATCGCGAGCGCCACCGCGCCCGCGATCGCCGAGAAATGTCCCATGCGGATCACCAGCAGCTCGTACACGAACAGGCCGATGATGATCGACGGGGCGGACAGCAGCACGTCGTTCACGAAGCGGATCACCGTGCTCAGGCGCGAGGTGCGGGCGTACTCCGCAAGATAGGTGCCGGCGAGCATGCCGACCGGACCGCCGATGAGGATACCGATCAGGGTCATGACCACGCTGCCGTAGATCGCGTTCAGCAGTCCGCCGCCGCCGCCGGGGGGCGGCGTCATGGCGGTGAACAGCTTGAGCGACACGCCCGCCAGGCCGTTGCGGATGAGCGTCCAGAGAATGGCCCCGAGAAAGAACAGCCCGATGGCGGTCGCGAGGCCGGAGAGGCCGAGCGCCAGGATGTTGGTGAGCTTGCGGATCGTGCGACGGTTCACACGGAGGACAGCGCCCGGCGCTCGAGGCGCAGCAGCATGAAGCGCGCGGCGGCGATCACCGAGAAGGTGATGAGGAACAACAGTGCGCCCAGTGCAATCAGCGAGGAGCTGTACAGGTCGCCGACCGCTTCGGTGAATTCGTTGGCGATGGAGGCAGAGATGGTGGTGCCGGGCGCGAGCAGCGACGAGCCGATGCGGTGCGCGTTGCCGATGACGAAGGTGACCGCCATGGTCTCGCCCAGCGCGCGGCCCAGGCCCAGCATGATGCCGCCGATCATGCCGGTGCGTGCGTACGGCACCACCACCTGCCAGATCACTTCCCAGGTGGTGGCTCCCAGGCCGTAGCCGGAC